>OUNO011323180.1_pt1 | contig 52532 bp, 42 predicted proteins | sample 1779811 | NCBI WGS metagenome assembly OUNO01 (sample SAMEA3914804, study PRJEB12502) | metagenome | biome: forest; material: soil | place: Canada | collected 2010-06-25 | depth 0.3 m
TGGGGCAGCTGGGACAAGACCAGCCGGGTGATGTCCGAGATCTTGGTGTGAGCCGGGTGCAAGGTCTCACTGGTTTGCGGCCGAGGTCGGAGTCCTCGAGCGGTTAGCGCGCGTGCATCCGGCGAGCGGCGTGGCTTCGTGCCTCGCCGCCGCTCAATCGCCGGACCGATGCACAGGGGTGCGCTCGGCTCGGGTGCCGGTCCCCCTTGCTTCGTGCGCGCGGTGCGCGCACTCGCAGCACCGCGCGGATTGATGCTCAGGCGCAGCTACGGCGCGGCGGTTGATTCGCAAAGCGTTGCGCAGCTGCCAAGCGGCGAACTTCACGCTGGATGCGCTCGCGTGCCGAACGTAACCTCGAACGCACCGTGCCGAGCGATAGGTCGAGCAGATCGGCGATCTGTCGACCGTCGAGATCGTTCACCTCGGCCAGGGTGAAGACGACCCGCTGCGAGTCAGAAAGCTTGCTCAGTAGATGCTCGACCGCCGAGGCGCTAGCCAACGACGAATCGCACGCCGAGGACATCATGCTCGGATCGATCCAGTCTTCGGCGGCCATCGGGTCGGTCGCCACTTCGTAGCGCACTGCGGCTGAGCGCCGATAGGCGATGGCGACGCGGCGGCAGATGCCCCAAAGCCATGTCGATAGCAGCGACCGGCCTTGGAAACTCGGCAGCTTGAGGTACGCCGCGAGAAACACTTTTTGTGTGAGATCCATCAAGTCGCTCCTGCGAACTCCCAGTCGAATCAAGGCTCGCCATACGAGCGGAAAATGCGCCTCGTAGAGGATCTTGAATTCCGAGTCCGAGCTCGAGCGAGCGGCCAGGTCGGACGTAGCCGTTGGGGCCAGGGGTCTGGAGGCTAGACGTAGCCGATGACGGCCAGGTAAACCGTCGGTTCTGGTGACGCTTGGTCGAGCACACTCAAACATACGACCCGTTTCGCGAGCCCGAAGCTCGTTTTGCGCCCTTACGAGGACAGCGGCGCGTCGAGGAGAACGATGTACGGACAGCGCGTGGTCTGCGAAGCACCTCGAGCCAACCGTTACAGAGCACTGTGCCGTAACTCGCGACACCGTCGGAAATTGCGCACCCGCTGCGAGCCTTCCGATCTTGTAGGGACCCCGCAGCTGCTTGGAGAAAACGCGCGCTCGCTACCGGCTATTTGGTCGGAGCCGGCGGTCGCTCCTCGTCGGCTGAATATTTGCGTCGGTACTGAGAGGGGGGCATGCCCCGCAGGCGGGTGAACTGATTGGTGAAGTGACTCGGATCATAGAACCCCGTGTGGAGGGCAATCTCCGAGATCGGCTGATCGGTCGAGATCAACAATTGGCACGCCGCGTTGATCCGGACGTTGGTCAGGTAGGAGCGCGGCGTGGTGTGGAACCTCTTCTTGAACTGGCGATTGAACTGGCTGACCGATAGCCCGACCTTCGACGCCAGCTCCGACGCTGAGTGGGGGGCCCAGTATTCGCCAATCATGGTTTCGAGCACGGGCGCCCACGACAGGAAGTGAGCCGCGACCGAGTTCATCTTCTTGACGTCGCGAGTAATGCCCGCAACGCCGATCGTTCGGCCCTGAGCGTCGAGGAGCGGCAGTTTGGTGGTAGTAAACCAGTCGATCGAACCGCGCGGATTGCGCATCAGCTCGACTCGATTGACCAGCGGCCTGCCTGACCGGAGCACGACGCGGTCGTCACTCATGTAATTTTCGGCCAAGCTGCGCGGGAAAAAGTCGAGATCTCGATGACCGAGCACTTCTTCTTCCCGGGCTCGACCGACCAGATTCAGGAACGCGTGGTTGCAGCGTAGGAATCGCCCTGCCGCATCCTTTACGAAGAAGCACACGTCCGGGATGAAGTCGAACAGTGCCTCCAGCCCGAGGGAGTGCTCGACGCCCGGAAAATTGGCGCTGAGCCAGTGCGCACCGGGACCCCGACGGGCCCCGCGGCTCGGCGCCTGAGCGTCGTTCGACATCGCTCATCAGTGCCACTCTCCAGCACTGCGAGCAAGCGCGCACGCATCGCAATCGATTGTAAAAAAAACACGATCCTCCGACCGAGCTAAGGGCACCCACTGGGTGATGCCGCAAAAACGACTCTTCTCGCGCGCCGTGCGAAATGCGCAACTCTTCTGTCTCTCTTTGGCGGTCGTTCTCGGTTGTAGTTTTCTCGCATTGCCCGCCCGCGCGGAGATCGAGCTCTTCAAGGGCAAAGAGTGGACACTGAGCACGGACGGAAGAATCAATACGTTCCTGAGCATCGCGCGCGGAGATGCCCTGCCAGCGGGCGAAGCAAGCTTTACTGGCCTCGATGAAGAGTTCACACCCGATCAGAAGCTGGAATCGGCGCGCATACGAACTGGCTTCATCCAAAGCGTGCTCGGGTTCACCTTACAAAAGCCGCTCGAGCCGAACGTGACCGCAAAAGCGCGCGTCGCCTTGTGGATGCTCGCGTCGAGTCAGCGCGCGTGGGGCGACGAGCCGGCGGTCAGTGCTCGCGAGGCGTTCTTGGAAATAGACGCCCCTTGGGGCGGTTTCCTCGCCGGTCGAGCGATGTCCTTGTTCTCGCGCGGTGCAATTTTGCTCAACTACGACCTCGAGCACAATTACGGCCTCGGTCACCCTTGCGCGACCAAGGTCGTCGTCGGCGGATCCTGCGGGCACTCCGGCTTCGGTGTGCTGTTTCCGGGCTTTCATGCGGGGCTCGTGTACAACACGCCGAAGCTCGCCGGCCTTCAGTTGTCCGCGGGGCTCTACGACCCTGCGCAGATCGGGGAAGGTTCATTTCGGCGTACGCCGCTACCGCGTGCCGAAGCTGAGCTGACGTATCAAGCGCCGGCGTACTTCCGCGCTTTCGCCGGCACGCTGTGGCAGCGTCTTTCGCGCAACCTGACCGACCCCACGACCATGGCGGTCACGAAGCAGGACCAAGACGCTTCGGGGCTCAGCTACGGTTTCATGGTCGACCTCGCGCCGCTCGCTTTCGGCTTCAGCGGTTACCTCGGCAAGGGCCTCGGGCTCTACACACCGCTCGAGGACAACCCGTTCACGAACCTGGAGCCGAGCGGCGCGCTTCGCAAACAGAACGGCTACTACGGCGCCGCCTCGTTGACGTTTGGTCAAACCAAACTCGCTGGTGGTCTCGGCATTTCACGGCTGCAGCGTGCGAGCGATGATCCACCCGACAGCGGCGATTCGAAGGTCCCGAAACAGCAAGTGGGCATGTCGGCGGGGGTGTACCAGGGGCTGTACAAGACCGTGATCGTCGCACTCGAAGTCTTCCGCGCGCAAACCACTTGGTACGATCACGGCCAAGCCGCTGGCGTCGATACGGCCATCATTCGGCCCGTTCAAACGGTGAACTTCATCAACGTGGGAGCGACCCTTGTTTGGTGACTCGCGGCCCTGGCGAGCGCGGCGTGCTCGCTCGAAAGGAAGAGCAATGAAACGTTTTTCATCGGTGTGTCGGTTGGGCTTGGCGGTCTCACTGGTGGTTGCGTGCAGTGCCGGAACCGAGCAGGTCGGCCTGATCAAAGGGATGGCGACGGGAGGCGAGTCCTCGCAGGCGGGCTCCGCATCGAGCGACGCAGGCAATGCGCCGGTCTCGGGTGGCGGCGCCCCGGTCGCGGCCGGGGCGGCTGGTACGCCCATCGACCAAGGAGGCAGCAGTACCGGAGGCGGAAGCGGCGGGACTGGTGGCGCGACCACGGCTGGAGGCGCGAGCAACACCGCGGGCTCGACCAACACTGGCGGAGGTACTGCTGGTGGCGCAAGCGGGGGCAGCGGTGCCACGGGACCGATCAATGTCCTGCTCTTCAACTACACGACCACCTACGGCCATCAATCGCGCGAGACGGCCATTCCGTTTCTAAAGACGGCAGGCGACGAGAACGGCATCAACTTCGACACGAAGTCAGCTCTTACCGCGGTGCAACCGGAAGGTAAGACCGATTCGGCAGCTGGAACGAAGCCGGACATGTCGACCTTCAGTGACGCCGGGCTCGAAGCCTACGACGTCGTGTTCTTCTTGAACACGACGGGTGACGCGCTCAGCTCGGACGGCACCGCGAAAGAAACGGCTTACAAGCAAGCCCTACAGGACTTCCTGGAGAAGAAGCACCGCGGATTCGTCGGTACTCACTCCGCCACGGACACCTTCCACAGCGGGGCGTTGTGGCAGTGGTACATGGACATGATCGGCGCCAAATTCGTCGGTCATAGCAACTATCCGACGCAGGGCTCCGCAAGCGTCAAGCAAGGGGTGACTCATCCCATCCTCACTCAAAGCGGGATCCCCAATCCGTGGTCGAGGAGCGAGGAGTGGTACACGTTGGACCGCGACCCGGCGAATCTATCGGGCTTCACCGTGCTCTTGATCGCACATGACAATGCTTACCCCGATCGCCCGACGGCGTGGGTGCACGACATGCCGGGCGGCGGCCGCGTCTTTTACTCCGCCTTCGGCCATGACGTGTCCGCATTCAAAGAGCCCCTGTTCATGAAGTTCTTGGTCACTGGCATCAAGTGGGCCGCCAAGCGGCTGTAGTGAGTCGAGGTAACATGTCGGTCAAAGCATTCGAGCCCCGCTTCATGAAGCTCGGCGTCCTCACCGCGGCGCTGCAAGAGCTGACGCCGCGCGCAGTGCGCGACGCGGATCCAGACCGTGCGATCGAAGATTGGTTGAGCTTTGCCCGCGAAATCGGGGCAGATAACCTGCAGCTTTCAGCTGCGCTGCACCCCTCCGAAAGCGATATGCCAGCGGAGGCGATGCTCGATCCGGTCGCGAACACGCTTGACTTGCGTCAGCCATTCGATCGCGAGCGCGCAGCTCGCGTCACTCGCGCGCTGGACGAGTGCAGGGTTGGCATCTCGGACCTCGTCTACTTCGACAACCTGTTGCACCACGACAGCGCGGTCCGCCTCAAGAAGCACGAGTTCATGCGTCGTGTGTTCGATGCCGCCGTGCTTTTGGGTGTCGATGCGGTGTGCGGTTTCATCGGTCGGAACCAAATGCTGAGCATGGACCAGAACCTCGAGCAGTTCGCACACGACTTCGTGCCTCTCTTGAAGGAGGCGAAGGCGCGCGGTCTCACTTACCGAGTCGAGCAGTGCCCCATGCCCGGTTGGACGACGGGCGACAACTTTCACAACAACATCGGCTACACCCCCGGCGCGTGGATCGCCCTGCATCGCATCTGCGAAAAGCACGGCGTTGGCGAGCAATTTCGAATTCATTACGACCCCTCGCACGCGATTTTGATGGGACAGGACACGCGCTCCATCTTCCAGTACTTGAAGGACTCCGGATACGCGTTCCTGATCGCTGGCTTCCACGTGAAAGGCCAGGTCATCGATGCGAAGGGCGTGGCCGCCTGGGGCTACGGCGGGCAGACCATGGAACGCGGCGATTGGATCGCGGGCAAGCCTTCGGATGACCCGGCGGACCAAGTCAAAGCTTGGCTCAAGCAGACCGTGCTTTGCGAGCACGAGTTGCCGGGCACCGCCAAGCATGACCCGCTCGCCTACCTGCAAAATCGTTCGGTAGACTGGCTCGATCACCAACTGGCTGCCCGACAACTGTTGCCGCTCGACCCGCGGAGCACCCACCTGATTGTCGAGCACGAGTACCCACGCGCCCGCATCCAAGACAAGGAGCGCTTGCGCCCGATCTTACAAGGGTCGCTGGCCTTCACTCGCAAGATCGACGAGGCCGCTGCCTGCATGCACGCGTTGCAAACAGAGGTCCTGAGCGCCCAAGGGATCCCCGTTCAGGGGCGCGGGCGAGAAGCCTATCGGAGCTGAGCGAGCGATGAAGAAGCTGAACGTTGCGATGATCGGCTATCAGTTCATGGGTCGCGCCCACAGCAACGCCTGGCGGCAAGTGGGAAGGTTCTTCGACGTCCCCTTCGAGCCCGTGTTGAAGGTAGTGTGTGGGCGCAACGAGGCAGAGCTGGCGCGGTGCGCCACGACGCTCGGCTTCCAGGAGTACTCCACATCGTGGCAAGACGTCATCGCGCGCGCGGACATCGATGTGGTCGATATTTGTACGCCGGGCGACTCCCACGTGCCGATCGCTTTGGCCGCAGCCGAAGCAAAAAAGGCGATCCTGTGCGAGAAGCCACTGGCCAATACGCAGGCCGATGCCGAGCGTATGCTGACCGCGGTGCAACGCGCCGGCGTGATTCACATGCTGTGCCACAACTACCGGCGCATTCCCGCCGTCACGCTGGCCAAGCGGCTGATCGACGAAGGTCGCCTCGGGACGATCCGGCACTTTCGCGGCGTTTACCTGCAAGATTGGATCGTCGACCCGCAGTTCCCTCTCGTTTGGCGGCTCGACAAGAGCCAAGCGGGCTCTGGCGCTTTGGGCGACATCGCTTCGCACACGTTGGACCTGGCGCGCTACCTGGTGAGCGAGATCGTCGAGGTCACTGGTACCCTGAAGACGTTCATCAACCGACGCCCGCTGGGCGACGGGTCCGGGTCGGCCACCGTCGACGTCGACGACGCCGCGCTCGCGTTGTTGAAGTTCCAGAACGGTGCTGTCGGCACGGTGGAAGCTTCGCGCTTTGCTTGCGGGCGCAAGAACTACAACCGATTCGAAATCAATGGCAGCAAAGGCAGCCTCGTTTGGGATCTCGAACGCCTGAACGAGCTCGAGCTCTACCTCGAGGAAGGGCCGAACAGCGGATTTCGCAGCGTGCTCGTGACCGACCCCAAGCACCCGTACATGCAGGGTTGGTGGCCCCCCGGGCACCTCATCGGCTACGAGCACAGCTTTACTCATACGGTCCATGACTTGCTCGTCGCCATCGAGCAGCAACGGATCCCGTCGCCCAACTTCGAAGACGGCGTTCGCAATCAAAAGTTGCTCGATGCCATTGAACGCTCATCTGCTTCCGGTCGCTGGGAGTCGAGCAGTTAACTGAAGACCTACGACGCCCGGTTCGCGGGCACGCAACTCGGTGATTCAGATTCGAGGATCTATCATGCTCGTTACAGCGAAACAGTGGCTCAACTTTAGCGTCGCGTCTCTTCTTGCACTCGCTAGCGTCGCTGGCTGCAAGAGCAAAGCCAACCCCAGCGACCGAGCGGCGTCCGCTGCGGTGAGTATCGATCCGGCGAAAGCCAGCGCGCGAACCGTGACCATTTGGTGGGCGCAGTGGGCGCCAGCAGACGGCCTGCAGCAGCTGGGACAAGAGTACGAGAAGGCGTCCGGCGTCGCGGTCAAAGTGCATCAGATCCCCTGGAGCAACTACCAAGACCAGGTCTTCTTGAACTTCGGCAACAAGGCGACCAGCTTCGACATCGTCGTCGGGGACAGCCAGTGGCTCGGTCGCGGGGCGACCGGCAAGCTGTACCTGGATTTGAGCGATTGGCTACCGAAGGTGGTCGATCTCAAGACGCTCCAACCCCAAGCGCTGCGTTACTTGTGCGAATACCCGGACGGCAGCGGACACTACTTTGCGGCACCAGGCGAGACGGACGCCATAGGTTTTGCGTACCGCAAGGACTGGTTCGCCGAGCCCAAGGAACAGGCCGCGTTCAAGGCGAAGTACAAGCACGAGCTCGCCCCGCCGGACACTTGGGAAGAGTTCGCGCAGGTCGCAGAATACTTCACGCAGCCGGCGAACGAGCGCTACGGCGCGGCGCTGCTCACCGGCCGTGGCTATGACGCCTTGACCATGGGTTTCCAGCCATTTTTGTGGGAGTTTGGCGGTGCTTGGGGTGACGCCGGCTTCCACGCCAAGGGCACCTTGAACAGCCCCGGTGCCATCGATGGCCTCGCGCTGATGAAGCAGCTTTTGAAGTTCGCGCCCAACGACGGCCCGAACATGGACTACGGCAAAACGCTGGAAGCGTTCACCAGCGGCAGCGTCGCCATGGCCATGAACTACTTCGCGTTCTACCCCACGATCGTGAAGTCACTGGGGGACAAGGCCGGGTTCTTCGTGATGCCGTCGCATGCGGGTAAGCGCTTCTCGAGTCTGGGTGGGCAGGGCATGAGCATCTCCGCCAAGGCTGCGCCCGCGCAGCAGCAGCTGGCCAAGGACTTCATCGCCTGGTTCCTGACGCACGACGTTCAGGAACAGTGGACCAAAAAGGAGGCTGGGTTCAGCGCGAATTCGGAGATCTTGAACAGCGCGGCATTCAAAGACGCCACGCCGTACAACGCGCCGTTTGCCCAGTCGATGACGTTCATCCGTGATTTCTGGAACGTACCGGTTTACAACGAGCTGCTCGCTTCCGCGCAGCAGCGGCTGGGTGAAGCACTCGATGGCGTGAAGAGCCCAAAGGAGGCACTCGACGCCATCGCCGACGAGCACGATCGAATTTTTCGTGAGGCTGGGCTCGTCAAGTGAGCCGCGCGCGGCAGGAGAGCTCATGGCTCAAGCTCGGGTTCGTCGCTCCGACGCTGCTCTTCTTGGCCACGTTCAACGTCTACCCGCTGCTTTACAACATCGTCCTGAGCTTCACGAACAAGCAGCTGAGCCAGGAAGAGTACGAGTTCGTCGGCGGTCACAACTATCGGGTGATCTTCGATGCGGCGAGCAATCCGAAGTTCGGGCAGGCGCTACGCACCACCGGTAGCTTCGTGCTCATCGCCGTGTCGCTCGAGCTGGTGCTTGGGTTCTGCATAGCGCTCGCCATGCAAGCAAAGTTTCGCGCGAAACCTGCCGTGCTGACCGTGCTGCTCATCCCTATGATGCTGTCGCCGGCGGTCATGGGTTTGTTTTGGAACCTGATCTTGAGCGCGCACAACGGAGTATTGAATCAGGCGCTTGCGAGCATTGGGTTTCCGACTCCGCATTGGTTGACCGAACCGGGGTGGAAGCTCGTGAGTGTGCTGATGGTCGATGTTTGGATGTGGACGCCGTACATGATGCTCATCGCATTGGCCGGGCTCAATGCCATCCCGGGCTACATTTACGAGGCCGCGGAGATCGATCGAGCTTCGCGCTGGACGGTGTTCTGGCGGATCACGTTGCCTATGTGCGCGCCGCTCCTGCTCTTGGCGGTTCTATTTCGCGCGACCGACGCGGTAAAGCAATTCGACTTGGTCATGGCGCTCACCGGACCGAACGACGCCTCTACCCAGACGCTGAGCGCGCTCTTGTACCAGCTCACGTTCGGCAACCAGAAAGTCGGACTGGGGAGCGCCTATGCCTGCGTGGTGCTGGTGGTGGTCATTGCTCTGGCGAGCGTGTTCACGCGCTACCTCGACTGGCTCGCGGGCAAGCGCCAAGGGCTCGAGTCGTGAGAACGCTGCGCGTGTTGGTGATCGCGGCATTCTTGCTGGTCGGTTCCTTGCCGCTCGTCTGGCTAGGGCTTACCGCATTCAAAGCGCACGCCGACACCATTGCCGCAAACGCCAAGTTCTTGCCGCTCCCTGGCGTCCCAGTGGGCGCTCCCGGTCGGAGCTTCGCGCCGACCCTCGACGGCTTTGCGCATCTCGCGGAGCCGAATTCGGGCGACGAGTCGAGCTTCCTCGACCACCTACTGAGCAGCGTGATCGTGGGGGTAACGAGCACTCTGGCTTCCGTCGCGCTCGGCACTGCGTGCGCGTACGGTTTCAGTCGTTTCCGCGTGGCCGGCGCGAAGGACTGGTTGTTCTTCATTCTATCGACGCGCTTCATGCCGCCCTTGGCGGTCGTGGCGCCGGTCTTGATCATGTACAGGGCGTTCGATCTGCCGAACACGCACCTCGGTTTGATCGTGCTCTACACGGCTTTCAATCTGTCGCTCTCGGTTTGGTTGATGAAGGGTTTCATCGACGAGATCCCGCGCGCGTACGAAGAGTCGGCCCTAGTCGATGGCTACTCGCGTGGCGCCATTTTTTTTCGCATCGTGCTCCCACACGCTCGCACCGGCATGGCCGTGACGGCCGTGTTCTGTCTGATTTCTGCCTGGAACGAGTTCGGCTTCGCGATGACGTTGAACAACAGTCAAGCGGTCACGGTGCCCGTTTATTTCGCCGGTCTACAGGGCAACACCGAAGGCGTTCCCTGGGCCCAAGTTGCCGCCGGGGCGCTGATCTTCGTGCTGCCGATTGTGGTTTTTACTGTCCTGGTTCGAGAGCACCTACTGCGCGGAGTGACCTTTGGCACGATCAAGCAGTGAGCTGGTCGGGCTGGCCGATCGGGTGTGTTTGGGCTTCATGGGCCTCGGCACGCTGCTCATGTTGCAGCCGTACTGGCTACCTGGACTGGAGGTCGGGTTCTTCCTGACGCTGTGCTCGACCGTCTTGGAGATTGTCACCGCGCATTTGTTGCCGAAGGTCGGGCGATCATGAGCTTCCTGCGCCTGACTGCGCTGGAGAAGACGTACGCGGACGGGACGCGAGCGGTCAAAGGCGTCGATCTCGACGTGCGTGAGGGTGAGTTCATCGTCCTGCTCGGGCCATCTGGTTGCGGCAAAACGTCTACGTTGCGCATGGTTGCTGGGCTCGAGCTGGCGACCGGCGGTCGCATCGAGCTAGCAGGCGAGGACGTGACGTTGCTCCGACCTTCGGCTCGTGACGTGGGGTTCGTGTTTCAATTCTATGCGCTTTATCCTCACCTGAGCGTGCGCGAAAATATCGCTTTTCCGCTGCGTTGCGCGGGAGTCGTTGCGCACGAGCTGGAGCTACGGGTCGATCAAGTGTGCGAACAAGTTGGACTGCGTGGGCTGGAAGGCCGCCGCCCCGCGCAGCTCGCGGGAGGCGATCGACAACGCGTCGCACTGGCGCGCGCCATGGTCAGAAAGCCGCGCGTCTACTTGATGGACGAGCCGCTCGGGACGCTCGATGCCGATCGACGGCTCGAGATGTGCGAATTCATTCGCAGGCAGCAACAAGGCCTTGCGGTCACCACGCTCTACGTCACCCACGATCAGGAAGAAGCGATGAGCCTTGCTGATCGCGTCGTAGTCATGGCGGAGGGACAGGTGCGGCAGATCGGCACGCCAGCAGAAGTGTATGACGCTCCGGCCGATCTGTTCGTCGCGAACTTCGTGGGGAGCCCGGGGATGAACCTCTTGAATGGCACCTTGTCGTCGAACGCCGAGCAAACCGAGTTCCAGGCTCAGGGCGGGAAATTGCGGCTGCCGCTCGGGCGTGCGGTCACCTCTGCTCAACCAGTCACATTGGGCGTCCGTCCCGAGTATCTCCGGCCGGAGCAAGACGGGCCGATCGTCGGGCAAGTGATCCTCGACGAGTACCTCGGGTCACACCGGTACACGCACCTTCAAACGGAGGGCGGGCGAGTGGTGATGCGCGGCAATGCGCCGCACGCGGTCGGCGAATGCTTGCGATTGGCAGCGCGTCTCGAGCAGATTCATCTGTTCGACTCGCGTACGGGCCGGAGCTTGGGTCGCGCTCATGCGTGAACCATTCTTGAGCCTGCGCGGCATCAGCAAGCGCTTCGGAACGCGGAGCGCCCTACAGGACGTGGACCTGAGCTTGCACCGCGATGAGCTCTTGGTCGTTTTGGGACCGACGGGCGCGGGCAAAACGACCTTGCTCCGAACCATCGCTGGCTTGGAGCAGCCGACCAGCGGAGCCCTCGAAATCTACGGGAGTGACGCGCTGGTTCGTTCACCGGCAGAACGCGACGTGGCGTTCGTGTTCCAGAATTTTTCGCTCTATCCTGACTGGTCCGTTCGCAAGAATATCGAATTTCCGTTGCGCGCCCCGGGTCGCAATCTGGGTGAAGCGGCTCTGAAGGAACGGATCGAATGGGCCGCCAGCTTGCTGAAGATCGGGCACCTCCTCGATAGAAAAGCGACGCGCCTGTCTGGTGGCGAGATGCAGCGGGTCGCGATCGGACGCGCGATCGTGCGCCGTCCACGCCTATTCTTGATGGACGAGCCGCTCACGAATCTCGACGCGAAGCTGCGCGAGGCGCTTCGCGTCGAGCTCGTTGCGCTGCGACGTGAGCTCGGTACCCCGATGATCTACGTGACTCACGATCAGGCGGAGGCCTTGTCGATGGCGGATCGGATCGTCGTTCTGTCACGAGGACGCGTGCTGCAGACCGGCTCGCCCGAGGTCATCTACCGCCTGCCCGAGTCGCCAGAGGTCGCGCGGCAAGTCGGGCAACCCCGGATCAACTTACTGCCACTCCAGTCGAGCGCGGGGCATTGGGTGACGCGTAGCGGGGTGCCGCTCCTGCAGCGGCTCGAGCATCATCCAGACGCAACCATCACGCTCGGTGTTCGCCCGGAGGACGTGCGGTTGGAGGGTGGGCGCCATCCCGCCGCTGTCGATATCGTCGAGAACACGGGCCCCGCACAAGTCGCGGTGCTCGACTGGGGCGGCGAGCAGCTGCGTGCGCTGGTCCCGAAAGAAGTGCACTTGAGAGTCGGAGACAGGGTTTTCCCTGAGCTCGATCCGGCTCGCGTCATTCTCTGGCCGCGCGATTCGCGATCGATCGCGCCGCTCGATTCCGCCTTCGATCCAATGAGGACCAACCCATGAGTTACTTCCAACACGTTGAACCGATCCGTTTTGGTGGCGAGCACGCCGCGTCGCCGCTTTCGTTTCGTTATTATGATCCCGCCCGCATCGTCCTGGGAAAGCGGATGGACGCGCACCTGCGAATGGCCGTTTGCTATTGGCATAGCTTCGTTTGGCCGGGCTCGGATGTATTTGGTGCCGGGACCTTCGATCGCCCGTGGCATGGGGCAGGTGACGCGCTCGCGCAGGCGCGGCTCAAGGCCGACGCCGCATTCGATTTCATGAGCCGGCTGGGTACGCCGTTCTACACGTTTCATGACACGGATGTGGCACCGGAAGGTGCCGGCCTGAAGGAGTACGCATACAACCTGTCGACGATGGTGGATGTCCTCGCAGCCAAGCAGGAGCAGACAGGGCTGCAGCTACTGTGGGGCACGGCAAATCTCTTCAGTCATCCTCGCTACGCCGCTGGGGCCGCCAGCAATCCGCAACCCGAGGTGTTTGCATACGCCGCGAATCAGGTGGTCCACGCGATGGCGGCAACAGAGCGCCTGGGCGGAGCAAACTACGTTCTTTGGGGTGGCCGTGAGGGCTACGACACATTGCTCAACACGGATCTGAAGCGCGAGCGCGCGCAGCTCGGTCGCTTTTTCCAAATGGTGGTCGAGCACAAGCACCGCATCGGATTCAAAGGCACGCTCTTGATCGAGCCAAAGCCGCAAGAGCCAACCAAGCACCAGTACGACTACGACACGGCGACCGTGTTCGGGTTTCTCGAGGAATTCGGGCTCGAGAAAGAGGTATGCGTCAATCTGGAGGCCAACCACGCCACGCTCGCCGGGCATTCTTTTCAGCACGAGGTGGCGACTGCCATCGCCCTCGGCGTCTTCGGTAGCATCGACGCCAATCGTGGTGACCCTCAAAATGGTTGGGACACGGATCAATTTCCCAACAGCGTGGAAGAACTCACCTTGGTCATGTACGAGATCCTCCGCCACGGAGGCTTTACCACCGGGGGTTTCAACTTCGACACCAAGCTGCGTCGTCAAAGCAGCGACGCGGTCGACCTCTTCTACGGTCACATCGGCGCGATGGACACGCTCGCCCTGGCCTTGAGCCACGCGGCGAGGATGATCGAGGCGGACTTCATCGCGGAATTCAAAGCGCAGCGGTACGCTGGCTGGGATGCCGAGCTCGGACAACAGATCCTGAGCGGCGCCTTCAGCCTGCAAAGCCTCTCCGAGCAGGCCGCGCAGCGCGATCTCCGACCGCAGCACGCTTCTGGACGGCAGGAGTACCTCGAGAACGCCCTGAACCGCCTGCTCTTCACGCGAGTCTGAGCGATGTATTTGGGACTCGACCTGGGAACGTCAGCGGTCAAGGCCGTGCTGGTCGACGAGGCTGGCAGCGTCGTTGCGAGCGCTTCATGCGCGCTTTCGATTTCACACCCGAAACCACTTTGGTCAGAGCAGAACCCGCACGACTGGTGGCGGGCGGCGCAGGCCGTGATCGACAACGTTCTGACGCTCGCCAAGTGCGACGGGATCTCCCCCGAGCGCATCGCGGCGCTCGGGCTCAGCGGGCAGATGCACGGAGCCACACTGCTCGACTCTGCGGCGCGTGTGCTGCGCCCTGCCATTCTTTGGAATGACGGGCGGAGCGCGAACGAATGTCGTGCGCTCGAAGCCACGCCGCAGTTTTGGGAGCTCACCGGCAATCTGGCGATGCCCGGCTTCACCGCTCCCAAGCTGCTCTGGTTGAGGGCCCACGAGCCGCGGCTATTCGATCAAATATCGAAGGTCCTGCTGCCCAAGGACTACCTGCGCTTGATGCTCAGTGGCGACTATGCAACGGACGTCTCCGACGCCTCGGGCACGCTGTGGTTGGACGTCAAACGGCGCCGCTTCAGCTCCGTGTTGCTCGAGGCGTGCGGCCTATCGCTCGAGGCAATGCCTTCCTTGCACGAGGGGGATGAAGTGACGGGCCAGCTCAGTCGCGCGCTGGCCGAGCGTTGGGGCATGAAGCGCGTGCCCATCGCCGCCGGCGGAGGCGACAACGCGGCGGGAGCCGTCGGCGTTGGAATCGTGCGCGCAGGTCAAGCGATGCTCTCGCTAGGTACCTCCGGCGTGTACTTTGCGGTCGGGGATCGCTACCACACACGAGTCGAGCAAGCGGTGCACGGCTTTTGTCATGCGCTGCCCGGGCGCTGGCACTTGATGTCGGTGATGCTCAGCGCGGCATCCTGTCTCGACTTTTGCGCCGACGTGACTGGCTACGCGAACGTCGGCGACTTGCTCGGCGACGCCGAAAGGGAAGGGCTGCGCCGTGAAGGACCGCTGTTTTTGCCCTACCTGAACGGCGAACGCACTCCGCACAACGACCCTTACGCCGCCGGAGCCTTCAGCGGATTGCGCGCCGACACCCGACGCACTGACTTGGCCCACGCCGTCCTCGAAGGGGTGGGCTTGGGCCTGCTCGACGGCATCGCAGCAGTCGACGCTGCCGGCCTGAGCCCCACGGAAATCACCGTGATCGGCGGCGGGTCGCGGAGCAGCTACTGGGTTCAGATGTTGGCCGACATCGTGGGTCGCCCATTGACGCGTCGAGCGGGCGCGGACGTGGGCCCGGCGCTCGGCGCCGCTCGGCTGGCTCGACTCGCAGTCGAGCCGAGCGCGACCGCTTCGGAGATCTGCTCTCCGCCGGCGCTGCTCGAAGTGTGCGAGCCAAACGAGGCGAACCACGCCTACTACCGCGAACGCCGTCAACCACGCTTTCGGTCACTTTATCGCCAGTTGCTACCGCTGTACGACGAGTCCAACGTAACGCCATCTTGAGCGGTCCGCGCGCTCGCTTCGGGCGACTCGGAGTAGCTCGAGGCAGCGGCGGTGGGCGACAGCGCCTCAATCCCACCTTGTCTGTGGTTGTACGCGCGCGGCTGATCGAAATCGCGACTTCGCCCTGCTTTTCGCCGCAGGGTGTCCGTATGTCCAACGGGGTCACATGCACAAGCCCATCGCTTTCTTTGCATTCGCCGCTTTGGCTAGCTGCACCGTGCCATCGTTCGAGTTCGACTCGTCGCAAGGCGCGAATACACTCGAAGCTTGCAACGACGGCTTGCTCAGCCCTGGTGAGCCGGACATTGACTGCGGCGCAGCTTGCAGCACGCCCTGCGCTGGCACCAAGACCTGCTTCGCCGACGAAGACTGCGCGAGCGCCTTCTGTGCGGCAGGCATCTGTACGGATCAAACATGCGACGACCGATTGAAGAATCAAGACGAGAGCGACATCGACTGCGGCGGTGATACGGGATGCGTACGCTGCCAGCCAGGCCGCGCGTGCAACGCTTCGAGCGACTGCAACGGTGGCGCTTGCAAAAGCGGCCGCTGTGACGTTGCTTCATGCACGGATCGCTTGAAAAATCAGGATGAGAGCGATGTCGACTGCGGTGGTAGCTGTGAACCGTGCGCTACCGGTAAAGACTGCGCGTCTGTGGACGACTGCGATCGCGCCTCGTGCAGCGGCGGGAAATGCCGAGAACAAAGCTGTTCGGACGGTATACAGAATCAGGACGAGAGCGACCTCGATTGCGGCGGCAGCTCGGGTTGTCCACGCTGTGCGACCACGAGAAGTTGCCTCGTCGCGACGGACTGCGATCATGTCAGTTGTCTGCAAGGTATCTGCCAAGCCAAGAGCTGCACGGACGGAGTGAGCAACGGGACCGAAACCGGTCTCGATTGCGGGGGCGGCTGCAGCCCCTGCGACGACGGTCTCGGTTGCGCGGCGGCCATCGATTGCCTGAGCAGCGTGTGTTCGCCTCTCGACGTCTGCTCGGCGCCGAGCTGCAGCGACGGCGTGCTGAATGGCAGCGAACCCACCCTCGATTGCGGCGCCAGCTGTGACTCGAAGTGCTCGCTCGCAGATCTCTGCAAGGGCAACGGCGACTGCGCGAGCGGCCGTTGCTATAACTCGCGCTGCGCGCCCAAATCCGCGACCAACATGCCGATCTCGAGCACGAATTGGGTAGCTACCGCTTCAGCCACGGTGGGTGCCGACAATGTGCCACGTTTCGGCATCGACGGTGACCCCGCAACTCACTGGACCACGGGCATTCCGCAAGCCGCCGGACAATGGTTCCAAGTGGACATGCTTCAACCTCGAGCATTCTTCAGCATCACCATCACGAGCGATTCGCAGGCGACTGATTACGCTAGAACGCTCAAGCTGTCGGCGTCGATCGATGGTCAAAATTTCAGCGTGATACGGAGCTCGATCGTCGGTGAAATGGATTTGAAAATCAGCTTCTCAGACCCACAGTACGCGCGCTACCTGAAGCTCGAAGAGCTGGACGGGACGTACCTGTGGTGGCGCATCGACGACTTGCGCGTCTTACAGTGAAGCGACGCGCTCGAGCTGCGAGCTACTTCGTGTCGTTCACCACCGTCTGAAACTCGGCCGAGAACGAGCCGTCCGTGCGCTTGATCTCGGAGCCCGTGTCCCACAGCACCGGAACCATGCCGTGCGAGAACGCCGCCTTCGCCACCGACTCCATCCATTGGATGCGTGATGCGGACTCGCGCACGTAGGTCATGCCTCGCGTGACGCCGAACTCGCCGATGATCACTGGGATCTGCTTCTGGCTGCTGAAGCTGGCAAGCTTGGAAAATGAGCCTTGCAAAGCTGCCTTCTCGGCGTCGGTTCCCCACGTCACCGCCGGCGAGCCCCAACTTTCCACTGTTTCGAGGCCAGTGAACGTGTACGGCGTGTAGTAGTGGATGGACAGGAACAGCTTGCCAGCGCCAGCGGCATCGGTCGGGACGTTGAAGGCGTTTACGCAGGTCAGATCGATATCGGTGTTGAAGCCAGCGATGAGTAGGGCGCGGGTCTTGTTGAAGCCACTTTGGTTGCGCACGGTCGTTACGAAGAGCTGGTTCAGCTGATTCAACGCGGCATAGTCGGGCGGCTGGCTAGAATCGCCGTTCATGTAGAAGCGACCCTCTTCGTTCAGGCCTTCGAAGACGAGCTGGTGACCGACGTCGGCGAAGCCAGCCGAAATCTGGGTCCAGTACGAGGCAAATTTGGCCGTCACGTCGGGCGTGAGCTTGTACTGGTTGGGCTTGTTCTCGTTGAAGATCCAGCCGCCGTCCCAATGAATATTGACGATGGCATACATGCCCGCCGCTTCGATCCAACCGACGACCGCTTTTACGCGGTTCAACTTCGTGGCATCGATGACGCCGTTGCTCGCGTACGTATCCCACGCGACCGGCACGCGCACCGTCTTGATGCCACGGCTAGCCATGCCATCGATGAACGCCTGAGTGATGAGCGGCTGCCCCCAGCCCGTCTCCCACGAAGTCGTGCTCTCCAGCGTGTTGCCGATGTTCGCGCCGAAGCCCATCTCAACGGCCATCTTCGTGGCATCGACGGTCGTTGCCGCGCCGCCGCTCGCTGATCCGCCGTTGCCAGCTCCGCTACCTGCGGCGCCGCTGCTACCCGCGGCTCCGCCGCCCCCCATGGCGGTCGCCCCAGCCGCGGCTCCAGCGCTCGAAGCGGGCGCGTTGCCGGCGCTTCCGCCCGTGCCCGCGGCCCCCGCACTGGCCGCGCCGCCCGAAGTAGGCGTATTGCCGCCGGCTCCTGCGATGCCTCCTGGCTTGCCGGATTCACCCGCCGTGCCGCTGTGGTTGGCACCCGCGCTACCCAATACCGTTGCGCCATTTTCCTGAGCGCAGCCAATTGAGCTCAGCAGGGCAACACATAGAGCAGCTGCGCTATTTCGTAGTCGACGGGTCATAGGGACGGACCACGGCTCGTGAAGACATTGGAGCACCATCGATCGCGAAAGCACTATTGGACAGACGCGCGCCCGCGCTCCCCCGAACCGTTCATGAGCCGCCGAGTTGCTCTCTCGAGCTCCTGGCGCGCCTTGCGCAAGCGCGAATATACCGTGAACAGCGGAATGGAGAGGGTGGACGCCACTTCGGTCACCGGAACATGGTCGAGCTCGTGCATGACGAGCACGGTGCGTCTCGCCAGCGGGATGTACTCGAGCGCGGCTCGAAGCACGCCATGTGCTTGCTTCGCGCTCAGCGCATCCTCGGGGCCCGGTCCGTCGTCGCCGAGCTCCAGCGTCCCAAAGGAGATTTCACGGGAGCGCTTGCGTTGATGCGCGAGCGCGATGCGGAGCGCGATGCCGAACAAGTAAGGCCGGAGCGGCCTGCTCGCGTCGTACTCTGCCCAGCGCCGATGCAAGACCAAGAAGACTTCTTGTGCCAAATCATCGACCTCGGAACGGTCGGTGCCCAGCCGTCGCAAAGTTCGCTGCACGTACTCGAGCTCGACACGGAAAGCCGTGACACAGGGGAGAGCGAGCCCAGGGAGCATCGTTATTTCGGATGGCATTACGGTCATTGCTCGGCGCTCTGCTCGAACGAAAAAGCGCCGAGGGCGCGGAGAGCAGCCTGCCTTCATCAAATGCAGTGTTGGCACCCGGCCGTTCCCGTCGACCAAACGCCCAGCACGTTCTAGACCTCGCCATTGGAGCGACGGGCCGCGACACGACGACTCTCCGTCACGAGCACCGAAAGACCAATGAGGTGCGCACAGGCGCCGCAGGGGCGATGGATGCCTGCTTGATGTACGGCGAATCAGATCCGACGTTCGATCGCGCTGCATGGTGAAGCCGAGCCATCCCTCGCGCAGTGGGAGGAGAGCGCGATTTCCGTCGAGCAAACAGCAAGGGCGTCGAAATTTGCACTACCCGGATTTGTAAGACGCCTAGCTCAAGTGAGCGCGTCGCATGCCGTGAGGAGTAGCGGAACGCGACAGGATCCGTCACACTCCGGACATCCAGTGCAGGGCAGCGGCCAGCACCGGCGACGACTCGCTTGGCGTTCCCGCCATGCGGCCGAAGTGATACCTTGTGAGACCTTCATAGGTGACAGGGCGGCAATTCCCTTCGACACTGAGCAAGTAATGGCCGACGGTTTCAACCCCTCGTCTCGCGGCCCCGATCGGCCATCGACTTTGCGAGATGGCGGGTTACCGCGGCACTTCCCCAACGCCGCACGCTGGGCGCTCGCGCTTGTTGCCTTAACGCCACTAGCCGGTTGTGCCCCAAAGTTGAACGCAGGCGACTGGGAGTGCTCAGCTGACGGTGGCCCCCCGTCGGTGCCGACCGACCCCGTGGCGATCCCATGGTCGACCGGCTTCGAGGAGCGCTTTTGCGACTACACCGAGCGCGGAGGCTTTTGCTACGGCGACAGCCAATACACTCTCGCCACTGAGCAGGTACATACCGGCCGATTCTCGGCGAAGTTCAGCGCCATCGGTGAGGGCGCTGGTAGCCAACAGACGCGTTGTGTCCGTCAGGGTGTGTTACCCGAGGCAGCGTACTACGGCGCGTGGTACTACATCCCGGATTCCCCAACGGCGAACGGCCCGACGCTTTGGAATCTATTCCACTTCCAGACGCCCGAGTTACCCCACCTGTGGGACGTCACGCTGGTAGCGGACTCGAACGGTGACTGGGACTTGTTGGTTTATGACCCCATGGCAGGGAAAACTTTCCGTGGCCCGGATCCCACCCCGGTTCCGATCGGCGCCTGGTTCCACATCGAGTTTTTCCTGAAGCGCGCGGCGGACGATACCGGAGCGCTTGCACTGTACCAAGACGAGGCGCTTTTATTCGAAGCTGCGAACTTGAAGTCCGACGCCTCGAGCTTGACCGAATGGTATGTGGGCAACCTCGCGACCGGCATCACGCCCGCCGATTCAACCCTCTATGTGGACGACGTTTCGATCAGTGCGACACGTTGATGGGGTTTTGTGACGTGAGCCGTGTCGTGCCGGTCTTGCTCGGTCTGTCCGCTGTCCTGTGCCCGCTACGCGCGATGGGACAAACCGAAGCCCCGCTGGAGCTGAAATGGAGTGCGCCCGAGAGTTGCCCAGGGCCAAAGACAGTTCTGGATCGTGTGCATCAAATCGCGGGCTCATCCAAGCCGGCGGGTGGTCCCCTGCGAGCCGAAGCAACCATCACCGAGCTAGCCGATCACCGGTTCCACTTGCTGCTTGCGATTCAGTACGGAGAGCTGGCCGCCGAGCGCAACATCGACGGAAAGTCTTGCAAGGATCTCGCGGGCGCGGCGGCGCTCGCGCTCGCGCTGCTGTTGAGCTCGGGCGAACCGCTCAGTGCGCAAGACCTCGCCGGACCGGCTTCGGCTGACCCGGCTGTTCCAAAAAATCCCCAAGCTCCGCCCAGTCCGCCGCCGGAGCCGCCTGCAGCTCCCTCACCCGAGGAACCGCGCGAACGTCGCCGGCACACGCTACTCGTGGCGCCGCTGGGCGCCCTGAGTATCGGTCCACGGCAACGAACGAGCCGAGGTCTGGGGCTCGCCGCCGGGCAATCTTTCGATAGCTGGTGGTTCTTGGTTGGGGGCGAGCTGTGGGCGTCTCAGCGTGCGACGATCACCAACCTGGGCGATGCGTATGCAGTCGATCTCCACCGATTTACCGTGAACGTACGCGGCTGTCGGAGCCTGTGGAAGGCTCGCTTCCAGATCGCCCCATGCGTGCTGATGTCGGTTCAACACCTCTCGGCGCGAGGCAGCGGTCCAAACTTGGTGCCCCAAACCGACACGGCAACTTGGCTGTCGGCTGGTGTAGGTGTAGAGGCCCGCGTTCTGCTGACACCCTGGTTGGGATTGGTCGCCGGGATCGACGGCGAGCTGCAGTTTTCTCGACCTGAGATCGCGCTCCAGGGCGTCGGTTTCGTCGAGCGGTTCGGGCCGGCTGCGGCTACAATAACTGTTGGTTCGGAGTGGATTTTCTGACGGAGAGCGCGCGGCCCCGCTACTGCATCAGGAGTTGATGAGCATGGCGGGTCACAGCGTCGAAACGGCAGACCTTCCCGGGGGTGAACCCCCGGCGCCCAGCCACATGCCCGGTCCCACGGCGGTTCCTTCTTTCAAGGAAGTGTACCGTGAGTACTTCGACTTCGTTTGGTCGTCGGCGCGCCGGCTCGGAATTCAACCGAGCGGGATGGACGACCTGATTCAAGAGGTCTTCATGGTGATCCACGCCAAGCTCCACACCCTGGAGAAGCAGCAGTCTCTGCGTAGCTGGATCTACGGCGTGGTTCGGCGTACCGCGAGCAATCATCGCCGGGCTGGCCGAGCGTATGTAGAGGCGAGCTCAGGCCCGCGCGTCAGCGGTGAGGCGTTGTCGCGCGAACCCACGCCACTCGAGCAGACGGAACGGAATGCCGGGCTGCAGTTGCTCCTGTCGTTGCTGGACCAGCTCGACGAACCCAAGCGCGAAATTTTCTCACTCGTCGACGTCGAGGACCTCTCGGTGCCCGAGGCGGCTGAGGTTCTCGGAATACCACTCAATACTGCTTACTCCAGGCTGCGCGTGGCGAGGCAAAGCTTCGAAGCTGCGCTGGCGCGTCACGAGGCGCGAACCAAGGGAACCTGATCGTCATGGCTGCTCTCAATCCCAAAGCTCACGCATTAGTCCGGGCGGGTCGCGAAGGCCTGCGGCCACCGGCTGGAGAGCGCGATCGGATCGAAGCCCTTCTCGACGCCCGTCTGAGCGGGCTGACGCCAGCTCCGCGCGTCGAGCCCCCGCGGCCGCCGCGCATGATGGGTTGGCGCTTCGTCCCTCCGCTCGCGATCGGCGTGGCACTCTTCGGTGGCGCGGCATATTTCGCGCTGCGGTCGACCGCGGTCGATGCTCCCGCGCCAGCCGTTACTGCGGCCGCGCCACTCGCTTCGGTGTCGGCTCAGCCTGCAGAGGTGACTCCGGTGGCTCCTGCGGGTGTAGTGCCCGAGCCAGAGCCTCCCCACAAGGCGACCGTCGAACCCTTGCCGCCGCGCGCAGACGATCGCCTGGCGCAAGAAGTAGCGTTGCTGTCTCGAGCGATGAGCGATCTGCGCTCTGGTCGCGCCGCACAGGCGCTCAAGCTACTCGATGAGCACCAACGCAAGTTTCCGAAGGGTGCTCTGGGCGTGGAGCGACGTGGCGCGAAGGCGCAAGCGCTTTGCTTGTTGAATCGGGTGAATGAAGGGCGCGCAGAGCTCGCGGGCCTCGCGCCGCAGTCTCCTGCGGCAGGGCGGGCGAAGCAGGTGTGCGATGCAGCTTCGGCAAAGAGCGATGGCCAATAACGCAAGTGCGCGTCCTAAGCGCGGCGAGCCCGCGAGCACTGGCCTTGCTGCCGCCGTTCGGGCCAAAGGGCTCATGCCAAGCCCCCCGCGCGGGCGCATTGTCATTCACAGCGAGGTCTGCGAGCGAATCGAGCGGAAACGTCGCAGCATCCGCGCGACGTTGGCTGAGGGCGGGGTGCCGATAGCAGCGCAGTTGGGCGAGGCGTCGAGCGCCACGATCCGAGCATTTCTGCAGGCCTGTGAATCGAGGGCGCCAAGCTCAGCGAGCGTTCGTTCACTGGCATTGGCCCTTGGGTTGCCGTCATTCGCCGTCGCCGCAGCGCTGCGCAATGAGCTCTCGGAGTTGCACCGTTTCTATTTGGGCGTGCAGGTTCACCGACTCGAAGCATTGGCCGAATGGCTGCTGTGGACCGAGCCGCGCAACGGGACCTAGCGTCTAAAGCGCTATCCCGCGAATGAGAGTGGCGCACCACGCTGGTGCGCCACCGTTTGAAGCGTGTCGTCGCTCAGACGGACTTACGGAGTCCGCTCAACTCGCTGGTGACGTGGCCGCTATCTAACCCAATCTCTTTCAGATTGGCGCCCATCGCGTTGGCGATCGTGAGCAGCACCTGAGACAGATTCCCGTTGTTCTGGCGGTAGTGTTGGTTGCCGGCAAACTGTCCGCCGGCCTTGCCTGCAAGGAGCACGGGCCAGTCCGTCTTTTGATGAATCTTGCCCCACGCGGTGCACGATGAAGCGTACACGAGCGAATTGTCGAGCAAGGTGCCACTGCCTACGGGCACGTTCTTCAGGTTCTTCAAAAACTCGGCGAAACAGGTCATCGTGTAGACCACGCCCGTATTCACGCGCGGCTGATCGCTGCTCGATCCGGGATCGGTATGGCAAATCGTGTCGTGGAAGTCGTCGTTCATGTTCGAAGCGACCTTGCGGAAGTACACGTGGGCGGCTGGCAGTGAAAATGTGAAGGCCAAGACTCGCGTGCGGTCACAAGCAAGCGCCAGCGCGCCCAGCTGGGCCATCACCGTGTTGACGGCGGCGGGTGCTTCACTCTGCGTGTCCTTGCCAACCGTCGGGGTATTCGGAACCGTGCAACTCGACATCGGCGTGGTTGTCATGCCCTTGATGCGGTTTTCCAGCTCGCGGATGCCCTGCAAGTGACTGTCTAGCCGTGCCCGGTCGTTCGCGCCCAGCGACTGATCGAGCTCGTTGATATCCGCCGCGACCGCGTCCAGCACGCTGCCCTTGATGTCGGTCAAGGCCACCTGCTTGGGGTCAACCGTGCCTCCTCCGCCCTGCACGCCCGAGAAGATGTTCTTGAACGCCTTCGCAGGGTCGAACTCCGCGGGCAGTGTCGCGTTGGGTCCGGTGTGCGAGATGCTATTGAGCGTCGTCTCTGGCCCGTTGGGAGTGGCGGGCGTGACGCCGAGTTGCAGCGATTTGAAGGGCAACTTGGCGCCCTCTGGCGTCGCGCGGATGGCATTGGCGACGACTTGGTCGATCGACGGCAACTGCGCCGTTCCGTTCTTGATCGGCGCGCCGGTCATCGAGGCGGCCGAACCATTCGGGTGCGGCGGGTCGGGAAAGTTGTGTGTGAGCCCGGTGACGACGGTGAGCTGGTCCTTGACGGCAGCGAGCGGCTGCAGCTGCGTGCTGAGCGCCCAGTCGGTGCTGGTAGAAGTCGGAACCCACAGGCCTGGTAGGATGCCATTGCCGAAGAACCAGGTTGCATAGCATCGAGGCAAGGGCGAACCGGCAGCGAATGCGGTGCCACTTTGGTTGAGCAAAATATCGAACAGGGGCAGAGGGACGGCGACTGCACCTCCGATCGCCAGAAGGCCACGCAGCACTCCGCGGCGCCCCAGCTGTTTCCGTACCTTGGCCGTCGTGGCGCCAAAAACCGGCAAATCACTTCGAATCATGGGCTCTCCGGGGCAACCAGCTTGAAGCCGTCGCTAGTAATGAGTGCAAGGACGAGGGCGCGCAGGCGGTTGCCAGAAGTCGTGAAACCGCTGGCCAGGTTTTGCACGGCGATCTCTTCCGTGTCGGCGACGGCGTGACCCGTGGCGTAGCTGTACAAGTTCCGTACCAAGCAGGGCGCTGTCTCTGGGGCGCCCGCGATGATCGTGCCCAAGCTCGGCGCATCGCTGAACGACTGTGAACCGATACTACCGGTCGTATCGATCGGCTTGCCAGCGTCGGTTGCGCGGTAGGCGCCGATTGCGTCGAAGTGCTCGAGCGAGAAACCCAACGGGTCCATCAGTGTGTGGCAAGCCGCACAGCTTGGCACCTTCTCGTGATTGACCATTTTCTCGCGCTTGGTGTACACGACGCCCGCGGGTGGGTCTTCGAACGTCGTGCTGACGTTGGCGGGGGGATCGGGGATCTTCATGCACAAGAATTTCTCCCGCAGGAACCGACCGCGCAGCGTCGGAGAGCCTTCCTTCTGATTGGCCTGCGTCGCCAAGGCGGCAGCTGCGGTGAGGATCCCCGAGCGACCGCTGCTCGCGGGAAACGTGACTTGACTGAAGGTGCTCGCGTCGAGTGCGCTCGGATCGAGGCCATACAGAGCCCCGAGCTCTTTGTTGACGAAGGTTTGCTGAGTCGTGAAGAGGTCGAGCGCATTGCCGTTGGTGTCGAACGCGGTGCTCTCCCAGAGCCGCAGAACCTCGGTGCCCATGGCAGTGGACAGCGTTGGCGAGAATTTCGGGTAAGTTGCCGCGTCCTTGGCCATCCCGAGCAGGCGATCGGTGCGCAAAAACTCTCGGGCGAAGTTGACGACGGCCTCGTGGCCCTGGGGTGTGTCGAGCAGCCGTTGCGCTTGGCGCGCATACCCATCCGGCGTCGACAACTCGCCGGAATCGGCGGCATCGAGCAACGCCGAATCCGGCGTCGAGTTCCAAATGAAAAACGATAGCTTCGATGCCAGCTCGTACGGCGTGTACTGGTTGCGATCGGCAGCGCCCGCCACTGGAGTGCCACGCTCGCTGCGGTACAAAAAGTTGGGCGACTGAAGTAGGCCTGACGCCGCCCATTTCAGGCCGGCGTAGGAGTCGGAAAGCGACGTGGCCGCTTTCGTTGCGAGCGTGACGTAGCGCTCGACCTGCGCGTCGGTCAGCGGACGCCGCCAAGCCAAACGACCGAAGGTCTTCACGAAGGTCTGCGCGCAGGCCGCATCGAGCGGCGTCGTTGGCGCGCAACCGACGAGCTGGTTGCGGCGAGCATTGTCCGCGAACACCTGATCCAGCGCACTGTCGATTGCAACCTGGTACTGCTCCACGCCGGTGGAGGAGGTCACGATCACGCCGGCCCCGACGGTCGCAAAGCCACCGATGTAGCTATCGCCTTCGATGTCGCTCTGCGTCACTGGGCCGAGCAGCGCGGTGAGACTATTCTGAAATTGTGAACGGGTGAGTCGATGTAGGGGTTGCGTAGCGGGGGCGAACGGCTTGAGCGCGGATGCGCCGCCTCCTGCCCCAGCACCGCTGTCACCGGCGACGGCCCCGCTGCTGCCGCCATTCGAGCTCGTACCCGCGCTCGCTGGCCCCGGTTTGCTCATCGGGCTACCGTTGTCACCCACCATACCGGTACAGCCGGACAGGCAGGCGAGCAACGCGGCGACTAGGCCGGTACTTCTGAGTGTCGAGTCCGCGTCTTTGATCAACTTCGAGAACCGCATTCTGAGCACCCTTGGTCGACGGCCGAAACGGGCCGCTTTACACTGCGGAAACGCGACCAATTTTGTTTAAAACAGTTTGGAAAAGCATCGCCACGTCGCCGCGCACGCCGTCGCTCGGGGCGCGTTCCAGTGCGTGCGCAAAAGTCCGCTAACGCCTCCCGGTCGCCACGACCGAATCACAGAACGTGACCACCCGCTGGTACGCGAGGGAGCCAGCGCCGAGTCCCGCGAGCTCCGCACGACCTTCGCTGAAGCGCCGCAGCTTACACAGCGTTCGAGCCCTCATGGCGCAGCGCTCCTGGCTCAGTGCCCCGTTCGGAAAGCGTCGTTGGTGTTCGTCCAGCGTCATGACAGCTTGAGTTGCTTGGCCGGAGTGCAGTTGGGTCATCGCCCGCGATAGCAGTGCCACTTCTTGCGCCAACGAATCCGACGACGGCGATGCGGGTGCCGCGCTGGTCGCCATCGGCTTGGAGCTCGATTCATTGCGTACGACGACAGGAGCGGGTTCAGGCGCGATCGAAGCAGGCCGTTCGCTCGACGCGACGAGTGAAGCACTCGAGGAGAGCGCGCTAGCGGAACGTTCACGTGCCTGCGATCCGAAGCCGCCCATCGCAACCGGTCGCAGAGCGAAAAATAGCGCGCCACCGATTAGGCAGAGTCCGAGTGCTGCGCCGGACGGTAGTTGCCAACCGATATTGAGCAGAAGATCGCGGAGCGGGGTTTCTACCGGCAGCACAGTCGGTCCAAGCCGGGCGCGCAAAGCGGCGTCCACTCGTCGGCGATCGGCGGTCGTCGGGCGGTGGGCGGTCCGCCCCGACCGGATCACCGCGCGAGCATCAGAACTCAGAGCAACCGCCAGCATTCGACTTCCTTTCGAGCAGCCTGTAGCGCGCGGACGCGTTTCAGCGCCTTCCACGCTGTCTCCCGCGCCCACGCTGATTCGAAGGAGCAGTGGCCCGAGCACTCTCACTCCGTCGAAAAATCCGCCCCGGGTTGCAAACTCGGCAGCGATCGGAAATTCGAGCAGACGGAAAGCCGGCTGCACTGACACTGCGCTAGTCATGGTGTTGCACTTGGCGCCGAGCAGTCTCGCAGAATCGCGTTCGCTTGAACGCGATCGCCCTGCCTTCGCTCGTGCCATGAACAGAACGAAGAGGCTGCTTCCCATGTTTGGAGCGCGACTCCCAATCTGTCTCGTGCTCCTCTCGAGCGCGCTCGCGGGGTGCTCTGCCGATCAGGGCAACGCGCGCGCGAGCTCAGACATGGCGGGCAACGCGCAGGGTGGCGCAAGCGGCGGCTCCGAGAGGGGAGGAAGCGGCGGGCTGTCACTGGCTGGAAGCGCGGGAAGGTCGCTACCCGCTAGCGGAGCGGCGGGGGCTGAAGCGCTCGCAGGCTCCGGTGGCCTGTCGGAGCCGGGCAGCGGCGGCGCCAGTGCCGGCGCGGACTCTGGTGGCACGGTTGGGCAGGCGGGCAAGAGCGGTGGTGAGGCCGGTGCCGCTGCTGGCGGCAATACGTTCTCGCCGTGCCCCGTCGGTAGTCCTTGTGCAGTACTCCCACTGGGAGATTCGATCACGGAAGGTTTCGGCTCCTCGGGCGGTGGGTACCGTGTCGAGTTATTTCGGGAAGCGCTGCAAAACGGCAAGAGCCTCACCTTCGTCGGCAATCTTCAAAATGGGCCGAGCTCGGTCGACAACCACCCATTTCCGAAGAGCCACGAAGGGCATGGCGGCTTCACGATCGATAGCGGCACGGGCTATTCAGGGATCTCTGGCGCGATCACCGATCAAGCCCTGGCGAACTATCACCCCAATATCGTGCTGCTGATGATCGGTACCAACGACATCAACGGAAATATCGACGTTGCCGCGGCCCCGACTCGACTCGGCAAGCTGATCGACGACATCACGACTCGCGCTCCGAACGCGCTGCTGATCGTGGCCACGATCATCCCAGTCGACAACGAGGGGACCAACTCCAAAGTGAAGACCTATGACGCGGCCATTCCTGGGATCGTCGGCAAGCGTGCCGCCGCGGGTAAGCACGTCGCGCTCGTCGACAACTACGCGGCGTTCTCGAAGGATCCGAACTATCGAGCGACGCTCATGTTCAACTACTTGCATCCCAACGACGCGGGCTACGAGGTGCTCGGACGCTCCTTCTACGGCGCGATCAGCGCGGCGCTCCGGTGAGCATGCGTTGCGCATCGCCGCATTTCTGGCGACGGAAACGCGCGTCCGTCGCTAGCGTTTGGCTCGCGCCAGTTGGTACGAGCCACTTCGCGACCGGCCCGACCATGACCCGCGCTGCAGGTGACGCGACTTCGATCGCAGTTCCTGCAACCGCTGGGAGCTACAAGCTGTCCATATCGCGATGCCCACTCTAGAGGACATGAGAGACATGCAAAAAAATAGTCCCAACCGCGTACAACGTGGCGCCGCGCTGGCACTGTTTGCCGCCTGCCTGACCTTCATGGGCGTTGCGTGCAGCGCTACTCCGACGCCCGGTGGTGGTTCTGGAGGTGGCGGCACGTCGGGCAGTGCTGGTTCGTCGACTGCTACGGGCGGTGCGAGCTCGGGTGGCACCCCGGCGTCTGCAGGCTCGAGCTCGGCGGCGGCTGGCGCGAACGCCAGCGGCTCGAGCGGAGCTGCTGGGATGGGGATCGCCGGTGCAGCGACGGGCAGCGCCGGAGCGGCTGGTTTCACAACCGGCGGCGCAGGGCAGGCGGGGAGCTCGTCCGGCGGCGCAGCTGCGGGCGGCGCGGGGAGTGGCGGCACGTCTGCCGCAGCCCGCAGCCCGGGCTGCACGAAGACTTCGACCGTGACGTTCGGACAGGTACCGGGTGAGTCCGGGCAGAATGTCGGTACTGGCGCTGGCGGCTACGTCAAGATCGGCAACCGAGGCTTCGCGATGAGGCTTCCCGACAACTACGACAACAATCACCCTTATGCTTTGTTCTTTGGCTTTCACTGGAATGGTGGCAGCTCGAAGGAAGTCGATACCGGTGGATCGAACGGCTACAACATGGCTCATTTCGGGCTACAGAAGCTATCGAACAATGGCGCATTCTTCATCGCCCCCGACGGGCTCAACGCTGGCTGGGCGAACTCCGGCGGTCAAGATCTGAAGTTCGTCGACGACATGGTGAAGCTGATCGAGGACAACTACTGCATCGACACCTCACACGTTTTCACCAACGGCTTCAGCTACGGCGGGGGCATGAGCTTCGAAATCGCGTGCGCCCGGGCCAAGACCTTTCGCGGGGCTGCGATCTACGAAGGTGCGCAGCTCAGCGGTTGTGACGGTGGCAACGACCCGATTGCTCTCTGGCAAATGGTCGGCCTCACCGACAGCACTTGTCCGATCGGTCTGGCGACGCCGATCCGTGACCGGTTCGTCAAGAACAACGGCTGCACGCCCCAGAATCCGCCGCAGCCCCCACAGCCAGGTCCCTATCTGAGTCCCGGAGGTCACGTCTGCACTGACTACAGCGGTTGTTCAACGGGGCATCCCCTTCGCTGGTGCGTGCACCAGTCGGGCCACGGGAACGCCATCGTTGACGGGACCGGCGATCTCTACAATTCCTGCGCGTCTCCTCCCAAGACCTGCTCGAGCACCTGCCCGTGCACCTGGGTTCCGGAAGACGTCTGGAAGTTCTTCAGTTCGCTCTGAGCTGATCGGCGGCGGTCAGAGCCCAGATGCAACGCGTTTCGTGGGTTCGCCTGAGCCGAAGGATGCGAAATACCTCGTGACTCATGTGATGCGGCGCAAGCTCCGTCTCTCGTGCGCTTTCGTTCTCCTGCTGACGACGGCGCTCGAGCTTGGCTGTGGGTCCGAGGGGTCCGTCGCGGGCGCCGCGGGCGCTGGCGTGGTGCCGACGGGCGGCTCGACCGTCGGCGCTGGCACCGCAGGAGCCGCCCCGGCACCAGGGGGGAGCGGCAGCGGCGGGAGCAACGCAACGTCTGCCGGCGCCGCTGGCGCGCCGCAGGCTTCGTTCGCGGGGGGCGGCGGCGCGGACCACGCAGGCAGCGCAGGCATGGGTGGTTTCGCCGGCGTCGCGGCCGAAGCTGGCAGCGGCGGGGCGTTGCTGCTGACGCCCAAGAACCCTGTTTTGCCTGGCTTCAACGCCGACCCGCAGATTGCGGCCTTCGGCGACAAGTTCTACATCTACCCAACGACAGACGGCTATGCCGACTGGTTGTCCACCAAGTTTCGCGCCTTCTCGTCCACGGATCTCGCGACATGGAAGGACGAGGGGGTGGTCCTCGATCTCGGCCCCGACGTGACCTGGGCTGACAACAAGGCCTGGGCACCGGGGATCGCGCAGAAGAACGGCACGTATTACTTTTACTTTTCGGCGGGGCAAGCGATCGGCGTGGCCGCGAGCACTTCTCCCACTGGCCCATTCAAGGACGCGCTTGGCCAGCCATTGGTCGGCGTGGGGCAGTACGGCGTGCAAGCCATCGACCCCGACGCGTTCATCGATGACGACGGGCGCGCGTATCTGTACTTCGGGAGCTCGTCGAGCGGACGAGTCGTCGAGCTGAACGCCGACATGATCTCGTTCAAGGGCACGCCACAAACCGTGTCCGTCCCCGGCTTCCGTGAGGGGAGCGCGGTCTTCAAGCGCAATGGCAAGTACTACTTCATGTTTTCCGAAAACGACACGCGAGACGAAAACTACGACGTGGCCTACGGCATGGCGAGCTCCCCCTTCGGCCCATTCATCAAACCTCCGGTCAATCCAATCCTAAAGAAGGACACGAGCAAGGGCATCTTGGGCACCGGTCACAATTCGGTCTTGGCTTTGCCGAGCGGGGACTACTACATCGCGTACCATCGCTTCGCGGTCCCGAACGGCGACGGAACGCACCGCGAGGTGTGCCTGGACCGTCTCGAGTTCAACGCGGACGACACCATCGCGCCCGTCAAAACCACGCGCTGATCGGCTGCCGCCGGGCCTGGTTAGAACTGCGTGAAGAATTTCCAGGACTCGGCCGGAATCCAATTCGTGTTGCTGCCGGGGTCGTTGGCGATGTTCGTATGGCCGCCGTTGAAAGTGCAGACCTTCGTTGGATACTCCGGTCTGCAGCCTGGGAAGTCAGTGCAAACATGGGCGCCGCTTTGCCAGGTCGGGATGGCCGCTGGCACGCTGCACCCGTTGTCGGTTCCACGCTCGATCGCGATGAACTTGGAGCCTTGGGTCGTGCTGTTCCCATTGACCCAGGGGCACGTTCCATCGCTCATGCCCGTCGTTTGCAGCCACGCGATTGGCTCGTGCGTTTTGGCCGGAAGGTAGATGTTGTAATTCGCGGGAGCAATGCCCACCGCAGCGCGAATGTCCTTCTGATGATTCACCGAGAGCGAGTAGGTGATCATGCCTCCGAAACTGAATCCAGTTGCGAAGACGCGCGTCGTATCGATGCACAGGTTCTCTTTGACGTACTTGAGAATATCATCGAACAGAGCGTGGTCTTTTTGTTGCCAAGTCGCGCCATCGGCTTGGGGCGCAACGAAAATGGCGGGCTCGTTGGCAGCGCTCGCCAATGGCTTGAGGAAATAGTAGCTCTGGTCACGTACTGCCTCGGAGGTGCTGCCGATCCAGTGCGAGGCGTAGAACAAACGATAGGGCTTGTTCATATCGTAGTTCGCGGGCACGTCGATGATATACGTCCGGTCCTGACCCGTGCTCGTGATCGTTTTCTTGCCCGTAGTGACGGTCGTGGGTTTGCCGCAACCGGCGCTCGGCACTGGCGGGTTCTTGAGCGGGATCGCTCCGCCTTCATTGCCAGCAGAGCCCGACACGCCCGCGCTGCCCGCCCCAGGGCTACTCCCCGCGCCGCCGTCCTTTCCGCCGACTCCATCCCCCGCGCCGCCCGCAGCGTTGCCGGCGGTTCCTACGCTCGAGCCGGCCATCGCCCCTGCGCCGAACTGCCCGCCCATACCCGAGGTCGCTTGCCCGCCCGCGCTCAGTTGTCCTGCCGTGCCCGCGCTGCCGCCGCGCCCGCCCTGGTCGGCGCCCCCGGTTCCCGGTGCCCCGCTGGAGCCCGCCGCCGATGGAACGTCTTGAGTCGTGCACGCAGCGACCGCAAGTCCGAGCACGGCCAGGATCATCGACAAATGCTTCGATTTCATTGAGCTGTCTTTCGTCCCAGGTGCGAGCTGGGTTCGTCTGCCCACGGTCCTCCGGTTGCGATGAGGAGGGCGCCTCTTCGCCAATGCGAAGGGCGGCGCGCTTGGAAACTCGGGTCGTTGAGCTTGGGCTCGTCTCGGCGTGTGTCGAGCAGTAGCCTGAGCGCGCAAGTTCCGTCGCGCGATCTTCAGCCTCAGCGCCGCCTGCCGTCCTGGCGAGCGTTCTCGTTCAAAGCCGCTTTGCCCGCTGAGTGCGACGCTGCCTTCGGCGACGCGAGGCAAGCAGGAGCACCGAAGAGACGAGCAAAGGCGCAGCCGAAGCGTTCGCGCTTCGCTGGACCGTGCAGGAACACCCGGATTCGGTCGGTGCAGCGCCAGTGCCATTCGCGCCGCCGTCGTGCGCACCGCCCGCGCTCATCCCCGCCGTGCTCGGGTTCATTCCTCCAATGGCACTCCCACCGCTCGTGCCGGCTTCCGCCCCGCCGCTGCCGACCGATGCGCCAGCTGAACCCGCTGTCGCGACGGCTCCGGCGCTGCTGGTCGTGCCCGCGGTGCCCTCGCCGCCGGTACCGCCGCTCCCAGCCCCACCGCTGCCGTTACCGCCCGGCGGCGACAATGTGTACATCAACGCGCCTTCGTGCGGCACGGTTGCCGAAAGGCCCGTCGTCATGTCGGTCACGTCCTGACGCTTCCAAAGATCGCGGATCTTCGGCGTGTTGGTGATCCCGAGCTGCGCGAAGCTCACCGACACGGCGCTGTCGTCATTCCCTCGATTGAACAGAGCCACAGCCTTGCGACCACCGGCGAGGTCGCGGACCCAGACTTCGGTGCTGCCCTGCTGGGCGAGCCGCTTTGCGTGCGTGCCCGAGGCGTCTTGATTGACTGCGAGCACCTCGTCGTTGGTGAGCAACGCCGTCGACCAGGTGTCCCCGCTGAGCATGGTTGGATTGCCGCCGAAGACGAGCGGCGACGGCAAGATGCCCCACAACGACATGACCGTTACTTGCTGATTGTGGCTGAGCCCGCTGGGACCTGAAGCGTGAACCGGGCAACGAGGCCCGATGTAACCAAGCGGTAGCATGTCAGCGTCAGGCCAGCGCCCTGGGGCGAGACCACTCGTCGCTTGCCAATTCCCCGTCGCATTGAACTCGTCCGTCAGTGAGCTGAGGCCCTTCGTATCCCAGAAATCGTTCACGATGCGCCACATGTTGGCGTTGACGTTGAGGTTCACCACGTCCCTGGTTTGCATCGGGCCGGGCGAAAGGCTGAGCACTATCGAGCGGCCGGTCTTCTCGATCGCCGAGCGGATCGCGTCCGTCTCGGCCTGATGGTAGACGGGTGGCGCAGAGTAGGGGTTCAGCATGTCATCGACTTTCACGAAGTCGACGCCCCACCCTGCGTACTGCGCGAAGATGGAATCATACCAAGCCTTGCCGGCGGCCGTGTCGCCACGGACGCCCCACATGTGACTGTCCCAAGGACACGGATCGCTCGTGTTGCCCGCTTGGGAAGCCGTGAACGTCGAATTGGCGATCGGCGTGTTGGCGCTGACCGATTTGCGCGGGATGCCGCGCATGATGTGGATGCCGAAGCTGAACCCTAGCGCGTGAACCTTATCAGCGAGGGGTTTGAAGCCCTGATTGCCGCTTGCCGAAGGGAACTTGCTGGTCGACGGCAAATACCGCCCGTTCGTATCAATCGGCTGGTCCGGGTCATACCAAAGAAAGTCGACGACGACCGCGCGGTAGCCGTGCGGTTGAAGGCTGGTTTGCATGGCCTGAGCTGCCGCCATCACTTCGCTCTCGTTGACGCTCGAGCCGAACGAATCGTAGCTGTTCCAAGCCATCGGCGGCGTGATCGAAAGCTCGTTGCTCGCCGTTACGGTCAGCGTCGCCTTCGCCGTTCCCGATGCGTTGGTCACGGTAATCGATACGGGATACGAACCCGCAGCAGGCGTGGTCCCAGAAATGATCCCCGAGCTCGCGGCGATCGTCAGACCAGAGGGCAACCCTGCCGCCGCAAACGTCAGTGGGGCCATCCCAGTCGCCGGAACGGCATACAGAAACGCGCTGGCCGGCTTGGAGCCGACCACCGCAGGACCGAGGATACGTGGCGCAACCGGCGCTGGATCTGTCGAGATGCTGAGTTCGGTTTGTGCAGCGAGGGCAGGGCTGCCCACGGCGAAAAACAACATTGCAGCGCGAATCGGCAGCCATAATCTCATGCGGTTTCCTCGTACCGCAGTGACACCGCCCAGCGAATTCCGTCGTGCGATCGCAGTTCGTAAACGCCCTTGCTCTCCTGCGCCGTATTCGCGGTCGAGGCCCCTCGCGTCGACCCAGCTAATGCGCGCGAGTAACGCTCACCACGTCGAACTGGACGAACTCACCGATGTAAGGGCTCGGCGTCGTGGCTACTCCGCTCGGCTGTTGGTTGAAGTTGTAGCATTCGTGCTCGTCCGAACCGACGATGTAAAATTCGAGCTTGGCCTGGCCCTGGATCGGGATCGTCACTGTGTAGTCGCTGGGGTACACGGCGTGCGGGGGTCTGTCGTTGTCCTTTTTGGCCGTGTAATTCAGGTAGTAGTGCTGCTTCGGCGCGGACACCGTGAGCGCGAACATGTTGAAGCCGTTCCAACAATTGTCGCTCGGCGTGATCTCGACGGGCAGGGAGAACGGCAGCTCGCTCGTTTTGTTTTTGCAGGCGGAGCCATAGCCGCCGATGGTCGGAACGCCACCGGTGTAGAAGGTCATGCTCGTCGCGTCGAGCACGCCTCCGGAGTACCAATACCCCTCCATGATGCCGCGCACGTGGAGGGTGACGTTATAGGTCACCGCCGCATCGCCCGCGAACTGAAGTGGGATCGCTTGGTTCTTGACGGCCGTATCTTGCGGGCAGACGTCGCCAGGCGTCCCAACGGCCTTGTAGTTGGACTGACAAGGATCGAGCAGTTGGTATTCATCCAAGACGGCCGCTGCCGCGCGGTCATTCTCGACGCCAGCACCACCCCCTTGCGCGGTATTGCCAGCGGCGGCACCTGCGGCACCCGAGTCGCCCTGACCCGAGACACCGCCACTCGAGCCGGCGGCGCCGCCTGATGCTGCGCCCGACGTGCCACTCGTGCCGCCTCGCTCAGCGGTCGAACCGCCGGTGTTGCTTGCGCCACCCGCCACGGCGCCGCCCGCGCTCGAGTTGCCGAGGCCCGCCGCAGCGGGCGAGCCGCCGCCTCCTCCAGACAGGGCTGCGTTGCCAGCGCTGGCAGTCGGCGTCGCGACGTCGCTGCTGCATGCCCAGCTGATGCTGCACAAGCACAGGACGACAAGCCAAGCGCCGCGAACGCGACTGAGCCTGACTGAGCGTGGCGCCAACCCAGCCTGGTCCGAACGATTGGCGGATACCATCTGTCGACTACTTCACGTACCCAGCAGCAACGATGGCCGCTTGCACGGCGTTCTCCGTCGCGTCCGACGGGTAGCCCGTAACGATAGAACCCTCGTAAAAGGTGCCGTCGCTCTGATTCGCTCCGCCGCCGGGCTTGCAGCAATCGCCCCCGCTTCCGAGCACGATCGCCCCTTGTTTCTTCATTGGGTTCCAGCCCCCGGGGAGCGCGCCCTTGTAATAGGTGCTCAAGCTGCCTGTCGTCGCGTCGCCGCCGCGCAACGCATACTCCGTGGTGCCGTTGTTCTTCAATACTGCAGTGACGAAAGTCGCTGTTTGGGACGGGTTGTTCGGATTCTTCTTGTTGTCGCCCTGGGCGAAGAGCCCAAACTCCAGATCGGCCATGATCCACGGACCCGAACCGGCGCCCGACCCCCAAGCCGTCGTGTTGCTGAAGTTGAGCGCGTCCATGGCCCCAGCGCCGTCCGCTTTTCGGTCGGTTTCGCTGTTTCCGTAGTCGAAGCAGCAACCACTGTTGAAGTGCTTGCTGTTCGTTACCATGTACATCCCTTCGGGATCTTTCCCGAGGGCGATGCCCGACTTCGAAGCATCCACCCAGTAGCTGTTGCCCGGGTTGATGTACAACCCGTACACCTTGTGACTGCCAACCATCAGCGGCTCGCTCGTTGCCTTGGCTGCGCTGCTGTTTGCGGAGGCGGGCACTGCCGCGGAGCCTTGGTACCACAGGTCGTTGCCGGTACCTGATTGGTCATACACGACGGTGATCACACAGGTCGTGCCTGCACAGAACGTGTCCTGCGCAGCTCCATCAGCAACGCCGCCGGGAGCTAGCGGCAGGATGTCCTTGGTCGCACCGGCCGCATTGCGGACCTGATACAGCTTGCCGCCGTAGCTTTGAAAGAGAGCTCGCACCGTGCTGTGCGCCGCGACGCACGGATTGCCGCCTGCCTTGTAGAGGTCGCAGGGCTGAAGAGCACTCGCGCCAGCGCCCCCTCCTGTGCCGCCCGCGGCCGTGCCACCGGAACCGCTCTGAGAGCCCGCGGCTCCCGACGCGCCTGCCGTCGCGCCGCCGGTACCGCCAGCGCCGGTCGTATCGGCCCGCTGAAACACGATCGAGCCAGAGGTCGTGGGGTTCATGGCCTTGGGCGTCCAGGTCATCGTGTCGCCCGTGGCACAGTAGCTGTAACGCATCTGATCATCGACGGTCAGCTCGTTACTCGACGTCACGTAGTTGCCGTTCGATGCGGCGAAGACAGAGACCAACCCCGGCCCTCCCGACTGTTTGATGGTCGCCGAGCACGTGCATCCGCCGGTCGAGACTGGCGTGCAGGTCACCGTCGCGTAGCCCAAGCTGGAGATGATGTTCGCTGCGCCAGAACAGTCGGTTTGCGTGGACGAAATGACGAGGCACGATGGCGCCAAAGTGAACTGCTCATCGCCCACCGTCGTGGTGTGGTCGGAATAGGTGCCATCGGCATTGGCGGTCCACGTTCCGGTCGTGCTCATCGACCCAGTGACGGCTGCGCTCGGGCAACCTGCGCCGATTGTCGAAAGATCCAAAGTGCCGCTCACCTTGATGCACGATGAGGCGACATTCCAGGTTCCGACCACGCTGCCGCCGCACGCCACCACGTCCGAGCAGCCGGCGCCCGTTCCTCCGGAGCTACCGCCCGTTCCGATCACGCCACCGTTCGCTGCTGCGCCTGCCTGGCTGACCGTCCCTCCGCTGCTCGTGCCTCCGCCCGCGCCTGCTGAGCTCGACCCGGAGCTACACGCTGCGATGGCGAGCTCGAATGCGACGGCTATCGCTAAAGCGATCGAGCGGAGCTGCATCAGGGCATCTCCTTGCGAGCAGGAATTTCACCGCGACCAAAGAGCGAAGAATGGGACACATGGGGCAGTAGCGAAGTGGCCCAATACCCGTCGCGAAAAGAGGTGCTTTGCGTTAAAAAAGTAGGACTGGGTGAAGGACGGTCAGGGCTTGCCCACGAATGTCGTCACGCTCTTTGCGGCGAGCGACGCGTTGAATCGCGCGTTCGTGACCGGGATTGCAACCTCAGCGCGGCCCGTGCGTTACGGGCGATAAGTGCTCGGATCTAGGAGCATTTGCCAGAAGCGATCGGTCGCTTCTGCGGCCGCGCATCGACCGACGAGCCACGCACTGCCATTCGGATCTGAAATGAGGTCAGGGCCAGCGGCGGCTGCGGGACCTCTGTCTGCAGATACAGAAACCCGTTCGACGGCGACCGAGAAGCTGGCAATGCCGACCGCCGCCACGGCGACCTGGTCGGCGGACTGCGGTAGGTCCCACACCTTTGGTTGCTTCGCTGCGATCCATTTGCCCAGCGGGTTGTCGGGCAGCTCGACGAGTCGCGAGCTCGGCACGTCGCCAAGCTGATCGTAGAACGCGCTCACTTGAACGAAGCGAAAACGCGCGCTGACGATCGTATCGGCCCATGGATCCATTTCGCCATTGGGAGCAGCCATGGCACCTCCGTCGTCGGTTGCGGACCCCAGCGAAGAAACCACGACCACTCTTTCGGTCACCGTCGGATCCATCAGGTAGGCGTCCGCAACGTCCGTCAAGCGCCCGCCCGTGACGACGACCAGGGGGCGATACGGCAGACTGAGTCGCGCGGACGCGTCCAAGATCGAACGCGCACCTTCCGAGCGGTTCGCGGTGGTGTCGTCGGGTTGCCCGCTCGCCGGGCGCACGAGCGGCCCGCCGATGCTCGCGATCGGATCCGGGATGTCCCGTAGGCCGCTGTCCTGTGCGGCGCTAACGAGACCTCGCCAACCGGCGATATTGGCGTCGATATCGGGCCAGGGCGGGCTCGTATTCACGACGATGCCAGCGAGCGGTGGGCCACCGCTATTTGCCAGCAATAATGCGTACTCACCCTGCCAATTGTCGTACACGCCATCGTTGGCGAGCAGCACCGGATTCCGCTCGTCTACGGGAAGTAGGCCATGAGGAGCGGTAGAACCGAGGTTGCGGGACTCGCCGCAGCTCATCGTAGCGAGCGCGGCCGCCAACACGGCAAACACGGCCTTCGTTCGTCGCGCGTGGCCGCGGAGCGAGCCGGGCGTGCGGGTTGGGGATGTGGCGCGTTCGCATCGCCGGAACGTTCTGGCGACCTCTCGAGCCGGTGACGTTGACGCTTTCGTGCGCACGGGTCTCTTTTCACTACAAGTAGCGACCGCCGCCAACAGTAGGTGGCCATGGTAGCACGACACGCTGCGGGCCTTTGGCTGTTTGCACTGGTCGCGTTGGCCGCGTTGGCCGCGTTGGTCACCACAGCGTGCCAATCGGACTCCGGGAGCGCGGCTGCAGGTGGCGCCTCGGGCGACGGCGGCCTCGCGGGCGCGCCCGGGATCGCAGGCGGCGCAGGAGTGAGTGGCGCTTCGGGAAGCGCAGGCGCGGGCGGTGCTAGCGCCGGCGGTGGGCCGAGCAGCAGCAGCGGTGGCGGCGGACTATCGGGGAATGGAGGCGGCGTTGGCGGCGGGTCGGCAGGCTCGGGCGGCGCGGCACTGACCTGCCCGCCCGCGCCGCCTGCAAGCGACGCCTATGCGGTCGATGCTACCGGCGTCACCTTCAAGGTGGGTGCTGGTCGAATGAAGCTTCAGATCTGCAAGGAGGACATCGTCCGGGTCGAGTACACGACGGCCAACGCCCTGCCGAGCAAGGCGTCCCTCTCCGTCGACAATGCTTGGCCCGTTCCGACGCCATTCTGCGTGGCCGAGGCCGCGGGGACCGTCACGATCACGACCTCGCGGATGAAGGCCAAAGTCGGCTCGACGAGTGGGACGGTGACTTTTACCGATCTGAACGATGGCGTCGTTCTGGCCGAGGATAGCAAGACTCTGACGGCGGCCACGGTCGAGGGGGTGAGCACCAACCGGGTGCAGACGGTGTTCGAATCACCGACCGACGAAGCTTTGTTCGGCCTCGGTCAGCACCAAGACAGCATCGTGAACTTCAAGGGAAAGAACGAGCACCTGGCCAATGCCAACACCCAGATCAATGTGCCGCTGCTCGTTTCCAACAAGGGCTACGGCATCTTTTGGGACAACTACTCGACATCCGACTTCTACGGCGGCGATAGCAACAACACGAAGTATCGCTACGTGTCCGAGGCCGGCGACTTAGTTGACTATTACTTCTTTTACGGACCCGCGATCGATCACGTCATCTCCCTGTACCGCACCGCGACTGGCCCGGCTCCGCTGTTCCCGAAGTGGGCGTACGGGCTTTTCCAGTCCAAAGATCACTACGCGAGCACCAGCGACCTGCTCGGCGTCAAAGACAGCTATCGCACCAACAACATCCCGGTCGACGCGATCGTTCAGGACTGGGACTACTGGGATCCGTATGCGTGGGGCTCGCACTTCATGGACGAGACCCGGTACCCCGATCCGGCGTCACTCGTGACGCAAATGCACAGCGCGAACATCCACCTGATGATTTCCATCTGGCCGCTGTATGAGCAGGTGAACCCAGTCCGCAAGGCGGGCGAAATGGACAACTACAACGCGCTGAACGCGATCAATGCATTGCTCCCCACCAGCGGGACGCACCACTTCTACGACACGTTCAATGCGACCGCGCGGACCCTGGTCTATCAACAGATCTACGATCGCTTGCTCGGGAAATACGGCTGGGATGCGATCTGGGCCGACAACACCGAGCCGCAGGCTTATCCGGACCCGTTGAACCTCCACGCGGCCACCACGGCCCTCGGCAAGGGCGCGCTAGTCATGAACGCCTATCCGCTCGAGCACAACCGCGCGTTGTACGAGGGGTGGCGCAAGGTGGGGCCGAACGGCAAGCGCGTCTACATCCTCACCCGCAGCGCATTCGCCGGGCAGCAACGCTTCGGCGCTGCGGTTTGGTCGGGCGACATCAACTCCGATTTCGGAACTTATACGAAGCAGCTCCCCGCCGGTCTCAACTACGCGCTCGCGGGGATGCCGTACTGGACGACCGACATCGGCGGCTACTTCGGAGGCGGGGTGAACTGGAGCTCGAGCGCGAGCAACGAGCTCTTCACTCGCTGGTTTCAGTTCGGTGCGTTCTGTCCGATGTTTCGCATTCACGGCCAAGGGGCGAGGGAGCTGTACAACAACGTCTGGAGCGCCAACACCAAGGCGAACCTGCTGGCGGTCGACAAGCTGCGCTATCGCTTGATGCCGTACGTCTATTCCCTTGCTGCGCGCGTTACGCAGGACGGCTACACGATCATGCGGCACCTGGTATTCGACTACCCCAATGACGCCAACGTTTTCGGTATCGGCGACCAGTTCATGTTCGGGCCCGCGTTCCTCGTGAACCCCGTGACCACGGCGGGAGCGACGAGCCGTTCGGTGTACTTGCCTGCTGGCAGCTGGTACGACTTCTGGACCGGCACGACGACGGCGGGCGGCAGCAAGATGTCCGTGAGCGCGCCGTTGAGCCAGATCCCGCTCTTCGTCAGGGCGGGCTCGATCGTTCCGATGGGGCCGAACATTCAATACGCTACGCAGAGCATCGATCCGCTCGAGCTCCGAATCTACGAAGGGCGAGACGCTTCGTTCACGATCTATGAAGATGCAGGGGACGGCTACGACTACGAACAGGGTCAGTTTTCACAAATCCCTTTGGCTTGGAACGAGTCGACCAAGTCGCTGAGCATCGGTGCGCGGACGGGTAGCTACGCTGGGATGCCGATGACCCGAACGTTCAACGTGGTGTTCGTCGCGGCCAACCACGGTAGCGGGATCGAGGCGACGGCGGCGCCCGACCGAGTCGTCAAGTACGACGGACATGCGGTCGCGATTACCGCCCAATAGCCAATCATGTCCGCATTGCCTCGATGTTTCGTCATGGGAAACGAAGTCCCGCGTCGAGCCCAACGGCAGCTGCGAACGGTGGCGCCGTCCACACGGGGACCGCGTCGAGGCTGCCGGTTCGACGAGTCAAAAGGCTCAGGCCGTCCAGGTAAGCGCTTAGAAAGAGACGGCGCCCGAACGGCTGGTTGAAGGCGAGGCGCACGCCTGCCTCGACGATTGGAACGCGAGCCGAGGTGGGGTGGTCGATATTCTCGCCTTCCATGCGTACTTCGCCCGCGTTGAGCAGCAGGCACATCTTCCAGGGCGAGAGCGGCAAACATCCGGCACCGCTCACGAGCAGCAGTTGCTGCGAAAAACCTGCGCCGTCCGCGCGGCGCGTGGTCGCTGGTACGCTCAGCTCGGCACCTAGCTCGAGCGACAGGTGTTGCCAGGCGAGCGAGCCGAAGAGGCGTCCGAACAAGATCGGGGTCGATGACATGCCGAGGCCCATGCCTGTACCGGTGCCCAACGCGAAAGTAGGCCGGGGCGGGAGGCTCGTCGTGTTGCTCGTCGGGGATGTCGAACTGGGGTCGTTCGAGGAGCTCGACGTTTTGGGTGACTCTCGAACGCTCGAGGATGGCGGTTCGGGCGTGGGTTCCGGTGTTGCGACGGAGTTGGACTCCGTATCGGTAAACGCGTCACCCAACAGCTGAAGCTGCACCGCGAGCGCTAGCCCCATGGTCTGGGTCAGGCGCAGGCAATCGGTGCCAGCCATGTGGAAGCTTTGATCACCTGCCCACTTCCCGGCGGCGTCGCGCCACTCGGTGCGGCCATCGAGTGCGGCGCTTTCTGATCCGATGTGCACGGAGACGTGCTTCTGAGCGCGCTCGCTGAATGGGTCGTAACCCAAACGCGCGACGACCATCGCCTCGAACTCGACTGCTTTCGGACAACTGGGGACAGCCGCGTAGTCGAGGGTGATCGATGCTGCGGCGGTTTGAGCACGCGCCTCTCCCTGGCAAAGCAAGCAAAGGAAAACCAGCGACCTCGTTCGCCGCGCGATCAGCTGGCGATACCGGAGTACCTGGAAACGCCGCAAAGACTCGGCCACGAGCTCGGGCTTGGATTTCAGCGTGTCGCTTTCTGACTTTCCGAACCTTCTTGGACGTGTGCCAAGAGGGCGCTCCGAGGAAAGCGCTGCGTGAAGGCTGCCGCAGCGCGATGGCTTTCATCGGTTCTACCAGAGCGCATGAGCGACCGAACGCGCAACGCCTCCCGTTCCTCGGCGAGGTGCCCGTTTGGAAATTCACGCGCTTGTTCAGCGAGCAAGCTCAATGCTTGCGAGAAATCGCCACGGGTATAGGCAGCCTGCGCTCGGGACAGTAGATCGAGCTCTGCCGAGAGGGACCGTCCTTCGTGGACCGTACGAGCGGTGTGTGCGAGGCCCGGCGGCTCCGCGGCTGGTGCTAACGGCTGGGGCTGCACTCGGGCGTCGCCTTCGGGATGCTGATCGGGAACGATCCTGGGTGGCCGCGCGGTAGGTGGCGACACGATGAATGGTAGGTGTGCGTGCGAGTTGCGAAGCGTGAGCGGCGCAGCTGCAGCTGCCGCGACAGCGAGCGACGCTGCCAAGGGGAACCAAACAGGAGCGGGACGTCGTGCAACAATCAGGGTCGGAAACTGCAACACGGTCGCAGGCGGGACTCGCCCGCCGGCAGCGACGATCGTCCGCGCACGAGCGAGCGCACGTGCGCGAACGTCTGGAGGTGCATGGCGCTCGATCTTGCCGGGTGCCAATAGGGCCGCCAACTCTGGCTCGAGACGTGGTTCGCGACGCTTCATGAGCGCACCCCCACCTTCAGCAATCGGCGGACGGCCGACGCGAGCTCTTTGCGACCCTTGTACAGCCTGGCGTAGACCCCGAACTTCGTCATCGATAGCTCACGGGCGATGTCGATGACCTCGACGCCCTCCAAGTCGTGCTTGACGAGAACAGAGCGGCGTTGGGTAGGCACCTGCTCCAACGCCGCTCGCAATGCTGCGAGTGATTCCTGACCTTGGAGGCGCCCCTCGGGGCCAGGGGCCGAGTCCTCCGGGTCGAGGCCCGTGTACGGTGTCTCCCGGTATCGCCTCCGCCGATGGGAGCGAACGACGCGGAACGCGACTCCGAACAGCCATGGGCGAAGCGGCCGACTCAAGTCCAGAGTCGGCCAATGGCGGTACAGCACCACGAATATGTCTTGCAGCAGGTCGTCGATATCGGCCGGCCGAGCTCCGAGGCGTTGCAGCGTGGCGTAGAGGTAGTCGACTTCTCGCTCGAAGGTGTCGAGGCAGTCCTTTCCAGATCCGGGCGACTCTGAACGGACAGAACACAAGGCGCCCATCTGGAACACACTGTCGTGAGGTCGGATTTTTGTTATGGAATTGCGGGAGGCCGCGAAATCGCGACCGACAATGCGCGCCGGTGGCCGATGTCGGATGAGCGCCGGCCTCTGTGCCCATCGAGAACGCTTCAACGAGTTGCCATCCACGGCGTTTGGAAACGATCATGCCCAGCTTGCGTGCCGCGCTGCACTTCGTCGGCGCGCAATGCCATGGCATTCGAACGACCATCGTCAGAAAGCTGCGACTACAGCGGGTACTGCTGGTCGAGGTCAATGCCATCACCAAGCTCGATGGGACGCGCCCCAGGCGACGAAGTCGATTGCGATCGTCGCCCCGACGTCGGGTTCGAAGTGCGCTCTCGTGCTCCGAGCCAAGAAGGCCGGCGTCCTTCTTTTCGAAGAGAAGGACGAGCTCTTTACCTTGCAATAGGAGCTGAGGGGGCCACGCCAACGCCTTGGGCGTCAGCCTGTGCGTCGGGCTGGGCGGGCTCTGGCGAGTACTTGTCGCGGTAGTGCGACGGCGACATTCCTCGGTGGCGCGTGAACTGATGGGTGAAATGGCTCTGATCGTAGAAGCCCGTCTGTGAAGCCACTTCACCAATCGGTACCTCGGTCGACACCAGCAAGTGACATGCGGCATTCATGCGCACGTTGGTCAAGTAACTGCGTGGGCTCGTGTGGAATTTTTTCTTGAATTGTCGATTGAACTGGCTGACTGAAAGACCGAGCTTCGCTGCCATTTCCGGCACGGACAGCGGCTCGGCGTAGTGATTGAGCATCGACTCCAACACGGGCGCCAGCGAAAGGAACCGCGACGCGGTGGAGTTCATCTTCTTCAAATCGCGCGTGATTCCGGCAATGCCGATGGTCATGCCGTTGCGATCCCGAAGCGGCAACTTCGTGGTGCTGTACCAATCAACGGTGCCGTCGCGGTTACGCATCAGCTCGACGCGGTCGATGATGGACGCGCCGGAACGTAGAACGACGCGATCGTCGCTCATGTAATTTTCCGCGAGGCTCGCGGGGAAGAAGTCGGCGTCCGTCAGGCCGATCACCTCGTCTTCCCGCGTTTTCCCTACGAGGCTGAGGAAGGCTCGATTGCAGCGAACGAACCTGCTCTGTTCGTCCTTGACGAAAAAATACACGTCCGACACGTGGTCGAACAAGGCGTCCGACACATGCGGCTCTGCGACGCGAGTCAGAAATTCTCGGTAGGCATCCCCGCCGCGCAGCGCCGAATCGCTGCCCATCATCGCCTCGAGCCCCGCTGGTGAGCCACGCCAGATGTACCAAGCCGGTCAACTTTGGCCCGAACCCACCGAACGCGAGATGGGTTCGGCGTGATCGATATCTCGTACAATTTCGGACTCGCGGCGGCAGTAATGCTCGTGATGTTGTACGCGAGGCCCTGCGCGATGGTGGCAATTGCCGGTCGAAATAGAGCGTTATCCGGATCGTTGCGGTGGCTGCAATGATCACCCGCCTCAGGCGATTCGCGCAGGCCTCGAACAGGCTGCATTGCGGCGTTGCCCTTTCGGTCGCCGCGTCCGTTTGCGGTTGCGCCGCGTCCGGCTCCCCCGGCGAGCGGCAGGGCAGTTTGCCTGAGCTGGCAGGCGGTGGCGCCAGCACCGCTTCGGCTGGCAGCGGTTTCATGCTCGAGGTAGGGGGGGCGGCGAGTGGAAGCGGCGGCCAGGACACCTGGCCCTCTCCAGCCTGCGTCACCGCTGCGGTCGATGCTGTCGAGGGGCAGTACTGCCCGGGACCCGTGTACACGCCGACGACGGCCGACGAGAACATTCAAAACGCAACCGGCTGCGGCACGACTCTTTGGGGCATCGCACGTGATTTCGTGGGCTATGATCAGGCGGCGACGCAGCCGCCCGGAATGTCCCACCCGGATTTCGGGTCTCACTACTGCTGCGGGAACCCGCTCGGTACCGTCCTGCCGATGCTGGGATCCGACGACAAGCCCGTATACAATCCGGCGAACGTTGCGGGCGACTACGACAACGGTGTTGGCCTCACCGGACCTGAGGCATTCGCTCAGTGGTACCGCGACGTTTCGTCCGTCAACCTCGCTTACCTGGTCGGGTTTCATTTGGTTCCTGCCGCTGACGGCGTGACTCAGATATTCGCGTCGAAGCTTTATTTCCCGGTAGATCTGCGAGGCTTTGGCAACTTCGACGACCATGGTGAAGACGGTAAGAACCACAACTTCGGCTTCACCACGGAGCTCCACACCAAATTCAAGTACCAAGGTGGCGAGGTGTTTACGTTCGAGGGCGACGATGATCTCTGGGTGTTCGTCGACAAGCAGCTCGTGATTGATCTCGGCGGCATCCACACTGCGATGCGGGGCCAGGTCAAGCTGGACGATATCGCGCAAACTGCCGGTCTCGTCATTGGCCAAGTCTATGGTTTAGATCTCTTCAATGCCGAGCGTCACCCGGGCGGCTCGAACTTCACGATCACCACGTCGATGACGTTCGTCGACTGCGGGGTCAACCCCGTGGTGCGCTGAGTCGAGCCGGCGCCTCATCCTACTTGCCGTACCCGGCGTCTTGGAGGTTCTTCAACACGGCGTCGTCGGTAGTGGTGGCAGGGTAGCCCGACACGACGGCCCCCTCGTAGAACGTGCCCCACGAATTGTTGCTGTTGTCTCCACCGACGCCGAGCACGATCCCGCCGAGGTTGTTCATCGGCTTGGGCATGGCCCCTTCGAAGGAGGTGGTGATGGCGCCCGTCTTCGAAGCGTCGACGGATCGGAGTGCCCACTTGCTGCTGGATGTCTTGAGGAACCCTAGAGCATACTTCACCTTCATGGACGGGTTACTCGGGTTTGCCGGGTGCTTGTCGTTCAATCCGCCCCAGCCCGGGTCGCCGATCTTCGAACCGCCAGCCCAAACTCCGGCTTCGAAGTCGGCCATGAACCAGGGACCCATCCCGTCGCCGTTGCCCCAGAAGGCGTTGCCAAAGAACATCGTGTTCATCGTGCCGTAGGCCAGTGGATCCGTAGTAACGTTTCCGAAGTCCCAGCAGCAACCCGTTCCGACGTGCGTGCCGTCAGCGAGCTCGTATACGCCCTGGGACGCGCTGCCGCGCGGCATGTTCTTTCCCACCGCCTGAAGGCGATAGCCCTCTTGTTTGTCCATGTAGAGTGAGTAGACCTTGTGCCCGCCGAGCATCAGCACACCCTTGGTTGCGCTCGACTCGAAATCGTCCAGACCACCGGTGGCGCCGCCCGCCGTGTTGCCCTTCTTGGCCACGCCAATGTGGTTCGCGTTGCCTGATTGGTCGTACAACTTCGAGATCGTGCACACGCTTCCGGCGCAGAAGCTGTCTTGAGCGGCCGTGTCAGCGAAGCCATCCGCTGTAATCCCGATGTCTTTCGTCATGCCGCCCGAGCCGGTGTTCTTGGCGGAGCTGCCGTTTCGAACCTGGTACAATGGCCCGGCGTACGTGCTGTACAGACGCCGAATCGTGCTGTAGGCGGCAACGCAAGGCGTGCTCGCCGCCGCGTAGACGTCACAGGGGCCTTGCGCGTTGTTGCTGGTGCCGCCAGCTCCAGCAGCGCCGCTCGCTCCTCCCGCTCCCGCGCCGCTCGTTCCCCCCGTGCCGCCGACACCAGGGCTCCCCGCGGCGCCCGATGCGCCGCCAGACCCCGTGCCGTTGCTGAATTCGATGGTGCCCACGGTGGGTGCAACCGTGGTCTGCGGGGTGACAGAGAGGCTGCTGCTCGAGGCGCAGTAGGCATAGGGGGCGTCGGCAATTGCGACCGCCATGGTCAGCGTGTTGCCCGACGCGGTGTAGTTGCCGTCCACCTGTGGGTCGGAGGTGAGTAGGCCCATCCCGCCTTTATGATTGACGACGACCGCGCAGGTGCACCCGCCGCCCGTCGCGGCTGGTTGGCAATCCGCGGACTCGAAGCCCAACCCGCCCCTGAGAGGCGCGTTAATGCCATCGCAGGTGATGGTCGTTCCTGAGAGCTGTAGGCACCCAGCGGGCAACTGGATCGTCAAGTTGCCACTCGTCGTGGTGGCGTCGGCAAACGTGCCATTGGCCATGGCGGTGAATGTCCCCGTGACGTTCAGCGAACCCGAAATCGTAGGATTCATGCAGGCAACGGGATCCAGGCTGGCATTGCTGATATCCAGCTTTCCCTCCACTTTGAGGCAAGGGGACGAAGCGTTCCAAGTGCCGACGACGCTTCCACCGCACGCTGCGACGTTGGGGCACGACCCCGCTCCCGCACCGTTGCCACTCCCCGAAACGCCCGTCGCTCCGCCGGTAGGCGAGCCAGCTGCGCCCGTCGCGCCTCCTCCGCCCGCGTTGCCACCTGCGGGCGCTGGAATGCCGGGACCATTGCTGCACGCACCACCAACGAGGCCGAATGCCAAGGTCATCGCCAGGGCGGATTGGATCTTCATCTGAAAGCGTCTCCTCAAGGTATCTGGTCGCGGCGAGGGCCGCAGAGTCAATCACGCGCGCTCAGCGGCCGCGGGTGTGTCTACTGAGTTGTCGCGCAGCACACGATTTTGTCATCGCTAGAGTTGAAGAGGCATGCGCCGTCGGCGACGTAGTACGGAGCCAAGAGCGGTCGCGATGGTCACCAGAGCAATGCCCACAGGATCTCTCGATGGACGCTGGACGACACTGCAGCCGGTGCTCTCGAAAGTGGCGTCGCCCGCCGAGCCGGCATTGGGTGCTCCCGCGGACGTTGCGCCGCTGACTCCAGTCGCTTGGCTCCCCGCCACAGCGAGCGCCCCGCCACCGCCGGCATTGCCACCGTTCGGGGTGCTCCCTCCGGCGCCCGCCCCGCCCACTGCCGAGCTCGCACCGCCGAGCGCGCCGCTGCCTGCTCCTCCGCCAAGCCCGCCGCTGCCGCCCATACCGCTCGACCCCGAGCCGCCGTTCGACGCGCCACTACCGGCACTTCCACCGCCGGCACCCGCTCCGCCAGAAACGCACTGTTCGACTTCGGGATCGACGAGGCCCGTCTTGTCGAGACCGAGGAACGGAATCACGTATTTCGCGACGAATAGGGTGTCAGACGGACCATGGTCACCTCCGATGGACGTGAACGCGTCGAGGTCCGCGAAGCCACACGTGTTCTCCCAAGTCTGCCGTTTCGCCTGGTGGGTGCCGAGCGTCAGGCTGGTATCGGTCGAGCTCGGATTCGTGCCGAGGTCGAGCACGTTCGTCCATTCCTTGATCGCTTCGGTGAAATTGGGATACCGGATGGTCGTGTCGGCGTCGCCGTGAAAGAGCTGCACGCGCGGACGGTGCCCCGTGTAGCCGGGGTCGAGGCCGCGCGCGATGTCTCCCCATTCTTGGCCGGTATGCGAGACCGAACCGCCTGCGCACGCGCCACTGTATCCGCCTCCGCTGCCCGTCTCGTTCGCGCCGCGGCAGCCCGCGGGCATGCCGGCGAACGCGGAGCCTGCCTTGAAGACATCCGGATACACCGCGAGCAGCAACTCGGTCATCATGCCACCCGAGGAGTCGCCCGTGGAGTACACGCGATCGGCGTTGCCGTTGTACTTTTCGACGGCATACCTGACCATTTGGCGGATTGCCTGACTATCGCCCCCGCCGTCGCGCTTGCGTGTTTTGTCGGACACGATGTCCCAACATCGCCCACTGCTGGGCACGACCATGATGAAGCCGTATTGATCGGCGGCTTTCACGATTCCGCCGCCCTGCGCCTGACCAAACACGGCCGAAGCGGTCCCGCCGCAATAGTGAATGAGCGTCAGTATGGGCGGCTTTGCCGCGACCTTGTCCGGCACGTAGACGTACATGCTCACGTCAGCGGGCAGCCCACTGACTCCCCAGTTGTTCACCTGCTGCAGCGATGCAGCCTTGGCCGACGGCGCGGCAAGGAGCGCGAACCCGGCAGCCAATACGCCCATAAAGTTCGCGTGTCGACGCATCATGAACGAGGCTCGCGCAAAATCGTGAGGACGGGCGGCATGCCAACGCAGTAGGTCGGCACTGCAATATCCGTCGCAAAATCAAAGCACCGCGGACAAACGCAACGCGGCAGCGTCATCGACCGCGGTGCGCCATTCGTCCAAGTGTCGCTCCGTTTTAGTGACGGATTTTCGCCTCGGTCGCTACTGCTGGTGGATACCCACGACTTCGTCTTTCAGGACGCTGGACCTTGACGCGGCTCGTACACCTGCACCTCCCGCATTCGCCCTACGAGTGAGGTTGAAAGGATGATCGACACGATGACTCGGCCTTCGTACGGTGCGCGATTGGCGAAGTCTCGCGTGCTTTGGCTGCTCGCCTCAGCGAGCTCTATCGCCGCGGGTGCGTGCGGGAGCTCTGGCGATCAAGGCTCGAGTCAAAACGGTGGTGCGGGAATCGTTGCCGGCGCTCCGGCGGCGGGAAGCGGACCGGCAGCTGGCGCGACCGCACAGGGAGGGGCGGGCAGGGAGGACACGCCGGCGCAAGCGGTGCGGGCAGTCAAGCTGGGGCAGCCGGCGCGACGGGCTCCTGTGTGCCGACAAAGACTTGGGGCACCGCGGATCCCTCTCAACCAGGGCCGTTTGCGGTCACCACCGAGACCAACATTGGACCCGCCGCGGGCATCCCCGACCCGAAGTACAACAACACGATTCCGCATTTCAATCTGTATCGGCCGACGGATCTCGCGCAGGGTTACTGCCACCCGATCGTCACCTGGGCAAACGGCACGGGCGACCAACCGAAGACCTACGAGGTGCTGATCAAACAGCTCGTCTCGCATGGGTTCGTCGTCGTGGCATCGCTCAGCTCTCAAACGGCACAAGGGACGCCACTGCCGCAAATCGCGGGCGTAGACTGGATGATCCAGCAAAACGACGACCCGACGAGCGCGCTTTATCACCACCTAGACACGGCTCACATTGGTGCGACCGGGCACTCACAGGGCGGGGCCGCGACCACCACGGCAGTTGGATCGGTTCGATCAAGAACCCGTACATGGTGGCGGTGACGGGCTGGATGCGCGTGCATCTCATGGGGGACACCGGGAACCGCAACATGTTTTACGGCGCGAGCTGTAAGCTGTGTTCGGACACGCAGCACTGGCAAATCCAGCGCAAAGGGATGGACCAATAGCCGCAAGAGCCGATCGTGATCTGCCCCTGCCGAAGAACTGATCGAGTAGTATTAGGGGCAGGTGGCTTGCCAACCGACTGTAGTGCCCGTCGCGGTGGTGTCCGTTGCGCCGCTGTTCACCCATAAGGCCTGTCCAGCGACGTTGGTGTTCGTGGGGGTAGGGTAGACCGCGCTCGATGCATCGAACGCGAACGAGAGCGTGGGCGAGCTGACATTGATTGAATCGATGTAGATGATCGTAGGGTTCAACCAACTCGTCGACGGAGTCGCATTGACCTCGATACCGATGTTCCTGATGCTGGTCTTGACGATGCTCGAGGAACCGGGTGGTTCCGCGCCGACGTTCCATGTCACGATCGACCACCCATCCAAGCCGCTGAGCTTTTGGCGTTGTGCCGCCGGTACCCCCAAGAAGTGGTAGCTACCCGAGTCCTGAACGTAGTTGAAGATGGTCCCACCCGCGCCGGCCCGTACGTAGAGCCGCATGCTGAGGATTGCACCGCTCAAGTCCGCAGCTGACGCTAGCGTGATGACGAAGTGCGCCTTGTCGGCGGCATCGTCGAGCGGGATCGACAGCTTCGCGCAGCCGGTCGCCGTCTGGCCCGAGCCACTTGCTCCGGCGCTCGCACCCGCTGCTCCAGCGACGGAGCCTCCTGCTCCGGCGCTCGAGCCGGCCGCTCCGGACGGCGCGCCTCCTGCGCCGCCGCTGTCGTTGCCCGAGCCCGCGTCGTTACTCGGCGCGGTACCGCCCACTTCAGTCGAGCCGGCCTGTCCCTGGAGCCCGCCGGAGCCTAACGAGCCACCGTTGAGCGCCGCTTGACCAGCGACATCGCCGTCGCTCGTCCCTGCATCCGAGCCAGCGGAGCCGCCCGATTGCCCCGTCGACCCAGCGCTCGCCGTCGCCGAGGCCGCGCTTCCCAGCAGGGCGGCGTCGTAGACGCTACACCCGAACGCGAGCAGCGCCAGAACCGGAGCGAGTGAGAATCGTGGCCCGCGTGCGGCCGTCACGACGACTTTCTACGGCGCCGCGTGCTCACACTCACCACCACGTCTCGGCTTGCAACCCGAAGGTGGCGCCGCTGAGCTTGTTGGTATTGGTGTAGAGCCTGCCGGTGTCGACCGTTGCGGTGCGCGCCGCTTCGTTCCACATCGCCCAGGTGTAGAAGACGCGTAGCTCGGGGCGTGTCATGAACCCTTTGCCGGCGGTGATCGCAGGCGCGACGGTGAATTTGGCGAGGAACTGCGGGTCGGCGCCGTTGTCCTTCTTCACTCGATCGAAGCCCACTTCGCCGAGCAACTTGGCGTGCTCGGTGAAGCCCAGCCCGACGCGTGTGCCCGCAGAGTACCAATCCGTTTTCGCGCCGGGACCCGCCGTCCCCAAGTCGTCGTGTTGGTAGACGAGGGCAGCCTGCGCGCCGAGCCACTCGGTGGGT
>OUNO011323181.1_pt1 | contig 51717 bp, 51 predicted proteins | sample 1779811 | NCBI WGS metagenome assembly OUNO01 (sample SAMEA3914804, study PRJEB12502) | metagenome | biome: forest; material: soil | place: Canada | collected 2010-06-25 | depth 0.3 m
CGAATTCGGCGTAATGGCCCGCCAGCTTCAACCCGAAGGTGGTCGGCTCGGCATGGATGCCGTGGCTGCGTCCAACCGTCGGCGTCATGCGATATTCGAACGCCCGTCGCTTGAGGGCGGCTAACACCAGGTCCACGTCCTCGAGCAACAGATCGCTCGCCCGGGTGAGCTGGACGGCGAGGGCGGTGTCGTTGACGTCCGATGAAGTCATGCCCTGGTGCAGGAAGCGCGCCTCGGGCCCGACGATCTCGGTCACATGGGTGAGGAAGGCGATGACGTCGTGCTTGGTCTCGCGCTCGATCTCGTCGATGCGCGCGGGATCGAACACCACCTGGCCGCCGCGCTCCCAGATCGCCGCGGCCGCAGCCTTGGGGATGACGCCCAGTTCGGCCATGGCGTCGGCGGCGTGGGCCTCGATCTCGAACATGATGCGAAAACGGGTCTGTGGCGACCAGATGGCCGCCGCTTCCGGTCGCGAGTAGCGTGGAATCATGCGCCGCTCTTAGCCTGAGCGGGAGGCGCGAGAAAGGCTCAGAGTTCGCCGGCGGCCCGCGCCTTGTCGGCCCTGGCCATGCGGGCGGCCATGCCGAAGCTGGCGAGCAGATAGTGGACGGCGCCCCAGGCGTAGAAGCCGATAGTGACCAGAATGCCTTGACGAGTGGCGCCCGCCTCCGCACGGCTGCAATGGATCGCCTCCATCACTGTCGAACCGGAGGGCGCGATGCCGCCGGGGCACTGGGCGCCAAAGTTCGCGCCGCCGCCCCCGCCGAACATCCCCGACAGCGCGCTCAGAAGGCTATGCGGACCGGGATGGCTGAAGTCGAACTGGGCGAAGCGGTCGATGATCCAGCCGGTGAAGATCGGGCCGCCGCCCAGGGCGATGATGTTGAGGAACAGGAACATGACCGCCGTCGCCGTCGCCCGGCGGCGGGTCTCGACTACGTTCTGCACCACGCCGAACGTCGGTCCGAGATAGGTGTAGTGGAATATGCCGGGGACGAGCAGGATCGCGGCGGCGATACGCCAGTCGAGCTCACGATAGGCGAGGACATAGATCGGCGTGGCGATGGCCAGGCCGATGGCCGGAGTCAAGCCATACCAGCGGGCGTGGCGCCGGCTAGCCCAGTCGCTGACGAAGCCGCCGGCCAGGGTGCCGAGGCCGGCGGAAAAGCCGCCGATAAGGCCGAAAATCAGGCCGACCGTGGCGTAGTCGAGGCCGAAGGCGCGATTGAAATAGGGCGGCGCAAACTGGCCGATGCCATAGCCGGCGATGGAGACGATGGTGACGCCCAGCACCATATTGACCACCGGCCAGCTGCCGAAAAGGGTCCGGGCGACGGCCCAGATCTCTTTCAGCTCATTGGCCAGGCTGAGCTTGGGGGCGGCCGTCGGCGGCTCGCCGACGTCCGAGGCGCCGCGCGCCGGTTCGCGCACATAGAGCTTGATCAGCAGCGCCAGGATTAGCCCCGGCACGCCCACGGCCATGAAGGCGATCCGCCAGCCAAAGTTCTTGGCCAACCAGCCGCCGGCGATCGCCCCGATCATGGCGCCCAGAGGGATGCCGAAGGAATAGACCGCCAGGGCCGAGGCGCGGCGCTTGGGCTCGTAATAGTCGGAAATCAGGGAATGCGAAGGCGGCGAACAGCCGGCTTCGCCGATGCCGACCCCCACACGCATGGCCAGCAGCATGACGAAATTGCCCGCCAGGCCGCAGGCCGCCGTAAACCCGGACCAGATGACGATCGCCACCGAAATGATCGAGACCCGGTTCCAGCGCTCCGCCAGCCGGGCGATGGGAACGCCCAGCACGGTGTAGAGGATGGCGAACGCCAGGCCGCCCAGAAGGCCCAATTGGGTGTCGGTGAGCTTCAGATCCACCTTGATCGCCTGGCCGATGGTGGCGACGATCGATCGGTCGATGAAATTAAGGGTGTAGGCCGCCAACAGGAAACCGACCACGACGCGCTTGTAGGCCTCTGAGGCGCCGGCCGCCGGCGCGCTCGCGGGCGGTTCTTCCGCGTCGATGACCGCCATGGCCGCCGCTCCCCTCATCGTTGCCGTTTCTTGTCGCCATCTAACCGGCGATGCCCTGGCAAGGCCATGGGCAATAGCGCTAACCGTGGCAGCACCAAGGAGGCGATTCGATGGAAATCCTGATCGGCGACAAGAACCTGTCGAGCTGGTCCATGCGGCCGTGGCTGGCCCTCAAGCGGACCGGGGCGCCGTTCAGAGAAATCATGATCCGCCTGCGCGATCCTTCGACCTATGACGAGATCGTCGCGGCCGGCTCGCCGTCGGGGCTGGTGCCCGTGCTCAAGGACGACGGCCTTGCCATCTGCGACACTCTGGCGATCTGCGAATACCTCAATGAAAAGCTTCCGGCCGCTAGGCTGTGGCCGGCCGATTCGGCGGCCCGCGCCTTGGGCCGCAGCGCGGCGGCCGAGATGCATTCGGGCTTCGCCTCGTTGCGCGGCGAGTGCTGGATGAACATCGCCGGCCGCTCAAAGGTGGATGTCTCGGAGGCCACGGCCGGGAACATTCGTCGGATCGTTGGGCTGTGGAACGATCTGCTGGAGAAGTTCGGCGGGCCGTACCTGGTCGGCGGCTGGTCGATCGCCGACGCCTTCTACACGCCGGTGGCCACCCGGTTTCGCACCTACGGCCTGCGCCTTACCGATTTCGGCGACGATGGCGCCGCCGGCGCCTACGCCGCGCGCCTGCTGGAAACCCCGGAATTCCTGGAGTGGGAAAGGGCGGCGCTGGCCGAAGCGGCGGCCTAGATTAGTCCCAACGCCTTGAAGCTCGCGACGCCGTCGCGCTCCACTACCGGACGGTCGTGAACGGCGATGCGCAGCGGGCGGGCCGCGTCGACCACCTGCCGGGTCATGTCGACATCGGCGGCCGACGGCGTCGCCCGACGGGTGATTGTGGAAGACCAAGTGGCTCCGCATATCTACTTGTTTTATATATAAAAACTACTGGGGACGGGGAGTGGGGACGGTATTGCCTCACGAATCACCACGATACCGTCCCCAGCTGGCGCCGGTGCGAAAGGTCCGCCGGGTCGCGATCCCCTATCCCGAACGCTTCCCGGGCCTGGTCGCCGGCGAAAGCGCCTTGGCGCTCTACACCACGCCGGCCTCGCCGCGAACCCAGACGCTGGCCGTCGCCGGCGCCGACTGGAACCGCCTTGTCCGCGAGCACGGCTTGCGGGACGTCGAACCTAGCGACGACGGTGACGACGTCCAGACCTGGACCAATGATCCCGCGGCCCTGGCCGATCGGAACGTCGTCGACCGGCTGTCGCTCTATCTCAGCGTCCGCGATCATGGCGACGAGCGAGTCGCGCAGGCGGCGGAACAGCTTCTGGGGAGCCTGCCGTGGTGATCGGCCTTGACGTCTGGCAGGCCCACTTCAAGGACTTTCCCGACCGTTACGTTCTGGTTGGCGGGGTGGCGTGCGACCTGCTGATGGTGGACGCGGGTTTGGAGTTCCGCGCCACCAAGGATCTCGACGTGGTGCTCTTGGTCGAGGTGCTCGACGCCGCCTTTGCCCAAGCCTTCTGGGCTTTCGTCGAGGCGGGCGGCTATGAGCGCAAGGAGAAGGGGGAGGGTGGTCAGCTCTACCGCTTCGCCCAGCCGACGACGGCCGGTTACCCGTTCATGATCGAGCTGTTCTCGCGCGCGCCGGAGGGCTTCGACCTGGGGGAGGGCAGTCGGCTCACCCCTCTACCGATCGACGAAACGGTCGCAAGCCTGTCGGCGATCCTGCTGGACGAAGCCTACTACGCCCTGCTGAAGGCCAATCTGCGCGACCTCGCGGGCCTACCTCTGCTGACCGAAGCGGCGCTCATTCCCTTCAAGGCGCGGGCCTACCTCGATCTCAGCCAGCGCAAGGCCGCCGGAGAGCGGGTCGACAGTCGCGACGTGAAGAAGCCACCGCAACGACGTCTTTCGCCGGCTGCAGCTGCTTCGGGCCGACAGCGCGCTCGACCTTCCGGAGACGATCGTGACGGATATGAGCGCCTTCCTGGCCGCCGTCGCCGCCGACGAAACATTCAAGCCGTCAGATATCGGACTTCGACTGAGCCGCGAGGACGCGCTCGCGCGGCTGTCGTCGGCCTATCGCTTGTGATCCGCCATGTGGACCGACGACGATGACGTACCCTGGGCGGACCCCGAGATTCGGATTGATTACGAGGCGGCGCTCGGTCGCTTCATTCTGGCGTTCAACGAAGTCGACTATCGCCTGACCCAGTTGATCGGCTGGGAGCTGTCAACGCGGGGGCGCGCCACCAATCTGGTGGCCGCCGACGGTTCGATGAGTGGCGCGCGCTCTGGCCGGCGGCCGTGGCCTCGCCCTTGCCTTAGCCAGGAAAGGGCATGTCCCGGAGGGCAGGCGCAGGGCGGCGTCCCCAGGCGTCTCCGGCTTTCCTGACATAGGTCTCGAACACGTAGGGCCAGGGGATGATGGCCAGGAAGATGACCGCCAGCAAGCATTCGTAGGCTGTCTCGGCCGTGTCGGCGTCCATGCGGTGCGCGGTCCACAGGGGCAACGCGACCCTAAACAGCCAGAGCGCCTTCCAGGCGACTTCGAAGAACAGCAAGGGCAGCATCTGCAGCGGGTATCGCAGTCCCAACAACGCCAGGGCGCTGAGCGCTCCCAGCATGCACACCACTACGCCATGCATCAGCTCCCAGGGCTTGGCATGGGTAAGAATCGCCGGCCAGACCGTCAAGCCCAGCCCGACCACGAGCAGCAGGTAGCCGGCGCGCAGCAGATAGAGGCGAAACAGGGAAACGTCTTTCATGGTGAATCCCTCCACTATTCGACTTGCTTGAGGACATTTTCGACCGCGGCCAGGCTCGCCGAGACCTTCGCCAGCTCGGCCTGGATCGCGCTAAGCGACACCTGGTTATCCGAGCTGGCGGCTGCCGCCTTTTCGGCCAGGACGCGATAGGCGTCATCGTTGGCCAGGCGCGCGCGGGCTGCGAACGCCGCCGAGAAGTATTTCATCCCGAAGACGGTCAGGACCGTCCCCAGGAACAGGGAGATTGTAAGAAAGTAGACCCAGGTCGCCATGACGGATTCCTTTTCAATTCGATGCGGCGGGTGATTTGAGGGAGGTTGCGGCCTCCACAATGGTGGCCGGAGTGAGTTCGATGTCGAACTCCGCGACTTCGATGTAGTTGAGCGCCTTGCCGTCAGCGGACAGCTCGAGCTTGCTGGTCACCAGGCCGGCCTCTTCCAGCTTTTGCAGATGAAGGTGGAGCAACGGGCGGCTGATCCCGACTTCGCGGGCGAGCCGGCTCACGTAGTTGCGCCCATTGGCGCTCAAAGCGGCCACGATCCGCAGTCGGTGCGGATTGGCCAGCGCTCCCAGCGCAGCAAGCAGGCGGTCTCCGGAAATCGGCAACTAACAGCTCCACGAAACATATGTCAGATATTTCTTACACGTAAAAGGAAATGTCAAGGGCAATTCGCGGAAGGCGCAGTTGCCATATCGATAAGTCTAGACTTATGATTAGTGGATGATCGAATCCGTCGTGTTCCGCGCCCTGAGCGATCCGACTCGGCGATCGGTCTATGAGCGCCTCAGCGACGGCGAGATGAGCGTCACTGACCTGAAGGCCGGGCTGGCGATCTCTCAGCCGGCGGTGTCGCAGCACCTGGCCGCGCTCAGGCTCGCCGGGCTGGTGCGCGAGCGGCGCGAGGGGCGAAGAACCTATTATCGGATCGAGCCGGCCGGATTGCACCCGCTGATTGACTGGATGGCGCGCACTGGCGCCTTCTGGCCGGGGCGGATCGAACGGCTCAAGGACCTGCTGAAGAGGATGGACCAATGACCAACGCCTGGGCGACAGACGACGTCAGCTTCGAGTGCGACCTGGAGGCGCCGCCGGCGAAGGTCTGGCGCGCCCTGGCCGAACCGGAACTGCGCGCCGCCTGGCTGGACGATGCGGAGTCGGCAGGCTGTGAAGTCGTCGAGGCGACGCCGCCGGAACGGCTGGTGCTGCGATGGTCGCTTGACCAACCGGCCAGCCTGGTGACCTTTGAGATCGAGGAGCGTGACGGCGGTGCGCATCTGACCATCACGCACCGCCCGGCCGAGGCTTCTGTGATCCCGCTCACCCCGCGCCCGGCCCGCGTCGTGATGACCGCCTGGAGAATGGCGGCATGAACCTGATCCCCATGGTGGTCGAGGAGTCGAGCCGCGGCGAGCGCGCGTTTGACATCTTCTCCCGCCTGCTGCGCGAGCGGATCGTGTTCGTGAACGGCGAGATCGAGGACGGCATGGCGGCGTTGGTGTGCGCCCAACTGTTGTTCCTGGAATCGGAGAATCCCAAGAAACCCATCGAGATGTACATCAACTCGCCGGGCGGGGTGGTGACCGCCGGCTTCGCCATCTATGACACCATGCAGTACATCAAGAGCCCGGTGGCGACGACCTGCATGGGCTTCGCAGCGTCCATGGGCTCGTTCCTGCTGATGTCCGGCGAGCCGGGGTCGCGGACCTCCCTGCCCAACGCCCGGATCATGGTCCACCAGGGTTCGGGCGGGTTCCAAGGCAAGGCTTCCGACATCGCCCGCCACGCCAAGGACGTGCTCGAGACCCAGAAGCGCATCAACGAGCTCTACGCCAGCCACTGCGGCCATACCCTGGCGGAGGTCGAACAGGCGCTGGACCGCGACACCTTCATGAGCGCCGAGGAGGCCCTGGCCTGGGGCCTGGTGGACAAGGTCCAGGGAGCCAGGGACATCGCTGCCTAAGACGAGACTCTCGGCCTATGTCACCCTGGCGATGGCCAGGCCGTCGTGGCCCTTGACGCCCACCTGTTGCAGGATGACCGCCTCCAGGCGCGGGTCGGCCGCGATCTCGGCGTTGAAGGCGGCGGTGGCGCTGGCGGCGTCGTCGCCCGGGTCGAGCACGGCCCCGCCGCGGATGACGTTGTCGGCCAGGATCAGCGCCCCCGGCCGCGCCGCGGCGATGATCAGGCGGACGTAGTTCGGATAGTTGACCTTGTCGGCGTCGATGAAGGCCAGGTCGAAGGGCGCGTCGGCGCGCGCGATCACCCCCGGCAAGGTGTCGAGCGCTGCTCCGGTGACCACCTCGACCCTGTCGGCCAGGCCGGCGCGGGCCAGATTGGCCCTGGCGACGTCAGCGTGGCGGGGCTCGTATTCCAAAGTGATCAGGCGGCCGCCCTCGGGCAGAGCCCGGGCCAGCCAGATGGTTGAATAGCCGCCGAGCGTGCCCAGCTCGAGAATGCGGCGGGCTCCGATCATCCTGGCCAGCAGATAGAGGAACTTGCCCTGGCCCGCGGAGATCTGGATCGGCGGCAGGCCGGCGGCGCGGGAGTCGGCGAGGGCCCCGGTCAGGGCCTCGTCCTCTGGGGCGAACAGAGCGTCGATATAGCGGTCGACGGCGAGGTAGCGGTCGGGTTCTGGCATGGGGTCGGTTCAACCCCAGTCGGCGCCGCGGTTCAAGCCTCAAGAAAGAGGCCGCGACGCCTGGAGCGCCGCGGCCGAAGAATTCACCTGGCGAAGCCGATCAGAAGGCGGTGTCGCCGTTCGGCGTACCGAGGCCCGTCGGACCGTCGTAGCCCTTTCCCGCGACGCAGAAATAGGTGGCGCCGCACGAGGGCGGGGCGTTCGTCCCCGAGGTGATGTCGAAGAGCGCCGAGGAGTGGCTGTAGATGCCGCTGGCGTAGCTCACTGCGTCGGCCCGTTCACCATAGATGCCGGCGATGATCTGGTTGGAGATGCTGGTGCCGCCGACGATGTAGAAGCCCGGCGCATACGGGGGAATGTTCATGTAGAAGACCACCCCGGTGTTCGGATCGGCGTCGGCTGAGACGTCGGCCTCCATACGCATCGTGCACAGGGTATTGTTGGCCATATTAGCATTGGACGGCAGTTGCCATGTAGGCTCGCCGTACAGAACGCTGCAGCCGCTGCCCGCGCCGCTCCAGGCCGTCTCCGACTGCCGGGTGAGGTTGCGCATGTTCAGGGTGGTGCCGCCCACCGCGATCACGTGGGCCGAGGTGGCGGGGAACTGGGCCCCATAGCCGGAATCGCCGGTGCTGGCGGTGACGGCGATGCCAGGGTGATTGTAAGCGGACTCGAACGGATTGCTGCCGGTTTCGCCGCCGCCATAGCTGTTGGAGATGACGTGGACGCCGAAGGTCGCCGCCGTCCGCACCGCCGCCGCGAGATCATTGAAATTGGCGCTCGAGGCCTCAACCAGAAGGATTTTGCAGCCAGGACACATGGTGCTGACTGTATCGAGGTCGGCGGCTTGCTCGATATCCCAGCCGGTATTGGACGGATAGGGAATGCTGGTCCCGCCGCCCTGGTTGACGATCCGCAGGCAGCCGCTGGCCGTGGTGCACGGGCCCAGCCCGAATTGGGCGCGGAATTGCGCCAGGTCGGCCTCGGCGTTCGGATAGCCATAGGCGTCGACGATGGCCACGGTCGTGCCGCTGTTGCCGGCCCCGGTGATGTTGTAGGCGGCGCGAACCTGGGCCGGGACGACATAGGTCGGCTTCGGGGCGTTGGGCGCGGCGCTAAGCCGGCTGCCGCTCCTCATCAGGGCATGGGCCGCGCCGCGTCCGTCGGTCACGAGGTGCGCATGGCAGCGGGCCACGCCTGGGCCAACCCCCCGCGCGCAGGCGGCGATGTGAAAGACGGCGCCGGAATGTTCGACTGCCTGGACCGACTGAGCCAAAGCAGCCGGCGCGCCGCACAGCATCAAAATTCCTGTCGCCAGGGCCATAGAGGCAATTTTTTGCATTTTCATCCCCAATGTTTAACCCGAGCCTCCCACCCCACCTAAAACCCGAACGACCGGCGCCGCAAGCGCCTTACGGGCCGGAGGTAGAGTAAAATAACTCATGAACCGTTTCTGGACCTTGGCCGACGGGCCGCTGGCCGGCCTTCCGAGCCCCGCCCACTTTGCTCTGCGCGAGGGGCCGATCCCGACGCCGGCGTCTGGCCAGGCGCTTTCGCGCACTATCTACGTCTCGCTGGATCCCTATCAATGGGGTTACCGCCGGCGCGCCCAGCCGGGCCAGGTCTGGCACGCGCGCACGGTCTCGCAAGTCATCGAGAGCCGGATGGACGGGTTCGCGGCGGGAGACCTGGTGTTCAACGTCAACGGCTGGGCCGAATACGGCCTGATGGGCGAAGGGATCGAGCGGCCCGTTTATATGATCCCGCGCCGTCTCGATCCGGCGCTGGGGCGCATTTCCCTGGCCGTCGGCGTGCTGGGCATGCTGGGCCTCACCGCCTACGCCGGCATGCTGCTGATGGCCGAGCCCGAAGCGGGCGAAACGGCCGTGGTGTCGGCCGCCTCCGGCGGCGTCGGCCAGATCGCCGGCCAGCTGGCTCGCTTGCGCGGGGCGCGCGTGGTCGGCATCGCCGGGCGCGAGGAGAAGGTGCGGTTCGTGGAGCAGGAGCTGGGTTTCGACGCCTGCGTGTCGCACCTCTCGCCGACCTTCGCCGAAGACCTTCGCGACGCCTGCCATGCCGGGATCGACGTCTATTTCGAGAACGTCGGCGGGGCCGTGTTCGACGCCGTCCTGCCCGAGTTCAACCCGGGAGCGCGGATGACCATCTGTGGGCTCATCGCCCACTATGGCGACGAGGGCGATGCCCGAGCGGCGCTGATGAAGCGCGGCGAACGGGTGTTCGCCGAACGCGGCGTCAGCGTGCGCAATCTCTTCGTCGGTGATTTCGTGGCCGACCACGAAGCCGAGTTCCTGAGCGACATGGCCCGATGGGTCGCGTCAGGGGAGGTGAAATATCGCGAGGACATCCGTCAGGGGCTGGAGACTGTCCCGGCCGCGTTCGCCGAGATGATGCGCGGCGGCAATTTCGGCAAAACCCTGGTCCAGGTGAGCGAAGACCCGACGCTTTAAGTTATTGGGGCTTGAACAGGCCCCCGGGCGAGACCGTGAAAATCTCGCACCCGTCTTCGGTGACGCCGATGGAATGCTCGCACTGGGCCGAGAGAGACTTGTCACGCGTCACCGCGGTCCAGCCGTCGGCCAGCAGCTTCACCGGGTGACGGCCGAGGTTCACCATCGGTTCGATGGTGAAGAACATGCCGGCCTCGAGCCGCTCGCCGGCGCCCTGGCGACCGAAGTGGAGCACGTTGGGCGCGTCATGGAACACCCGTCCGACGCCGTGGCCGCAGAAATCACGCACCACGCTGCAGCGTTGGGCTTCCACATAGCTCTGGATGGCGTACCCGACGTCGCCCAGCCGGGCGCCCGGTCTCACCGCGGCGACGCCGCGCTCAAGAGCCTCGTAGGTGACCTCGATCAGGCGTCGGGCCCGAGGCGCCACTTCGCCGAGCGCGTACATGCGCGAGTGATCCCCATGCCAGCCGTCCACGATCACGGTCACGTCGATGTTGGCGACGTCGCCTTCGCGCAGGGTGCGCTCGCCCGGAATCCCATGGCAGACCACGTGGTTGGGCGAGATGCACAGGGTATGGGAATAGCCACGGTAATAGAGACAGGCGGGCAGGGCGCCATTATCGAGGATGAATTCCCGGGCCAGGCGGTCGAGCTCGGCGGTGGCGACGCCCGGGACGACATGGGGCGTGAGCATGTCCAGACACTCGGCGGCCAGGCGGCCGGCCACGCGCATGCCGGCGAATCCGGCCGGGCCGTGGACCTTGATCCGGTCAGTGCGGACGTCGGCGTAGGTGAAGTCTTGGGCCAGGGACATGCCGGTCGGGCTTTCGGGTGTCGGATCGCTTGCTATGTCGCAATCATAGCACGGGATTTCAACGGCGCCCCCAGAGGAGGGTGGTTTGAGACGGAATCGGCTCAAAGCTGAATCTTGCTCTGGCTCTGGAACGTAAAGAATCGAGCCTGATGGTTCTGCATCTGTTCCGTGCAAGGCCATCAGGCTCTCGCCCTCAGAAATATTTCAGCTTGAACAGGCGCGCATCGTCGGCCCGGCGAAAAAATATTCGCGTCTGCGAGTCGGCGACGTGGAAGTCCCAAGCCTCGCCGCGGGGTCCGAGCGTGCGGGTCAGCCACTGGTAGGTAGGGGCGTTGAGAGTCGTCCCAGAAGCGAACGGCGAAAGGCCGATCTTCTGCGGCGCGAACACCGTGACCGGCCCTAGGCCCAGACCCCACCGGGCTCTCAACGCCTCGCTGAGCTCCCTCCAGTCACCATCGACGCTGGTCCGGTCGCCGGGGCGAAACGACCCGTCCTGACCGGAGAGGCTCTTGGTCTGGGCTTCGGCCAACAGGAATTCGGCCGCCCTCTGCAGCCGCCTGAACGCCTCGTTCGATCCCCCCTGGTCGGGATGGGCCTTCTTGGCCGCCCGGCGATAGGCGGTGCGAATCTCCTCGACGCTGGCGCTGCGCTTCACGCCCAGGATCTCATAATGGTCTTCGGGGCCGCGCATGCTCAGGTCGGCCGCCACGAAATCCGGCGCGCGATGCGGATCTCTTCGAGCCCGATGTCGCAGGCATAGACCAGCACCTCGACCCCGCACTCCGCCGCATGGTCGAGGCCGGTCGCATAGGCCGGATCGAGATCGGCGCAGGCGGCGAAGCGGTCGCAATCGGTGCGCTGGATCACGAACAGTTGCACGGCTCGCTCGCCCTCGGCTACGCGCGCGGCCAGCTCCTTGAGATGCCGCAGCGACCGGGCCGCGACGCAGTCCGGAAACTCAGCCAAGGTCCCCGCGCGGCGCAGGTGGCAGTTCTTGATATATCGTTCCATTCCTGACCCTGGCCGCGCTCAATCGGACCAGCGGCCGCGCGGCCTTCACCGGAGGGTTACCCACCAACTGGGACACGACCCGTTGTAGACACGCTCTGGACCACGGAAGATATCACCGAGCGCACCTGCCGTCCGGCAAGTGCGGGCCTTACAGGAGGGCGGAAAGACTGATTGGCCCGCCCCATTTTTCGAACTTGGAGGTTGAGGTGTTGAGCGACCAGGAACGGATCGACTTGGTGCCATGGTTCCATGAATTCGATTTCGGGAATGGCCTACGCGCACGGTCGGTGAGCGAAAATCTGCCGGCCAAGCAGGCACTTTGGAACTTTATAGGAAGGCAACTCGACAAGATCGATTTCACGGACCGTTCAGTGCTCGATATCGGTTGCTGGGACGGGTACTGGAGCTTCTATTCCGAGCGTCGCGGGGCCCGCAAGGTTCTTGCATCGGACGATGCGACTCAGAACTCGGCAGCCAGTGCAGGACTGGAACTGGCGAAAGAACTGTTTAAATCAAATGTGGACATCAGGAAAAATGTCTCGGTTTATGAATTAAATTCGCTACAAGATCGCTATGACGTGGTATTGTTCATGGGCGTATATTATCATCTTGTTGACCCGTTCTTTGCCTTGACTCAAATCCGTCATCGAGTACACAAAGAATCTCTCGTGGTGGTGGAGGGAGACTTTCTCCCCGCTGCGGACGAAGTGGAGGTCTCGGCTGCGAGGTATAATCTTGGAAATGGCGTCCGATGTTTTGAACCGAGCATTGCGTGCCTAAAGCAAATGCTGGAAACCGCTTACTTCGAGGTATTATCTGTTGAGACCCACTACGGGGCGCCTCAGTTCCCGTGGGTTAATAGAGTCCTTCTTACTTGCCGCCCCATTGTTGGCGCAAATCAACGACATCCCGTCCGCCCCCCGTTTGGTCTATCCCAGTACGACCCTCGCTACGCGAGATAGGATCAACTTCGCGCCCGCTGGGACTCGGTTGGAGCCTAGCGTCCAAGCCCCCGAACCCAAGGAAGCTGGCGAGCGATTTTGATTTCTCCCACAGCAATGTCGCACGAATAGATCAGGACTTCGACGCCAGATTCCGCCGCGTGGTCCAGCCCATGCGCGAACTTCGGATCGAGGTCGTAGCAGGCGCCGAACGCTTCACAGTCGGTGCGTTGAACCACGAAAAGAATGACCGCTCGATCTCCTGCCTCAGCCATTGCCTCAAGCTCTCGCAGGTGCCGCAGCGACCGGGCAGCTACGCAGTCCGGAAACTCAGCTAGCCCTTTGGTCCTTGAAAGGTGACAGTTTTTCACCTCCAGCCAGACACGATGGTCCTCCCTGAGGCTCGCGGTGTAAATAGAACGACGATTCTTGACCTCCAGCCAGCACCTTGGCCGGCCCGGCTCTTCGAGCACGAAGTCGACCCGGCTGGCCTCGCCCATGCGCACCTCGCGGCGATGAAGGCCATAGCCGGCCAGTTCCGGGACCGCATCCTCGGCGAGCGCCTCGGCGACCAGGCGATTGGGGTGCAGGGTGTTGATCCCCACCAGGCTGCCGTCGGCCTCGACCAACTCCAGGGTCCACGCGAGCTTGCGCGTCGCCCCCGCGGCCGGCGAGACCCAGACTCCCAGCCCTGGCGCATTGAGGCCGAGCATGGCCCCGGGGTTGGGGCAATGGCTGACGATCTCGCGGCCGTCGTCGAGCCGCACATCGGCGAAGAAGCGCTTGTAGCGCGCCACCAGCGCGCCGTGGGCCATGGGCTGGGTCAAAAGCACCGAACGCCTATGCCCGCGCGACGGCGCCGGGCGCAACCGCCCTCGCGAATGCGCCGCGACCGGAGCCGAAGGGGCTCAGGCCGCTTTCAGGCTGGTTCGGTAGAGGGCGATCAGGGATTGGAGCTGTTCGGCCTCGGCGAGGATATCCTGGATCTCAGCCTTCGAGAGGCTTGAGCGGCCGGCGGCGATCTCGGCCAGAACGCCTCGCTTGGCTTCGAGCAACTCCTCCCAATTGCCGATCGGGTCGCGTGAGGACTTTTTCATGCGGCCAAACTTTAGCCTGAGTCTCGAATTCGCGCCAAAAGGCCATTTTGTCGCACGCTGTGGCCGTCTCAGGCCTCCAGCTGGGTCCCTTCGTCCACCGTTAACGCCGAATGCAGCCGGGTGTTGCCACAATTGGTGCAGATCGCGACGTACATCACCATCGAGGTTCCGAAGCTGGCTCCGCCGCCAACCATGACCGGAAAGGCGGTCATCAGGCCCTGGTCTGGCTCGGCGACTGCCCAGGCCTGGGCGCCACACACCTCGCACACCATCTTGGCGCGCTTGGAAAGCAGGAAATCCAGGAACCTCTTTCGGTTCTGACGAACGCGCGGCCGCTTCATGCAAAATCCCTACCAACCGAACGCCAGGCCCACCATTGTTGCGGCGCACACGCTGGCAGCTTATGGCCTTGACCATACCCTCAAGGCCAGAAGGAGGCGGCCGTGACCCGTTCCGATCCTGTCACCGCCGCAGTCCTGATCATCGGCGACGAGATCCTTTCGGGCCGCACCCAGGACACCAACCTCAACGCCATCGCCCGTCGTCTGGCCGTCTATGGCGTGGATCTTGCCGAGGCCCGCGTGGTCGGTGACGTGAAGGCCGAGATCATCGCCGCCCTCAACGCCCTGCGCGCGCGCTACGACTATGTGATCACCACCGGCGGCATCGGGCCGACGCATGACGATATAACCGCCGAATGCGTAGCTGAGGCGTTCGGTGTCGAGCTCGTCGAAGATCCCGAGATCCTGGCCATGATGGCCGCCCGCTGGGGCGTGGAGCTCAATGCCGCGCGCCGGCGCATGGCTCGGGTCCCGGTGGGTGGGACCCTGGTCAAGAACCCGGTGCAGGGCCCGCCGGGATTCCAGATCGGCAATGTATTCGTCCTCGCCGGCGTGCCGATGATCATGCGCGGCATGATGGAGGACGTGGTCACCCGCGTGCGTCCGGGCCAGGTGGTGATCTCGCGCACCGTTCGGGTCGAAGGCGCCGGAGAGGGGGCCATCGCCGCGCCGCTGGAGACCCTGGCCAAGTCGCACCCGGCGCTCTCCCTGGGCAGCTATCCGTTCTATGGGCCCGAAGGCTACGGGGCCAACCTGGTCATCCGTGGGCGGGACGCGGCCGAGGTGGCGGCGACCGAGGACGCCCTGGTGGAATCTCTGGCCGGGATCGGCGCCAAGTCGGTCACCCGCGTCGCCCCGTAAAAGCACCCTGGCGTCCTGTTCGGCGACGGCCGAGGGGGAACCCAGCCGACAATCTGACCGTTCCTGGGCGCGGGTGAAGCTTGGGAGGAACGCCGTGACCATGGAACTGGTCGAAACCACTGCGCCGGCCCAGCCGGTCTCGGCCGTCTCATGGGCCGCCATCGCCGGAGGGGCGGTCGTGGCCGTCGCGACCACGCTCATTCTGTTCAGCCTGGGAGCCAGCATGGGGCTCGCGACCGCTTCACCCTGGACCCGGGCGGCCGAGACGGCCGGGCGGGTCGGCATCCTGGCCGGCATCTGGCTGGTCGTCGTCCAGTGGCTGTCGTCGGCCGTCGGCGGCTACATCGCCGGCCGGCTACGCACCCGCTGGATCGGCCTCCACACCCACGAGGCGCACTTCCGCGACACCGCCCATGGTTTCATGACCTGGGCGGCGGCGACTGTGATCATGGCGGCGATCGCTGCTTCCGCCGGCGCGGGCCTTACCGGCGCCGCGGCCGCGGTCGCATCGACGGCCGGAGCGCCGCCGAACCTGGCCTACGACGCCGATACGCTCTACCGCTCGCTTGGCGCCGATACGGCGGCTCTGGCGCCGGCGCGCGCCGAGGCCGAGCGGATGCTTGCAGCCGCGGCCGTTTCGGGCGGCCTCAACGCCGATGACCGGGACTATCTCATCGCCTCGATAGCGAGCCGCACGGCGGTCGCGCCGGCCGAGGCCGGCCGCCGCGTCGATATGGTGCTCGCGCGCGAGCACAAGCAGGCGGACGACTCCAAGGCCGCGGCCAACAAGGCCCGCGAAGCGGCCGCAGGCCTGGCGGTGCTGACGGCGCTGTCGATGCTGGTCGGCGCCTTCATCGCTTCAGTAGCGGCTGCGCTGGGCGGCCAGCAGCGCGACTTGCATCCCTAGGCCTGATGGACCCGGGAACGGCCGCCGCTGCGATGCATTCTGTATACTGACTATCAATCTTGACTGTGAGACAGACACCATGCGCTCGATCTTGCTGATGTTTCTGGGAGTGCCTTTGCCGATCATCCTGCTGCTGGCGCTCTGCACGCACCACTTCTAGCGCGGCCTCGCCGCCAGCCGCCCCGTCGCTTGCCCTCCGGGCGGAGGCGCTGTCGGGCGATGGATGATATAAGGCTGGCGGAGCCGCACGACGTCGCGGCCCGTGACAGAATGGAGGCGAGCGTGTGCCGCAACATCAAGACACTGTTCAACTTCGACCCGCCGGCGACGGATGACGAGATCCGCGCCGCATCGCTCCAGTTCGTGCGCAAGATCAGCGGCTTTAACGGGCCATCGCGGGCTAACCGGGCCGGCTTCGACCTGGCGGTAGAGGACGTGTTTCAGGCGGGTCGGCGGCTGCTCGGTAGCCTCGAGACCAATGCCTCGCCGCGCGATCGCGCCGAGGCGGCCGAGAAGGCTAGGCGGCGCGCCACCGAGCGATTTGGTCATCGCGCCCCAGCCTAGTGACGGACGTCGGCGACCCACCGCCCGCTCGTGACAGTCGGTGGCGGGCTCTCTAGGCTGCCTGGCGCACGGGGACGTGGCGGAACCGGTAGACGCAGCGGACTTAAAAGTCTGACGCGTCTAACCGCCCCGCCAACGCCCCGCGTCGTGAGTTCTGGGCCATCGTAGTCGTTTTGCGGTGGCTGTCGATGCGTAGCCCTACGTGCGGGGCCGCTGCGGGCGTGGCGGAATTGGTAGACGCACCGGATTAAAATCCGAGTCCAATGGAGTGACCCACCATCTGGCCTTCATCCACCTCGCCGCCGTCATGCTCTGGCTGCGCTGAGTGTCGATTCGTCCTAGTCCTACGACGGCTCCAGGGACCATCGGCTGCGGGAGGCCCAGTCCGCTCTGACGGAGCGTTTCCGTCGTCATGTGTGGCGCAAGGGCTTCGAAATCCCACGGAATCCCCTGAATAGGCCGTCGACTAGGTGATATCCCGCATAATTGACCAGATTCAGAATGTGCGGGTCCCCGCGCCCCGATTTAGCTTTGGTCCAACAAAGCACCGACTCGAGGGGGCGCACTGTCGTGAACGCAAAATCTTTGTTGGCGTTAGCCATTGGCTGCAGCGCCTTCGGAATCCCAATCGTTGCGGCGGCCGCTGCCTCCACTCCAGTGCCTAGTGACCAGCCAAACACTTCTGTGGGCGAGATCATCGTGACTGCGACCAGGCGCGAGGAGCGCCTGCAGAATGTACCGATCCCGGTTACCGCCCTGACGCCCAAGAAGCTTGCGGATCAGGGTGTTTTAAATGTCACGGACCTGGTGCGCGTAACCCCCGGTCTGGTCTATCCAACGTCCGGTGTTAACGCGATGCCAACCATCCGCGGCGTTGGCACAAGGTCCTTTTCCCCGGGGGATTCGTCACCAATCGCGCTGTACGTCGACGGCGTCTACATGCCGGCCATGGGCGACGGCATATTCGAGTTCGGCGATGTCGAACGAATCGAGGTCCTGAAAGGACCCCAAGGCACGCTGTTCGGGCGCAACGCGACCGGCGGAGCGATCAACGTCATTACCAGAATGCCCAGCGACCACCCAGAGCTCGACGCCGATATCGGCTATGGAAGCTACGGGCGCGTTCTCGGAAGCGTGTACGCTACCGACGAAGTCGCGAAGGACCTGAAGGCCAATATCTTCGCCAATTTCGATCAAGATCAGGGATTCCTCAAGAATTTGGCGACCGGCAAAGACGTTCCCGATATGAGAGATTGGTCGATACGCGGTAAACTAGAGTTCACCCCGACGCCCATGCTGGATTTCATCCTAGAGGGCGACTATTCAAGCGATAACATGCCGGCCACCTACATGTCGGAACTGTACAGCGGTACGAATAGGGATCAGGTAGGCCATCCAGGTTCTGTTACAACCGGCGCGTTCGGCGAATCATACTCATTCGTCAATCCCGTAGCACTCGATATACAAGCGGGGGTGTCACTAACCTCTAAGCTCAATTTTGACAACTGGGGTTTGACGTCAATAACCGCCGAGCGAGAAACCATCAGTAAGGGGCTGTTGGATACATCAGACATCAGTATCCCGCTATCTAACGAATATCTCAGAACCACAAACAACACCTTTACGCAAGAATTGCTCGCGTCCTCTTCTGGCGACAAGCGACTTAACTGGGTTGCTGGCCTATTTTTCATGGACGACGACGCCAAACGCAATCCACAGTACTCTACGACCAGCGTTGGTAGCAACATCACCACGGTGTTTGCTGACGAACGAACCCAAGCTTTAGCGCCTTACGGCGAGGTGAATTTTAAGGTAACTCCAAAATTCGTTCTCATATTCGGCGCCAGATATAGTTATGAATACAAACATCTGGATAATAGTTCGTCTACGGGAACGTGCCTCGTAATATTTTGTACCACACCCAAAATTGACACTTCAAAGGAGTGGTCGAGTTTTAACTACCGGGTGACAGCGCAGTATATAGTAAGTCCAGAACTCAATTTCTACGCAACCAATAGTACTGGATTCAAGAGTGGAGCGTATAATTCCACGGCATTTTCAGCGGTACCGGCTGGGCCGGAAGATTTGGTCGCATATGAACTCGGTATGAAAGCACAGCGCAGATGGCTTTCGGTAAATATGGATGGGTTCTATTACATAGATAAAGGTATACAGGTTTCAGGGAGTGTAAATCCTACAACCGGCTTATCGCTTCCATTGCAAAATGCGGCGGAGGCGAGGGAATACGGAGTGGAATTTACCACTAGCGCCGCTATGAGCGATAGCTGGAGCGCGGACGTCGGACTGACGTGGCTGCATGCGCGGTACACGGCTTATCCAGGCGCCGCTGTTTACCTGCCTAACCCGGTGGCATCCGGCGGCGGAAATGTCCTGGCGACCATAAATGCTACCGGGCTACCCACGTATCGATCGCCGGACTGGAGCGGGAACGTCGATCTCAACTACAGGCATCCCCTATTCAATGGGAGGTTTGCTGCGCAGGTCGGGGTCTACGCTACGTCGAGTTACGCGTTCGAGCCTAGCGATCACGTCGTCAATCCGGCGTATGCGACGCTTCACCTGCAGGCGTCGTGGACGACGCCCGATGGGCGATACACGATAACGGTCTGGGGCGACAACGTGACCAACGCACACTACTACTCATCCGGGAACGCTAGCGTCGTTGACTACAGCGCGGTTTGGGCCATGCCCGCGACCTACGGTGTCAAGGTCAGCATGCACTTGGACTGACGAGTTAACCAAGCACCTGGTCGGGCGCCTCAGCACGTAGGTGTGAGCCGACTGATCGCCGCGTGCTGTTATGCGTGGAGACGATGTCCTGAGCATCGCCAGACGCGTCCCTGGTCGGCGGACTGCAGGACTGACGCCAAGTCTGCGATACCGGCGGCGCGCGAGGCTACGCTCGCGCGCGGGACCCTAGCGGCTCAGGACCAATCGTCTGCCCAGAGATCTCGGGGCATGCCCAGCACCCTCTCGGCGATCTGGTTGCGGTGGATTTCACTGGTGCCCCCGCCGACTGTCGCAGCGCGGGCTCCGAGGTAAGCCCGTCCAGGCCGGTCCGCTACTAGGCCAGCAGCGCCCAGCACGTCCAAGGCGAGTTCATACAAACCCTTCTCTTCTTCCTGACCGAACAGCTTCAGCACCGACCCCTCGGCGCCCGGCGCGCCACTCTCGAGAATGCTAGTCATATTTCGAAGGCCGTGCAGACGCAGCAGTTGGCTGTTGATCCATGCCTGCGCGACGCGGCGGCGCAGGCCGTGATCGGTCACACCCGCGGCCTCTCGTTTGCACATCTGACCAATCACCCGGTCAACCAGGAATGTTTGTCGCAGCTGCGCGCCCAGGAAGTTGGTGGAGTGTTCATGGGCTAGGGTCGTCTTGCCTACCTTCCAACCCTCGTTCACAGCCCCAATAAGATTGACCATTGGCACTCGGACATTGTCCAGGAACACCTCGTTGAACTCCGGTTCGCCATTCATTCGCCGGATCGGTCGGATCGTGACACCGGGTGCGTCTAGTGGAATCAACACGCAGCTGATCCCGGCATGCTTGGGGACGAGGGGGCCGGTGCGGATGAGCGTGTACATCCATTGGGAGTAGTGGGCGCCAGACGTCCATGTCTTTTGGCCGTTTACAACGATCTCATCGCCCTCGACCGTGCCTCGGGTCCGCAGCGAGGCGAGGTCCGAGCCAGCGCCTGGTTCAGAGAGGCCGCTCGCCCAAAGAATGTCTCCGCGGCGCGACGCCTCCAGGAACCGGACCTTTTGATCGGGCGTGCCATGAACGATGATCGTCGGGCCAACCATGCTAAGCCCCCTGTTACCAATTAGCGGGGGGATCGCCCGCGAGGCCAGTTCCGAGTGGTAAAGGACCTGCTGGGTGAAGCTCGCGTCTCGACCGCCGTACGCCTCGGGCCAATGAATGCCCGCCCATCCGTCATCGGCCATCTCCGCCTGCCAGGCCTGAAGCACCGGAATGTTGCGGCTGCGCAATTCTGTCAGACGAACCGGCGTCGCGCGTGCGTCGAGCCAATCTCGGAACTCCGCGATGAACGCCCTGTCTTGACTCTCGAGCGCCAGATCGTCCTCGGCTCGCCGCGAAGCTCGAGCTCCGCCGGCGCGTCGCACAGCGTTTTCTTCTATGAGTTCTGAGGCCAGAACGTCGAGATGGCGATCGCCCGTCCCGAGAGTGAGTTGCACGGCCTTGGCGCGTCTGAGAAGCAGATGAAGGTCGTGTTCCCAGGTGTTGCCAATAGCGCCGTGGATCTGCACGGCCTCGGTGACGACTCGCGTGCCGGCGTTGGAGGCAACTATCTTCGCGACGCGTGCACTCTGCAGGTCAGGCGCGCCGTTGCGGAACGCGCGGACCGCGCCGTATACCGCCGAGCGAGCGCCTTCCACCGCGACGAGCGCGTCAGCCAGTTTGTGTTTGATCGCCTGAAACCGTCCGATCAATTCGCCGAATTGTCTGCGTTCGAGACAGTATCGGGTAGTCAGATCAAGCGCGGCTTGCGCTACGCCGAGTCCCTCGGCGGCGAGCAGGGTCCAAGCGATCGAGAGCGTGGCCTTGCCATCCAGAACGGAGACGGCGATCGCCGGCGCGTCGCGAAATGACACGCTGGCTAGGCGCCGAGTCGAATCCAACGTCCGCAGTTCTTCTCGCTCGACACCCTCGGCCGATGCATCCACCGCCCACCAACGTCCCTCTGCGGGCACGAGGAAGACGTCGAGCGCTGCGCCGTCCACCGCGTCCGAAATTTCGCCGGTGATCCGCGCCTGCGCCCCCGTGGCGCGGACGGCGATGTGAGGCGGCAAGCCGCAGTCGGCTGAGAGCGCAACGCCAATGACCTGCTCTCCGGAAGCCAGGGCACGCGCCAAGCGCTCCGCCGCTTCGCCGGCAGCCTCCGACAGGACGTGGGCCGCCAGGAAGACGGTTACGACGGGCGCGGGCGCGACGGCGCGCGCGAGCACCTCGGTGATTACGACCTCTTCGGAAAGTCCGACTTCAGACCCGCCAAGTCGCGACGGGAGGACTGCGCCGATGAGGCCCGCTTCGACGAGCTGGCGCCACAAGTCGCGGTCAATCGCCGCCCCTCCCTCTACCGCTCTGCGCGCGGCCCCGCGGTCGGGTGTCATCCTGGTGAGGATTCGGGTGATTTCTTCTTGTTCAGGTGTCAACCCGCCGTGTCTCCCTGCTCAATCCGGCCTGCGAGTGTGTGTCATCTACGCTCTTGGTAATCGGCTCACGGTCGGCCGCCGTCTAATGCGTTCCGGGCCCGAAATAGGAGGATTTCGCCAGGAGCGGCGCTGGCCATTTAGGTAATTTCCCGCTAAATGTTGGGCCGCGCTCTGCCGTCAAAGCGGGCGCGACGTTTTATCACGCATACCCTGCACAAGACGGGGTGGCATGGGAGGTTTCAATGGCGGCGCTGGCCGATATTGACCGCGCCACCGAAGGCCAACCAGCCAGAGAGCTGCACAGGCTTGTCAGCGTGGATCTGCTGCTCTTCTTCGCCGCGGTTGCGGAAGAGCTCTCATTCACGCGCGCTGCCCGCAAGCTCGGGATCGATCAGTCGTGGCTGTCACACAAGATTCGCCATCTAGAGAGCGAACTGTCCTGCGCCTTGTTCGCGCGCACGACCCGCCGCATTGAGCTGACGCCCGCCGGTCTCGTGCTGTTGGCTCCCGCCCAGGCCCTAGCGCGCGCGACCGACGACGCGCGACGCGCCGCCTGGGCGGTGAGTAGCGGGCTTCAAGGCACGCTGCGCATTGGCGCTCTCCCCTATAGTTTCTGGCACCCGGAGCGGGTCCAACTGATCGACCGATTTATCGAGGATCACCCCGAGACCGAGACCGACATCTCGCACGGCTCATCGATGGTGTTGCTGGATCGGCTACGCCGAGGCGAAGTCGACATAGCGTTCGTCAGCTGGCCGTTCGACCCTACGGGCCTTGAGATGCTGACCGTCCGGCTTGATGATTTCTGCGTCCTGTTTCCGAAGGGACACGAGCTGGAGGCTAAGGAAACGATCGCCCTGAGCGACGTTCGCGGGCATCGGATGGCGGTTCCGAGCGAGGAGCACAGCCCCGACGCCATCAAGTCCTTGTACTGGCCCTTCATCGAAGCTGGAGCGGTGCCTGTAACCGTCGCAGAGTTCGAGGAGGACGCCATTTTTCGGCTCGCCGAACGGCATAACCTCATCGCCCTGTGCAATGTGATGGAGGTGGACGCGCGCCTCGGGGCCTGTTTCGTGGCTCGGCCGATCGTCGGCCACGAGGCCATCAGTCGTAAGTGCCTGGTTCGTCAAAAGGAGCGCGTCACACCCGCCATCGAAGCGTTCTGGTCGCTGACCGAGGCAACTTGCGGCACGCCGTTCAAGGCGCTCGACCTGAGCTGACTGTCTCAACAGCAACCTCCCGTCGAGCGCTTGGCGCCAAAAGCGCGAGGGTTGGATGGAGGGGGTTTGCTCATAGATAGTGCGGTCCCCGTCTTGGACCTCTATCGCGCCGCACCGATAGAGCAAGCCAGTGTCAACGCGAACGGGGGCGCCGCATGAGCCGGCCCGGAATTCAGATCGAATACTGCACGAGTTGCAATTACCTGCCGCGCGCACTTTGGATCGCGGCGGAACTGCTGCCGGATTTGCAATACGAAGTGACGAGCTTCGTCTTTCTGCCGGGCACGAAGGGCGTGTTCGAGGTCAAGCTCGGAGACAAGCTCGTGTTCAGCAAGGCCGCGACCGGCCGGTTCCCAGATCCTGACGAACTGAAACAAGCGATTTTCGAAGAGATGGAGACCAAAACATGAGTCAAGCCAGCGTCCGGGTTTACGCGCCCCTGGCCAACACCTTCACGCCGCCAAAACCCCGGCCGGCGCGGCCAAAGTCGCTCAATGGACTAAGGCCGGGCGTGCTCGAGAACTCGAAGCACAATGCGCAGCTCCTTATGGAGCTGATCGTGGATGGCCTGCGAGGCCAAGCCGAACTCGGGCCACTGACCGTGGGGCACAAAGGCGTGACGCTCCCGCCAAGCCAAGAGACCATCGAATTGCTCAAGCAGAACTGCGACTTCGTACTTGTCGGCACCGGTGACTGCGGTTCGTGCACTGCCTGGACGGTGCGCGCCGCTGTCATGCTGGAGGAAGCCGGCGTGCCGACGGTTGGTATCGGTTCGGACGTGTTCGAGGAGCAGTTTCGTACGGAGGCGGCCCAGGCCGGCATGGCTGGAATGGAGTTCGTCTTCGTTCAGCATCCTCTCGGCGGCCTGCGCGAGGACGCCGTCAGGAAGAAGGCGACGACGGCGATCGACCGGATCGAGAGCGCCCTGCTGGGGCGCCCTTGAAATGAACGCACACTTTGGTCCGGTCGGCGAAGGGGCGGAACTCTTCGATCTTCCCGCGGATCCCCTCGAGTTCTCGCTCGAATGCCATCGCCGGGGTTGGAGTGACGGCCTGCCAGTGATCCCGCCGACGCCGGAGCGGGTGGCCGCCATGATTGCTCGGTCGGGGCGTGATCCCTTGGACGTCGTCGCCGTTCTCCCACCACGCCAGGGCGTCGCGACGGTCGAGCTGGTGGCCGTGAGCGCCGTCATGGCCGGTTGTCAGCCGCGCCAGTTCGAGGCCGTTGTCGCCGCAGTGACGGCAACGGCGGATCCGGCGTTCAACCTGGCCGCGGTGAACGCTACCACCCATCCGGTCGCTCTGCTCGTACTGCTGAGTGGCGCGGCCGCGCTGGCCGCTGGCGTGCACGCAGGGTCCGGCTGCTTCGGGCCCGGGTTTCCGGCCAATCTCGCCATCGGCCGCGCCTTGCGCCTTGTCCAGATGACGGTCGGGGGGGCGTGGCCCGGCACGGGAGATCGAGCGACCATGGGCTCGCCGGCCAAGATCGCTTTTTGCACTTCGGAACGCGAAGACGCGACACCTTGGCCGCCCTATCACACTACCCTCGGCCAAGACCCGGACGCATTCTGCGTGACGGTGTTTCCTTGCGAAGGTCCGGCGAACATTCAGGACCACAACAGCGACTCCGCAGAGGGAATCATGAAAACCATTGCCGGCGCCATGGGCCACGCCGGCAGCAACTCGATCGTGGGGCCCAATCGCACCAATCCGGTCCTCGCTATGGGACCCGAGCATGCCGCGACCGTGGCCGGCGATGGTTGGAGCCGACAGGACGTCCAGCGCTACATCTTCGAAAACGCCCGCTATCCCAAGGCGCGGCTCTCCGACGAATTCGTTCGCGGCATGAAGCCATTGTACAAAGAACTTGAGGAGCTCCTGCCAATCGTCAAAGCGCCGGAGCAGCTCCAAATCTTCGTGACTGGCGGACCCGGCAAACATTGCATGTTCATGCACCCCTTTGGCGGCAAACAGGTGTGCGTGAACTGGACGCCACACCAACCAACGCGGCCATGATCATCGACACCCATACCCACTTAGGGTCGGACGATCTGGTGACCTATCCGCGGGGAGATGCGAGTCCAATTCACACCGGCGATTACACCAATACGGCCGAAGCATTCCTGGACCTGATGGACGCCGCCGGCGTCGACGGCGCCTTGGTTGTTCAAGCATTCGGGATCTACGGCTTCAACAACGCCTATCACGCCGACTCAGCCAAGCGTTTCCCTGAACGGTTCGTCGGAGTGGCCGGCCTGTCACCCACACTGCCCGACGCGCCTGGACTGCTTCGCTATTGGGTGCAGGAACGAGGCATGGCTGGGGTGCGCTTGAGCTATTGGGGGCCAGGTCCTGGCGTCCAGCCAGAGGATCCTGAGATCCTTGAACTCCTGCAGGAGGCCGAGAGGCTTGGCGTGCCAGTGCTATTCCTGACGACGCGCAAGAACCTCGCGGCCATCCGGATCCTGGCGCGGCGTTTCAGCCGGTTGAACATCGCGGTGGATCACCTGGGAGTGGGGCTTGGCGACCCAGGGAGAGTCGAATCGGACGTTCTGGCTCTGGCCGACACCGAAAACCTGTTCTTGAAGTTCTCGACGCCGATATTGGCCGCTGACGAGCCGCACAGGAGCTTCTTCAAGCGCGTTGTGGAACGATTTGGCGTGGAGCGTCTCATGTGGGGTAGCGACTTTCCCCACACGAACATTGACGGCTACCCTAGCATGGTGGCCCTAGCCAAATCGGCTCTATCATTCCTAAATGCCGGCGAACGGGAGCGCGTGTTCAGCGGTACCGCGCTTGAGATTTGGCCGCACTTGAAGTCGGCGAGGATCTCTGCCGCCGCCTAGACGGATTTCGGCAACCGGTCGGCAGCCGCAGAGGCCTGCATGGTCATCGGATATTCCGGCGGCAGTAGGGCGACCGCATCCAGGCTCGCCATGTCCTCGGAGGTAAGTTCCAGGTCAAGTGCGGCTAGATTCTCCTGGAGCTGCTCCGAGTTCTTGCAGCCAACGATGACGCTAGATACCGCCGGCTTCGCCAAGAGCCAGGCCAAAGCAACACGGCCGACGTTCACACCATGGGCCTTCGCAATTGGGCGCATGACGTCCACCGCATCCAACGCGCGCTCTCGATTGGCCATGGTCGCGCCGCCGGACACCAGGCGCGCGCCCGCCGGGCCGCCGCCCTTGCGATCGTACTTGCCCGTCAACAATCCAGCGCCAAGGGGCCCCCAGACCAAAAGGCCCATATTTTGATGATGAAGAAGTGGGATCAGTTCGCGCTCGATGACCCGAGCTGAGATGGTATAGTTCGCCTCGACCGACTCTATTCGCGGCAACCCGTGAGCTTCGGCGATGCCTCGCGCGAGAGCGACCTGCCAGGCCGCGAAGTTCGAGCAGCCGACATATCGAACCTTCCCCTGTTGGACGAGAATGGCCAGGGCCCCCAGCGTCTCCTCGAGGGGCGTGGAGGCGTCGAAGTTATGCAGCTGAAAGATGTCCAGGTAGTCAGTCTTCAGCTTCCGCAGGCTCTTCTCGACGCTGTCGAACACGTGGGCGCGGGAGAGGCCGACGGCGTTCGGTCCCGGACCCGCTCGCAGGCAGGCCTTGTCGGCCAGGATCACCAGGTCGCGGGCGATCCCGAGATCTTGTAGCGCCTCGCCCACGCGAGTTTCCGACTCACCGTCACCGTAGGTGTCGGCCAGGTCGATGAGATTGATCCCGGCATCGAAGGCGGTTCGGAGCACCGCGCCAACGCCTTCACGATCAAGCGCGCCGAAGGCTTTCCAGCGGGCGCTTTGGCCGCCGAACGTGTTTGTCCCCACGCCAAGCTCCGACACCAACAGGCCGGTTCGGCCCAGGAAGCGGTACCGCATGTCAGTCGTCCCCATGTTGCGTTCACTCGCGTGGCGACAGCTTATCGAAGCGCGTCGCCGCATCGTAAGAGCTTGCCTTGCCGATTGGAGGCCACAGCTCCTCAATCGAAGAGCCCACCCCCTCAATCGCGTCGAAAACCGATGGGATCAGCTTGCTGCAGCCCCATTAGACTGTGGCTGATGGCAAGAGATCAGTTCGACTACATCATCGTGGGAGGGGGAACCGCCGGGTGCGTGTTGGCGGGCCGGCTTTCGGAAGATCCGACGGTAAGCATCTGCCTAATCGAGGCCGGTGACGCTGATCGTCACCTGGCGTTACGCATTCCGGCGCTCACATTCATGGCGCACGGCGGCGGTCGCTTCCTGACGCGTGACCTTTCCGAGCCGGAACCGGCCCTGAACGAGCGGCGCTTGCAATGGGTCCACGGCCGCGTCCTCGGTGGCGGATCCAGCGTCAACGGCATGATTTACACGCGTGGCCATTCTAGCGACTACGATGGATGGCAGTGCACGGGATGGAGTTTCCGTGATGTCCTGCCCTACTTCCTCCGTTCCGAGTGCAACGAGCGCGGCTCGAGCGTTTGGCACGGGACCACTGGACCCGTGGCTGTGGCGAGGGGGCGCTCCCCCTTGCCTTTGTGCGATTCATTTCTAGAGGCGGCGGCTTCGGCCGGCCACCCAGTGGTTGACGATCTCAACGCCGACGTGAGCGAAGGGTTTGGCCATTTCGATCACACCATCGACAATGGGGTTCGCAGCAGCTCCGCCCGCGCCTTCCTCCGTAGACGCCGCTCGAATCTGATCATCCGTACCCGGACTATCGCGTTGCACATTGTGTTCGAGGGCCGCCGGGCAATAGGCGTCGCGACTCTGTGCGATGGAAAGTCCGACGTGTTGCAGGCGGCCCGCGAAGTGATCGTCTGTGCGGGCGCTCTGAACTCACCGCACCTTCTGATGGTCTCCGGAGTCGGGCCCGCGGCCCATCTGCGCGACTTTCGCGTGCCGATTATCCACGACGCCCCTGAAGTCGGACTGAACGTCCAAAATCACCTCCGATATGCCCTGAACTACACCTGCGCGGCGCCGGTGACTGCCTTCCAATACCGCCGTCCCATGCCTGCCCTCGCGGGCGGATTGAGTTACATCTTCCGGCGCAGCGGATTTCTGGCGCGCACGACGATGTCCACCGGCGGCTGCTTCAAGACGGACCCGTCAATGGAAGTGGCCGACATGAAGGTCTCGTTGTTCAATGGATTGATGGGGTCTGCCGGCGGTCGACGTGGGATGCTGCCCGCGGAAGAGGGCTTCATGCTGGTGCTACATCAAGGCTCCCCGCACAGCCGGGGCGAGATTCGGCTGCGGTCCGCCGATCCCCTGCAGCGTCCGGCAATTTATCCGCGCAATCTTTCGGATCCTCGCGACTTGCCGGTGCTCCTGGAAGGAATCAAACGCATACGCGAGCTGGCAGCTCAGGCGCCGTTGCGGCGCTTCGGTATCGAGGAAGTTCTGGCGTCGCCCGCCGTCCAGAATGCGGGCGCTGTTGAGGCCGACGTGCGCGCCAGATCGACAAATATCTATCACGATGTGGGCTCGTGCCGCATGGGAATGGATGCTGGATCCGTGGTTGATCATCACTTGCGCGTGCGCGGTGTTGAAGGCCTGCGTATCGCGGACGCCTCGATCATCCCGAGGCTCATGAACGCCAACACCAACGCGCCCGTAATGATGGTGGCCGAACGCGCCGCCGATCTGATCAGGCAGGCTGCCTGAGAAGCTGGAGCACAACGATGATCACACTTTACACTTGGCCAAGGCCGAACGGTTACAAGGCGACAATCCTGATGGAGGAAATCGGGCTGCCGTATCAGCTTGAACTGGTCAACCTCGACGCCGGCGATCAGTTCAAGTCGGAGTTCTTGAAAGTCTCGGCAAATAACAAGGTTCCAGCGATCGTAGACGACGACACGCCCGAGGGGCCGGTTTCGATCTTCGAGAGCGGTCTGATCGCCATGTATCTTGCAGACAAGGCGGGCAAGCTGTTGGCGCCGGCCGGGCAAGAACGCCTGAGCGTGCTGCAATGGGTGTTCTGGCAGGTCAGCGCACTGGGTCCGTGGCCGGGCCTTTACAACTACTTCAGCATCCGGGCGCCCGAGAAATTCCCGTTCGTAATCGAACGCTTCCAAGGCGAGGCGGCGCGACTTCTGCGTCTAATGGACAGCCAGCTTTCGAAGCACGAATACCTTGCCGGGCCGGAGTATACGATCGCCGATATCATGTGTTTTGTCGCGGCCAAGCGTGGCGTGCTTACCTTCCGCGAGAACGGGGACGCACTGGGCGAGGTGCCGGCGCTCGATCGCTGGCTGCACGCGTTGGAGTCGCGGCCTGCTGTCAAACGTGGATTGACCATCCCCAAACCCATCGACTGGCGCACTGCAAATGCGCTCCCGGACAGTCGCGTCGCATGAAGATCCGGTTCAGCGCCGGCCCTGAGAGATGGCGACAATCCAGCTTCGATCGGGCCGGGAGAAACTGCCGCCTGAACGAGGGGCTGTGCGGGCATCTATCAGCATGAATCTATCGGATCGATACCGGGAAGTCCTAGCCGGTGAGCCGGGAGAACCAGCCTTCGAGGTGGGCGGGGGCTGGTATCCATGGGGGAAGGTGGCGGCGATCGCCTCGCGCCTTGATCAGCTGCTGATGGATGCCGGTATCGGCCCAGGCGTTGCGGTGGGCCTGATTGGGCGCAACCGGCCGGCGTCCTCGAGCGCTATGATCGGGCTGCTCGCCACCGGCCGATGCGTGGCGCCGCTCAATCCGTTCCAGAGCGCCGATCGCCTGGCCGAAGAAGCGGCGCGCCTGAACGTTGCAGCGGTCGTCGGAGAGCACGAGGATTTCGAGGGTGACGCGCTGCGCAGAGCCGCAACGCAAGATGGATTTGCAACCGTCGCGCTCGAAAGCGAGGAACCAGAGGGCGTTCGGCTCATCGATCAGCCGTCGAAAAAGGAACTGACTGCGACGGGGTCATGGGCATTGCTGCTGTCTACGAGCGGGACAACTGGAACCCCGAAACGCATACCAATCCGGTTCGACTCGCTGGAGGCTTCATTGGCCGACTCCCGGCTTGTGGGCATGGAGTTCGGTGACCTCGACCTGCCGGGGTCACAGCAGACGCCTCTGATCCAGCATTCGCCGATGGTGCATGTCGCTGGCGCGCTCAGTGTGGCCCGCGCGGGCTACGACCGCAGACGGCTCGTCATGCTGCAGAAGTTTAGCGCGGCCGCTTGGGTCGATGCGGTTGAACGCCATGGTCCGCGGGCTGCAAGCCTGCCGCCGACCATGATGCGTGCGGTCGTCAACGAAAACCCCAGGGCCGAGGCCCTCGCAAGTATCCGGGGCGTCTGGTCCGGCGCTTCGCCGATCGACATGAAGATCCTGCGCATGTTCGAGGACCGATACGGGCCGGTGGTCATGGGTAGTTACGGAGCGACCGAGTATGCCGGCATGATCGCCTCAGGGTCGCTCGCGGCCCGGCAACAGTGGGGTCATGCAAAGGATCATTCGTGCGGCCAAATACGCGCCCACGTCGCGCGCGTACGCATCGTCGACTCGGATGGGGCTGAGATGCCCCTGGGCAAAGTGGGAGTGCTTGAGGTTCAAGTGTACCGGATAGGGCCGGACTGGATGAGGACCTCGGACCTGGCGTCCGTGGATGCGGACAACTTCCTCTACTTTCACGGCCGAGCCGACGATGCGATCAATCGCGGCGGCTTCAAGATCGTGCCGAGCGTGATCGCGGATGCGCTTAGACGACATCCGGCCGTCGGCGATGTCGCGGTAGTGGCGTTGCCAGACGAGCGCTTGGGCGAGGTGCCCGTCGCCGCCGTCGAACTCCGGCCCGGCGCCGCCGCGCTGGAAGGCGATGCGCTCCTCGACTTCGCCCGCGCCGAGCTGGTGGCGTATCAAGTGCCGACCGAAATCAAAGTGGTCAAGATGCTGCCGCGGACACCCTCTTTCAAGGTTGATCGCAAAGCCTTGCTCGCGCTGTTCACTTCAACCACCGGGGGTGAGGACTAGCGATGGATCTGACGTTCTCCCGCGAAGACGAGCTGTTTCGGCAGGATGCACGCGAGTGGCTCGAGAACAACATCCCACGGGGACATCGCCCCCACTCAGGCCCGGCCATGCGCGAATTCGACCTAGAATGGCAGCGACGACAGTACGAGGGCGGCTGGGCGGGCGTTGCATGGCCGACGGAATATGGTGGACTCGGCCTGTCGGCGGTTCGGCAACTGGTCTTCTATGAGGAATACGCCAAAGCTAGGGGCCCCGATCAGGCGCTGTTGTTCTGCGCACTGAACCACGCTGCGCCGACCATAATGGCGCGAGGGACGGATCATCAGAAAGCGTACCACCTACCCAAGATCCTGAAGGGCCAAGTGGCTTGGTGCCAGGGCTTTTCCGAGCCAAATGCCGGGTCTGATCTCGCGAGCCTGAAGACGCGCGCCGACATCGACGGCGATTACCTGGTCGTCAACGGGTCGAAGATTTGGACGAGTAACGCACACCTTTGTGACTATCAGGAACTGCTCGTCCGCACGGACTCAGATTCGGCCAAACACCGGGCGATCAGTTGGGTGATCTGCGACATGCGCACGCCCGGTATCGAGTTGCGGCCCATTTTGATTATGACCGGTCCAGATCAGCAACACTTCTGCCAAGTTTTCTATAATGACGTCCGTATTCCGCTCAGCAACGTCGTCGGCGAGATCAATGAAGGTTGGACTGTGGCAATGGCGACGCTCGGTTTCGAGCGCGGGACGGGTACAGTGAAGGATCAGATCCGGTTCACCCACGTGGTCGAGCGCCTGATCGAGATGGCTCGTGATCGGGCCGGCGCCAATGTCCCGTGGGACCATGACGATATCGCGACGCGTCTGGCGGCGGTCCGCGCAGATCTCGCGGCCGTGCGCGCCATGACCTATGTCATAGTCTCTCGCAGCAAACATGGGCCGCCGGGTCCCGAGACTTCGCTGATGAAGGCGATGTTTTCTCAGGTGCAACAGACTGTCCGGCGACTTTCGATGGAAATTCTCGGCGCCGAGGCGCTGGAAATGGCCGAACATGAGGACTGGATCCACGGCTACCTCAGATCCTATTCCACGACGATCGCGGCCGGCACCACCGAGATCCAATACAACATCATCGGCGAGCGGGTCCTCGGCCTGCCACGCATCGGCTAGGAGACACGCCGTGGATCTCCTGCCGTCCGGCGAACAGACCCAGATTGTCGAGCTCGTGTCCGGTTTTCTCGGCGCCAGGGCGCCTGTCTCACGATTCCGCGAAGCGCGCCGGCAGGTTGGAAACAGCGATGCGAGACTGTGGCCGGATCTTGCTGAACTCGGGCTGATCGGGGCGACTTTGCCGGAAGCCGCCGGTGGGGTGGGGCTTGGAGTCACCGACGAAGTCTTAATCCATCGCGAGTTCGGGCGCGCGCTAATTTCGCCCGCCATCCTTGGCATGACGTTGGGCGCGCGCATTGCGTGGCGCTCCGGTGATAAGTCGCTAATGGATGAGATTGTCTCGGGGCGCACCCGTGTTTGCGTGGCGAACGCGCGGGGGCCCGCCCAAGTGGGGCCGGTGTGTTCGGGCGGGTTTCAGCTCTTCGATGGTGACGCCGATTTAGTGCTGTTGATCGGCGAGGATGGTGCGGGCCTGATCCCGCGTGACCGCTTCGTAGGTTTCGAGCGCGTCTTGGGTACCGACAGTCTGCTTCTGCTCGACCGCGGCGTGCTTACGCGTGACGAGCCGGCGATGTGGGTTGATGGGCAGCTCGACGCTGTTCACGTCCGGGCCGTTTTGCTCCTGGGGGCCTACGCTGTGGGGATCGCGGAGGCGACCCGGGATATGGCGGTTGAGTACGCCAAGCTGCGAGAACAGTTCGGTAAGCCTATTGGATCGTTCCAAGCCGTCAAACACAAATGCGCCCAGATGGCGATCCGCGCCGAGGCCGCCCTATGTCAGTCCTGGATGGCCGCCGCGGCGTTGCAGGAGGACGGCGCGGATGCGATCTTCCAGGCAAGGGCTTGCAAGATCGTGGCGACCGACGCGGCGCAGCGCAACTCTGCGGACAACATTCAAATCCACGGCGCCATTGGCTTCACGGCGGAACTTGACGCCCACCTGTTCGTCAAACGCGCTCATGTGATCGACGCACTTGGCGGAACCTTGCGACATCAAAAGGCCCAACTGCTTCGCGAATCCGCGCCGGCATGAGGGATCGCTATTAAGGCTTTGATCATAAGTGGATTTGCCTACCGTAGTTCTATCGTCTTCTGCTGGCGTGCACCCTCCGGGGAAAGGTAGATGAACGTACGCTTGGCGATTCTGTTCGCCGCCGTAGCCGAGGAACGCTCCTTCACGCGGGCCGCTGCGCGCCTGAACATCGCCCAACCTTGGCTCTCGGCGCAGGTGCGTAAGCTGGAGGAACAGCTTGGCTTTCAGCTGTTCGACCGAGGCAAGGGCGGCATCGAACTCACGTCGGATGGCGATAAGCTGCTTCCGCTCGCCTTGGAGCTCGCCCAGACGGCTCAGCGATTGACCGATCTATCTCGCTCCATCTCGCTAGACGTGTCCCTGCTCGTGAAGGTTGGCGCTCACGCCTCGGGGGCGGCAGTGCCGGAGTTCGCTCGGCTCAACGACGAATTCGCCATGAGTTATCGCGACACGAGTCTCAAAGTTGAGGCCGGGAGCTCAGTTCAGCTCCTGCAGGACGTCGCGGCCGGCCGACTAGACGCTGCTCTGGTCATGGCGCCCTTCGATGATGATGGACTCAAGACCATCGTCCTGCTTGAGGTCACGCCCTATCTCCTCGTCACCAAGGGTTCTCCACTCGCCGGCGGTGGAGCAATAGCCCCTGAGAAGGTGAACGGGCACCGCATCGGCGTGATGCGCAGGGCCGATCATCCAGCCTTCTTCGACGCCTTGCATGCTCCATTAGAGAAGGCGGGCGCCGAACTCAAAGCCGTTCCCGAGACGGGTCGCGCGGCCATGGAGCATTTCGCCCGATCCCAGCGGACGAGTGTACTGATGGTCGAAGGAAATCTTCGGGATTACGCCAACGACCCGGAGCTCCTGGCGCGTCCGCTGGCTGGCGACATCAAGGTGCGCCACGTTTTGGTCAAGCGCGCCGACCTGCGAAGACGGGCGGTCGACCGTTATTGGCGCGTCGCGGAGGCTTCGGTCGCGCGCTGACGGCTTACGATGTTGATGGATCGCGACCGCCGATCGCGGCGCGACGCCGAACATTTAGGACGGGGCGGCCATAAACATCGTTAGAGCGGCTGTGACGTTCTCCGGAGCCCTCGATAGGGTCCGATGAAATTGCATATGAGGCTCCGGCGACGTGCTGAACGCGACCTCCTCAACGATTCCGGTCACCGTGTTCGGGCGAATACCCACCGCGGCGAGCAACTTTGTGGAATGACCATGACCTATGAGACCATCCTGGTCGACGTTGCCGACGGAGTTGCGACCGTCACTTTGAACCGGGCTGATCGTCTAAACGCATTCAACCGAGCCATGGTCCGTGACTTCAAGACGCTGTGGGACGCCATCCGGCTTGATCCCGCCGTTCGTGTCGTCGTGTTGCGTGCCGCGCCAGGGCGCGCCTTCTGCATCGGGGTTGACCTCAAAGAGGGGTGGCAAGATCCGGACCAACCGGGGACGCCCTTCGACAAGGACAGCGCCGGCTGCTGGCTGGGTCCGAAAAGCAACCGGGTGTGGAAGCCTCTCGTCGTCGCCGTATCAGGCATGGCGGCGGCAGGCGCATTCTATTGGCTGAACGAAGCCGACATCATCATCTGCTCCAATGACGCGACATTTTTCGACACGCACGTGAGCTTTGGCACGGTTTCATCGGTCGGCCCAATTGGCGCCATGGGACGTGTGCCGCACTTCGAGCTGGTGCGTATGGCCCTGATGTCGAACGAGGAGCGAATTGGCGCAGAGACGGCTCTGCGCATAAGCCTCGTCACTGAAGTCACCCCAGTGGACGAACTCTGGGGACGGGCCGATGAGATCGCGCGTGGACTCGCCGCGAAGAATCCGACCGCTGTCCAAGGCACCGTGCGCGGGCTTTGGGATTCTCAAGGGCTGCCGCATGCGCTCGCTGTCGAAGGAGCCGGCCGTTTTGGCCAGATTGGCAATCCGTCTGGTTTCGGGAGCATCGATCGCGCGGCGCCCAAATCTACATGGCGTGTGAGATGAGCGCCGTCAGCGTCGAAGATCTGGAGCGGCCGGCCCCAATAGAACCTCGGTCGACGTCACCAAAACCGATGCCCTACGCTTGGTATGTCGTCGCCGTTCTGATGTTGGCGTACGCGTTGAGCTTCATAGATCGAAAGATTCCGTTTATTCTAGCAGAATCCATCAAACACGATCTGAAGTTGAACGACACAGAACTCGGCCTTCTCACCGGGATGGCCTTTACCCTCGTTTACGCCACCGCGGCTATTCCGATCGCAAGCCTTGCCGATCGGCGCTCCCGCAAATGGATCATCGCCATCGCCGTCGCGGTGTGGAGCGTAATGACTTCACTTGGCGGCTTCGCCGCCAACTTTCTGCAACTCGCTGCTTCCCGTTCGGGAGTGGCCATCGGTGAAGCCGCCTCTTCGCCCGCGGCCCTCTCCATGCTCGCCGACTATTTCCCCTCAAACTACCGGGCTCGAGCCGTCGGCCTGTACATGGCCGGGGCACAACTTGGAATCTTGGTCGGCCTGCCGCTCGGAGGCGTGATCAGCGACCTCTCGAACTGGCGGACGGCCATGTTGCTCGTGGGCGTCCCTGGCCTGGCGGTCACTCTTCTCATCCTCCTAACCGTCCGCGAACCCTTGAGAGCAACCCAACCGCTGCGCGAGTTATCGTCGCGCAGCACACTCGGGAACCTGAGGCAGCTTTTCGCAAGCCCCACCTACAGGCACCTTTTCATTGGCGGCCTGCTGTTCAATACGGCCAGCGCGGGGGTGCTGTCCTTCGGACCGGCCTATGTTATCCGCACCTACCATCTCAGCGCGTCACGGACCGGACTGACCTACGGGATCGTGATCGGTGTCGCCGGAGTACTAGGTGCGGCTGTTGGTGGGTTTGCCGCCGACTGGCTACGTACGCGGGATTTACGCTACCCCCTAGTCGCGTTCGCAGCGGCCGTCGTGCTCGGAGTGCCGTTCCTTGTCGCTGCGCTTCTTGTGCACGGCTACTGGGGCTTTCTCTTCTTGTTGGCCGTCCCGCAATTCGTCGGCATGACCTATGCTGGGCCCAGCTTCTCGACCATCTATGCTATCGTTCCCGCTCGTAACCGCGCCCTGGCCGCGGCGGTTTTCTTGTTCGCCCTGAACGGCATCGGGCTGTCGGCGGGCTCGCTGATGGCGGGCGCGCTCAGCGATGGATTCGCAGCGCTTGGGACGGCCGCTTCGTTACGCGTCGCCCTGTTGCTGCTATCGAGCCTGAACGTCTGGGCGGCGATCCACTATGTCATCGCAGCCTCGAAGTTGAAGGCGGATTTGACGCGCGTCGAAGCCGACTGATCGCCCTGGAAGGACTTGAAATCGGGATGGATCTCAACCTCAGAGATAGAGCTGTCCTGGTCGCGGGCGGTAGCCGAGGCATAGGACTCGGAATCGCTGAAGTCCTCCTCGCAGAAGGCGCGAAGGTGGCGATCGTCGCGCGTGGCGCCGAAGAGTTAGAAGCGGTTCGGGGCCGCCTCGCCGGAGAGTTCGGCCACGATCATGTGTGGGCGATGGCCGGGGACATGCGGGAAACGACCACCATCGAGCGCGCCGTCGAAGGGGCGCAGGCGGCCCTTGGGCCGCTCTGGGGCGCGGTTGCGAACGTCGGTCTCTATCCGTGTCCGCCGGGCTTCGAAATGGATGACGAGACCTGGGATCAGGGCTTTGCTCAGAATCTCGATTCCGGATACCGGCTGGCCCGTTCAGTCCTGCGCGGCATGACTGAACGGGGCGAGGGCGCACTGCTGTTCATCAGCTCCACCGCCGGGATTGAAGCCATGAACACCGGCCTCACCTACGGAACGTCAAAGGCCGCGATAGTCCACCTCGCCAGGGAGCTGTCGAAGATCGGCGCTCCAAAGGGCGTGCGCGTCAACGTGATCGCGCCAGGAACGGTGGTGTTTCCCGGCAATAGCTGGGAACAGCGGTCCAGAGGTCCGCAGGCGGACGGATGGGCCCGCTGGCTCAAACGTGAGGTGCCCATGAACCGATACGGAACGCCTGACGAGATCGGCGTCGCGGCCGCTTTCTTGCTGAGCCCGTTGACGAGCTATGTCACAGGAGCGGTGCTGCCCGTCGATGGCGGCCAGCTGCGCTAGCTGCACACGTCAATCCAGCGAGCGCCGGCCCGCGCTGGGAACGGGCCGGTCTTCGATGTCCACATCGAAGGTCTCGAGAAACCGACACACCATCATATAGTAGCCGATGGTGACCAGGAGCTCCTGCATCTGTTTGTAGGATAGCTTTTGAGAGAGCGCTTGAAACGTCGCGTCAGACGCGCGGACATGCTTCACGACCTCGTCCGTGAACGCCATTACGGTCTGTTGTAGTTCATCAAACTCCGTGCTGTCCGGCCCCGACTGGACAGCCTCGACCAAGGCATTCGACATGCCGGTCTCCCGCGCCACCCGTCGGTGCTGGTGGAGCTCATATTTGGCTTTGGAAAGGAAGCCGACCCGCAATATGGCAATCTCTCTCAACACCGGATCCAACTCGGTGAACGAGAGAATTTGGACGCCGAGGCGAGTCCACCCATCGAGGAGCTCGCCCGAATGGGCGAGCATGCGGAAGAGGTTCATCTGCAGCATGCGCGGCTTGGTCTCGAAGTGCTTCGCCGCCCGGCCAGTTACCTTCGTCAAATCGAAGTACGGAATTCGCGCCATCACGCCCTCTGCATCAACCTCGAGGAGAACAGGTCGTCGGGCGAGGCGCGCAGATCTCCACCGAGTCTGTCCATCAGGTGCGCCCGTTCCAGGTAAAGACGCGACTCGCCATCCGCGGTGAAGCCGAGCTCGCTCTGGAGATTGATATTGGTCGTGGCAGCTCGAAGCGCAGCGTTGATGGCCAGAACTCTCGCCGCCACGCAGCGAGAGCTTGGGCGCTGACGATCTGCAGAGAAGGTGCTCGAGGCGGACGCCGTCTCCGACCAGGCGGCTTCAGCAAGCATGACGGTGTCGGCGCGCTGCCGATTAACGGTCAGAGAGGAGCCAATCGGTCCCCCGAATTTCTCGCGCACCCTGGCGCACTCAGCGGCCAGGTCTTGGCAGGCCTCCGCCACACCCACAGCGTATGCGGCAATGAGCAGCTGGGCGCTGTCGTGGACGGGGTCAGTCTCGGCCCCGCACCAGACCACCGCCTCAGCGTGGTCGAGGCGGCCTCGCTCGAGAACGAGGTTTCTATCGATACAAGGAATATCCTCGATGCCGATGAAGTCTCCAGTGCGAAATAGGCCAGAGCCAGATGGCGACCAGACGATCGCCCAAGCCGCCTCGCGGCATTCGAGCAAGTGAAACTCACCGCTCGAGACCTCGCCCAGTTCGGCAGCACCAAGAGGGCTGGCCAGGGCCACTCGAGCGGCGCCCGAAACAATCGCCTCCAGCATAGCGTCATTGTCGGCCTGTGCAGCCAATCGCGCACCGAGCGTCAGACCGAACACGCCCGGTGAGATGAGATGGCGGCCCAGTTCGCGATAGACCAGCGCTTCTTCCGCGGCGCCAAGTCCTACGCCTCCGAGTTTCTCGTCCAGACCCACCGCTAAGAAGCCCAGCTCGCCGAAGTCCAGCCAAAGTCGCACGTCACCACCGATCTCACCTTTTTGGGCGAAGAGTCGCTCGAGTGGCGCCTCTCTTGCCAGGAAGGCCCTGACCGCGGTGACAAGCTGCTCGTGCTCCGGACTTGGCGGCAGGTTCATCGAGCTTCACTTCCTAATGCGCCGGACTGTGCGCGCTCGCCCCGATTGCGACGAAATTGATCGCCTCCCACGATTCCCTTCGTTGCGCCGGTAAGGTGGCTTTCCGCGACTACGCTCATCTCGCGCGATGAAGCTCAAGATCCCTCATGGTCATCATCACTTGACCACGGGCTTGGAGATCAGCGGGGGGATCGGGCAACAGAGCGGCGCCCGTTCGGGTCGGCAGAATGACGAGCGCGGTGGCCGGCGCGGTGTCTTCGCCGCGCTGGTTTGCGGATTTTAACTTCAGCTCGATCACATGACGGTCGTCCTCGATCCGTTTGTCCGCAACGATGCCCGAGCAGATCGTCGTATCGCCCATAAAGTTGAATGCTCGGGTCTGAAGCGATAGTTTCCAGAGCCATCCATCGTCGCCCATCCAATTGGTGACGAGATGCGCCAGCCAGTTGGCGCGCATCTGGCCATAGTCGTGTGAGGTGGGCAGGCCTAGGTCCTGAGCGCGCTCCTGGTCCCAGTGGACGCGCTGGGAAACATCCGGCACGCCATATCGATCGATGACGTAGAAGCCCGGCATTCGCTGGCGCTGCTTCCAGTTAAGCCTAAGCGGCCCGATGCCGTAGTGGCTGAGACCTTGGCCCATATGATAGGCGATCACCTCCACCATGCTTAGTGGTCCCTTGGCTACTGGCGTCACCTCATCGCCAATTTGGACGTCTTCCCAGAAGCGCCTCACGCTGCCGCGAAGCTGTTCGGCCGCATAGACAGCATCGATCTGGGCGATGTCCTCTGGTGAGTACGTTTGCCGATGGACTTCGGCGTAGCGGCCTGACTTGCGGCTTCCGGCCCGTTCAGCGTTTACGAAGCTTTCCTCGCGCATCGCCAGGGGCTGGCCGTCGCCGTCTACATAGAGGTGACGGTAGACCTCGGTGACTGTGACGCCCCCGCTGAATGACGAATGTTCACGTACGATGACATCCGACGTCGTGTGCTCTTCGAAGACCACGGTGTCTGGATAGAGGGGCCTCCACCAGGTCCAATCGACCCCGCTGTAGTATTTGCTCACTCCCTTGAAGAGACCCTTGAACAGCGCCTTGATCTCAGCGTCGGGTTTGGGGGCCAAACCAATGCCCGTCGTGACGAAAAACATCGGTGGCGCGATTTGATCGCCCCAGCGGGTCGTGCGGCCATAGGCTCGGTCATTCCAGAGTGGATTATCCTCGCCGCAACTGAAGGCGAAGTGACGTATGGCGTCATGGGTCGTAACAGTGTTGTACGGGAGGCCATGTGAATATTGTGGCACGCCAACTTGGCGCCGGCAGCGCTCAATATCCTCCGGGGTGATCTTCCCACCGATGTCCTTTGGTTCGGAGGAGGTCTCGATCGCGTCTGACATTGCCTTGATCCTATGACGATGGCGCCCAGTCTTTACGCCACCGCTCAGAACGGCAAATCCGAGAAATAGCGTATTCAGGATTTCCCCGTCCGAGACCTGATGGTGGAGCAATCTAGGGGCGCGCGGCCTTAAAGGCTGGAAGTCAAACTTGGACTTCAAGCACGCCACTGCGCTCGTCTGTCGACTACAACGCCAGAAGCGCACGGGGCCCCGCAGGTGTCAGAGTCAGAGTCGATCTCAGCGCGCATTGCGACGGTTCTACAGTTGTCGCCCGAAGCGGCCGCAGTTGAGTTTGAAGGACGATCAACGAATTGGCGCGCTCTCTCTGACGCAGCCAACGCAATCGAAACTCGGCTGCAGGACGCCGGTGTCTCCTCCGTGGCGCCCGTGGGCTGGGTCGCTCGAAATCGCCCGACGGGTGTTGCTGCCTTTGTAGCCCTCTTGCTCGCAGGCAGGCCGATCGCACCGCTTCGGCCAAACCAATCGCTCATCGGTTTTCGAGACGAAATTCGCAGCCAGGGGCTGATGGCGATTGTCGCGGACGATATGGACTGGGGCCTCGATGGCGTCCAGGACGCGGCCGGGCAGGCGGGCAGCGCAGGCGTCATGCTGTCGGGCCGGCATGAATTTGCGGTGACTGCAGTTGATGGACTTGAGCGGGCGGGCAACGGGCCCCACCGTCCTGATACGCCAGGTATGGTTGTGGAGCGCCTCTCCAGCGGCACCACGGGCCCTCCCAAGCGCATTCCAGTAAGCGGGGAGGTCATGCTTACGGCTCTCCGTTCCGCAGAGGCGGCCGCGTCGCCACGCAGCGGCGAGGAGGCGCTCCGCGTGCAAAGCTCGCCGGGCCTTATCCTGTCGCCCTTCACCCACGCTGGCGGGATATTCGCACTTTTGTTGGCACTCTATCAGGCGCGCCCGATTGTCCTATTCGAGAAGTTCGATGTGGCCCGATGGGTGGAAGCAGTACAGAGGCACAGCCCCAAATCGGCCAGTCTGGTGCCAGCTATGATTCGCATGGTTCTGGCCTCCGACACGCCACCAGAGGCCCTCTCCAGCCTGCGGGCCATCCGAAGTGGGACGGCGCCGCTTGATCCTGAGACCCAGGAGGCGTTCGAAGCGCGGTTCGGTATTCCGGTTCTGATCGACTATGGCGCGGCCGAGTTCATCGGCGGGGTGGCAGGCTGGTCCTTGTCGGACCATCGCCGTTTTGCTCAACAGAAGCGCGGCAGCGCGGGGCGCCCACGGCCGGATGTCCATCTGCGGACGATCGATTCAGGGACCGCTGCTGTCCTAGGTCCCGGTCAAATCGGTCAGCTTGAGATCAAGTCGGCTAGGTTCTCGCCCGATTGGATCCGGACGATGGATCTAGCGTCATTGGACGAGGACGGCTTCCTCTATATTCACGGTCGGGCGGATGACGCGATCAACCGAGGTGGCTTCAAGGTGCTGCCCGATGATGTCATTGCGGTGCTCCGGCAATTCCCGGGTGTCGACGACGTCGCCGTTATGGGCGTTCCCGACCAACGCCTCGGTCATGTGCCGATCGCTGTGATCGAAACGTCGCGCACCGATCTCGACCCAGTCGCGCTTGAGGCGTTCGCTCGCCGGCGGTTGGCTCCCTACCAGGTGCCTGTCCAATTCCGATTTGTAGCGGCTCTGCCACGCACGACGACCATGAAGGTTTCCCGGCCGGAGCTGAAGGCCATGCTGGGTCTTTAGAGGGTAAACCTTGATGTCCTTTGAGACGATCTTGGTCGAGTTCTGTGAGGGCGTAACTACAGTCACGCTCAATCGGCCCGATCGGATGAACAGCTTCAACCGCACAATGACGCAGGACTTTCGCCGCCTTTGGCTGTCGCTGCGCGAGGATGACGCAGTCAGGGCGGTAATATTGCGGGCCTGCCCAGGTCGGGCGTTCTGCACTGGCGTCGATGTCAAGGAGGGTTGGCGAGCCACGGACGAAGGCCAGATGCCCTTTGATATGGATGACCCCGGGGAGTGGCTCGGCCCCAAGAGTAACAAGGTCTGGAAGCCGATCATTGTCGCGGTGTCGGGAATGGCGGCCGGCGGCGCCTTCTATTTTCTCAATGAAGCCGACATCATCATCTGCTCTGAGGATGCGACCTTTTTCGACCCGCACGTCACTTTTGGGATGGTCGCCGCCGTCGAGCCGATAGGGGCGATGGCGCGCATGCCGTTGTCCCAAATTCAGCGGATGGTCCTACTGGGCAACGACGAGCGGATTGGTGCCGAGACCGCACTCAAGATCAATCTGGTCACAGAAATCACTTCGATCGAGGCGCTTTGGTCCCGCGCCGCAGAACTTGCTGCCCTTATCGCCCAGAAGCACCCGGTGGCGATCCAGGGAACTGTGCGCGCGATCTGGGAGGCGCAAGGCCTACCTCGATCAATCGCAGTCGCCAACGCGCTGAAGTATACGCAAATCGGCAACCCAATCGGGACCCGCGACGTGGACCGATCGAAAATGAAGACGCCCTCTTGGCGTCTAAGGTGAACGAAATGGACGCCAGTCCCGGGCGGAACGGCTTTCCAGGACCCGAACCGGGTCAACCTATCGGGTCAATCCTCGATAGGGACGCCAAGCCGCGAGCCTACGCTTGGTACGTCGCCGTGATACTGATGTTGGCCTACACCCTTAGCTTCGTCGACCGGAAGCTCCCGTTCATTTTGGTCGAGTCAATCAAACACGACCTCTCGCTGAGTGACACTCAGATTGGGCTGCTCACCGGTGCGATGTTTGCGCTTGTCTATTCGACGATCGCCATACCGATCGCCAGCTTGGCCGACCGAAGCTCCCGGAAGAGCATCTTGGCTATATCGGTGCTGACGTGGAGCGCGCTTACGTCCCTTGGCGGGTTCGCGCAGAACTTCTGGCAACTCGCCGCTTCGCGTGTGGGCGTCGCGACAGGGGAGGCCGCTTGCACGCCTGCAGCTCACTCGATGATCGCCGACTACTTCTCGCCACGGTACCGGTCGCGGGCCATGGGCCTCTATTTCGTGGGCGCGCAACTCGGCATCATACTGGGGCTCGCACTCGGCGGTTGGATCAACGAGCTCGCTGATTGGCGCGTGGCCATGTTCCTGGTTGGGGCGCCGGGATTCGTCCTGGCCATGGTTGTGATGTTCACCGTCAAGGAGCCACCGCGGACACCATCACAAAGCCCATCCGCAGCCCCGCAGCAGCCTGCAGGAATTAACGAGACCATGCGCGCCCTCTTCCGTCATGGCACATTCAATCATCTTATGATCGCTGGTCTCTTGTCGTCGTTCACCACGGGCGCGGTCCAGGCGTTCACGCCCGCCTACATCATCCGCACCTTCCACCTTAACACGGCTCAGACGGGTCTCACCTATGGCCTCACGTTTGGCGTCGCCGGAGTACTGGGCGCGGTGCTTGGGGGCTCCATAGGAGACCGTTTGCGCGTCGCAAACCCTCCTGCGGCGCTGACATTTGTTGCAATCACCATGGCGCTCGGCGCGCCCCTAATGGCCTTCGCGTTCCTGTCGGGCAACTACCTCGTGTTCCTCGCGCTGATCTTCGTCGCTCAGGTGGGATCGATGGTCTATGCCGGACCAAGCTTTGCTACGGTCCAGTCCCTGGTTGCCCCCCGGATGCATGCAGTGGCCTCAGCCGTCTACCTGTTCGCTCTAAGTGGCATTGGGCTGTCGCTCGGCCCGTTGGTGGCAGGGATGCTCAGTGACTGGTTCAAGGCACACGGCTCGACCAACTCCCTCCGCTGGGCGATGCTCGCGGTGATCTTCCCAAGGCTCTGGTCGGGGTTTCACTTCTTTCTGTCTGCCCGCAGCCTGAAGCGCGAGCAGAAGGTCTTGGGCGTTCCAGCTGCGTACGGTGCAGGCGCTTGATGAGCGGCGGGGTTGGGAGGCCGTTCGGTTCCTCGCCAATAGAAGACCACCTCAGAACCCATCATCCCCTTAGCGACGACGCCTCTCGGGTCTTGTCCGAAGAATTTAACGCGATAGCGAAATGGGCGCTCGTTCGACCGTCAGGCCGGTTTGTTGCGACGGGCGAGCAGTTTCGCGACCAGGGCGCTGTTGTCGCGCATTACCAGAGGCGTGTTGACCAAGCGCTCAACTCGCCGACCGCTGTTGCGGTCGAGGTCGTAGCACAGTTCAACCGCAAGTTTGGCTACGCCTTGAACGTCGGCTGGCCTAGCGATCAGACGCTGGCAAAAGGCCCACACCTCCTCTTCGAAAGTCTCCTCCGGATACACTGCCTGGACGAACCCGGCGATCCGCGCGGTCTCAGCGTCGATTTGTTCACCCGCCATGTTCAGCCATTTGGACCAACCGACGCCACATAGCCTGGTGAACCGGCTCACGCCCCCGCTGCCGGCGATGACGCCCAGGTCGATCTCCGGCAATCCGAAGCGGGCGTTGACCGAAGCCAGGCGAAAGTCCGCGCTTCCCGACATCTCTACACCGAGCCCAAGACAGACGCCTTGGATGGCCACGACGATGGGCTTTTCGATTTCCTCCATCTCATCATGCAGCATGTGAGAAGGTCGGCGATAGTCACGACGATATTCGGCGGTGGTCTTGCCTTCGGCGCGCTTGGGGTTGGCCATATTCGACGTGGTGACGTCCAGCCCAGCGGTGAAATACCGACCGGTTGACCGGATAAGGAGCACGCGAAGGTCGGCGCGCTCACGCAGGTCATCGACAGCTTCGGCGACCACCGCTCGCATGTCGCTAGTGAGGGCGTTGAGCTTGTCAGGCCGGTTGAAGGTGACGATCGCCACCCCGTCGCGGTCCTCCCGCAGCGCCTGCTTGGTATCTTCCACCAGAATTCCTTTTTGCTAATTCAGGGCTCACCTGCGGCGCCTGAACTATGATGATCACCGACAACCGCGGCGTGTGCGAGCCTTGGCCCAAGTCCGAGCTGGACCAGGATCAACGGAGCCGAGATCGAAACTCTTCAATCAGACGCTGGGATCTTCTCAGAACCGAGACGTCATGGCCAATCTCAGATTTTTCCAATTCAGGGTTGGCGCTACGCTCAACGTTCCAGCCTGAGCTTGACTGCCTCCAGTTTGACTTGTGTCTTATTTGCGCAGCCACTGCCGCTCAGTGTGCTCGGCCGACACGGCGCCGCACGCAGTTCGGCGGCTTGCGGCAAGCGGACCGGGTCCAAGCTTAGTGGCGGGCCGATGGACAGAAACAACAAGAGGCCTGACATAGTGGCATAGCAGTTCGGGCCCGCTGCCGACTCGCGGCGGTCGGTCGCCAGGTCGGTCGGGGATAGGATGGATGGCCAAGTCGACCGATGCCGCGCAGGTCGAAGGGACTCAAACCAGCGGTGCGGCGTCGCTCGATGAGAGCGGCGAGCTGCCGTGGAAACCTTCGCCGAATGCTATCGATCCGATCAGGTTCGATGCGGCCGTGTTCGACCTCGACGGCGTGCTGACCGAAACTGCCGAGATCCACGCCGCGGCCTGGAAGCAGCTCTTCGACGAAGTTCTCGCGAGGCAGGCGGCCGCTCCGGGGAAGGCCTTCCAGCCCTTCGACATGAACAGCGATTATCGCGCCTACGTCGACGGCCGCCCGCGCAGCGATGGCGTGCGCACCTTCTTGGCCGCGCGCGGGATTCCGCTCCCCGAGGGTCAGGCTGGCGATCCGCCTGACGCCCTCACCGTCCGAGCCCTCGGCGCGCGCAAGGACGCCTACTTCCTGCAGCGCCTCGCCCAGTCCGGCGTGGAAGTCTTCCCCGACGCCCAGCCCTTGCTCGCCAACCTGCGCGCGGCGGGCCTGAAGACGGCGCTGGTCTCCTCCAGCCGCAACGCCAAGGCGGTGCTGGAGGCAGGCGGCCTGACGGCGCTCATCGACGTCGTCGTCGACGGTGAAGAGGCGGCGCGCCTTGGGCTGAAGGGCAAGCCGGCGCCGGACACCTTCCTGCGAGCCGCCCAGCAGCTCGGCGCGCCCGTTGCGCGCGCCGTCGGTTTCGAGGACGCCCTGGTCGGCGTCGAGGCGATCCGCGCCGCCGGCTACGGCCTGGTCGTGGGCGTCGATCGGGTGGGTCAGTCGGGCGAGCTCATCGCTCGCGGCGCTGATGTCGCGGTCTCCGACCTGCGGACGCTCGAGGTCACAACGCCGGAGGGGGCTGCCGCCGCGCCGCGCCTGGCCGCCTGGCCGCCGGTGGCGCCGACGGAAGATGCCGACTGGCTGATCGTCGAGGACGGCTTCACTCTGACGCGCGAACACGAGATCGAATCGATCTTCGCGATCGGCAATGGCCATCTCGGCAGCCGGGGCTCGCTCGCCGAGGGCGGGCCGATGTCCGCGCCGGCGACGTTCGTCGCCGGGCTGTTCGACACCGGTCCAGGCTCCATCCCGACCCCGGCCGTGCTGCCGGATTGGCGCGGCCTGACGCCCGTCATTGAGGGCGCGCCGCTCCGCCTGAGATCGGGCCGGCTTCTCGCGCACAGGCGGACGCTCGACATGCGCCAGAGCCTGATCTGGCGCGATTGGCGTCATCAAGATCCGGCCGGCCGCGTCACGCACTTCCAGGAGTGCCGCCTCGCCTCGGGCGACGACCGCCGCCTGCTGCTGCAATCGGTGGCGCTGACGGCCGAGACCTGGGCCGGCGAGATCCGCTTCGACGGCCCGCTCGACGGCTCGGCCGAGGTCATGACCAGCGCCGGCGCCCTCGCAGTCGTCAGCGCCGCCGCCCTCTGCGCCGCCACGCCCGACCTCGAGGCCCAGCCGGCGCGCCTCGCCGACCTGACGCTGCAGGCGCGACCTGGCGAGACCGTTCGCATCGATCGATTCGCGGCGGTCGGCGCCTCCAGCCACGATCAGCAACCGCGCGCCGTCGCCGAGGCTCACGTCGTGGCTGCCCGCTCGCACGGCATGGGCGATCTCATCGCGCGCCATTGCGCCGCTTGGTCGGCCCGCTGGGACGCCAGCGACGTCCGCGTGGACGGCGACCCCGAGGCCCAGCGCGCCCTGCGATTTGCCGCCTACCACCTCATCAGCGCCGCCGATCCCACCGACGACCGCGTCTCGATCGGCGCCCGGGCCATGACCGGCGCCGCCTACAGTGGACACGTCTTCTGGGACACCGAGATCTACATGCTGCCCTTCTTCGCGCTCACCTGGCCGGAGGCGGCGCGCGCGCTCCTGATGTACCGCCATCGCACCCTGCCGGCCGCCCGGGCGAAGGCCGCCAGATACGGCGCGCGCGGAGCCTTCTATGCCTGGGAATCGGCGGATACAGGCGAGGACGTGACGCCCGCTTCCGTGGTCGGCCCGGCGGGATTGACGATCCCGATCAAAGTCGCCCGGGAGGAACAGCACATCAGCGCCGACGTGGCTTTCGGCGTCTGGAATTACTGGCGCCTCACCGGCGACGACGTCTTCCTGCTGGAGGCCGGCGCCGAGATCATCATCGAGACCGCGCGCTTCTGGGCCTCGCGCGCCGAGCCCGGCAGCGACGGCAGGCGTCATATCCGCGGTGTCGTCGGCCCGGACGAGTACCATGAGACCGTCGACGACGACGCCTACACCAACGGCATGGCGCGCTGGAACCTCCGGACGGCCGTGGCCGTGGCCGGCGACATGGCGAGGCGATGGCCGGAGCCCTGGGCCGAGCTGCGCGCCAGGCTCGCGCTCGAGGACGCCGAGCTGGAGGAATGGGCGGCCGCCGCCCGCGATCTCTACATCGGCCTCGATCCAAAGACGGGATTGATCGAGCAGTTCCGGAGCTACTTCGCCCTCAAGGACCTGCCGATCTCCAGGACCGTTTCGCGCATCGTGCCGGTCGACGTGCTCTTAGGCCTCGACCGCGTCATGCGCACGCCGATCATCAAGCAGCCCGACGTGCTGATGCTGATCTTCCTGCTCTGGGACGAATTCGCCCCGGAGGTGCGGGAGGCGAACTTCCGCTACTACGAGCCGCGCTGCGCGCAGGGCAGTTCGCTCAGCCCCTGCGTCCATGCCCTGCTCGCCGCGCGCCTGGGCCATATGGCCCTGGCCGAAGACTACTTCCGCCAGTCGAGCCGGATCGATCTGAATGACAACATGGGCAATGCCTCCGGCGGCGTTCACATCGCTGCGCTGGGAGGCCTCTGGCAGGCGGCCGTTTTCGGCTTCGCCGGTCTCACCCTGGGCGAAGGTGGCCCACAGCTGGATCCGAAACTGCCGGCGAAGTGGCGCGACCTGTCGTTCCGCATCCGCTGGCGCGGAAAGGACTACAATCTCAAGGCTTCGACGCAGGCGCCGGCTGTCCCGGCGCGGGAGACGGCGTGATGACCGATACTGTCGTTCTGGTCGCGCTGGATGGATCGAAGAACGCCCTCTGCGCCCTGCCCATAGCCCGGCGCATGGCCGACCTGGGGAAAGGTCCAGTCCAGATCCTGCATGTAACCGAAGAGGTCGGGCCGCTTGGCGAGACTGCCGGCTCGCTCGGGCTGGAGCCGGCCGACCTGGGCGGCGCTGCGATTGAGGTCCGCGCCGGACGTCCCGCCGAGGCGATTCTGGCGGCCGCGGCGGACTGCCAGGTCGGACTGATCGTGATGGGCGCCCATTCCTCTGATGCCCAGCCGGCCGGCGCGATCGGCGATGCGGCGCTGGCCGTGCTGAGTGGGGCCCACTGCCCGGTGGTGCTGGTCGATCCGACCCGGGCGCCAGACGGCTGGGCTCTCAAGAGGGTGCTGGCGCTGCACGACGGCAGTCCGGCGGTCAGCGACGCGCTAGGACCGGCGACCGAGCTCGTGCGCGAGGCCGACGCCGAGCTCATCGTGCTGCAAGTCGCCTGTGACGAGCGCGCACAGGAGACGGGCTCGATCGCGCCGCCTGTCTATCTGGATCAGGTGCAGCACAGCTGGCCGGCGTGGTCGGAGGAATTCCTGCACAGGCTGGCCAGCATCTGCCCGCTTACGGATGTGCGGGTTCGGCTGCTGCTGGGGCATGGCGAGCCGGCGGCCGAGACGGTCCGCGTGGCCAAGGAGGAGTCGGCGGATCTCATCGTGCTGGCGTGGGAGGGTCGCTGGGAGGCGCCACACGCCGCGACCTTGAAGGCCGTGCTGCGCGACGCACAATGCCCAATCATGGTGACTCGCGCTCTCGCCTCCTGATCGATTCTAGCCGAAAAGGGTTGCTAAGTCGGCGTCTGACTCAAACGTGACCTTGGGAACGTCTTGTGTGGATGGGTCCCGCGTTGCGAGGACCATGTGAAGTGATGACCCGTTGCGGACATTGTAGACGGGAGATTCGACTATTGGGTTGGCCGGTGGGTGGCGCGCGCTCTAGCGACCCGGGTCCTGCACCTTCAGCTCGCTCACGTGGGCGGGGCGACCGTCGGGAAAGCGGTAGTGGTCCGCAAACCAGGTGGGCTGGAGCAAGCGGACGTCGTCGCCCTGCCTGAGGATCACCGCCCCTTTCTTGAAAACCTGCGGCGTGGCTGCCGGACCCAGGAAGCGGCCAGCGCCAGGCACGAACACGGCGTAGCAGTAGTCATGCACCTTTCGCCGGTGCAGGCCGAGCCCTGGCGGCGCCGCGGGGTCGACCGGCGTCATCCGTTCGGCAACGTAGGCGCGGGTGGAGTTGAAGGCCCCGAGCATCTTCAAGTCGTCAATCGCGTAGTGGATCATCGCCTTGAGCTGCTCGAGCGTTAGCCGCTCTGGATCGCGGCTTAGACTCCTGGCCTTGGCCATCAGCGCATCGCCCTGATTCTCGGTCACCGGGGCCATGATGATGACCGCGGCGCCATCGCCGAGAGCCACCTGCCAGCAGTCGTCGGCCGGATTGAAGAAGACGATCCCTCGCCCCTCGATCGGCCGACCGTGACGGTCCTTGAAGGACCCACCCGCCTTCTCGCCTCGCGGCAGGTGCAGCGGCTCGCCACCTCCCTCTAGCTTTGGCACCGGGAGAATGAAACGCAGGCTGCCGGAATAGACGAGCGTGCTTGCGCTGTCGCTGAAGTCGAAGTCATCGGCCGAGAGGGTGCGCGTCACGGCCGGGACATTTTCGACGCCACCCAGTGCTGTACATGTCCGTACTGTGCACACACGTACCGCGAAGGATCGATGCGTGCTTCTGTCGCGGGCGATAACGCGTTCACAAACGGCCGACACCTGGCCAGTCCAGCGGACTCTCAGGCCCCGGCCGCCCCAGCTGGCTTGGCCGCCGCCAGCCGCGCTTCGGCCGCCGCGATCATGGCCTGGAAACGCGGATCGTCACGCACGGCGTCCATGTCCGGGTCGACCTTGGCCCAGACGAGGTCGGATGGGGTCACCTGAGCCAGGTAAGGGCCAAGCAGGCCCAGCGCCCCCTCAAGGTCCCCCAGGTGGGTGCCGAGGTCGCAGGCGAAGTTATAGCGCATGTTCTGATTGTCCGGATCGATCAGCAAGGCGCGGCGAATCCAGTCGCGGCAACGGTCTGCTTCGCCAAGGACGGCCAGAGAACCCGCCCCGTAGCCCATCGCCATTCCGTTGCTGCGATCCTGCGCCAGGATGGCCTCGGCGCGGGCGACCGTCGTGCGGGCCGCCCGCCGGGCCCCTTCCGAGTCGCCCAGGGCCGTGTAGCAGGTGACCAGCATTGCGGGAGAGCTGACGTCTGACTTTGCCGAGGCCTCCGACTGTTTCCAGAACGGAATTGCGTCGGCGATGCGCCCTTGGCTGAAACAGACACCGGCGGCGGCATAATTCGCCTCATGGGACTGGGCGTCGAGTCGCAGCGCGATCGCCGCTTCCTGCCACGCTTCGTCGTATCGCCCCTCGCCCCGAAGAATTCCGGCCTTGGCGGCGTGGGCCTCGGCGAGGTCGGGATCGAGCGCCAGCGCCCTCTCGACCGCCGCTGAGCCGTCAATGTCCGATCTGCCAAAACGGGCTCGCAGGCTTGCCTGCGAGCTCCCGATCAGGGCCCAGGCATGGGCGTAGGCCGGGTCGATCTCGACGGCGCGGCTGGCGAGCCGGATGATGGTTTCGTTTTGCGAAACGCTGAAGTTGCCGAACCATTTGTATTGCCGGGCCATGAGGTAGAGGTCGTAGGCCTCGGCGCTGTCGGTCCCGCGCCGTTCGATGGCCTTCTTCTCTTCCGGCAAGAGCTGGAGCTTCAACGCCTGGACGATGGCCTCGGAGATCTCGTCCTGCAGGGCGAAGATATCGGTAAGGTCACGGTCGTAGCGCTCGGCCCACAGGTGATTGCCGGTGGCCCCGTCGATCAATTGGGCGGTGATGCGCACCCGATTGGCGACCTTGCGCACGCTGCCTTCCAGCACATGATCGACGTTCAACTCTCTGGCGACGTCGGTCACCTTGATGGCCTTGCCCTTGAAGGTGAAGGCGCTGTTGCGGGAGCTCACTTCCAGGGCGGAGACCTTGGAGAGATCGGTGATGATGTCCTCGCTGATCCCGTCGCTGAAATATTCCTGCTCGGCATCGCCGCTCATGTTGGCGAAGGGCAGCACGCAGATGGAGAGCCTGCGGGCCGGAGCCGGGGCCCTGGCGGCGCGGTTACCGCCTGCGGTGCCGACGAGGTCCGCGACGCTGGCCGCCACCTTGCGCCAGCCGGGCGAGTCGAGATCGCCGTTCCAGCCGCGCATGTCGGCGCACTGGATGCGGT
>OUNO010002286.1_pt3 | contig 51680 bp, 45 predicted proteins | sample 1779811 | NCBI WGS metagenome assembly OUNO01 (sample SAMEA3914804, study PRJEB12502) | metagenome | biome: forest; material: soil | place: Canada | collected 2010-06-25 | depth 0.3 m
GGCGGCGAAGCGGGCGAGCGCCGCGGCGCCGTCCGCGGGGTCGACCCCGGCGGCGAACTCGACCCCGCTCAGCCGCAGCTCGCCGGCGGTCAGGGTGCCGGTCTTGTCGACGCAGATCGTGTCGACCGCGGCGAGGCTCTCGCTGGCGCTCATCTGCTGGACCAGGGTGTCGCGGCGGGCGAGCCGCACCGCGGCGACGGCAAAGGTGACGCTCATCAGCAGCACCAGGCCCTCGGGGATCAGCGTCACCAGGCCGGCGGTCGCGGTCTGGGCGGCCTCGTCGAGGCTGACGCTGCGGACCTTGAGGGTGAAGATCAGGATCGCCGCCAGCGGGATCATCACGTAGGTGCAGGCGACGATGACGCTGTTGACCTCGACCTGCAGCGGGGAGGGGGGATGGCGGAAGGCGCGCGCCTCGCCGGCGAGGCCGCCGGCGTAGCTGCCGTCGCGGACCGCGTCGACGAGGTAGTGGCCGGAGCCGGAGACGCAGAAAGAGCCGGAGAGAACGCGGTCGCCGAGGCCCTTCTGGATGCCGTCGGCCTCGCCGGTCAGCAGCGACTCGTCGAGGGTCATGCCGCGGCTCGCGATCGTCTCGCCGTCGGCGACCAGCTGGTCGCCGGGGCCGACCGCGATCACGTCGCCGGGGACGACCTCGGTGGCGAGCAGCTCGACGACGGCACCGTCGCGGACGACGTTGGCGCGGGGCGCGACGAGGATCGCCAGCTCGTCGAGGGTCGCCTTCGCCTTCAGCTCCTGGCGGATCCCGATGTAGGAGTTGATTACCGCGATCAGGCCGAAGATCGAGTCGGCGTAGAGCCCGAGCGCCAGGTCGAGGACGAAGAAGACGCCGATGATCGCGTTGAAGAGGGTGAAGACGTTGCCGGCGACGATGCTGGAGACCGAGCGCGAGGACGTCTCGGGCGGCGGCCCCAGCTTGCGCAATCGCGCTGCCGCCTCGGCGCCGGTCAGGCCCTGCTCGGCGGATGGGTGGCCGTTTCCCACAGCCCGTATTCAATAGGGTGCGGGTCGGATGGGGCTAAAACTGGGACTCAACCTGGGGTACTGGGGCATCGGCCCGGCCGGCGAGGATGCGCTCGAGGTCGTCAAGGCGGCCGAGGGCCACGGCTACGAGTCGGTCTGGGCGGCCGAGTCCTACGGCTCCGACGTGGTCAGCGTGCTCGCCTGGCTGGCGGCGCAGACGACCAAGATCAACCTCGGCGCCGCGATCCTGCAGGTGCCCGCCCGTCCCCCCGCCGCCGCGGCGATGGCCGGCGCGACGATCGACAAACTCTCCGGCGGCCGCTTCCTCTTCGGTTTCGGCCCCTCCGGCCCGCAGGTCTCCGAGGGCTGGTACGGCGTCCCCTACTCGAAGCCCTGGGGCCGGACCCGCGAGTACATCGAAGTGGTCCGCGAGATCATTGCCCGCGAGGGCCCGGTCAACCACCAGGGCGAGCATTACACGCTGCCGCTGCCCGGTGGCGAGGGCAAGCCGCTGAAGCTCAACTTCCACCCGGTCCGCAACGAGATCCCGGTCTTCGTCGGCGCGATCGGGCGCAAATCGGTCGAGATGGCGGCCGAGATCTGCGACGGCTGGATCCCGATCTTCTTCAGCGTCAACGCCTTCGAGTCGACCTGGGGCGAGCACCTGGAGGCGGGCTTCGCCAAGGGCGGGCGCCAGCGCTCGGACCTCGAGGTCTCTCCCTCGCTGCAGGTCGCGATCGACGGTGACCTCGAGGCGGCCAAGAGCGTCGTCAAGGCCGGGTTGGTCCTCTACTTCGGCGGCATGGGCAGCCGCAAAACGAACTTCTACGTCGACCTCGCCCACCGCTTCGGCTTCGGCGACGTCGCCGACGAGGTCCAGAAGCGCTTCCAGGACGGCGATCGCGCCGGTGCCTTCGAGGCGATGCCCGACGAGATCGTCGAAGCGACTTCGCTGGTCGGGACCGAGGCCGAGGTCGCCGAGCGGGTCGAGCGCTTCCGCGGCGCCGGCATCGACCGCTTGATCGTGTCGCCGGTCCATGTAGAGCGCGATCAGCAGCTTCACACGCTCGAGCGCCTAGCCGCGGTTTCCCTGTGATGCACGTGGCGCTTCGCATGTCGGCGTCCTCGGTCGCTCGCGTGCGGTGCACGCCACGCTCCCTGCGTCCTTGACCTGCTCGGCCACGTGCACCCCAGGCGAAGCGAACATCCCTTAGTCTTCCGCGCCGCACGGGTATGAGAATCGGAGTTCCGAAAGAGACCGCTGTTGGGGAGCGCCGGGTCGCGCTAGTCCCTGACGTGGTCAAATCTCTGAAGAAGAACGAGCACGTCGATGTGCTCGTCGAGCGCGGCGCCGGCGACGCGGCCGGCCACCCCGACGCCCAGTACGAGGCCGCCGGGGCCGAGCTCGTCGACGCCGGCGCCACCTGGGGTGCCGATGCGGTCCTGCGCGTCGCCGTCCCCGCCGCGGAGGACATCGCCCGGTTGAAGTCGGGCCAGCTCTTCGTCTCCCACCTCAACCCCTGGGTCGCGGCCGAGACCAACAAGGCGCTGGCCGCCGCCGGGGTCACCGCTTTCGCGATGGAGGCGATCCCGCGCACGACCCGCGCCCAGGCGATGGACGCTCTCTCCTCACAGGCCGCCGCCGCCGGCTACGCCTCGATGCTGATCGCCGCCCGCGAGTCGGGCCGCTTCTTCGGGATGATGACCACCGCCGCCGGCACCGTGCCACCGGCCAAGGTCCTCGTCCTCGGCGCCGGCGTCGCCGGCCTGCAGGCGGTCGCCACCGCCAAGCGCCTCGGCGCGATCGTCACCGGCTTCGACATCCGCCGCGCCGCCTGGGAGCAGATCGCCTCGCTCGGCGGCCGGCCGCTGGAACTCGACTTCATCCCCGACGCCGAGGGCGAGGGCGGATACGCCCGGCCGCTGACCGACGAGGAGAACGCGCAGGTCCGCGACGCGCTCGCCGACAACGCCGCCAAACAGGACATCATCGTTACCACCGCCGCGATCCCCGGTCGCCCGGCGCCGCTGCTGATCACCGCCGACGCGGTCCGCAACATGGCCGCCGGCTCGGTGATCGTCGACCTCGCCGCCGAGACCGGCGGCAACTGCGAGCTGACCGTGCCGGGCGAGACCGTCGTCGAGAACGGCGTCAAAGTGCTCGGCCCGCGCAACCTCGCTTCCGAGATGCCGGCGCCCGCCTCCCAGCTCTACGCCAAGAACCTCGAGAACCTGCTCGGTCTCATGGTCACCGAGGAGGGCGCGCTCAACGTCGACTTCGAGGACGACATCATCGCCGCCGCCTGCATCACCCAGGGCGGCGAGATCAAAAACGAGAGGGCAGCCAAATGAGCTTGATGACCGAGATCGCGATCCTCGTGCTCGCCGCCTTCGTCGGCTTCGAGGTGATCTCCAAGGTCCCGACGACCCTGCATACGCCGCTGATGTCGCAGACCAACGCGATTCACGGCATCGTCATGCTCGGCGGCCTGATCGTCCTCGGCTACGCCGACGACGGCCTCGAGTACGTGATCGGCACGATCGCCGTCGCCTTCGGCGCGATCAACATCGTCGGCGGCTTCATGGTCACCGACCGGATGCTCGGCATGTTCTCGAAAAAGCCGAAGCCCAAGGCTGAGGACAAATGACCTTGCTCGCGGTTCTGCAGCCGGGCGGCGAAGCCGCCACGGCGCTCTACATCGTCGCCTTCTCGCTCTTCATCATCGGGCTCAAACGCGGCACCCACCCGACCACCGCCAAGCAGGGCAACATGGTCGCCGCCGCCGGCATGGCGGTCGCCGTGGTGACGACGCTGCTGCTCGACGGGATGGGCAACTGGGGCCTGATCATCGTCGGCCTCGGCGTCGGCTCGGCGATCGGCTTCGTCGCCTCGGTGCGGGTGCAGATGACCGAGATGCCGCAGATGGTCGCCCTCTACAACGGGGTCGGCGGCGGCGCCGTCGCCCTGATCGCCTGGTCGGAGCTTCGCCACGGGATCTCCGCCGGCGGCGACATCCCGCTGGAAGTGCTGATCCCGACGCTGCTGGCGGCGGTAATCGGCTCGGTCTCCTTCTGGGGCTCGAACATCGCCTTCGCCAAGCTCCAAGACCTGATCCCGACGCGGCCGCTGGCGGTGCCCGGCCAGCAGGTGATCAACGTCGTGCTCCTCGTCGGCATCATCGCCGCCTGCGTCAACATCGCGATCAACAACGGCGATCCCTCGCAGGCGCTCTTCATCGGCATCCTGATCGCCGCGGCGATCCTCGGCAACATGGTCGTGCTGCCGATCGGTGGCGCCGACATGCCGGTCGTGATCTCGCTGCTTAACGCCTTCACCGGCCTCTCGGCCGCGGCGGCCGGCTTCGCGCTGGACAACGTCGCGCTGATCGTCGCCGGCACGATCGTCGGCTCCTCGGGAACGATCCTGACGATGGAGATGGCGACCGCGATGAACCGCTCCGTCGCCAACGTCCTCTTCGCCGGCTTCGGCGGCGCCCCCGCGGGCGGAGGCGGCGGTTCCACCGAGGAACGCCCGCACGTCTCGATCGGCGCCCAGGACGCGGCGATCAAGCTCGCCTACGCCGATACCGTCGTGATCGTCCCGGGGTACGGTCTCGCCGTCGCCCAGGCTCAGCACGCGATCAAGGAGGTCGCCGACGAGCTGGAGAAGCGCGGGGTCACGGTCAGCTACGCGATCCACCCGGTCGCAGGCCGGATGCCTGGGCACATGAACGTGCTCCTGGCCGAGGCCGACGTCCCCTATGAGCAGCTGCGGGAGATGGAGGACATCAACCCGGAAATGCCGCGCACCGACGTCGCCGTGATCGTCGGCGCCAACGACGTCACCAACCCGGCGGCGAAAAACGACCCCGACAGCCCGATCGCCGGGATGCCGATCATCGAAGTCGACCAGGCCCAGCAGGTGATCGTGATCAAGCGCTCGCTCTCCCCGGGCTTCGCCGGCATCGACAACGACCTCTTCTACGAACCGAACACCTCGATGCTCTTTGACGACGCCAAGAAGGCGGCGGCGGACATCGCGGCGGAGATTCAGCAGCTCTAGCGGTTGGGCGGGGTCGGGAGACCCTCGCCCTCACGAACAGCGGGAGGTTCGGTTGAGGGTCTCCCGACCCCTCCTCATCGGCCCGGGGGGAGAATCGCCGCGGCCAAGCTCCTTGAACCGCGATGGGAGAGGAGCGGGGGCAGGGGACTGTGGAGTGGGTCGGGACGCTGTTGTGCGTCTCGTTGCTGCTGGCCGGGCTGATCGCGGTCGGGGTGCGGGTTCCGGGCGGGGAGCTGGCGCGGGCGGTGGCGTCGCGGATTCTCTGTGCGGCTTCGCTGGCCGACGGCTGTGGGGACGAGCCGGAGTTGATCGCGGCCTACGGCTCCGAGGTCGGGAGGCTGGTTCGCGAGCACATGCCGGTGCTCGCCTTCGAGGAAGGGTCGCGGGCGGTGCCGGTCGACTTCCGCCGTTGTCGCAGCTCGGCCTGCGGCGACGCGCCGGGCGAGGGTCTGGTTCATCGCACCGAGCGTCGCCTGCCGGTCACGGCCTTCGTCCACGTCCTCGACTGCAGGCCCGGGAGCGAGAGTGAGGGAGCCGATTGCTCGGGCTCGCGGGCGGGGAACCTCTACCTCCAGTACTGGCTCTACTACGCCGACTCGGCGACCCTGCGCGACGTCCCGATTATCGGCCAGGAGGGGTTCCACGAAGACGACTGGGAGGGGGTGCAGATCCGCATCGGCGCCGACGGCGAGGCCGACGAGCGGGCCTCTTCCCACAACGGCTACAACTACGGTCGCGGCTTCGCCAACTGGGGCTCGGACGCCGGGTTGGGCCCGCTCACCGACGCGGCGGAAACGGTTGGCGCCCGCCGCGCGAACGGCTGGGGACCGGAGACCCATCTCCTTCTCGTCTCCGGCGGCAGCCACGCCGGCAACGCGATCGGCATCCCCCACAGCAACCGCTTCACCCCCGGCCGCCGCGTCCACCTGATCCCGCTCGAGCCGATCGCCGCCGCCGACCACACCGACTTCGCGATCAGCCCGCCCTGGCGCAAGGAGGTCTGGCGCGACCCGGAGGCAAGCGGGACTGGCTAGCAGCGCGAGAGCTGCATTTCCCACGTATATGGGGGTAAATGCAGCTCTCGGCTGATCTACCGGATCAGCTTGATTGCGCCCTGGACGCGTACGGTCTTTTGGCCAGGGGAGGTCACCCAGGCGCTGATGCTCACCTTGGGCCGGCCCTGGCCAGCCAGCAGCTTCTTGCCGGGCTTGGTCAGCTTCAGCTTCAGCGGACCAGCCTGCTTCTTGATCGTTGATTTGCCGCGGGCGATTACCTTGTTGCCCTTCTTGGCGATCAGCTTGACCTCTCCGCAGCTCGTGCCGCAGGTGATCCGGCCGACCTTGACGGCGCCCTTCTTGACCTTCGCCTTCTTCAGCAGGTGGAGAGAGATCGCCGGCTTCGTGCCATTGGGATCGCTTGGGCTTGCCGGGGCGGCGCCGCAGTTCGGGTTGCCTCCCACCGATGGCCCGGCGTTGCCGGAGTCCGGCAGGATCGTCAGCCGCAGCGTTTTGACGTCGCCGCCGCTGCCGGGCTGGTCGAGGCTGACGGTGACCTTCTTCGCCGCGTCGCTGTAGGGGTTGCCATAGACGTCGCTGTACTGGTTGATCACCGCCGCGTATTGCTCGCAGGTGGGAAAGGAGGAGAGGCTGGGCCTGGCGTCGCCGAAGGCCAGCTGGTTGAAGCCGGCCGGGCACCAGCTGCCCTGCCCCGTGGTCTGCGGGTTGGAGCAGAAGGAGATCGCGTCGTTGCCGTACCTGCCGTCCCAGAAGCCGGTGCTGAAGCCGGCGAGCAGGTCGCGCTTGAGCGCGCCTTCGAGCGTGTTCGGGGTGTTGCCGCCGGTGTAGATGTCGGCGATCAGTTCGTTCCCCGGGATCGTGAACGAGGAGGGTGCTTCACCGAGCGGACTGGTCGCCCCCGAGAGCGTGATCGTGCCGTCGGCGGCGAAGGTGCCCGTGTAGACGGAGGTGGTGAAGGGCGAGCCGAAGAAGGCGGTGTGCAGGGTGATCGACTTGCCGGCCATCGAGTGGACGTATTCGGTCAGCGGTGGGTAGGCGCTCGATTTGTTCGGCGAGAGGATGCGGATGATGTTGCCGCCCGCCTCCCGGATCGTCGCCGCGGGGCCGCCGGGGATCTGCTGCAGGGCGTTGAAGATCGTGTTCGAGTTGGCGTCGCCGACGGATTCGAGGTGTTCGTCGGAGCTGCCGTAGGTGTCGAGTCGCATTCCGATCGAAAACTCGTCGACCGCGGTCAGGTTGGCGACGTCGGAGGAGTTGGGAGTGACGGTCAGCTCGGCCCAGTCGAAACGGGTCGGCGAGGAGAGGGTCGTCGCTTCGGTCACGGGAGCGCCGTAGGCGACGAATACCCGCCCGGAGACCAGCTTTTCGATTTCGAGTTTGCCGCCGGGGATTTCGCTCAGCGGCTTCGCCACGTCGTTTTCCATCCCCGCCACTTCGAAGGTGCCACCGGCGGCGACGGTGACGAAGACTTCGCTCGGCTCGCGGCCGCTTTCGTTGACGATCTCGAAGCTCAGCGCCGAGGCGGCGCTGGGGATGGCCAGGGCCGCGCAGAGCACGGCGAGGACGGCGAGGACGGGGCGACGGCGACCGGTTGGGATTCTCATTCCGCCCGCATCGGCACAGGGCCGGCGCGGCTTGAGCTGCTCTCCTACTTCGGCGCCATCCGGATCGCGCCGTCGAGGCGGATCGTCTCGCCGTTGAGCATCGGGTTGGCGACGATCTGGCCGACCAGCAGCGCGTACTCCTCGGGGCGGCCGAGGCGCGAGGGGAAGGGGATGCTGGCGCCGAGCGATTCGCGCGCCGCCTCCGGCAGGGCCGCCAGCAGCGGCGTGTCGAAGAGGCCCGGGGCGATCGTCATCACCCGCACGCCCTTGGAGGCGACGTCGCGCGCCGCCGGCAGGGTCATGCCGACGATGCCGCCCTTGGAGGCGGCGTAGGCGACCTGGCCGATCTGCCCGTCGAAGGCCGCGATCGAGGCGGTGTTGACGCAGACGCCGCGCTCGCCGCCGGCGTCGGGCTCGTTGGCGATCATCGCGGCGGCCGCCAGGCGCAGGACGTTGAAGGTGCCGATCAGGTTGACCTTGACGACGTTGGAGAAGAATTCGAGCTCGTGCGGCCCGCGCGAGCGCGCCAGGCGCTCGGCCCAGCCGATCCCGGCGCAGCAGACGGAGATCCGCAGGCCACCCTCGGTTGCCGCCGCCCGCTCGACCGCGGCGCCGACGGCCTCGGGATCGGTGACGTCGGCGGCGACGAACTGACCACCGATCTCGGCCGCCAGCGCCTCACCGCGCTCGGCGTTGAGGTCGGCGATCGTCACCTTGGCGCCGGCCGCGGCCAGCGCCTTCGAGGTCGCGGCGCCGAGCCCGGAGGCACCACCGGCGACCAGCGCGCCTGCTCCCTGGGTATCCATGGCCCGCAGCGTACCGGGGCATCAGTCGAGTTAATTTGCCGGTAAGGACGCCTCGATAGGGTTTTCCTATCGCCACCGAAGTGACCTCAGCGTCGAAGGCAGCGATCGCGGAACTCCTCGCGGAGGCGCGCCGCTGCACGCTGGAGCTGATCGAGCCGCTCGGCGACGAGCAGCTCAACGCCGTCTACTCGCCGATCCTCAGCCCGCTGGCCTGGGACCTCGGCCACATCGCCAACTTCGAGGAGCTCTGGCTGGTGCAGACGATCGCCGACCGCGAGCCGATGGACGGTGAGCTCGGCCGCTTCTACGACGCGATCGAGAACCCGCGCAAGACCCGCGGCGAGCTACCGATCCTGCGCGACGCCGAGCTGCGCGCCTACATGGCCGACGTGCGCGAGCGCGCGCTCGCGGTGCTCGACTCGGTCGAGGTCGGTCCCGACGCCGAGAGCCCGCTGCTGCGCGAAGGCTTCGTCTACGAGATGTTGCTGGCCCACGAGCACCAGCACAACGAGACGATGCTGCAGCTGCTGCAGATGGTCGACGGCTACGAGCCGCTGCGCCCGGTCGGGACGACGGCGATGCGCCTCGACGGGCCGGAGATGGTCGCGATCTCCGGCGGCATGCACGCGATCGGCGCCCCCGACCGGGGTTTCGCCTACGACAACGAGCGCCGCCGCCACGAGGCCGAGCTGGCCGATTTCGAGATCGACCGAACCGCGGTGGCCAACTCCTCGTATATGCAGTTCATGGGGGAGACGGGAGCGCAGGCGCCGATGTACTGGGAGCGGGATGGGGAGGGCGGCTGGATCAGCACCGCGATGGGCCGCCGGACGCCGATCGAGCCCGACCACCCGGTGATCCACGTCTCCTGGGAGCAGGCCGAGGCCTTCGCCCACTGGGCCGGCAAGCGGCTGCCGAGCGAGCAGGAGTGGGAGGCCGCCCAGGGACAGGTGGAGGCGACCGGCCAGGCCTGGGAATGGACCTCCTCGCACTTCCTGCCCTACCCCGAATTCGAGGCCTTCCCCTACCGCGAGTACTCCGAGGCCTTCTTCGGCGCCGAGTACCGGGTCCTGCGCGGCAGCTCCTGGGCGACGCACCCCCACGTCGTCCGGCCGAGTTTCCGCAACTGGGACCTGCCGCAGCGCCGGCAGATCTTCGCCGGCATCCGCTGCGCGAGGGACGCATGATCGCGATCGACGTCCACCTCGACGCCGACGCCGCCGCGGCGATGGCGCGCGACGTCCGCGAGGGCCTCTCGGCCTCGCCGAAGGAGCTCTCGCCGAAGTACTTCTACGACGAGCGCGGCTCGCTGCTATTCGAGCAGATCACCGAGCTCGAGGAGTACTACCCGACCCGGGCCGAGCGAGCGATCCTGGCCGAGCGCTCGGCCGAGATCCTCGCTGCCGCCGGCGCCCCGGGCACCCTGGTCGAGCTCGGCTCCGGCTCGGCCTCGAAGACCCGCCACCTGCTGAGCGCGATGCGCGACGCTGAGTGCCTGCGGACCTACGTCCCGGTCGACATCTCCGAGGAGATCACCCACTCGACCGCCCGGACCCTGGTCGAGGAGTACCCCGGGCTGGACGTGCGCGGCCTCGTCTGCGACTTCGAGAGCGACCTGGAGCGGATCCACAGCGACGGCAGCGCCCGCCTCGTCGCCTTCCTCGGCGGCACGATCGGCAACCTCTACCCGGGCGAGCGGCGCGAGTTCCTGACCCGGATCGGCGCCCTCTTCGGCCCCGGCGACCACCTCCTGCTCGGCACCGATCTGGTCAAGGACACAGCCCGCCTGGAGGCCGCCTACGACGACGCTGCCGGCGTCACCGCCGAGTTCAATAAGAACGTCCTCGCGGTCCTCAACCGCGAGCTCGCCGCCGACTTCGACCTCGACGCCTTCGAGCACGTCTCCCGCTACGACGCCCGCGAGGAGCGGATGGACATCCGCCTGCGCTCCCTCGTCGCCCAGACCGTCCAGCTCGCCGAGCTCGAGATGACGATCCAGTTCGCCGCTGGCGAGGAGATGCGGACCGAGATCTCGACCAAGTTCACCCGCGAGCGCCTCGAGGCGGTCTACGCCGAAGCGGGTCTGGAGATGCGAGGTTGGTTCACCGACCCCGCCGGCGACTACGCGCTGAGCCTGGCGAGGGTCGCTTCTTCCTAGGGTCCAGGCCGTTAGGGGGGGTCGGGTGGCCGTCTACCTTCGCTGGGATATTCGCCCCGAGACAACCGAAGGCCGTCCGAGAGAGTGCGCCGGGGCGAATATCTAGCGCCGCTCGTACGACGGCCACCCGACCCTCCAACCGGTCCGCTCACTGATTCGGCTTCCACGGATGAGCGGTTTGTAGTCCTCAGCGCTACAAAACGCGCATCCGTGGGGGAAGAGATTCCCTAGGGTGCTAGCGCGTCGATCGCGTCGCCGAGTTTGTCGGGGGGGACGATCATGGTCAGGATCGGGAGGGTGATGCCGCCGGCGACGAAGGCGTTGATGCGCTCCTTCATCTCCTCCGGGGTGCCGAAGATGAACATGTCCTCGATCGCCTCCCATGGTGCCGCGGCCGCTGCGGCCTGGCGGTCGCCGGCCTTCCAGGCCTCGACCATCGGGTCGATCAGCTCGCCGTAGCCGAGCCAGCGGTAGAAGGCTTCGTAGACCGGGACGGTGATGTAGGAGGAGAACATGAAGCGGGCCAGCGGCTCGACCTGCTCGCGCTCGCCGGGGATGCAGAAGAAGCGGCAGAGGAGCTCGAAGCCCTCGGGCGCGCCGTCGAGTTGGGCGGTCACCTTCGGCAGGCCGGCGAGCGGCAGGAAGTTGGTGAAGGCGCCGTCGGCCCGCTCCATCGCCAACTCGAGCATCTTGCCGCGCAGCGCCGCCAGCACGATCGGCACCCGCTCGGCGGGGGCGGTCTCGAGCTTGAAGCCAGTCGGGGTCCGCTCGCCGGCGAGCGCGACCTGGAGGAATTCGAGGGTCTCGCGAACCTTGCTCAGCGGCTTCTCGAAGGGGATCCCGTTCCAGCCTTCGATGATCCGGTCCGAGGAGGAGCCGATGCCGAGCACGAAGCGACCCTGCGAGGCGTCGGCCAGCGCCGCCGCCTCCTGCGCCAGCAGTGCCGGCCCGCGCTGGAAGACGCCGACGATGCCGGTGCCAAGTCGCGCCCGCTCGGTCCAGGCGGCGCTGAGGGTGAGCGGCGTGAAGCCGTCGGGCCCGTTCGTCTCGCCGCTCCAGAAGTCGGTGTAGCCGGCGGCCTCGGCGCGCTTCACGAGCTCCTCGTGAGCGGCCAATGGAACTCCGGTCAACGGCAAGGTCAATCCCCAACGCCTGTCCACCCGACGACCCTATAGCCTCCGCGCCGATGGCTGAGATCTCTCAGGCGAAGCCGGACCGCAATCTCGCGCTGGAGCTGGTCCGGGTGACCGAGGCAGCGGCGCTCGCCGCGGCACGCTGGGTCGGGCGCGGCGACAAGCTCGCCGCCGACGGCGCCGCCGTCGACGCGATGCGCTTCGTCCTCGACTCGGTCGCGATGGACGGCACAGTCGTGATCGGCGAGGGCGAGAAGGACGAAGCGCCGATGCTCTTCAACGGCGAGCAGATCGGCGACGGCTCACCGCCGGTCGTCGACATCGCCGTCGACCCGCTCGAGGGGACCACGCTCTGCGCCCGCGGTATGCCCAGCGCCCTGGCGGTGATCGCGCTCGCCGAGCGCGGCTCGATGTTCGACCCCGGCCCCTGCGTCTACATGGAAAAGATGGCCGGCGGCGAGGAGATCGCCGACCTGCTCGACCTCGACCGGCCGCTGCCGGAGACCCTGAAGCTGATCGCCGAGCGCAAGGGCGGGACCGTCGGCGACGTGATCGTGGTGATGCTCGACCGCCCCCGCCACGAGGATGCGATGCGCGAAGTCCGCGAGGCCGGCGCCCGGATCCGGCTGATCAGCGACGGCGACGTCTCGGCGGCCCTCCTCGCGGTCAGCGAACGCTCCCCGGTCGACCTGCTCTGGGGAATCGGCGGCACCCCCGAGGGGGTCCTCTCCGCGGCGGCGCTGAAGTCAATGGGCGGCCAGCTGCTGGGACGGCTCTGGCCGCGTGACGACGGCGAGCGCCAGGCCGCGATCGACGCCGGCTACGACCTCGGCCGGATCCTCACCGCCGACGACCTCTGCTCGGGCGACGACGTCTTCTTCTCCGCCACCGGCGTCACCGACGGCGACGTGCTGCAGGGCGTCCGCTACCGCGGCGCCGGCGTCACCACCGAATCGCTGGTGATGCGCTCGCGCTCGGGCACCGTGCGCCGCGTCCACGCCCGCCACGATCGCTCCAAGCTGCGGGCGATCCTCGGCGACAAGAACCCCTACGGGTAGCCCTCGATCCACCCCGGCCGACTTCGGTCAGCCTGGGGGCGCTGTTTGCCGTGGGTTCTTTCCGAGGGAATCGAGGCCGCATCGACGGCTGATTCCCTGCGTGGGCGGCGAGAACTCATTTGTTCATTTATAAAACAATCCCATTCTATTTAAAAACTCTTGATACTCTGCTGATCAGAGTCTGGAGATGGAACGCTCGGGAGAACCAATCACTGGGGATGTGTCCGCCACTGCGGTAGGCGCGGGCGTGGGCGCCGGCCCGCCGCCGGAAGATCGCTTCAGAGCGGGCGAGCGGGTCCTGACGCTGCTCGCGACGCCGCTCAACTTCATGGTCCTGCGGGCACTGGCGGAGCGCCCGATGCGACTGGCCGAACTGCGCCAAGCGACCGGGTTGCCGGCCCAGACCACCCTGCGCGGACACCTCGCGAGCCTGAGTGAGATCGGGGTCCTGACCAAACGCCCGACCTCGCAGATGCCCTACGCGGTCGAGAACGAGTTGACCGATCTGGGCAGGGACCTGATCGGCGTCGCCGAGCAGCTAGAGCTCTGGCTGAGCCAGTCGCCGAAGGGGCCGATCTCGCTCGAGACCGGGGCCGCGAAGGGGGTCATCAAGGCCTTTGTCGACGGTTGGGGCTCGACGATGATGGGCGACCTGGCGAGCAGGCCGATGTCGTTGACCGAACTCGACCGGCGCATCGCCGACCTCAGCTATCCGGCACTCGAGCGGCGCCTCTCGAGCATGCGCCTGGCGGGCTTGATCGAGTCCCGGCCAGGGGCACAGCCCGGAACCCCTTACACGGTGACCGAGTGGGCGAGGCGCGGAGTCGTGCCGCTCGCCGCGGCGACGCGCTGCGAGCGAGTCCACCTCTGCGACCGTGCCGCGCCGATCACCCAGGGGGACCTCGAGGCCGCCTTCATGCTGGCGCTGCCGCTGGTCGGCCTGGCACCCGACGTGGCCGGTTCCTGTCAGCTCGAGGTCGAAGCCGACTCGGTGGTCAGCGAGCAGGCCGGGGTGTGGGTCGAGATCGAGCACGGCAAGGTCGTCGCCTGCGCCTCAGGCCTGACCCCGAGCCCGACCGCCTTCGTGGCCGGCTCCGCCGCGATGTGGTTCAGCGCGATCAAAGAAGGGACAGCGAACCTGCTCAGCACCGGCGGCGATCAGCTCGGGGAGGGGCTGGTCAAGGCGCTTCATTCGGCGCTGGCGGCGTAGCCGCGCGCTCCTGCTCGGCGCGGGCGACCTCTTCGCCGAGGAACGGCATCAGCACCTCGTAGACCAGTTCGGGCAGCAGTTTCGGCAGGTCGGCGCTGCGTTCGAGCACGACCTCGCCGTAGACCCGAGCCAGCGTCGCCCCAATCGCGAGGCTGGTGGCCTGGGGGAGGTCGGGGTGAGCGGCGCCGTCGGCCAGGCCCTCGTTCATCAACTCGATGAAGCGACTGAAGTCGGCCTGGAAGCGAGTGCGGGCCGTCGGCCCGACCGCGGCCAGCTCGATCAGGGTGAACTTCGAGACGGCGGCGTCCCTGGAGAACCAATCCAGCGCCGCCGCGAGGCCGTCCCGGACCCGGTCGACCCAGGGCCCGGATGCGGTGTAGGCGGTTCGGACCTTGGCTTCGAGGTCATCGACGAGGATCGCGTGGGCGGCCAGCATGCAGCTGCGTTTGTCGTCGAAGAGTTCGTAGAAGGTCTCGCGGCCGACGCCGGCCTCTTCGAGGATGTCGCCGACGGTGGTTGCCTCGTAGCCCTTCGAGGCGGTGACGCGGACGACCGCGGCGAGCAGGCGCTCGCGCTGGGAGCGGATGACGATCTCACGGGGCAACCCGTGGCGGCCGCGCGGCAGGCGCCACCGGCGCAGGTCCTCGGGGCTGTCAGTCACTGCCTGGTGCCGCGTCGGAGTCGGAGCATTGTCCGGCGAGCCGGGCCTGTTTGATCGCCTCGTCGTGGCCGACGAACGGGGCGAGGGAGAGGTAGACGATCTCCGGATGCAGCTCCCGGAGCCGCTCGGAGCGCCCGGCGGCGACCTCGTTGAAGATCAGCAGTTGGGCCCGGCCGAAGGCGAGTCCAGGGTTCGAGTGCCTGGGCTTGCCCTCGCCGTCGGCGTCGAGCAGCCGTTCCAGAGCCGGCACCAGCAGTTCGCGGTAGCGGTCCGCGGTGGAAGGGTCGAGCCAGACGGCGTCGCCGGTCAGCAGTTGGGCGAGGCCGGGTTTGGACGCCATCAGTTCGAGCAGCGCGGCGGTCGTCTTGCGGACCGCTTCCGGCGGCGAGTCCCAGCCGATCGAGGTCTCCCCGGCGACTTCGCGGACTTCCTCGATGCAAGCGTCGATCGCGGCGTCGAAGCAGTCTCGCTTGCCCGAGAAGCGCTTGTAGAAGGTGGTGCGGGAGATGCTCGCGCGGCTGACGATGTCGCTGATCGTCGTCGCCGGATAGGACTTCTCGGCGCAGCTGGAGACCATCGCCTCGATGATCCGGCGACGCTGGGAGATGACGCCGATATCGCGCGGGGTGGTCGGATCCAGAACGTTGGGTTGGGTTTCAGAACTCGACTGTTTTTGCATCATTTCGATTGTTTCATTTCTGAATGAAGAGTCGCATCACCACCGGCATTCCCGCTCAGGCAGGGGCACCTGGCTCAGGCCCGCCCTGCCGCCGCGTCGATCAATCGTCCGGCAAGACTCGCGCCGAGGCGGGAATCGGCCGATGAGGGGAACGTGTCCTCCATCCGCATAGCGGCGCGCAGCCAATGGACCGCCTTCGTCGGCCCCTCCGGCTGGCGCGCGGTCGCCTGGCCCAGCGCTTTCGCCCTGGCCGCGGTCGGGCTGCTGGTCTACGACCATCTGCAGCAGCGGATCACCCAACTCGTCTTCTGGCTCTGCGTTGGCCTGATCGCCTGCGTCTTCGCCTGGCTGGTCGAGACCACCAGGCGCCAGTCCCGAAGCCTCGCCGCCGAGCACCGCCGGGCGCTGCGCGATGCCGTCACCGGGCTGCCGAACCGGGCGACGCTGCTCGCCGACCTCTACACCGCGATCGCCGCGACGCCGCGCGAGCGGCGGATGCTCGTCGTCTTCGAGTTGGAGGGCCTGCAGGCGTCCTACGACGCTCTCGGTAACGCCGCCGGCGATGTCCTCGTCAGCCAGATCGCCGGCCGGCTGTCGGATCTGGTCACCCCGCTCGACGGCGTCGTCTACCGCATCGACCCGATCCGCTTCGCGGTCCTGGTCCCGGCCGACGGGAGGACCAGCGGCGAGATCCTGCTCGCCGCCTCGGGCCCGCTGCAGAGCGAAGAAGGCAGCGATCAGCTGATCGGCCGCTCCTGCGGCGAAGTGCGGATTCCCGACGAGGCCGGGGACCCGGAGCTGGCGCTGCAGATCGCCGGCCAGCGGGTGGCGGCCAACAAGCAGCGCCATCAGCGCTCGGCGCGGCGCCAGGCGCACGCCGTCCTGATGGCGGTGCTCGACGCTCGGCGGCCGGAACTGCGCGCCCATCTGCGGACGGTCGCCTACCGCTCGATCTCGCTCTCACGGCGGCTCGGGATGGACCTCGAGGCGATCGACGACATCTTCCTCGCCGCCGAGCTTCAGGACGTCGGCCTGCTCGCCGTCCCGGAGTCGATCCTCGAAAAGGAGGGCCCGCTGAGCGCCGAGGAGGCGGCGACAATCCGCAAGCACCCGGAAGCCGGTGAGCGGATCATCGCCTCGGCGCCGGGTCTGGCCTCGGTCGCCACCCTGGTGCGGGCGACCTCGGAGCGATTCGACGGCCGCGGCTACCCCGACGGGTTGATCGGCGAGGAGATCCCGCTCGGTGCTCGGATCATCGCCGTCTGCGTCGCCTTCGCGGCGATGGGCGCCAACCGGCCCTACCAGCCGGCGCGCAGCGAAGCCGAGGTCGTCGCCGAGCTGGAACTCTGCGCCGGCAGCCAGTTCGACCCGATGGTCGTCGGGGCGCTGGTCGCCGAACTCGCCGAGGAGAGCGCCGAACTCGGCGCTGGGAGCGAAGGTGCGGTTCAGCCCTTGCCCGAGCGCGCCTCGCCGCAGCCCGCACAGGGCCCGGCCGGCGCCTTCTGACCGTAGGGCATCTCGCCGGTGTCGTGGAGCTCGAAGCGCAGCGAGTTGATCACCGCGCCGGCCAGCAGCGCCAGGCTGAGCACGTAGAACCAGAGCAGGGCGATGAGGATGAAGCCCAGCGTCGAGCCGAAGTGGGAGAGGCTGGAGACGTTGGCGAGGTAGATCGGGAAGAGCCAGTTGGCCAGCCCGGCGGCGATCGTTACGGCGGCCGCCCCCGGCCAGACCGCTCGCCATGGCATGTGCCCTTTCGGCACCGCCCAGAAGATCACCGCGCAGATCCCGAAGGTGACGAGGAAGGCGGCGCCGAGCAGGAGGACGGTGTCGATCGCCTTGATGTCGGCGAGGCCGAAGGGCAGCTTGTCGGTGCTGGTGACGACGCCACTCTCGACCGCCGGGATGAAGATGCTGGCGGCGATGAAGAGCAGGACGACGCCCAGCATCGCGAAGGAGAAGCGCTTCTGCTCGACCCAGCCACGGCATTCGACGTGGTAGATGCGGCAGAAGGCGGTGTCCATCGCCCCCCAGAAGGAGGCGCCGATCCAGAGCGAGCCGACGAAGGCGGCGAACCCGATCGTCGCCGTGTTGTTCTCGATCCGGCCGAGGACGTCGGTCAGGGTCTGCTGCTCGGTGTTGGGGAAGAGGCGCTGAAGGTCGTTGAGGACGCTGGCTTCGACGCCGCCGATCTTCAGCACTTGGCCGAAGACGAAGAGCACGAGCAGAGCGAACGGGAAGACGGCCAGCATCAGGTTGTAGGCGACCATCGCCGAGAGTCCGGTGACGTTCTCGCGGTAGGCACGCTGCCAGAAGGCGCGCAGCCAGGGTCGGGTTTTGCGCGTGGAGTTGGGCATTGACTTCACAAACTGAAGCGACTACCATGCGAACAAGCGTTTGACGAAAGTTTGACGCCCGCCCCATGGGGCAAATGGATTTGAAGGCTTTCTTCGCGGACCAGCTCTTCGGTCCGCTTTTTCATCGTCCGGCGCGACTTCAGGCTCGCGACGGCGTTTTATCGCCCAGAACTAAACATTAAGCGCTAGGGAAACGAGTAGATACGGATGCTGGTAGCTGAGCTTCAGGAGTTGGAGGAGGTTAAAAACCTCATTAATCGCGGTCAGCAGCTTGGCGTGCTGACTTTCGGCGACATCGCCTCGGCCGTTTCGGAGGTCGATCTTGACGAGTCCGACGTAGAGGATCTCTACGGCCACCTCGAGAAGTCGGGGATCGAGCTCGTCGAGGACATGGACCCTGCCCAGAAAGCGGCAGCGGACGCGATGCCCGCCGACACCGGCAAAAAAGGTCGCCGGCGCCAGAAAGCGGCGCTCGACCTGAAACCGGACATGACCACGGACTCGTTGCAGCTGTTCCTCAAGGACATCGGCAAAGTCCGTCTTCTGACCGCCGCGGAGGAGGTCGAACTCGCCAAGCGGATCGAGCGGGGCGACCTCGACGCGAAGCAGAAAATGGTCGAGTCGAACCTGCGGCTGGTCGTCTCGATCGCGAAAAATTACCGCAACCAGGGCCTCCCCTTCCTCGACTTGATCCAGGAGGGAACGCTCGGTCTGGTTCGTGCGGCGGAGAAGTTCGACTACCGCAAGGGCTTCAAGTTCTCGACCTACGCGACCTGGTGGATCCGCCAGGCGATCGCCCGCGCTCTGGCCGACAAGGCCCGGACGATCCGGATCCCGGTCCATGTCGTCGAGAAGCTGAACAAGATCGGTCGCGCCGAGCGCAAGCTCGTCACCGAGCTGGGTCGCGAGCCGACCCCGGAGGAGATCGCCGAGGTAACCGGCATCGATCCCGAGGAGGTCGACTCGATCAAGCGTTCCGCCCAGGCGCCGGTTTCGCTGGAGAAGCCGGTCGGCGACGAGGAGGAGTCCGAGTTCGGCCAGTTCATCGCCGACGAGAAGGCCGAGTCCCCGTTCGACCGGGCCGCGGACCTGCTGACCAAAGAGGCGCTGAAGGAAGCGCTGGAGAACCTCTCCTACCGCGAGCGCCGCGTTCTCGAGCTGCGCTACGGCCTCGGCGGCGAGCACCCGCGCACCCTCGACGAGGTTGGCCGCACCTTCAACGTCACCCGCGAGCGGATCCGCCAGATCGAGAACCAGAGCCTTAAAAAGCTCCAGAGTCTCGGCGAGGCGCAGAAACTCCGCGAGGTCGCTTAAAGCATCGTTTGCCCGGAGGGGTCTGGTCACCCTCCGGGCGAATTCAGTAGCGCGCGCTGAAGCGCGCTGCTACGGATGATGGAGCCCGCCTATGGCGGGCAGATACCGGATTGCATTTGGGGCCTTCGGCAACATTCGCCCGGAGGGTGACCAGACCCCTCCCCACAATCGCGCCCCGGAAGCTCGGGAGAACTCGTGGGCCAGGATCATCTGTGTCTCCCACTCGCGCTGCGGGGGGAGTAGCGAGGGGAGCCGGTAGCCCTTTTCGGGAATGTTGCCGAAGGCGCGATATGCAATCTGATTCCCGCGCGCCATAGGCGCGCAGCATCATCGGGAGCTGCGGGCTTTAGCCCGCGCGACTGAATTCCCGAAAAGGGCTACCGGCTCCCTGGTTCCCCCGTTGCACGAGGGTTTAAGCCCCAGATGATCCTGGCCGATAGAGGTCGGGAATGTTTGACATCGATTCAGCACTGCGCACGCTCGTTGAGCGTGAGGGGTCCGATCTTCATGTGAAGGTCGATTCGCCGCCGGTCGCCCGTATGCACGGCGAGCTGATTCCCCTGGAGGGATTCGGGACGCTGACCGCGGAGGACACCGAGGCGGCCTTCCGCTCGATTGCCGAGGCCCGTTCGGTGGCCGAATTCGAGGAGGACGGCGAGGCCGACTTCTCCTACTCGCTGTCGGGCGTCTCGCGCTTCCGCGTCAACTGCTTCCGCCAGCGTGGCTCGATCTCGATCGTCTGCCGTGCGATCCCCTTCCAAATCCGCTCGATCGAGGATCTCGGCCTGCCTGATGTGGTTCGCACCCTGGCCGAGGAGCAGCGCGGGATCGTGCTCGTCACCGGCACCACCGGCTCGGGCAAGAGCACGACCCTGGCGGCGATGATCGACCACATCAACAGCACCCGTCCTCACCACATCGTCACGCTCGAGGACCCGATCGAGTACCTGCACGCCGACAAACGCTCGATCGTCAACCAGCGCGAAGTCGGCTCTGACACCAAGAGCTTCAGCCGGGCGATGAAACGTGTCCTGCGCCAGGACCCCGATGTGATCCTGATCGGCGAGATGCGCGACGAGGAGACCGTGCGCACGGCCCTCTCCGCCGCCGAGACCGGCCACCTGGTCCTCTCCACCGTTCACACCCTGGACGCGACCGAGACGATCAACCGGATCATCGACTTCTTCCCGCCCCACCTGCAGCAGCAGGCGCGGGTGATGCTGGCGGCGACCCTGAAGGGGGCGATCGCCCAGCGACTGGTTCCGGACATCACCGGCGAGGGACGGGTGCCGGCCTCCGAGATCCTCGTCGTCACCGGCCGGGTCGAGGACCTGATCCTCAACCCGGAGGAAACCGGCAAGATCACCGAGGTCATCTCCGAAGGCGAGTACTACGGGATGAGGACCTTCGATCAGGCGTTGCTCACCTACGCGATGGAGGGCCGGATCTCCGAGGAGACGGCGATGGACTACGCCTCCAGCCCGCACGACTTCAAGCTGATGCTCGCCGCCGGTGGCCAGCGCGCCAGCGGCATCGAGCAGCTCAAGACCGACCCCGACCCCGAGCCGGTGGCGCAATGAGAGAGAAACTCAACAACGACCCGAAATACCAGATCGGCGCGGTCGTCGTCTTGATTCTGCTCGCCGTTGTGCTGCTGCTGAAAGCCAGCGGTGGCGGCGAAGAAAGCGAAGAAGCGGCGGGCACCGAAGCGACCGTCTCGGTCGCCGGGACCGGCGCCTCCGCCACGGCCACCGGCGCGACTCCGGGCGAGGCCGTCGAAGCCGCGGCCGAAGGTGCGGTGGAAGCCGCCGTGGCCGAAGCCTCGTCGACTTCGGTCGCTGCCCAGCTGCCGACCCCGCCGCTGCCGGCGCCGGTCGCAGCCGCCTACGACTCGGGCGAGACCGTTGTCCTGCTGATCGTCCACGACGGCGGGATCGACGACGACCTGGTCAAGGCCTCGACCGAGAGGCTGGCCGGGTTCCCCGACGTCACGACCTTCATCGTCCCCGCCAAGCAGATTGCCCGCTACGGGGCGATCACCCTCGGCGTCGACGTCTCCCAGGTCCCGGCGCTCGTCGTGATGCGGCCGAAGCGGCTCAGCGAAGGCATCCCGCAGGCCACCGTCAGCTACGGGTTCGAGACCCAGCAGGGGATCGAACAGGCGCTGCGCGACGCCTCCTACAACGGTCCCGACGCCACCTATCACCCGGGGTGAGTCGGCCATGAACTACGACCCTCGCCCCGACTACCTCCGTCCGGTCCTCGATTCGGGGGCCGCGGCGGCGTTGGCGCTGCCCGAGCCGGTGGAGGATCCCGTCGGCACCCCCGGCCTGACCCCACCGCTGCACCGCACCCACTCGCGGGGCTTCACCACGGACGTGCTGATCGAGCTCGGCTACGCGACGCGGGAGCAGGTGCAGAAGGCAACCGAAGACGCCAGAAGCGCCGGTGGAACGCCGGAGTCGCATTTGGTCGAGGACGGGACGATCAGCGCCGACCAGCTTTCGCGGGCGGTGGCGGAGCGCTACGGCCTCGACCACGTCGACCTCTCCGTCTACCAGGTGGACCTCGGTGCCTCGGCCCTGTTCCCGGTCGCGATGGCCCGCCGGTACAAAGCGGTGCCGGTCGGCTTCGTCAACCAGGAGACCCTGCTTGTCGCCGCCACCGACCCCGCCAACGTCCTTGCCGTCGACGACATCCAGATCGCCACCGGCCTCGACTGCCGGATCGCGGTGGCCGCGGAGGAGGACGTCGAAGCGCTGCTCTCGCGGCTGGGCACGCTGCAGAGCGCGGCCGCCGACGCGATCATCGAAGACAATGACGAAAACGAAAGCGCCAGCGACGAGGACCTCGGCATCGGCGCGGTCGCCGAGATGCAGGTCAACGCTGAGGACGCGCCGGTGATCAAGCTCGTCTACAGCATCCTCGCCCAGGCGGTGGGGGAGGGGGCCTCCGACATCCACCTCGAGCCCGAAGAGGGCGAGCTGCGGATCCGCTTCCGGATCGACGGCGTTCTCAAGGAGACCGCCCACGTCCCGAAGCGGATGATCGGCGCCGTGATCTCGCGGCTGAAGATCATGAGCGAGCTCGACATCGCCGAGAAACGCGTTCCCCAGGACGGCCGCGTCGGCGTCACCGTCGAGGGACGCCGGATCGATCTGCGAGTGACGACGCTGCCGACCCAGCGCGGCGAGGGGTCGACGATCCGGATCCTCGACGAGGGCAACTCCCAGCGCACGCTCGACGACCTCGGCATGGACGGTTCCGCCAGGGCCCGCTTCGAGCACTCCTTCAACCGCGCCTATGGCGCCGTCCTCGTCACCGGGCCGACCGGCTCGGGCAAGTCGACGACGCTCTACGCGGCGCTGCAGGCGCTGAACCAGATTGAGAAGAAGATCATCACGATCGAGGACCCGGTCGAGTACCGGATCGCCGGCATCAACCAACTCAACGTCAACCGCAAGGCCGGCCTCGACTTCGCCACCGGCCTGCGCTCGATCCTCCGCGCCGACCCCGACATCGTGATGGTCGGTGAGATCCGCGACGCCGAGACGGCGCGGATCGCGATCGAGGCGGCGCTGACCGGGCACATGATGCTCAGCACGCTGCACACCAACGACGCCCCGGGCGCGATCGCGCGCCTCAACGAGATGGGCATCGAGTCCTTCCTCACCGCCTCCTCGGTTGACTGTGTTGTCGCCCAGCGGCTCGCGCGCAAGCTCTGCCCGCACTGCAAGCGGCCGACCGTGATTCCGACCTCGGCGCTCTCGGAGGCCGGGATCGGCGCCTACGCCGAGGTCGAGGCCTTCGAACCGACCGGCTGCCCGCGCTGCAACAACAGCGGCTACAAAGGCCGCGTCGGCGTCTACTCGGTGATGAGCCTCAGCGAGAAGCTGAAGGAACTGACCGTTGCCCATGCCCCCGAGCCCGAAATCGCCGCCGTCGCCCAGGAAGAGGGAATGCTGACCCTCCGTGAGGACGGGGTGGCAAAGGTTCGCGCCGGATCGACCAGCCTCGAGGAGGTTCTCCGTGTCACGACCTGATTTCGACTTCTCCGACGTCCTGCACCAGATGGTCGAGGCGAAGGCCTCGGACGTCCACATCACGGCCGGGTTTCCGCCCGCGGTCCGCGACAAGGGACGGATCCTGCCGATGGCCGGCTTCCCGAAGCTGAACGGGCAGCAGACCCGAGAGGTCGTCTACAGCATCCTCAACGACGACCAGCGCAAACGCTTCGAGAACGCCAAGCAGCTGGATTTCGCCTACGCGATCCCCGGCGTCGCCCGCTTCCGCGTCAACTGCTATTTCCAGCGCGGCTCGGTCAGCGCCGCCTTCCGCCTCGTGCCGCAGGAGATCCCGACCCTCGACTCGCTGCGGGTGCCGCAGGTGCTGCGCGAACTGACGACGAAACCGCGTGGCTTCGTCCTCGTCACCGGGCCGACCGGCTCGGGGAAGAGCACGACCCTGGCGGCGATGATCGACGTGATCAACCGCGAACGCGAAGATCACATTCTCACGATCGAGGACCCGATCGAGTTCCTCCACCAGCACAAAAAATCGATCGTCAACCAGCGCGAGGTCGGCGCCGATGCGACTGACTTCTCACTCGGTTTGCGGGCCGCGTTGCGGCAGGATCCCGACGTCATCCTGGTCGGCGAGATGCGCGACCTGGAGACGGTCTCCACGGCGCTGACGGCGGCGGAGACCGGCCACCTCGTCTTCGCCACCCTGCACACCCAGTCGACGGCGCAGACCGTCGACCGGATCATCGACGTCTTCCCGCCCGAGCAGCAGGGCCAGGTCCGGACCCAGCTCTCGATCGCCCTGCAGGGCATCGTCACCCAGCAGCTGCTGCCGACCGCCGACGGACGCGGCCGGGTGGTCGCCTGCGAGGTGCTGATCCCGACCCCGGCGATCCGCAACCTGATCCGTGAGGGCAAGACGCACCAGATCTACGCCGCCCTGCAGACCTCCGGCGCGGTCGGGATGCAGACGATGGACGCCGACCTGGCGCGCCTGGTCCGCGGCGGCTCGATCAGTCGTCAGCTGGCCGAACAGCGCGCCTCTGTCCCGGAGGAGCTCAAGCGCCTGCTCACCGGCGCCGGCGCGGTGATGCCCGGCAACGGGATCTCCGGCGACGGCACCATTCCGGCTTACGCCGGGGGAGGCTAGGCAGCGATGGCCGGCGCGACCACCTTTGCTTTCAAAGCCATGGACCCGTCGGGCGCCGCCTCGACGGGCGAGCTCGACGCCGAGTCCAAGGCTCACGTCTCCGAGCAGCTGCGCCAGCGCGGCCTGATCGTCCTCGACGTCGCCGAGAAATCGGAGCCGTTCAGGATCGAGGAGTTGATCACCCGCTGGCAGAGCGTCGACATGCGGGCCCTGGCCGTCTTCTCCCGTCAGTTCGCGACCCTGGTCGCCTCCGGGATGCCGATGCTGCGGACCCTGCACACGCTCGAGGAGCAGACGCAGGAAGAGAAGATCAAAAAAGCGGTCGCCGCGGTCCGCGCCGACGTCGAGGCCGGCAGCTCGCTGGAGCAGGCGATGGAGCGCCACCCCAAGGTCTTCGACCGCCTCTTCCGGGCGATGGTCCGCTCCGGTGAGCAGTCGGGACGGCTTGAGGATGCGCTCGACCGGATCGCCTTCCAGGTCGAGAAAACCGACGCCCTGCGCCGTCAGGTCAAATCGGCGCTGATGTACCCGGCGCTGGTCTTCGGCGTCGCGGTTGTCGTCCTGCTGGGGATCGTCGCCTTCGTGATCCCGGTCTTCGTCGGCATCTTCGAAGAACTCGCCGCCGAACATCCGGAGGAAGCGTCGGGCCTGCCGATCCCGACCCAGATCTGCGTCAGCGCCTCGAACGCGATCACCGGCTACTGGTTCGTGATCGTGCCCGTTCTCGTGATCTCCGTCATCGGATTGCTGAAGGCCAGGAAAACCGAACGGGGCAAAGATCTCTGGGACCGGGCGGTCCTGCGGATCCCCTTCAAGATCGGCGACGTGATCCAGAAGGTCGCCCTGGCTCGCTGGTCGCGTACCTTCGCGGGTTCGGTCTCGGCCGGTGTGCCGATGCTGCAGGCGATCAAACTGACCGGTGAGACCGCCGGCAACGTCGTCGTCGAGCAGGCGATGGAAGACGTGTACGCCTCGGTCAAGCGCGGCGGTTCCCTGGCCGGCCCGATCGAGGCCAACGCGATCTTCCCCTCGATGGTCGGTCACATGATCGCCGTCGGCGAGGAAACCGGCCAGCTGGAAAGCATGCTCAGCAAAGTCGCGGACTTCTACGAGGCCGAGGTCGATGCGAACGTGAAGGCGCTGACGGCGCTGATCGAGCCGGTGATGATCGTCTTCGTCGGCGGCATCGTCGGCTTCATCGTGGTCGCGATGTACCTGCCGATGTTCAGCATCTACGAAAAGATTCGCTGAGCATCCGCTCGCGGTTTCGCGGCGGTTAGTCGCTAGACGTTCGTACGGTTCAGCGGCTCGAATTCTCGGGATGGAATGGCATTTCTTACCTTCTTTTGCAGGCCATCTCCCCAATATTTGGAACCGCCGCACCGAAAAGTAGAGCCGCGCGAAATCCACGGTGCAAGGGCTAAAGGTGGTGACTCCGGCGCCCGATGAGGTGTGAGTAATTGCCAGTGTCTCGGAGCCCCAAGCCCGGACGGTGGCGCAAACGATAGGTCCACTAGGAGGTACCTATGTTGCTCCAGAATATCCGGGCGAAGATTGGAGCCCGGCTCAACGGCGACAGCGAGGCAGGCTTCACGCTGATCGAGCTTCTCGTCGTAATGCTCATCCTCGGAATCCTCGCCGCGATCGCGCTGCCCGCGTTCTTCAACCAGAAGAGCAAGGCCACCGACGCCAAAGCGAAGGAGAACGCACACTCCGCCCAGGTGGCGATGGAGACCTGTGCTACCGAAAACCCGACCGGCACCTACATCGGCTGCTCCACCACGGCGATCAAAGCGATCGAGCCGACCCTGCCGACGGAAACCGCTGCCACCGGCACGGAAAGCATCGCGACCAGCGGTCAGACCGCGACCGGCTACAAAGTCACCATCACGTCGACCACCGGCAACACCTTCTCGATTGAACGCTCGGGCGGGACGACCAAATTTGAATGCACCGCGAAAGAATCGTCGAACCGCGGTGGCTGCCCGTCGAACGAAAAATGGAGCTAGGCCTCAACGCTTAGCTCTTGACGGAGCTGCATCAACGCAAGGGGGGGCGGGCAGATGCCCGCCCCTCGTGCGTTCGTCCAGAAATCAACCTGGCAGCAAGGCGGAGACCAAGATGAGCCGATTCCACAGTGAGATGGCAATGAGCTCAGATCGCCGGTGTTCCAGCAGCCTCTTCGCCACAGGACTAGCGGCAACCTTCGCGAGTCTCCTGCTTCTGCTCTCTCTAGCGTCGGCCTCCGCCCAGGCGGCGGCACCGACGCCCTCCCTGCAGAGCACCAACCCCGCCTCTCCCGGGGCATCGCTGACCCCCCGGATCAAGGGCAGCGCCGACGGCGTGATCACCTCCGTGCTCCACTCGGCCATCGGTCGAGGTACCGGTCCGATCGCGAGGGCATCGGAACCCGACAACCCGGTCACCCTGTACACCGACTCCCTGTGTCTCGGCCCGGTCGCCGCGGAAGGTACCGCCGAACAGCTCGAGGAAGAAGGAATCCAGGTCACGGTCGCCGCCGACTCGGTCACCCACTTCTATGCGACCCAGACCAATATCAGTGGTGTGTCGGCCTGCTCGAAAGGGCTCGAATACCAACAGGTCAGCACGCCCCCGGCCGCCCCGACCTTCTCGTCGACCACGCCGTCCTCGCCCGCCAACGAGAACTTCCCGCGACTCAGCGGCAGCGCCGCGGCGAAATCGACCGTGACGATCTTCACCGACTCGGCCTGTTCCAGCAGCGCCGGCTCCGGAACGGCAGGCGAATTCTCCAGCGGCGGGATCCAAGTGCACGTCGCCGACAACTCGACCACCACCTTCTACGCGATCGCCACCTTGGCCGGCTTCACCTCAGCCTGCTCGAGCTCGTCGATCTCCTACCAGGAGGTCACCCCGGCCGAACAGTCGGGCAGTGGCGGTGCGCCCAACGACCCCGCCGTCAGTGACCCGCCCGGCAAGCCCCAGCCGCCGCAGTTGCGGACGATTCCCGGCGGCATCGCCAACGACGTGACGCCGCTGATCACCGGCGGCGCCCCCGGCGCCAAGTCGGTCCGGATCTACGCCACCTCTGACTGCAAGGGCGCGGTCCTGGCGAAGGGCTCCGTCGCGCAGTTGCAGGCCGGCTTCCCGGTTCAGATCGTCCCGAACACGACCGTGGCCTTCTACGGCAAGGCGATCGATGGCGGTGGCAACGAATCGGCCTGTTCGCCGGTCCCAGCCGTGTACACCGACGATTCGATCGCGCCGAAGACCAGGATCACCGTCGGGCCCGGCGTCAAGACTCTGAAACGGACCGTCGTCTTCCGCTTTGCCGACGTCACCGGCGGCCCCGACACCAAGTTCCTCTGCAAAGTCGACCGCAAGCCGTGGAAGTCCTGCCATGCCCCCCTGAAGCTGAAGAAGCTCGGGCACAAGCGCCACATCCTCAAGGTCAAGGCCTACGACGCCGCCGGCAATCGCGAGAAGAAGGGCGTCAAGCGCAGCTTCCAGGTCGTCTCCAGTCCCTAGACGCCTTTCCCGGCCGGGAGGTAGTCGACCGGTCGAGTAGAACCTCTCCCCTCAATGGCCGGCATCGTCGTAATCGCGTTTGTGGGTGGCCTGATGATCGGCAGCTTCGTGACGGCGGTGGCCCACCGTGTTCCGCGCGGGATGTCGATCGCCGGGCCGCGATCGCAGTGCCCCACCTGCGGAGCGCAGATCGCCGCCTACGACAACGTTCCGCTGCTCTCCTGGCTGCTGCTGCGCGGGCGGGCCCGCTGCTGCGGCACCCGGATCTCGGCGGTCTACCCGCTGACCGAGCTGGCGGTCGGGCTGCTGTTCGCGGCGACGGTCCTCATCTACCGTCACGAGCCCGCGGAAGCGGTGATCGGCCTCGTCTTCGTGACGATGCTGGCGGCGGTCACCCTGACCGACCTCGAGCAGCGGATCATCCCGAACAAGATCCTCCTGGTCGGCTCGATCCTCTGCATCGCGATCGCCGTCCCGACTGACCCCGGCGGTGTTCCCGAGCGGCTGATCGCCGCTGCGGGGGCAGGAGGCTTGTTCTTCCTCGCCGCGCTCGCGTACCCGTCCGGCATGGGCCTCGGCGACGTCAAGCTGGCCGCCGCGATGGGCCTCTTCCTCGGCCGCGCCGTCGCCCCGGCGATCCTCGTCGCCCTGCTGGCCGGCAGCGTCGTCGGCCTCGCCCTGCTCGCCCGCCACGGCTCCAGCGCTCGCAAGATGGCGATTCCGTTCGGCCCCTTCCTCGCCCTCGGCGGTGTAGTCGGCCTATTGGCTGGCGACCAGCTGATGGATCTCTACCTGGGCTGAGGTCCAGCAGAGCAAATTCGCCGCGCCCTGGATCGGTGCCGGCTTCGGTTCGACTCAGGAGGGTGTTTGACTGGCGGAGATCTGCTGGCTGCTGAGGGTGGCGTGCCAGCGAGTGAAATCTGGAGGCCGCGGCCCTGGATAGCAGCCGGTCTGAATCCGGCGCTCGATCGCATCGATTCGGGCGCGATCGTCAGACCACCGCAGCTTGTAGTGGTCGTGACTCTGTCCAAACAAATGGCGAGAATAGGAGGACCCTCGCGGATACGAGCAGGGTACTTTCACCGGGGGGAAATCGCCGACATAGAACTTGCCGTGCTTGACGAGCCAGGTCACGCTCGGTCCGAAGAGCGTCCAACGGGAAAACCTGGTTTTGCACGCCTTGCGACAGACCTCGTGGAAAGACCATGGCCGCCTGAGTACAGCGCCAGGGGGCTGGTTGGTCAGTACGTTGGGCCCGACCCAGATAACCCGTCCGATTGCCTGCCATTCCCCCGGCGGGAGCGGGATGTTGGCAGGGCCAAGGCCAGTTGCGAAGTGCTCGTTCCGAGCAAAAGGGACTCCGGGATCGCCATTGCTGTCTCGCGCCGCATGGCGGAACAGCAACAGGCCGGCAAATGCAGCGATTACTACAGACCCAAGCACTCGCCATTGATTGATTCGGGGGCGGGATGGCATTTTGGAAGTCTTCGGCTACCTGGCAAGAGAAGTGTCTAGGGCCGGCTGTTCCCCGTAAAAGTGAATGCCACGTAGATCGCCGCTGGCTAGCCGGCGTTCTTCGAACTGCCGGGCGTCGCCTTGGGGGGATCGGTTTTGACGACTTTGATGTCGAGGAGTTCGATCCGGAAGATCCGTTCCTTGCCGCCGTAGACGACCGTCTCGGGGAGCCCCTTTTTTAGCGCCAGGAGCTGGCAGGTGTCGCCGCCGGAGACGCAGACGGCTTCGCCGAAGAGGCCTTTGACGTTGGGGTTGACCAGCATCAGGGCCTGTTCTTCGTTGGCGCTGGGCTGCATGAAGACCAGGGCCGGGGTCTGGCGCCCGGGGAGGGGGGTCAGCTCCGGCACCCCATGGCGGACCGTCGGTTCCGCTTCGCTGGGATGGCCGTTGGAGGAGACCGGCACGATCCGCACGTCGATCTCCCAAGTGAAGTAGAAGAGGTGGTGCGTGGTCGTCGATCCACCGCCTTCGCCGGTCACGGTGACTTCGCTGCTTTCGCTGCTCGAGGATTCACCGCCACTGCTTTCGCCGCTTTCACCACCTTCTTCACTGCTCGCCTCTTCCTTCGCGGGGCCGGTGAACTTCGGCTTGAAGGGGTCGGTCGGGGTCAGGTGACGCAGTCGGTCCTGGTACTTCCGCAGCCCTGGGGTGCTGCGCGCGACGACGACGCTCTGGTTGCTCGATCCGGCGCTGGAGGCGCCGGCGGTGGAGGTTTCGGCGATCGGGGCTTCTTCTTCGGCGCCGCCGGATTCGCTCAGGACGATCGGCACCGCGACGATCGCGACGGCGAGGAGGGCCACCAGGGGCAGGAGGTGGCGGTCGCGCAGGTCGGCGTAGATGTCGGCGAGGAATTTCGGCGCCTTCAGCTTCGGCATCTTGTCCGGCAGCTTCAGTTCGGGGCCCTTCTTCAGCGGGTTCATCGCAGTTCGTTCGACACGGTCGAGGTTTCTTCGGACGGTTCGGTCGCGGTGGCGCCGGCGGTGATGCCCTGTCCGGGCGGCACCAGGTAGGTGGTGACGGAGAAGTTTGCGGTCAGCTGGGGGAAGCCTTCCTGGCCGTCGATCGTCAGGGCGAATCCGTCCAGCGTGACCAGGCGCCCGTCGACCGCGACCTTGTTGCCGCTGGTGTGGATCATCGAGTCGATCCCGTGGATGAAGTCGGCGACGTGGAAGAAGCTGCCCGAGAAGGTGAGGTCGTAGGGAAGGATGTTGAGCCCGGCCGGCCCGACGGTGGCGCCGATCGGTGCCGTCGACGTCGCCGCCTCGGTCGGGGTGATCGCGGCAGCTGGGACCCCGGTCGATTCTTCGGCCGGCGGTTCGGTGCTTTCGGGTTCGGCTTCGGCTTCGGGTGCCGGTTCTTCGGGTGGGGCTTCGGCCGCCGAGCCGTTGGTCGTCCCGACCAGCAGGCTCTGGAATTTGACGTGCGAGCGATCCGAGACGTGATTCAGCTGGACCAGCAGAGAGGCGCTTTCGTCGCCGACCGGCACAGCCTTGCCGAGCACGACCAGCTGCTGATAGTTGGTCGGGAAGGCCTCTCGCGATTCTTCGCCGGCAAGCACTTCGCTCTGGGTCGTGACCAGCGTCGACTGCAACTGTTCGACTTCGACGCCCAGTTCGTCTGACTTCTCGCGCTTCGGGCTGAGGAGCAGCATCCAGAAGGCAAGAGCGAGGGCGACGAGCACGAGAATCGCGACGATCGTGCGGGTGGAGGAGGTGGCCTTCATCGCTCAGCCTTCCGGGGACCCGGTCGGCGCGGCGTCGAAGGCGGCCACGATCTGGAACTGGGCGATGAACTTGCGGGTCTGGCAGCTGCCGCTCGATTCGCTTTCGCCTTCGTCCCCGCCGGCTTCGGAAGTCCCGAGCTGGGAGGACTGGACGGCGACGCGGGTGACGCCGTCGATGTCCTTGAGGTCGGAGATGAAACCGGCGACCGCATCCTGCCCGGTGGCGCAGCCGACCAGCTCGAGGGCCGGTCCGGCGATGCTGCCGCGCAGCGAGACGCCGGCGGCGCCGCTGACCGAGACGCTCGGACTGGCGGTGCCGGTCAGGTTGGTCAGCCAGACGCTCGGGGGGATGATCAGTGAGAGTTCGCGGACGACTCGTTCCCAGTCGAAGCGGCTGTCGGCCAGGTTGGTGATCGTCGCCACCCGCTGGTCGTGGATGTCGCGGAACTGGGTGTAGGCGGCAAGCTTGCCGGCCTCCGCTTTCGCGGCGCTGTTTTCGTTCTGCAGGCGGGTGATTTCGGCTTCGCTGCTGGAGACCTCGTTGTTGGTGATGACCAGCACCGTGACGCCGAGCAGCAGCGCCACCAGGGTGATGACGACGACATAGGCGAGCGGGCCGCCGCGCAGCTGGGCGCTGCCGTCGCGGCGCTCCTCGGGCGGGATCAGATTGACTGGGCGCATCGTCAGGCCTCCAGGGCGAGGCCGTAGGAGAGGGTGAGGCGAGCGGCGGCCTGGGCGTCGAACTGGCCAAGCGCCTGCGGCCTGCCGACCTGGAAGGGGACGGCGAATCCGGCCTCGATCTGCTCCGGGAAGCCGGGGATCGCGCTGCCGGGGCCGCCGAGCACAACCTGCTCGACCGGCACGGCGTCGGCCTGGGCGGCGTAGAAGTCGAGTGAGAGCCGCAGCTCGCCCTGCAGGGCGGCGACGCCGGCCTCGAGCACCTCGCGGGTCGCGGCGACGATGGCAGGATCGCCGGCGACCTGGTCGAGCGGCTGAGAAAGGCCGACGTGGCCGAGCCACATATGCGCGTGGTCGGCGGTCAGTTCGGTGCGTTCAGTCAGCTCGGTGGCGATCGAGCCGAGGCCGATCGGGGCGACGCGGGTGAAGAGGCAGGAGCGCCGTTTGGCGACGGCCAGGTTCGTGGTCTCGCCGATGTTGCAGTAGAGGGTGGCGCCGGAGGCGTTGATCTGCTCTCCGTCCTCGCCGTCTGCGGGGGAGCCGGCGGCGGCGGCCGGCACGTCGCCCAGGGCCCGGATCAGGCCGAAGGCCGAGAGGTCGATGCCGACCGGCTGCAGGCCGGCCTTGCGAAGGGGTTGCAGCGAGGCCTCGATCATCTCTCGCCGGGCGGCGACGAGGATTACGTCGATTTTTGCGCTCGCGTCCTCGGTGGCCTCGGTGCCGCCGACCACCCGGTAGTCGAGGATCGCCTGGTCCAACGGCATCGGGATCTGCTCCTGGGCCTGGAAGCGCACGGCGGTGTCGAGCTCGCCGCGGTCGTCGATCGCCGGCAGCCGCATCGTGCGGACGACGACGCGCTGGTTGGAGATCCCGAGCCGGACTCGCTTGGAGAGCTTGTGCTCGGCGAAGAGCGTGCGCAGCACCGCGGACACGGCCTCCGGGTCGACGACCTCGCCGTCCTGGAAGGCGCCCTCGGGCAGCGGCGCCGTCGCGGTCTTCGTCGGCTCGGTGGAGCCCTTGCCGCGAACTTCGACCGCGGCGACGCTGCCGGCCTCGATCTCGAGGCCGACCACCGACTTCTCTCTCTTCGCGCTGAGCTGGATCATTCTCTTCCCTAATCGGTCGGATCGACCGGGTCCTTTAAGGCTGGCTGAGATCAGCCGAGGGTCTCGCGGCCGATCACCCAGGAGGTGCCGGTCGGTTCGATGAAGCTGGGCGGCTCCAGGTAGCGGAGACGGTCGTCGTAGTCGTACTCCTTGAGGTAGCCGCTGCTGGGATTGCCGTTGTTGCTGGTTCCCACCGGGCCGCGAAACTTCTGCGCGATCGCCCCTTCGACGGTGAGGTCTCCCAGCGGGCTGCCGCAGTCGTAGTTATCGACGATGAAGGAGTGTTTGATCGCCAGGATGGCGGCGTCTACGACAGGGTTTTCCAAAGATCTGTTGCTGTTGTTGTCGTTTGAGCAGGGGTGGTAGATCCGGACGAAGTTGTTGGCGATCAGCCCCAGCAGCGCTTCGCCGCTGGCGGTGCCGCAGGAGGTGCGGCAGAGTGAGCCGTTGATGACGACGTCGTTTTCGGCGGCGATCGTCAGCTGCCCGGTGTAGGTGCCTTTTACGTAGGCGTTGCCGCACGGCGAGCCGTTTTCGGCGTAGACCGTGCCGAACGGGGTGTAGGCGGTCGAGCAGGCGCCGTTCTTGACGTAGATGACGCCGTTCGACGGGATCGCCCCCGAGTACAGGCCGGTGCAGGTTTCGCCGTTGCCGACGGTCATCGTCGTGCCGCTCAGGCATATTCGTACCTGGCCGGTGTAGGTGAACTGGGGCAGGGCGATCGACGCCAGTTTCGAGTTGGTTTCCGGCGGCACGAGTATCTGCGCCGGGGTTACCGGGGTACCGGCGAAGGTCGGGTTGCTGGTCGTGCCGCTGCACGTATACCAGCCCGGTTTTTTGGCCCCCATCTCAATCATGTCCTGGATTTTGCGGCCGAAGCGCGGGTTGCCGCAGATCGAGAATTTGTCGTTGGTGTGGACCGGGCCTTCGATCGCGTCGCCGGTAATGAAGGAGATCGTGCTGCACTTGCTGTTGGTTCCTGGGATGTTGGCGTTCTGGCGGCCTTCTTCGTAGGTGAGTTCGCACTGCGAGTAGGCGCCGGTCAGCTGGGTGGAGGGGTTCGCGTATCCGTAGGCCGCCGGGTCGAGCGTCTCCAGCTGGGTGAAGTAGACGTAGTCGAGGAAGCTGGGCCGTTTGAAGGAGGCGACGATCGGGACGCTGACCCCCCCGGCGAAGCCGGTCGACCTGATCCGGAACGAGCCCGCGGTCGGGCCGCTGGTCTCCAGCATGCTCGGCCCGGGACTGGCGGTGCTGCACTGGCTGTAGGTCGTCTGGGTGCTGGCCGGCAGCAGTTCGATCGCGTAGGCCGTGTTCGGTTCGCCTGGCACCGATCGCCGCTTCGTGGTCGAGCCGCTCGGGTTGACGGCATTGGGGGTGGGGACTTCGGTGCACTTGGTCCAGTAGAGGCTGTCCGCGTAGACATGGGACGCGTAGTCTTCGATCCCCGCTTTGGCGGCCTCGTAGGCTTTCTTGCTGGCCAGGTCGCGGCTGGTCAGAGGGATGTCGCCGCGCACGGCGGTGACCGCCGCCAGGGCCAGCGCGGTGACGATCATCATCCCGATCAGGGTCGCGACCATCGTGAAGCCCGCCTCGGAGTTCTTCGTCCTGCTCATTCGCATGGCAGGTTGAGGGCCGTGGATTTGCCGCCCGGTGGGGTGAAGCGGAGAAGGGCGCTGTCCTGGACGATCCCCGGCAGCTTCGCGGCCCCGGTCGTGCGGCCGGGGGGAGTGACCTTGAGGGCGATGTCGATCTGGACCGCGGCGAGCGCGTTTGCTTCGCTCAGCGGCACCGTCAGCGGGGTCGAGGAGATCAGCCCGTTGACGTACTTGTAGTAGGTGAAGATCGGTTCGCTGGCGGAGATCGCGCTGACGTTGGTCATCAAGGTGCTCGTCGACGACGCGGTGCTGCTGAATTTCCATTCCGGGATGGAGCCGCTGGTCGACGGGTAGGTCGAGAGGCTCAGGGTCGTCCCGGTCAGGCTGATCTTGTGCAGGACCGGGGTCAGCGTCGCCGCCGAGCCGGTCTGGTAGACGAAGCTGAGCGAGGTGCCGCTGCTGCCTTCCTGGATCGGCGCGACCTCGGCCGCGACGCAGGCGGAGTGCAGTTCGGTGACGACCCGGTGCACGGTCATCCGCGCTTCCTGGGTCGCGTGGACCCGCCTGGTGACCCGGGTCGACTGATTCAGCGAGGCGGCGACCATCGTCGTGATCCCGGCGAAGACGATCATCCCGGCGGCCATCGCGACGACCAGCTCGATCAGGGTCATGCCGCGTTCGTCGCCGATGGGCGCCAGCCTTCTCATGGGCAGCCGCCGCTCGGGTCGTTCTTGGTCAGCGCGAGTTCCTGGCTGGTGCCGTTGACGTCGTGAACGACGAGATTTTCGACGGTCTCGTGCACGGTTCCGTAAATCTTGGTGGTCGTGTGGTTGTGCGTTTCCGTGCCGATTTCGACCGTGCCCGAAGCGCAGACGTTGTAGGTGCTCCAGGGGAGGCCGGGGTTGGCCAGCCGGCCCGAGGAGTTGGTCGTGAAAGTGCGCCGGATGTCGTGGCTCGGGGTCCCGGTTTCGCATTCGGTGTCAGCGATCTTCACCGTGGCGCCGTTGGCGAGGCTGCCGTCGGTCTTGACCGTCAGCCACAGCGAGGGGAGGACGATCGTCTGCGTGGCGGCGGTCGCTCCGACCGGGACGATGACGCTGGGGCGGGCGGTCCCACTCTGGGGGTCGTTGGTCGTGCAGGCTCCGGCGTAGAAGACGTCCGCGGAAGTGAAGGGGAAGAGGGGTTCGGCGGTTTTCGTCGCGAACGGCGTGCCTTCGGCGGTGCCGAACAGCTCCGCCGTCGACATCCCGACGTTGAAGGCGATGAAGGAGCTCGCCGAGGAGGCGGAGAGGCTGGAGCTGTAGTTCCGCGTTTCGAACTTGATCGGGACCTTCCCGGGTGAGTCGTAGAGCAGGTTGACCGTGTTCGTGACTTCCGGGCTGACTTTGATTTTCCGCGTCGTCGGGGCATTGCCGTCTTGGTCGACGAGGCTGGAGGCGAGGCCGGAGAGGGTCAGCGTGTATTCGCCGGAGGCCTGTTCGAGGAAGATCGCGCAGCCGGCGGCGCTGGTCGAGCCGCTGAAGGTGCCGGCGCCGGTTCCGGAGAGGCCGACGCCGGAGGTCGGGTTGCCCCTGGAGTTGGTCGCCAGGATGGCGAGGGTGCCGGCATTGGGGTTGAGCGTCCCGTTGGGCGGGGCGATCAGGCTCTGGATCGTCGCTTCCTCGCCGGAGCGCATCCCCGGCCAGGTGACTTTGGAGGTGATCTTCACGTAGTCGACCGTCGCGCTTCCGGTCCCGCAGGTGAGGTCGTCGCCGGTGACGTCGTTGATGTACTTGCCCGTCGAGGTGACCGTGTAGGTGACGCCGTCGACGACGACCGGCGTCGAGGCGCTGTATTTGTAGAGGCTCGGAACCCGCATCGCCCGCATCCGCGCCTGGTCTTCCTGAGCGACGCCGTAGGCCTGGGTCCGCTGGCGCTGGTCCGCGGCGGAGCGCTCGGTCGTCGCGAACAGGGCCATCACCGCGGCCGCGATCACGACCGCGATCAGGCCGCTGATCAGGACCTCGATCAGCATGAAGCCCGCCTCGCTGGGCGCGGGGGACGGCGGTCTGGCCGGGGTCATGCCCTACCCATCGGTCCCGTCAGCCGCTGCCTTTAGCCGCCGCGGGGCGGAATCGCCGATGGGATCTGACTTTGGCCATTGCTTCAGTAAGTGAAGCCATATGGCTACACTTGTTGAAGCGGGGCCTGTCGCCACACCCCCGCAATTTGAAGATGAGCGCACTGAGCAACTCCGAATGCCCCGTCTGCCGGACCGCCGAGGTGGTCTGCGGCAAGTGGACGCTCCTGCTGATCCGCGACCTTGCCGACGGGAGCAGCCGTTTTTGTGAGCTGGAGCGCTCTCTGGAGGGGATTAGCCCGCGAACGCTGTCGCTGCGGCTGCGGGCTCTGGAGGAGGAGGGGATCGTCGAGCGCCACACCTATCCCGAGGTTCCGCCCCGGGTCGAGTATGCGCTGACGGTCAAAGGCGAGGCCTTGGTCCCGCTGATCGACGACATGCGCAAGTACGGGACTCGCTGGCTTTTGGCCGACGAGCCCGAGCCCGCCGCCGTCTAGGTCATCCGTCCAGGGCCCCGGTCCTGCAAGCGTTCGTGCAGGCGCAGGAGCACCGCTCGGCAGGCGGAAGCCTGGAGCGTGCGTGACTTCCTGCTCAACGAAGCTCTGAAGCGTCTGGCCACCGAGGCCGCGACCCGGTTCAGCACCCTGGTCGCCGGCGGTGAGGCGATCCCCTTCGATGTCGCCGCCGACTCCAGCGAGGACTCCGCCTTCTACAGCTACGTGCCGCTGACCGGCGAGTACGTGGCCGAGCACGCCGACGAGTTGCGCTCGCTGCCCAGCTTCGCCCCTGCCCGCGAGGCCGCCGCCGAGGCCGGCGTCGCCGCCTCCTACCTCGAGTCCCGCGGGGTCTCGGTGCCCGCCGATCCCGGCGCCCGCGCCGAGCTGATGCTGATCAACTTCTTCTCCTCGCTCTGGGCGGGCTCGACCGGGTTCTCGCTCGACCGCCAGCGACTCGACGAGGCGCTGGCAACGCTCGACGCCGAATCGCTTGGCGTCGACGACGCCGACGTCCTGATCGTCCCGATCGTCGGCCTGCGGATGTCGGGGGGCCGGCTGCAACTGCCGCACGGCGTCCGGGTCGTGCGGGCCGACTCGATCGAGGCGCCGGTCGACGCGATGCGCAGCGAGGGAATGGGACGGGCGGCCTGGGAGCCGCAGTTCCTCGCGGTCGCCGAGCAACACGCCGACGAAGGCGCCGAGGCGGCCCTGCGCCAGCTGCACGAGCTGATCAGCGTGATGCGACTCTTCAAGGGCGGCGGCATCGGCCTCGGCCCGCACGCCTTCGCCCCGACCGGCGAGGACTGCTGGCGGCGGATCGCCACCGGCGCCCCGGCGACGCGCCCCGGCGGCTACCGCTTGAGCGAGGCCGAGGCAGCCGAGCTGGCCGAGTTCGCGGCCGCCCTGGAGTCCCGCCCGGATCCCGACAGCGCCCTCACCTGGGCGGTCGGCCGCTTCGAGATGGGCTGCGAGCGCGAGAGCTCCCTCGACGGCCTCAGTGACCACCTTTTGGCTCTGCGAGCCGTACTCGAGGGCCATGGGCCGGTTGGCGCCTCGCTGCCGCTGCGGGCGGCGGCGCTGATCTGCGACGAGGACCTGGACCGGATCGAGGCCCGCGAGCGGGTCGAGGAGATCCTCGAGTTGGAGCGCGCCCTGATGAACGGCCGCTCGCTGGAGGGTGCCACCGAGCTCGCCGCCTGGACCGAGGAGGGAGTTCGCCGGCTGCTGCGCCAGGCCGCCCTCGGCGAACTCGGCAACGACCTCAGCACCACCGCCGACGAGACCCTGATCACGACCGGTCTCGACGCCGGCGACGCTGAGATCGCGGTCACCGCGTACGACGCCCCGGATCCGCTGCCGCTCGAGTTCGAGGAGCCGGCCGCGATCGTCGAGCCGGCCCCGTCGGCCGAAATTCGCGTCGAACACCTTCCAGCATCCGTCGAGCCAATCGAGGAGGAGCACATGGAGCAGGAGACCCGGATCATGGAGCCGATCCCGGCACCGGACGAGATTCGGATCACGGCGACCCCGTGGCTGGAGGAGGTCTCCGAAGGCCGCTCCGGCGACTCGCTCGAGTGGCCCGCCGCCAGCGTCGAGCGCGACCTTCAGCACCGCGAGCGGATCGACACCCCCCGCGTGCGCCATCTCTTCCCCGTGCCCGAGGACGCTGACTGGGAGGTCAGCCACCTCGAGTACGAACACTTCGGCAAAAGCTCTTAGGCCTGGGCCGTCGCGATCGAAGTCGCCGCGCGACTCTCTCGATCGGACCGCCGCCACGGCAGTCGCGCCGCGATCGCGATCGCGGCGGCGATGAGGATCACCAGATAGACCGCGTTGAAGGCCTGCAGGTCGCCAAGGTGTTCTGACCAGCGCCAGAGGAACAGCGCCACCGCGGTGGCGAGCAGGCCGCGCAGTGGCAGGCGCTCGGAGGCGAAGGCGTCCCAGCCGAGCAGCGCCAGCAGCAGGGGCTCGTGGTAGTAGAAGTTGTTCAGTGGGTCGAGCACGCAGCGCAGCAGTGCCAGCAGCGCGAGCAGCGCCATCGCCTCCGGTGCGGCCAGGCGGAAGCGGCCGCGCCGCAGCCAGAGCGCCAGCGGCACGGCGAGGACGAGAAGGACGATCAGCGGGTGGGTGAGGGGTGCCACCCAGGCCGGCAGTCGGTGCACGTGGGCGGTCAGGCCGCCGGCATCGAGGTGCAGGGCGACTTCCGGCGTCGCCGCGTACCAACCGCTCCAGATCGTCGCGATCCGTCCCCCCGAGGCGGCGTTGCCCTGGACCCCGAAGAACGAGTCCGGGGCCGCGATCAGGCCCGGGAGCATCATCACGGCGACGACGGCGGCGGCGATGATCGCGGTGCGCAGCTGCCGCGAGGGCAGCGCCATCAGGGTCGGGAAGATCGCGATCACGGCCCACTGCTTGGAGGCGATCGCCAGCCCCAGCAACAGCGCCGCGCGGACCCCGTGCCCCTGCGAGGCGACGGCCACCGCGCCGACGGCGAGGGCCGCGGTGAGGATCTCCTCGGGGTGGCCCAGCCGGATCGCCTCGACGGTCAGTGGGTTGACCAGGCACAGCAGCGGCAGCAGGACCTGGGTGGCGGTGCCGGCGCCCCGGCGGCGTGCCAACGCGGCGAGGTACAGGCCCAGCGCGCCCGCCGCCAGCAGGCAGGGGAAGGTCGCCCACTGGTATTCGGAGAGGTGGCTGCCGCCGATCGCGGCGAAGGGGACCTGGACCAGGGTGGCGAACGGCCCCATGATCGGCCGGGCCGAGAGGTAGGCCGAGACTTCGCCGTGCAGCAGCGCCCGCACGGCCGGCGCCGCGTCCGCGTAGTAGTCGCCGGCGGTCGTGTTCGTCAGTGCGATCCAGGCGCTCAGGCCGACCAGGAGCAGGGGCATCCAGAGCTTTTCCAGCGCTCGACTCACAGACGCTGTATCGGCGCCGGGCGCCGTTAGTTGAGTTAGGAGGGCCTGGGGCCGGTCAGGCCCGTCCCGCCGCCATCGCCACCCGCTCCTCGCCGCTGGCGAAGAGGTAGCGGTTGATCTCGGCCAGGCCGGCGAGGTCGTGGACGTCCTCGTCGAGATATGGGACGCGGATCACACCCTTGGTTCGCAGCTCGGTGGAGAGGTGCTCGATGTTGCGGGCGTCGCGCTCGGCGAGGGCCTGGTAGTCGGAGAAGTTGGCGACTACGCGCTGGGCGAGGTCGTCGTCGCCGAGCTTCCCGGCCAGGGCGCTCGGCAGGTCCTCGGCCTCGCCGCGCAGACGCTCGGCCGGGTAATGGACCTTGTTGACGATGACGCCGCCGAAGGGCAGTTTCGCCTCGACCAGTTTGCGGTGGAAGTAGACCGCCTCGTCGACCGGCTCGCCCTGCGGCCCGCAGACGACGAGGAAGCAGGTGTCGGGGTCGGCGAGCAGCTTGCTGACTCGCTTGGCCCGGGCCTGGAAGCCGTCGACCATGCCGCTGAAGGCGTTGAAGAACTCGGCCAGGTCGGCGATCAGGTCGAAGCCGACGATCCGCTTCATCACGCTCAGCGCAACCGAGGCGCCGCGGCCGGCGACCTTCGCCGCCAGCCCGGTCGGCTTCATGAAGACGCGCAGCGATTTGCCCTCGATGAACTGGGTCAGGCGTTTCGGCGCGTCGAGGAAGTCGAGCGCGTTGCGGGTCGGCGGCGTGTCGAGGACGAGCAGGTCGAACTCGCCTTCGCTGTGCAGCTCGAACAGCTTCTCCATCGCCATGTACTCCTGCGAGCCGGCCAGGGCGCTGGAGATCTGCTGGTAGATGCGGTTGTTGAGGACCCGGTCGCGGGACTCCTCGTCGGGCGCCTGGCGGGCGATCAGCTCGTCGAAGGTCGCCTTGGCGTCGAGCATCATCGCCCAGAGCTCGCCCGTGATCTCGACCCCCTGCTTCTCGAACAGCTTCGGGTCGACCCGGCGGGCCTCGTTGCCGAGCTCCTCGAGGCCGAGCGAGTCGGCCAGCCGCTTGGCGGGGTCGATCGTCAGCACGCAGACCTTCAGGCCCCGGGCCGCCATGCCCGTCGCGATCGCAGCCGAGGTCGTCGTCTTACCGACCCCGCCGGAGCCGGCGCAGATGCAGATCGTCTTGCCCTCGAGGATGTCGCCCAGGCCGGGCATCAGGAGAGCCTCTTCGAGAGGCGCCGCGCTGCCTCCGGCCCGAGTTCGGGCTCGAAGAGGAAGGGGAGCGTTTTCACCGGCGTCTCGACGCGGCGGCGCAGGCGCGCCAGCTGGGCGCGCTGGGAACGGGCCCGGCCGTGCTCAGACAGCGCCGCTCTGGCGGCGGCCCGGGGCGCACCGTCCTCGCCCTCGGCCAGCGCCGCCAGCTTCTCCGCCTCGGCTTTGGAGAAGCGCTCCGGGTAGAGCCCGTTGAGGTAGACGCGGTCGACGGCGACCCCGACCTCGTCGCGCAGATCCTTCTCCAGCGCTGCCGTCTCGTTGACCGGCATCTCCTCCGGCAGGGCGACGATCGCGGTGCCGGTGTGCTCGTGGTCGGTGATCAGGCGGTCTAACTGAAGGGCCTGGGAGTGGATCGGGCCGACTCGGGCGATCGAGGCGAAGGTGCGCGGCGTCTGCAGGAAGCCGACGCCGTGGCCGGTCGCCGGCGCGTCGACGATCACGAGGTCGTATTTGCGCCCCGACTTGACCTTGCGGTCGAGCTGCGCCAGCTCCCAGATCTTGCCGATCGTGACCAGCTCCTTGAGCCCGGGCGTCGCCGCGGCGAGGTAGTTGAAGATCCGGCTGCGGAAGAGCAGGTCGCGCATCGCCCGCACCTTCAACTGCAGCAGCACGTACTCGCGCATCGACTCGTCGGGGTCGATCGAGATCGACCAGAGGTTCTCCTCCATCTCGACCTCGTGGAAGCCGACGGCGGTGTGGTCGAACATCCGTGAGGCGTTCTCCTGCGAGGAGACCTCGCAGACGATCGTCCGCTTCCCTTCCGCCGCCGCTCGCAGCCCGAGCGCCACGGCGACCGTCGTCTTGCCGACGCCGCCCTTGCCGGTGACGATCACCAACCGCTTGTCGAGGAGTTCAGGGATCGGGCAATTCCTAGCAATTTCGAAGGCCGGCAGGAAAAGCGGCCCCCCATACGAATATCCGCGCAATGGGATTTCTAAGCCGCAAGCCGAAGCCAGCCCCCGTCATGGTCGACGAGCCCCATCCGATCGTCGAGGAGCTCGAGCGTATGGAAGAAGTCGTTCCTGAGTATCGCTCGGACGAGCCCTCGCCCGCGGGCCCTGTCGCGGCAGACGACTCCTCGTCCTCGCAAGCTGCGGGCGAGGAGCCATCCGCCACGCCACCCACGGGTGAGACGTACGTAGAGGACGGGAACGACTTTGTCGCCGCCGAGGAAGAGGAGTACCTCGAGGCCGCCGTGGAGGTTGAGTACGCGGATGCCGAGACCGAGGTGGAGGTCGAGTACGCCGAGCTCGAGGTGGAGGAAGAGGTCGAGGAGGACGACGGGCGGATGCTGGCGGTCGATCTGATCGCGCCGACCCGGCTCGACTTCATCGCCGAGCGCGAGGCGGCGCAGGAGGTTCCGGTCAAGCCGGCAGACGTGATCGCCTTCGCCAACCAGAAGGGCGGCGTCGCGAAGACGACGACGACCCTCAACCTCGCCGTCGCCTTCGCCGAGTCCGGCTACCGGGTGCTCTGCATCGACATGGATCCGCAGGGAAACCTGACGATGAGCCAGGGGATCGACCCCGACAAGGTCGAAAAGAGCCTCTACGACGTGCTCGTCAACGACATGCCGATCAGCGAGATCATCGTCAAGCGCGAGATCGACATCGCCGTCGCCTCGATCGACCTGGCCGGCGCCGAGATCGCGATGAGCACGAAGATCGGCCGCGAGCGCTCGCTGGAGAAGGCGCTCAAAGAGGTCGCCGGCGAATATGACTTCGTCTGCATCGACACGCCGCCGAGCCTCGGCCTGCTGACGATCAACGCGCTGACCGCGGCAAACAAGATCATCGTCCCCGTCCAGTGCGAGTATCTCTCGATGCGCGGTCTGGTCCAGCTCCAGAACACGCTGAAGATGATCCAAGAGAACCTCAACCCGGACGTCAGGATCGAGGGCATCCTGCCAACCATGTTCGACGCGCGGACGGTCCACGCCAAGGAGGCGGTGGAAATCCTCGAAGAGAACTTCGGTGACCTCGTTTTCCACTCCCGAATCCGCAAGGCGGTCAAATTCGCCGAGGCGCCCGTCAAGGGTGCGAGCGTCCTCAAGTACGATTCCGGCAGCAGCGCCGCGAACTACTATCGGGAGCTGGCGAAGGAGGTTCTGGCGAATGGCTCGGCGGAATAAGCGCGCAAGCATGCGCGAGGGTCCCCTCGCTGATCTCTTCCGCTCGACCTCGGACGACGCACCCGTCGATCCGCCCGAGGCGCCCAGGTACGGAAGGCTCGATCCCGCCGAGGCCAAAAAGGCCGAGGAAGAGGCTCCCCCCGTCGAGGAGCCGCGGGCCGAAGAGCCCCCGGCGCCGGTCGAGTCCCAGCCCGAACTCGAGCCCGAGCCCGAACCGGAACCCGCCCCCTTCGTCGCCGAACACCCGGCCGAAACGTCGGAGACCGCCCCCGAGCGGTTGAAACGAGTCTTCTCCGAGGAACCGCGTCCACCCCGCCGGGGCGAAGAGTTCGTGCCGCAGAACCCGCGCTACGGGCGCGAGGAGCCGGCCTACGAGCCGCCCGGTTCGGGTGAGCCGCACCAGCCGGTGATCAAAGTAGTCGGCGTCGGCGGGGCCGGCGTCAACGCCGTCAACCGGATGGTGGACGCCCGCATCCCGGGAGTCGAGTTCATGGCCGTCAACACCGATCTTCAGTCGCTGCAGCTCTGCGTCGCCGACGTCACGATCCACATCGGCGACGAGCAGACGCGCGGCCTCGGCGCCGGCGCCGATCCCGAGGTAGGGCATCGCTCGGCCTTCGAGGAGCAGGACAAGATCAAGCGCCTGCTGAAGGGCTCGGACATGGTCTTCGTCGCCGCCGGAGCCGGCGGCGGCACCGGCAGCGGCGCCGCCCCGGTGGTCGCCCGCCTCGCCCGCGAGGTCGGCGCCCTGACCGTCGGCATCGTCACCAAGCCGTTCACCTTCGAGGGCAACCGCCGCGGCGCCCAGGCGAACAAGGGGATCGAGGAACTTGCCGCCGAGGTCGACACCCTGATCGTCGTCCCCAACGACCGCCTGCTCCAGGTGCTGGACCAGCAGACCTCGATGGTCGAGGCCTTCCAGGTTGCCGACGACGTCCTGCGCCAGGGCGTGCAGGGCATCTCTGACCTGGTGACGCTGCCCGCTGTGATCAACCTCGACTTCGCCGACGTGCGGACGATCATGTCCGACGCCGGCCGGGCCCTGCTTGGGATCGGGATGGCCTATGGCGACGAGCGCGCTGTCCTCGCCGCCGAAAAAGCGATCTCCTCACCGCTGCTGGAGACCTCGATGGAGGGCGCCCGCTCGATCCTGCTCTCGATCACCGGCGGCTCGGACCTCTCGCTGGTCGAGGTTTCCGAGGCGGCCAAGGTGGTCGGCGAGGCCGCTCACCCCGACGCCAACATCATCTTCGGCGCCAACGTCGACGAGGAGCTCTCCGACCAGATCTGGGTGACCGTTGTCGCCACCCGTTTCGACGGCCGGCCGAGCACTCCCCGCCGCGCCGCCGAGCCGACGATCCGCCGCAACAACGAAGCTCCCGGTGGCCGTCAGGGCCGCTCCGAGCGCGGCGGCGAGCTCGGCATCGACGTCCCAGAGTTTCTTCCCGGTTAGCTGAGGCGCCCCATGCGAGGGGTAGTCGCAGCCGGGCATCCGCTCACCGCTGAGGCGGGGGCCGGGGGGCTGCGCGAAGGCGGCAACGCCGTCGATGCGGCGGTTGCGGCAGTGCTGGCCTCATTCGCGGTCGAGAGTCCGCTGACCGGCTTCGGCGCCGGCGGCTACATGATGGTCCACGCCGGCGGCGAGACCAGCCTGATCGACTTCTTCGTCGCCGCTCCCGGCCTCGACGGCGTCCCGCGCCGGGCGGAGCTGGCGGCGATCCCGGTCCACTTCGACGCCGAGACCGAGCAGACGTTCTACGTCGGCCCGGCCTCCTGCGGGGTGCCGGGGACCGCCGCCGGTCTGGTCCGGGCACTGGAGCGGTTCGGCTCGGCCCCGCTCGGGGCACTGGTCGGGCCGGCGATCAAGCTCGCCCGCGAGGGCGCGCCGGTCAACGCCGAGCAGGCCTACATCCTCGAAATCCTCGAGCCGATCCACGAGCGGCTGGCGGGCACCCGTGAGCTCTACACGGGCCCGGACGGCAGGCGGCTGCGCGAGGGGGAGACGTTCCGCTTCGCGGCGCTGGCCGAGGCGCTGGAACGCTTCGGCGCCGAAGGGGCGGAGCCCTTCTACCGCGGTGAGGTGGCGGCCACGCTGAGCGAGTTCGTGGTCGAGCACGGCGGCAGCCTTGGCCCCGGCGACCTCGCCGCCTACGAGGCGATCGACCGCGACCCGATCCTCGCCCCCTTCCGCGGCGCCGAAGTCCTGACCAACCCGCCGCCCTCCTCGGGCGGGATCCTGATCGCCTACAGCCTCGGTCTGCTCGAGCGGCTCGGCCCGCGCAGCGGCCCCGAGCAGCTGGTCGCGGCGATGGGCGCCGCCAACGACCTGCGCGACCTCGAGTTCGCCGAGGCGCTCTACGACGAGGGAGTCGAGGCCGGCACCCTCGACCCGGCGGGTCTCGACCTTGCCGCCGGCGACCTGCTCGGATCGACCACCCACATCTCGGTGCTCGACTCGGATGGGATGTGCGCCTGCGTGACCTGCTCCAACGGCTCGGGCTCGGGGGTTCTGGTCCCGGGCACCGGGGTGATCCTCAACAACATGCTCGGCGAGGAGGACCTCAACCCGAAGGGCTTCCACCAGATCCCCCCGGGCCGCAGGGTGCCGTCGATGATGGCGCCGACCGTCGTCCTGCGCGACGGTGAGATCGAGCTCGGCCTCGGCAGCGCCGGTTCCAACCGGATCCGCTCGGCGATCCTGCAGACCGTGGTCCGCGTCGTCGAGCAGGGGATGCCGGTCGCCGCCGCGATCGAGGCCCCGCGCCTGCACTTCGAGCAGGGCCTCGTCCAGGCCGAGCCCGGGATCGACGAGCCGGCCCTGGCGCGCCTGCAGGCCCGCGGCCTGCCGGTCGCCCGGCGCCCGGCGATCAACCTATTCTTCGGCGGCGTGCAGGCGGTGGCGCGTGATCCCGGGACCGGAGCCCTCAGCGGTGGGGGCGACCCACGCCGTGGCGGCGCGGTGGCGACGGCGTGATCGACTTCGAGGCGGAGGGGCTGCTCGACGACCTCGACGGCGAGGCGCGTGAGGCGCGCCAGGCCTTGCTGGGGCGCCTGCACTCCGAAGGTGTCTCTCTGGAGGAGCTGCACGAGGCGGTCGCCGCCGGGCGGCTGACGCTGCTCCCGGTCGAGCGCGCTATCGCCGGCGACGGCCCGCGCTACACGCCGCGGGAGATCGCCGAGCTCGCGGAGGTGGAGCTGCCGCTGCTGGAACGGTTCTCGGCCGCGCTCGGGATCCCTTACCCGGGTCCTGACGAGCGTGAGGCGACCGTGGCGCAGCTGGAAGCGGCGCGCCGGATCAAGGCCTTCCGCGACGCCGGCCTGCCGGAGGAGGGGATGCTGCAGGTGGCGAGGACGATCGGGATGGGCACGGCGCGGATCGCCGAAGCCAACCGCGAGCTGGTGATCCGCACCCTGACCCAGCCGGGGGACACTGAGCGCGACCTCGCCCTGCGCCTGGCCGCCGCGGCCGAGCACATGATGCCGCTGGTCGGGCCGACGATCACCGACGCCTTCCAGATGCACATGCTCGAGCAGGTCCGCCGTGACGTGATCGGCACCGCCGACCTGGCCTCGGGCGAGGTCGGCGGCACCTCTGACGTCGCCGTCTGCTTCGCCGACCTGGTCGAGTTCACCAAGCTCGGCGAGGAGGTCGCCGCCGAGGAGCTCGGCCTCGTCGCCGGCCGCCTGGAGGAGATGGCGACGGCCGTTGCTGAATCGCCGGTGCGATTGGTCAAGACGATCGGCGACGCGGCGATGCTGGTCTCGGCTGAGCCCGAGCCGATGCTGCGGGCGGCGCTGCGCCTGGTCGAGGCGGCGGAGGAAGAGGGGGAGGAGTTCCCCAGCCTGCGAGCCGGGATCGCCTTCGGCCCGGCGATCGGCCAGGCCGGCGACTACTACGGCCGCCCCGTCAACCTCGCCAGCCGGATCACCGGCGTTGCCCGTCCCGGCAGCGTCCTCATCGACACGGCGACCAAAGAAGCAGTGGGGGAGAGCTTCGAATACTCCCGAGCGGGAGAGCGCCACCTCAAGGGCATCGACGGCCGCACCAAGCTCTACCGAGCAAGGCTCGCCGGGTCGAAGGAGCGGACTTCCTAGGGATCGGGCCGTGGGAGAGGGTCGGGTGGCCGTCTACCTTCGCTGGGATATTCGCCCGGAGACAAAGTCGGCCGTCCGAGGGCGAGCGCCGGGCGAATATCTAGCGCCGCTCGTACGACGGCCACCCGACCCTCTAACCGGTCCGCATCCCTGATTCGGGGAGCAGAACGCGTGGTTCGAAAGGGACGCATGTGGTCCCAAAGGAACCACGGATCGTGAAGCCTGCCGGGGCCGATCAGTCCGTGGTTCCTTAGTTACGCATCCCGTCCCAAAGGAACCACGGAATGGGAAGCAGGGCTCCCTCAACGCCACGCAACCCTCAGGCCGGTTTACGCCCCGAGACCAGGAGGTTGTAGAAGAGCTCGGCCGGGAGGCGGGGCTCGAGCAGGCGGGTGTCGACCTTTTGCAGGGCGATGTAGCTGTGGAAGGCGAAGCGGCGCCAGCGCAGGGGGACCGAGTCGGGCTCGGCGCTGGACTCGACCGTGCGCAGGCCCCAGCCCCAGGCGTTGGAGAGCAGCTCCTCGCCGCCGACCCGGCGATCCTCGAAGCCGGCGTTGCTGAGCAGCTTGCGCAGGTCGGCGGGGGCGAAGGCGTGGACGTCGACCTCGCCCTCCAGGGCGTGGCCGTTGGACTGCTCGGCTTCCGGCACGGCGCGGCGGCTGGCGCCGGTGAGCCGACGCCAGACGGGGGCGACGAGCGTCCCGGTGCGCTTCGGCAGCGCCGCCAGGCGGTCGCCGTAACGGGACGGCTCGCCGGCGAAGGCGATCACCCCGCCCGGGCGCAGGACGCGGCGGAATTCAGCGAAGGCGCGGTCGAGGTCGGGGATGTGGTGAAGGACGGCGTGGCCGAAGACGAGGTCGAAGCTCTCGTCCTCGAAGGGCAGCTCCTCGGCCTCGGTGGCGACGGTGCTGACCTGCTCGCTGAGCCCGAGGGACGCGGCGGTCGCCGACAGTCGCTTCAGCATCCCCGGCGAGATGTCGGTCGCGGTCAGCCGCTCGATCACGCCGATCTGGACCAGGTTGAGCGAGAAGTAGCCGGTGCCGGAGCCGATCTCGAGGGCGTCGCCGAAGCGCCGGCCGTCGAGACCACCCAGCGCCTTGACCAGCTTCAGCCGCACCTGCTCCTGGCCGATGTCGCCGAAGTCGATGCCCCACTTGGCGTCGTACTCATCGGCGGCGGCATCGTGGTAGCGGGTGTTTACGTCCTTGATGTGCGCCGGCGTGGCGCTCGGTGAGGCTGGCATCGGGCGCGAACTTTACGCAGAACAGCGCAATCGATGGAGTCCACGTAATAGCGTCCCGCCCATCGCCGAGGAGTACCTACAGCTGAACCAGCCCCCTGGAGTGCCGCCTTTGCCGCTGACCGGAGAGCGGACGCTGCCCGACGTGCCGGAGGAGAACTACTGGTACCGGCGCCACCTGGTGGTCTACGAGTGGATCGCCACCCGGGTCGGCGGGATGCGTGTCGTCGACATGGCCTGCGGCGAGGGTTACGGCTCCGACGTGCTCGCCCGCGCGGCCGCCTCGGCGGTCGGCGTCGATGCCAACCCGGAGGCTCACGAGCACGCCCGCCTGCGCTACGCCCGCCCCAACCTGCGCTTCGAGCGCGACCTGGTCGAAGGCTTCTCGGAGCCCTGCGACGCCGTCGTCTTCCTGCAGACGATCGAGCACGTCCAGGACGCCGGCGCGATCCTCGAGCACTTCAAGTCGATGCTGTCCCCCGGCGGCGTCGCCTACGTTTCGACCCCGAACCTCCTGACCCTGGCCCCTCCCGGCGCCGAGAAGTCCGACAACCCCTGGCACGTGCACGAGTACCGCGCCGCCGAGTTCCGCCGGCTCTGCGAGGACCACTTCCCGCAGGTCGAGCTGTTCGGCCTCTTCCACGCTCGCAAGCTGCGCGCCCACGAGCTGGCGATCAAGCTCGGCTGGGACAGCGTCCACAAGCGCCTGGGCCTGACCAAGCCCTTCTACGATCGCTTCACGCCGGCGATCGCGGCCTCGGACTTCAAGCTGCGGACGGGCGACCTCGATCGCGCCCTCGACTTCCTCGCGGTCTGCCGCACGGCATGAGCGGGGGGGAGAGCGCCGGTGACCTGGCGATCGTCCTCCACTCCCACATGCCCTACGTCGAGGGCTTCGGGACCTACCCCTTCGGCGAGGAGTGGCTCTTCGACGCGGTGATCCGCTCCTACCTGCCGGTCCTGGAGGTGGCGCGCGAGCTGACGATGACGGTGACGCCGGTGCTGGCCGACCAGCTCGAGGACGAGGGGGCGCAGCGGCGGCTGCGCGAGTTCCTCGTCGAGTGGCGGATCGGCGCCGCCGAAGCCGACCTGCGCGAGGTGCCGCCCGAGTGCCGCCCCGCCTGCGAGGCGGAGCTGGCCCGTTACCGGCGGGCGCTGGAGCTGCTCGACGCGGCCGGGGGCGATCCCCTGGCGCCGTTCCAGCGGGCGGCGGCCGAGGGACGGGTGGCGCTGGCGAGCTCCTCGGCGACCCACGCGGTCCTGCCGCTGCTGGCGACGCGCCCGGGCCTGGCGCTGCAGCTCGACGCCGGCACACGCTCCCACCGCCGCCGCTTCGGCTGGGACGGCGGCATCTGGCTGCCGGAGTGCGCCTATGCCCCCGGCCTGGAGTGGCGCCTGGCCGAACACGGGGTCGGGTGGTTCTGTGTCGACCAGAGCGCCCACGAGGCGCCGCTGCAGGCGCTGGAGCCGGTGCGGACCGAGGCCGGCCCGATCGCCCTGCCGATCGACTGGGAGGCGATCAGCTGGCTCTGGGCGCTCGACGGCTATCCCTCCGATCCGGCCCACGCCCAGTTCGACGGCAAATCGCTGCGCGGGATCCGCATCTGGAAGGTCGGCGGCGGCGCCTACGACCCCGCCGCGGCAGCCGCGGCGGCGCGGCGCCAGGCGGGCGAGTTCCTCAGCGCGATCGCCGCCCGGCTGCGCGAGTTCAGCGCCCAGCGCGGGCACCGCGGCCTGCTCGTCTTCGCGATCGACACCGAGCTGATCGGCCACTGGTGGTCGGAGGGGCCGATCTGGCTGGCGGCCGTGCTGGAGGGCGCCGCGGCGGCCGGGGTGCGGCTGCTCCGGGCCCCGGACGCGGTCGCCGCGCACGAGCCGGTCGAGCGGCCGCTGCGGGCCTCGACCTGGGGCGAGGACAAGGACTTCAGCACCTGGGACTCGCAGCCCGTCGCCGACCTCGCCTGGGGGGCGCGGCGGATGGAGCTGCGCCTCCTGCGGGCCCTCTCGGACGGTTTGCGCGGCGACGCCGCGCAGCGGGCGGCGCGGGAGCTGCTGGCCCTGCAGGCGAGCGATTGGGCCTTCCTCGACAAGCGCGGGCAGGCCGGCGACTACGCTTACCAGCGCGCCACCGATCACGCGCGGGAGATGCTGGAGGCCATAAACTCAGACCTCGACACCGATCCGCGTATGCGTTCGCTCGCCCCGGACCTCAGCATCGCCCCGTTGTTGCAGCCTTAAATGCCCCGCATCCTGATCCTCTCCTGGGAGTACCCGCCTCTGATCGAGGGGGGACTGGCACGCCATGTGCGCAAGCTCTCCGAGGCCCTGGTCGAGCGCGACGTCGAGGTCCACGTGCTCACCCGCGGCGGCGAGGAGTCCCCGGCCGAAGACAGCAGCGGCGGCGTCCACATCCACCGCATCCTCGAGCCCAAGCGCCCGACCGACCTGGGCGAGTTCGTCGCCTGGGTCGAGCGGATGAACTCGGACATGCTGGCCGCCGGGGTCGAGCTCGGCGACCGCTACGACTTCGACCTCGTCCACGGCCACGACTGGCTCGTCGCCAACGCTTGCGACCACCTCGCCAAGCGCTTCGGGGCACCGCTGGTGACGACGATCCACGCGACCGAGTACGGCCGCCATCAGGGCTGGGTCGACAAGCACCCCCAGACCTACATCCACGGGGTCGAGCGCTGGATCACCAACCGCTCGCAGCGGGTGATCGCCTGCTCGCACTACATGCGCGAGCAGATCGTCGACATCTTCGGCGTCGACGAGGGCCGGGTGACGGTGATCCCCAACGGGATCGACCCCGACGACCTGCCGATCCAGGAGCCGGCGGAGTTGACCAAGCTGCGCTCGGAGTTCGCCGCTCCGGACGAGAAGCTGGTCCTGCTGATCGGCCGGCTGGTCTACGAGAAGGGCTTCCAGCTGGCGCTGGAGGCGATGCCGCGGGTGATAGCCGAGGCGCCGGGGACCCGCTTCCTGGTCGCCGGCTCCGGCACCCACGAGGCCGAGCTGCACCGCCAGGCGCAGGAGCTGGGGCTGATGGAGCACGGCACCTTCCTCGGCTGGATCGGCGACGACGTCCTGCACTCGCTCTACCGGATCGCCGACCTCACCGTGGTCCCCTCGATCTACGAGCC
>OUNO010000124.1_pt1 | contig 51632 bp, 55 predicted proteins | sample 1779811 | NCBI WGS metagenome assembly OUNO01 (sample SAMEA3914804, study PRJEB12502) | metagenome | biome: forest; material: soil | place: Canada | collected 2010-06-25 | depth 0.3 m
GGTTGCGGGGATGAGCCTGTCGTGATCGGCTTGGCGCAGCCTGGGATCAAGACGACTCAGCTGCCGGCTTCGGGGATTGTTGGGGCGACGTTCAAGGATGCGGCTTCGTTGACTGGCTTGTTCGGCGCGAAAGCGGGCGGCTCGGTCAGTTGGAAGCTCTACTCGAACAATGAATGCTCGGCTTCTGAAGGTGGCTTGGTTGCTTCTGATGGTCCGGTCTCGGTGTCGGGTGATGGTGAATACGAAACGCCGTCTGGGTCCTCTCCGGCTGCTGCTGGCACCTACTACTGGGTTGCCGCCTACTCGGGTGACGCGAACAACAAGCCCGTGACCTCGGGTTGCGGGGATGAGCCTGTCGTGATCGGCTTGGTTCCGGCCCAGCCGGCGCCTCCGGCTCCGCCGGCAGTCATTTCGGTGCTCGACTCGAAAGTGATCTCGGGTGTTGCGTCGCCGCATGGCCCAGAAGCGTGCGTCGTCCACGCGTCGCGCGTCTTCGTCAAGGGACGTCAGATCGTGTCGGTCACGTTCTTCGTGAACGGACACAAGGTCAAGACGGTCAAGCACCCGGACAGGCACGGTCGCTACGGGATCAGCGTGAACCCGGGCAGCGGCGGCGCTACCGTCGATCGGGTCAAGGCTGTGGTTCGCTTTACGGCGAGCAGCCAGACGAAGGCCAAGACGCTGCACCTGGTCGTCATACGATGCCCGCAGCCGCAACCGAAGTTCACGGGCTAGCAAGCGGCTCGGCGAGGAGCTTCGATGAGCATGACTGCCGGCAGGCGACACCTGGCCGCGACAGCTGGCGCGCTGGCGCTGGTCCAGGTGCTCGCGTTCGGGTCCGTCGCTCGGGCCGCCTCGACGCCGGAACAGGCCGCCCCGAGCCCGGCGCCGTCGGCCACCACCCAGTCACAGCCGGCAGCGGCCGCGCCGCCGCCGACGGCGCCCCCGACGGCCACGCCGCCGACAGCGACGCTCCCGAAGGCGGTCGTGCTCTCGAACGAATCGACGCGGACGACCTGGGCGCATCCGGTCCTCGAAACGAGCATCCACGAGCACCCGACGCCGCGCTCGCACGTGATCGCCCGAACACGCGTGCAGACGGAGGATGGCTTTCCCGAGGTGTACATGCTGCTCGCGAGCTTGACCGATGCACACGGGCGAGAATGGGTCCGCGTGCGCATACCGGGGCGGCCGAATGGGCGAATCGGGTGGGTGGCCCGTGGCGCGCTCGGCGAATTTCACGTCAGCCGCTGGCTCATCGAGATCAGCCTGGGCGCTCGCCGACTGAGGGCATACGACAACGGACGGCTGCGCCTGTCGGCTCCGGTCGGCGTCGGTAAGCCGAGCAGCCCGACCCCGACAGGGCACTTCTGGATCCGTGAGCTGTTCAAGGTGAGCAGTCGCAACAACCCCTACTGGCCCTATGCGCTGGGAACCTCGGCGTACTCGACGCTGACCGACTGGCCGGGGGGCGGGGTGGTAGGGATCCACGGCGACTTCGGCAAACCGCAGCTGATCCCGGGAGACCCCTCGCACGGCTGCGTCCGCATGCACGCAGCGGACCTCTCCAGGCTCGCGCCGGTGGTTCCGCTCGGCACGCCCGTCCACATCGTCCGCTGAGAGCGACCCCATCCTCCGCCGAAACGGGACAGCGGGAGCGCCTCGCGAGCTCCTTGGCATTTGGCCGGCGCGCCCGACGGGGGCACGGCGAGTCGGGGCACCGCCCCGATCTGCCCATTTAGGACGACGTCTGCTGCCCGGATCGGGCGACGGAGCTGTACCCTTTTTACGCAAAATCTAGAGCGTTTGTCTAGATCCGAACCGGGCGCCACGAATGACGTCATCCTTGCGTTCACCGTTCACCGTAGAGGTTCTGAACAAGGGGGCTGACCGCAATGGGGTTCACTCGGGCACGCAGGAAGGCAAAGGCATGGGGATCAGGAGACGTGGGCGTCACTCACACTATGCGGCTCTCCCCGCAGCTGCCGCACGAGGACGCGCACACTCGCTATGAACCTCAGACGTTCGAGCGGGGCGCAGTCGCCCGCGACCCTTACGCGCTGTGGCTCGCGCAGCAGGAGAGCGCTCGCGAACGGTCGGAGGGCGAGGCGATCCGGTGGGTGTACCGCTACCCGCGCGTCACTCGCCCGGCGGCTACCACCGTCGCGATGAGTGGTGTCGAGGCGACGAGCCCCGGAGGGCACCTGGCGTAGCAGTTTGGGCCGGTCGGGAGGGAGCGCCGCCGCCGCCGCGCGGCGGTAAGGTGAGCCGATGGGCGACGACTACTCTCCTCGCTTCGGCTCCCCGCCGGCACCTGCGGAGAGCTCCTGGATCGAGGATCTCAAAGCCCTCTACAACGAGCACTTCGGGGATCACAGAAAGGAGAGACAGCTCCTTTCGACGGGGGCGTTCTTCGTGACGTTCGCTTCGGTTCGGGCGATAACGCACGCCATCCGCGCCGAACGAGGACCATTCAAGAACATCACGGCCGGCGGCCGCCACATCCATCACATGACCTTCGGGATCGCCGGATTGCTGAGCGTCGGGTATCTGTGGCTGCTCGAGATCGGCATCAGCGATCAACGACGCGCGTCGCGTCTGACGTCGATCGCATTCGGCAGCGGCGCGGCGCTCACGCTCGACGAGTTCGCGCTCTGGCTCAATCTCGAAGACGACTACTGGACCAAGCAGGGGCGTGAGAGCATCGACGCCGTTGCCCTGTTTGGCGCTCTGCTGGCGCTGAGCGTGCTCGGGAAGGGCTTCGCAAAAGACGCCGCCAAACTCCCAGTAGCGCGATCGAGCCCGCCTCGGTAAGCGGCTCGGTCCGGCGCTCCCCGAGCGGCGTCCGACGACGTGACGCCGCAGCCCCGCGACGTTTAGCGGGCGCGACAGCGGGGTACTGCCGCGTCATCGTCTAACTGGGAACTAGGAGGAGGGGCATGCGGGGGCACCTATCGGCACGCGGAGTAACCGGAGCACGCCGGAGCACATTCACGGTTGTGCTTGTGGCTTGCGTGTTGGCGAGTGCGCTCGTTGCTGCCGCATCGGCGAGCGCGCGCGTCCGTCTCGTAGGAACATTCGCGGGCGTCAAAGGCGGCTACGCGACGATCGAGAAGGCCGTCGCCGCGTCCGAACCAGGCGATTGGGTGCTCGTTGGACCGGGCGATTACAAAGAAAAGACGACGGTCACTCCGGCGGGAGCGCCAGGGGCCGCCGGATCTGCGGTGCTCACCACCAAGCCGGGAATTCACATCCGGGGGATGGACCGCAACGGGGTCGTGCTCGATGGCACCAAGCCCGGCACGTCGCGGTGCAGCTCCAATCCGGCCGACCAGAACCTGGGACCGCTGGACTCCGAAGGCAAGCCGACGGGGCGCAACGGCCTGACGGTGTTCGAGACCGACGGAGTCAGCGTCGAGAACCTGAGTGCCTGCAACTTCCTCACCGGCAGCCGGGGCGGCGGTAACGAGATCTGGTTCAACGGCGGCGACGGCACCGGAAAAACGGCGCTGGGCTCGTGGCGAGGAGCGTATCTGTCCGCGACATCGTCCTATTACGAAGGCAACAGCAAGCCATTCGCGTCGTACGGAATCTTCACGAGCAACACGTTTGGCCCTGGCCTCTACACCCAGGTCTACGCCAACAATCAAGCCGACTCGGCCTTCTACATCGGAGCCTGTCCGGACTGCAACGCGACGCTCGACCGTGCGCACGCGGAGAACAGCGACCTCGGCTACTCGGGCACCAACTCCGGAGGTCACCTGATCATTCAGAACTCCGAGTTCGACAACAACCAGTCCGGGTTCGTCACGAACAGTCAGAACAACGACGACGCCCCGTCGCCCCAGGACGGCGCCTGCCCAGGCGGCGGGACCGGTCCCACGGGCACCCACTCCTGCTGGCTGTTCACCAAAAACCGGGTCCACGACAACAACAACCCGAACGTGCCGACGACGGGCTCCGCGGAAGCGGGTCCGGTGGGCAGCGGTGTGGTGATCGCCGGCGGGCGCAACGACACGATCAGCGGTAACACCATCTACAACAACGGCGCCTGGGGGATCCTGCTCGCCCCCTACCCCGACACCGAGAAACCGCCGCCGATCTCTCATTGCGAAGGTGGCATCGGCACGGAAATCGCCGGCGAATACGTCTGCTACTACGACGACTTCGGCAACGAGGTCGCGAACAACACGCTGACGAACAACGGCTTCTTTGGTAACCCGGCCAACGTCGATCTCGCGGAGATCTCGAACCTCAACCTGAGCGGCAACTGCTGGCATGGCAACGTCGACACGGCAGGCACCGTCACCAGCGAACCAAAAGAAATTCAGAGCCCGCCGCACAGCGAATGTGGCATCCCGGACGCGGGTGAATCATTGGCCAGCCCGCTCGGCGCGCAGGTCGCATGCGACACGAAGTTCTTCGCCGAATGCCCGGCGGGGCTCCCGGCTGTATACCCGCAGCGGACCAAAGTCGTGATGCAGCCGCTCCCCGCTCAGACGACGATGCCCGATCCGTGCCTGGGCGTGCCGAAGAACAACTGGTGCCCGAACAACAAATCCGCGCGGCTGACGCCGCCGTACCCGGTGCCCGGGTCCCCGGCCGAATAGCTCATGGAGAATCAGAGCGGCCTACGGCCTCGCATCAGGGGTTCACTTCAGCTTGCCGCCTTGGTCGTGGGCCTCGTGGCGCTGGGGTGGCCGGGCGCACCGCTCGCCTTCGGCGCTGAAGCACCGTCGAGCTCATGCGTGACCAAGCAGGGCCCGGTCGGGAACCCGTTCCCCGACTGCGGCGGAGGGCAGGTGTTCAACATCGTCCCGCCCGGCCAGACCGGCACCTATAGCGCGAGCGATCTCGCGGCCGCCGAATTGGGGCAGGGATTTCCCGCCCACACGCGCGACCAGGAGCCGCTGTACGCGAACCTCGTCAGCCTCGCTCCCAATGCGACCGAAGCCGACATCCCCGCCTTCTACAAGGACGCGAGCTTCATGACCGACCTCTCCCAGGCCGAACGCGTCGAGACCTTCCTGCCGCCCCACGAAGGCACCGTGATCGTGCGCGACAAGCAGTTTGGCGTGCCCCACATCTTCGGTCGCACCCGCGCCGACACAGAGTTCGGTGCCGGATACGCCTCGGCCGAGGACCGCCTATTCGAGATGGACGTCCTGCGGCACGTGGGCAGAGCCCAGCTGACGTCCTTTATCGGGCCGTCGCCGAGCAACGAGGCAATGGACTGCAGCGTCGCCTCTGCCGCCGGCTACGACGAGGCCGAACTGCAAGCCCAGGTCGACAGCTTCCCGACCCGTCACGCGACGCCGCTCACGATCGAAGGCAGGACCACCACGGAGGGCCAGCAGGTCGTCGATGACGCGGGCGCCTACTCCGAAGGCGTCAACACCTATGCTGCCGAAGCCGCCATCGGTGGAGGTAAAAACAGCGCCAAGCTCCCGGCCGAGTACGCCGCGCTCGGGATCGCGCCTCCGGAGCCGGGGACGCCGACCGAATGGAAGCCCACCGACCTGGTCGCGACGGGCACGTTGGTGCAGGCGATCTTTGCCACCGGCGGCGGCAACGAGACGGCGAGTGCGCTTCTCTACCAGTCGCTCGTCAACCGCTATGGCCAGACCCAGGGCGCGAAGATCTGGAGCGACCTGCGCTCACAGAACGACCCGGGGGCGCCGGTCAGCATCAAGAAGACCTTCAACTACGAGCACGTTCCCTCGAGCGTCGCTCCGAGCTCGCTGGCGATGCCACTCGCGCCCCACTCCGACGCCTATCGAGTGGGACACGAAGACTGCCAGCCCACCGAAGCCGGCTCGACGCCGAGCCCGACCGGCGCCGCGAGTGTCGATCTCTCGCCACTGCTCGACGCCTTCGGTCATGGCACGCCCCACGGCAGCAACGAGCTGGTCGTCGACGGCGCGCACAGCGCCAGCGGGCATCCGATCGCCGTGTTCGGCCCGCAGACCAGCTACTTCGTTCCCCAGCTGCTGCACGAGATCGACCTCCACGGTCCCGGGATTCAGGCGCGAGGGGTGTCGTTCGCCGGCACGGAGATCTTCGTCGAGCTCGGCCGTGGGGTCGACTATGCCTGGAGCGCGACCTCGGCCGGCGCCGACATCATCGACCAGCGACTCGAGAAGCTGTGCAACGCTGACGGCTCGCCGCCGACGATGAGCAGCACCGCCTACGTGTACAACGGCGTATGTACGCCGATGTACGAGCGCACCGATACCCAGCTCGGCACGCCGACGGCGGCCTCGCCGGAACCCCCGGTGCTGCTGAAGATCAAGATCGAGCGGACGGTCCACGGGCCTGTCGTCGGTCGCACGACGGCCAAGGACCCCGTCACCGGCGCGGTGATCCCGGTCGCGGTGTCCTCGCAGCGCTCGACTTTCGGCGACGAGCTCGGATCCGGCCCCTCCTTCCTGGAGTACAACGATCCCGAAATAATCCACAACGCCACCGACTTCCAGCGCGCCGCGGGCAAGAACACGGGAACGTTCAACTGGGCCTACGTAGACGCCAAGAACGTGGCCTACTACATGTCGGGCAAGCTGCCCGTGCGTAACCCCCACGTCGATCCCAACTTCCCGACCTGGGGCACGGGGGCGTCGGATTGGCAGGGGTTCGTCCCAGGCGATCTCTCTGCCGCCGACGTGCATCCGCGCGCCAGCACGATCCCGGCGGGCGCGGGTGTTGTCAACGGAACCATCGCGGGAGGCATCCTCACCAGCTGGAACAACAAGCCCGCCCCGGGCTTCTCGGCGGCCGACAGCAACTTCGCCTACGGCCCCGTGCATCGGGTCGAGTCGCTCAGCGAACGCCTCAAAGCGATCCTGAAGACGCGCCTCGCCGTCCCCGCGGACGTGGTCAACGCGATGGAGGACGCGGGGACCGTCGACCTCGACGGCGCCCAGCTGATCGGGCCGATCGCGGCGGTGCTCCATGGCGCGAGCCTGACGCCGGCCGAGCAGCAGGTGCTCGGCATCCTGCAGAGCTGGTCAAAGGACAAGTTCTGGGGATCGGCCGTCCCGGGCGCTCACCGCCGTGATCGCACCGGCAGCGGCAGCTACGAACAGGGCAACGCGGTCGCGATCATGGACAAGCTCTACCCGCGCCTCGCGCACGCGATCTTCGATCCGTGGCTGGCCCCCCGCCCCAACGGCGGCGAACCGGACAGCTTCGCTGAGCTCGCCGGACTGAACTCTCTCAACGACCTCCCTCGAGCCCAGGGCTCGGCATATGACGGCGGCTGGGAGGGGTACCTGCAGCGTTCGCTGCAGCAGGCGGTGAACCCGACCCTCGCCCATGGCTACTCGCAGGTCTACTGCGGCGGCAACGGGAGCGGCGGCAACGGCAATCTGTCCTCCTGCCAGGCCGCTCTGAAGAGCGCCCTGGATTCAACCATCAGCCAGCTCACGAGCCTCTACGGGACCAGCGATCCCAGCGCCTGGACATGCTCTCGCAGCAACGAAACCGGCCGTGCCCCGGGCTCCGCCCAGGCCGACAACGCCAAGTGCAATCCATCCCTCGACGACATCCAGTACAGCGTCCTCGGGGTTGGCAAGGTGCCGTCGATGCCCTGGGTCAACCGACCGACCTTCCAGCAGGTCGTTCAGTTCCCGGCCGGCCGCCCGAGCGGCTAGGAAGCTCGGATGTAATACCGTCGGTCGGTGGACCCGAGGACGTTTCTCCGACCGCGTGCCATTGCCGTCCGCCCGGTTCCACGGGAGGGCGAGGAGGCGCGCCAACTCCCCGTCGGCCTGGAGCGGGGACGGCCAGCGGTCGTCGCATTTCTTCGCCACACCGGATGCCCGTTCGCGGAGGCAACGATCAGGGCGCTACGCGACGCGGCGGAACGCTCGCCTGAGATCCAGTGGATCGCGATCAGCCATGCGTCGGAGGCGGCCACCGCTCGCTGGCTTGAGGCGATCGGGGGCGCCGGTGGCGTCGTCGTTGCGAGCGATCCCTCCCGACGCGCCTACGCCGACTGGGGTCTCGCGCTCACGGGCCTCGGTCACTTCGCCGGCCGGCGCTCGCTCGCCGCGGTGGCCGAGCTCGCCCGCCGCGGCATTCGAAACCGACATCCGCAGGGCACGCGGTGGCAGTCGGCGGGGACGTTCGCGCTCGACAGCGCCCGGGTTATCCGCTGGAGCCTCCTCCCGACGCACGCCGGGGAGCTCCCTGACCTAGCGTCCGCCGTCGAGGCCCTCGGCTGACGCCGGCACGGCGTTCCCCGCGCCCTCCGCCTCGCGGCCCCGTCGCAGGAGACGCCGGACCTCATCGTCACTGGTCGGCAGGAAGTCGTAGTACCAGACGCCCACGGCGACCAGGTGCTCGGGAGTTCGGACACACACGATCTCCTCGACGGCATGGCCGATTTCAGCGCAGGTCTGCGGTGAGGCGATCGGCACCGCCACGACGATCGACGCTGCGTCGCGCTCGCGCAGGGCCACGATCGCGGCGCGCATCGTGGCCCCCGTTGCGAGCCCGTCGTCGACCGCGATCGCAATGGCCCCGTGGACTGCGATCGGGTCGGACTCGCCGCGGTAAAGGCGCTCCTGGCGCCGTAGCTCCCGTAGCTCCCGCCGCGTCACTGCGTCGATTTCGGCTGTTCCGATACCGGCGGCCAGCACGACGTCGTCGTTGAGCACGCAGACGCCACCTGAGGCGATCGCGCCCATGGCGAGCTCCTCGTGGCGGGGGACGCCGAGCTTGCGCACGACGAGGACGTCGAGCGGCGCACCGAGCGCGTTCGCCACCTCGTAGGCGACCGGTATGCCGCCGCGCGGCAGGCCGAGCACGACGACGTCCTCGCGACCGGCGTACTTCGCGAGCTCGGCGGCCAGCTCGCGTCCGGCGGCGTGACGGTCGGTAAACGGCCGGTCCATCAACTGAGCTCGTGATCTTCGGGTACGCCGTGAGCGATCGCGGCCGCGACGTGCCGGTCGAGCATCGCCGCCGAAGCCTCCTGAACGGCGGTCGCTTGCCCGACGAGGACCGTCTCCTGTGTCGCCACAGCGACCGTTCGCATCGGTTCTCGAATGATTACGCGTTTCGCGCGAGTTGGGCTCGCGGGCGTACCTCTCTGGCCCACGCGTCACGGCAACCAAAAGGTCACGCTTGAGGGTTTCGCGCTCGGGTAGTGTCTTTGGATAGCAAGCGCCCAGGTTGCGCACCCCGTCGGCGAAAGGACAAACGATGCCCGAGTATGCACCCGGAACCCCCTCTTGGGTCGAACTATCCTCGCCAGACACCGATGCCGCGGCGGAGTTCTATCGCGAGCTCATGGGCTGGACAGCGACGGACCCCGGTCCTCCCGAGACAGGTGGATACCGCATGTTTCAGCAGGGCGAGCAGACGGTCGCTGGACTGATGGGGCACATGCAGGAAGGTCAGCCGACGGCCTGGGCGACCTATGTGAGCGTTGCCGACGCCGACGAGACCGCCGCCAAGGTCAAGGCGGCCGGCGGCTCTGTGATCGTTGAGCCGATGGACGTCACCGACATCGGGCGGATGGCGGTCTTCGTCGACCCGACCGGCGCAGTGTTCGGCGTGTGGCAGCCGAAGACCTTCGCCGGTGCCGACCTCGTGAACGAGCCGAACTCGCTGTGCTGGAACGAGGTGCTCACCCGCGAAGCCGACAGGGACAAGGCGTTCTACCCGGCCGTGTTCGGATGGGAGGCCGGTCGCCCCGGCTTCGAGGGCGCGCCCGAGAGCTACACGATCTGGGAACTCGCCGGCAAGCCGGTCGGCGGCATGATGGAGATGACCGACGACTTCTTCCCCGCCGAGGTTCCGCCGCACTGGAGCACGTGCTTCGCGGTCGCAGACTGCGATGCCGTCACCGCCAAGGCCCGCGAGCTGGGTGCGACCGTCATCACCGAGCCGATGGACATGCCGATCGGACGCTTCGCCGGCTTCATCGACCCCCAGGGTGCCTCGTTCACGGTGATGCAGCCGGCATCGGCCGCCTGACCTGACCGCCCCGACACTCCAGCGCGGCGCACAGATCCGCCCCCTGCCGCCGGCTCACGCCTCGCCGGAGGCGGCCTTGATCTTGCGCCAGCCGCCGGCGCGGTTGTCGGCGACGAGCTGGCGGAACATCGCCGCCAGGGCGGCCTCGTTGATCGTCTCACCCTCGTGAACGGCCACCGTTCGTGCGGTCTTGTTGTCGTGGCCGGCCGTGATGATCCCCGCCGGGTCGGCGACGATTCCACCGTCGTAGAGGAAGATGTTGACGTGGTCCTTGGCTGCCAGCAGGGCGCAGATGTTCCCGTCGAGCACGAAGTACGGCTGCACACGTCGCTTGATCGTCTCCTCTACTCCCGGGTCGGTCGCGTGGACGAGGTCGCGCACGCGGGCGCAGACTTGCTGCTGCCACTCCGGCAATGCATCGATGTAGGCATCGACACGCGGGTCCCTGGTGTAGCTCACGAGCCAACACTAAACCTCAGCCGATCGCCCGCCGTCCGATGATCGGCAGCACCGAGCTACGGGATCTCTGTCTCGGTTTCCCGGGCTCGGACGAGACGTTCCCCTTCGGTCCCGAGACATCGGTGTTCAAGGTCGCCGACAAGATGTTCGCCCTCTCCCGGCTCGCCGAGCGCCCGCCCAGCGTCAGCGTGAAATGTGACCCGTCCCTCGCCGCGGGGCTGCGTGCGACACACCCGGCTGTGCTCCCCGGCTACCACCTGAACAAGCGGCATTGGAACACGGTGGTCATCGACGGCTCGATCGCCGAGCAGACGATCAGGGACATGGTCGAGGACTCCTACGACCTGGTCGTCGCCAGGCTCCCGATGTCGCGTCGCCGAGCGCTCGGCTGGGAACCGGACGGGGTCCGGCCGCTCTAGGCGTCTGCCCGCTCGGCAGCGCGGGCTCGCACGCCGTTCTTCTGCTCGACGGTCATCGCCCCCGGGTGCCCGTTGCCGGGCCAGGGCGTGAGGAGTAGCAGTAGGCGTGCGTCGGTGACCGCCTTAACTTCGTGGCGCTCCTGGGGCGCGAAGTGCACGACGATCCCGGGCCTCGCCTCGACCGCGCGCCCATCGGTCGTGACGGCGATCTCACCGTCGACAACGACGATCCAGGCTCCCTCGTGGACCTGGTGCTCTTGGAGCATCCCGCCCGCCGGAAGATCGAGAACAATCGCCCGACCCTCCTCCGTCGAGCAGAGGATCTGGGGGTTGTGTGGCGTCCAAGCGAGAGCTTCGAGATTCCAGTCGTCCATGGGCGCAGATAAGTGTTGCACCCCTGCGGACGTCGCGTTTCGTTGTGATCTAGTCTGGCGCCGTGAGCGAGTCCTCCGTCTCCGGCCGCGCGTCGCGGCTCACCAGCGCTGCCCGTCGACTCAACCGAAATCCCAGGCTCTTGAACGCTGCACGCAGGACCCGTGAGTGGGCCCTCGGCGCGCAGCAGATCGACCACGGATTGCCGACCGTTCGCGGCCGGCCCGTTGACGTGGCGTTCCGTCAGCTCGCGGCCCTCGCGGTCGACGAGCCCGGCGTTGCCGGCGAGCTCGGAGCGGCGGCTCTGCAGAGCTGGCAGAGGCTGGCAGAGGCACAGGGTCGAGGTCGGGGCGAGGTGGACGTCGCCGTTCTCTTCACCGACGTCGTCGGCTTCTCGGAGTGGGCATTGCGGGCCGGCGATGAGCTGACCGTCAGGCTCGTGCGAGAGGTCGGTGGGGCGATCGAGCCCCCCATCCTGACCCGCGGAGGAGAGGTGGTCAAGCGGCTGGGCGATGGGCTCATGGCGGTCTTCCGCGACGCGACCAGCGCGACCGAAGCGGCATTTGCGGCGCACGATCGGATCGAGCACGTGACCGTCGATGGTCACCGTCCCCAGCTGCGCACCGGCATCCATCTCGGCCGCCCGCGCAAGGTCGGCCGCGACTATCTCGGCGTCGACGTGAACGTCGCCGCGCGCCTGGCCGAGGCCGCCCAGCCCGATGAGATCCTCGTCTCGGATCGCACGCTGATGGCGCTCGGGCCCGGGACGGTGACCTCGGCGCAGCGCAGGTTCCAGGCCCGCGGCGCGCCCGCGAATCTCACCGCGTACGCGGTCTCGCCGTCAGCTGCCGCCCTGCGCTGACGGTGCGATCTCGCCGCGCCCCGCCTGCTGCAGGTCGGCCGGCAGCGTCACGTGCAGCTTGCGGGCCAGGACCATGAGGCCCGTCCGCCAGCCAATGATCGCCGCGCGCTGCTCGGATTGGGTGCTCGGCAGGTCGGTGAGCACCCCGCGTTCGAGACCTGAGGTCAGTGCGCTCAGGTAGGCGTCCTCGAGGACATACGTGTGCGCGTATTCCGCCTTGAGCTGTGCGAGCGCGCCCGTCTGGTCGACGGCTGCGATGTCGACCGTCGCTTCGGCAAAGCGCCGCTCGAGGTGTTCCATGCGTCGCGCGGCGGTCCTGTGGCTGATCCGGTTCTCGCGCAACGCGTTCAGGATCGGGTCGGCTCCTTGCAGCAGCCGATTCACCCCGAGCCTGATCGGCTCCACGCGCGCGACGTAGCGCTCGAGCGAGCGCGACGTGTCAACGGCTCCCCCGCCCGTCCCGCAAGACGCCAGGGCGGCGCACGCCGTCACGACCAGCAGCGACGCGCCGGCGCGCGCAGGGATCGAGCGAGCGCCGGCTGGGGTCCTCCACCGTCCACTGCGCCCCGGCTCAGTAGGCGTAGCCACCTCCGCCGGACGATGGCGAGGTGCTCGTCGCGGCTGAGCTCGAGCTGACGGCCACTGCGCTCCACGTGCCGACGTCCTTTACGCCCTGACCCTTGGCTTGGCCTTCCTTGGTGTCCTGGGTGAACGTGTAGAGCGGCGTTCCCTTGTAGGTCACCTGTTCGGTCCCGTCAGGGCGCTTCACGGTGCCCAGGGATTCGGTGCCGCTCGGCACGGTCCCACTCGTCACGGTCAATGGCCGCCAGACGCCGACGCAGGCCGAGGTAGTGCAGATGAACTTGCCGTTCTGCTCGCCGCTGAGGTGATACAGGGTCATGCCCTGTGTCGTGACGAGCACCTTTGCCCCGAGGGTCGAGTTGGCCGCTGTCGTCACCACGGCGCTCGATTCCCCGCCGGCCGGGGCACTCGCGGCCGGCGAACTCGTCTGTTTGCTGCTCGAGCTGCTCCCGCAGGCGGCAAGCAGCAACGATGCGGCCAGCGTGGGAATGAAGACGGACATTGACCTGTGCACGGTCAAACTCCTCGCTCGGCGAGTCGTTGGATCGCTCTAACTCATGGACGCCGAACGGGCGGGAACCTTCCGCGAAGGTTAGGCGTCGAGAGATCCGGGTACTGACGCCGTGATCGGCGGCCAGGGACAACGGGACAGCGGGGGATCGGGCGGAAGCATGGGAGACGACGGCGTGCTGGGGCGGGGCGGAGCAGACATCGACGGCGCGCACGGTAGCGGACGCCGGCGCGTGCCTACGGCGTTCCTCGCAGTCGCCTTCGCGGTGGCGCTGCTCGTGCCGATCGCCGTGCCCGTGTCCGCTCTCGCGATCGAACACGAAGAACCGCTGATGAGCTTCGAACCGGTGCTCGAGGCGGAAAACTTCTCGATCACCCAGCAGCGCCAGACGATCTACGACACGCCCGAATATCAGGCTGAGCTGGCCGAGCGGGGCGCGATGAACCACGAGGAAGCGACGATCGCGCAGGCGAGCGATCCCGAACGGAACTTCTCTGACGACCTCTGCTACGAGGGCGAAAACGGATGCGCCGGGGATGTCCGGCTGTACGACTGGGAAACGAATGGCCATGGACGTGTCCGCAAGGTGCTCTTCACCGCCCGCAACGGCGCGACGATCTCGGCGCGAATCTGGAGCGCGGTCGACCCCGCCCAGAGTCCGAACGCCAAGCTGCCCGGGATCGTCATCACGAACGGCTCGGTCCAGGCCGACGAACAGATGTACTGGTACGCCGCCCAGGCGCTCGCCAAGGACGGCTTCCTCGTGATGACGTTCGATCCCCAAGGCCAGGGCCAGAGCGACACGTTCGGACAGTCGCCCGATGAACAGGAGGGGTTCCCGGCGCAGTCCGACGGGCGCCCGTTCTTCGACGGCACCGAGGACGCGATCAACTTCTTCCTCTCGAGCCCCAAGCACCCATACGTGCCGGTGCCGAGTTGCGAAACGGGGACGAGTCACGCGGCCAAGCAGAACACGCGCGCGCAGAAGGGCCTCGACGCCGCCTACAACCCGCTCTGGCACGAACTCAAGAGCACCGGGATTGGGCTCGCCGGCCACTCCTACGGCGCCGCCGGCGTGTCCTACGTCGGCCAGTGGGACCCCCGTGTGAAGGCGATCGTCGCCTGGGATAACCTCGCCGAACCGAACCCCAGCCAGACAACGGGTGCAAGCGGTGGCGGCCCGGCCGAGAAGCCATGCCCGAGCACGCCCGCCGACCGCAGCATTCCCGCGATCACCAAGCCCGCGCTGGGCATGTCGGCCGACTACTTCCTGCCGCCTACGCCCAACACATCCCTGCCGGACCCGCAGGCCAAGTCGACCGAGTCACACGTCTACAGCGGTGCCGGGGTCGACAGCGGCGAGATCATAATCCGCGGCGGCTCGCATCTCGATTTTAGCTTCATTCCCAATCAGGCCTTCGGCGCGTCGCTGCGGGGCGCCGACGAGAGCGCGTGGTACAGCTCGGCCTGGTTCGACAAGTACCTGAAGGGTGAAAAAGCCGCCGACAAGCGGCTGCTCACCAACCGCTGGCGCGAAGATCCGGTCGAGGCATCCGTCGATCTCCACAGAGACGGCAACGCCTTCTCGTTCTACTACTACTCCCGGCTCGACATCCACCGCGCCGGCGGCGAAGTGTTCGACTGCGAGAACCTGCGCAAGGGCTGCCCGGGACTCACCAGGGAACGTGAACCGGGTTCGTACTCCTACCTGGCAACCGACACGAGTCCGCTCGGGCTCGATCGACCCTGAACTCAACCGAGAGGATGACCGCCGTGACCCGTCTGCTGATTCGAGCCGTTGTGCTGGCCATGCTTCTCGCCGGCTTCGCCGCCTCCGCGGCCCAGGCGACAGTGAGCCTGTGCAACGTGCCGATCACGATGAGCGACGGGACCGTTCTCAGCGCGAACATCTTCCTGCCGTCCACGACCGGACGGTTCCCGACTGTGCTCACCGCGACCGGTTACAACAAGGACGCCGCCAACCCGACCGGCCAGGAATGCACGGCGTCCCAGGGGATCGCCGGTGACGAACCCGGCCTGACCGAAAAGGGCTTCGCGGTGATGGTGTTCGACGACCGCGGTACGGGATCGAGCGGCGGCAGGTGGGACTCCTGGGGTCAGCGGACGCAGGAAGACTACAAGCAGGTCCTCAGCTGGATCCAGGCCCAGTCGTGGTCGAACTCGAGCGTCGCCACGACCGGACAGTCATACATGGGTATCACCTCGCTGCTGATGGCCGAGGCCGATGCGGCCCGCGTCGCGGAAGGCAAGCCCCGCGCGGTGAAGGCGATCTGGGCCGACATCCCGATGGCCGACGCCTACCGCGACGTGACCTTCCAGGGCGGATCGCTCAACGCGAGCTTTATTCCCCTCTGGCTCGGACTCGTCAGTGGCCTGTCCGCGCTACCGCCCGCCTCGACTAGCACCAACCCCGAAGAAGCGGCGTCGGTCTACCTCGAACACCTGCTAAGCAACGTCGAATTCAGCGGCGAAAAGGTCGTCGGCGCGTCGCTGGGGAGCGAACCGGCATATGACGGCCCCTTCTACAGGCTTCGCTCACCGGTCGTGCGGGCGGGCGAAATCCGGGTCCCGGTCGTCATCCAGGGCGGTTGGTGGGACCTGTTCCAGAGGGGTGAGCCGCTGCTGTGGGAATCGCTTCGACACTCTCCCGACCGCGTGCTGATCATGTCACCCCACTACCACATCAGCGAAGGTCCGCCGATGGAAGACCCCAAGCTCAAGGAAAAGTGGTTCGCCCACTGGCTCCTCGGCGCCAAAAACGGGGCACAGGCGACGCCGAAGGTGAACCTGTACCCGATCGGCGGCAGCCACTGGGAACACTTCACCCACTTCCCCCTTCCCGAAACGAGCTATCAGCGGCTGCATCTGAGCGGCGAATCGTCCGGCTCATCGCCGGTGTCGCTCCACGACGGCTCGCTGGCGCCGGCAACGCCCGCCGTCGCGACGGGCGACTTGGCTCCGTTGCTGCCGGCCTCGAGCCCGTGCTCGCGCGAGACTGCGCAGTGGACGGCAGGCGCCGCCTCGACCCCGGTGTGTGACACGGACAACCTCACCTACGAGGCCTCGTCGCTGACTTACACGACGCCTCCGCTGGCGGCGGACATGAAGCTGACCGGCCTCATCACCGCCAACCTCTGGGCCGAGCTGAGCACGACCGACGCGACGCTCGTCGCCGTGCTCAGCGACGTCGAACCGTCGGGCGCCTCGAACCAGCTGACCGCCGGCTTCCTGATGGCGAGCCAGCGCGCCGTGGACGCAAAGCTGTCGACCTACAACGCGGCACACCTGATGATCCGTCCATGGCACCCGTTCACCAAAGCTAGCCAGCAGGCTGTCACGCCAAACCAGCCGACGGAATACAAGATCGAGATCTACCCGACATCGGCGATTCTCAAGGCCGGAGACAGGCTGCGCCTGACCATCGGTACGGCTAACACCTTCTCCTCCCTTCCGCAGTTGCCTGTCCTGGGCAGCGAGCTCGGCGGGACGATAACCCTGCTGCACGGCGGTCCGTACGACTCGAACCTGTTGCTGCCGATCGCACCCTAGGAGCTCGTAGAGCGACACCATCGAGGCCGGCCGCGGCGTTCTGGCCCGCGGCCGGCAGGCAGCGCCGCCGACGCTGATCGGTAGTTTGCCGCCGAGCTCGACGGTTTTCCGCGGCAGCTGAATCGCCCGGCGGGACCTAGCCTTCGCTGCATGATGGGTTCCAAGCGTGTCGTCATCTGTGGGGGCGGCATCGGTGCCGTCGAGGCGCTTCTGGCCCTGCGCGAGCACATCAAGGTCGGCGTGCAGATCCACCTCGTCGCTCCCAACAGCGATCTCGTCTATCAGCCCCTCGCCGTCGCCGCGCCGTTCGATCTCGCCGAGACCGAAGTGATGAGCCTCTCGGAGATCGCCGCTGACCAGGGGGCCAAATTGCACGTCGACACACTGAGGAGCGTCGACTCGGAGAACAGATGCATCCGGCTCGGAAGCGAAGCCGTCCTGCCCTACGACGCGCTGGTCGTGGCCGTCGGCGCTCGGCGGCGCGACTGGCTCGACGGCGCGCTGCACTTCGGTGGGGCAGCCGACGTGAGCGGCTTTCGCTCGCTGCTCGCCCAGCTCGAAAACGGAGTAGGCGCCCGCGTGTCCTTCGTCAATCCCGTCGACGTCCACTGGACCCTGCCCCTCTACGAGCTGGCGCTCCTGACCGCCTCGCGGATGGCCGACCGCGACGTCCTCGGTGTGGAGATCACGCTCATCACACCCGAGCCCGAGCCACTCGAGGTGTTCGGCCCGGCCGCCGGCCAGCTGCTGCGCGATCTCCTCTCAGATCGCGGGATCGCCCTGAAGGTCGGGTCCGCTGTCAAGGAGCTACGGGCGGGAAGGCTGAGTCTCGAGTCGGGCGCGACGGTCGAGGTCGATCACGTCATCACCCTTCCCCGCCTCGAGGGACCGCGACTCGAGGGGCTCCCGTGCGACGCCGCCGGCTTCATCGTTGTCGACGAGCGCAGCCGAGTCATCGGCGTGCCGGACGTGTACGGCGCCGGCGACGGGACGAGCATCAAGGTCAAGCAGGGGGGGATCGCCGCCCAGCAGGCCGATGTCGCCGCGAGCGCCATCGCGGCGCAGATGGGCGCGCCGGCCACGCCATCGCCGGTCCGGCCGGTGCTCAGGGGCATGCTGCTCACCGGCATCGCCCCCATGTACATGCGCGCGAAGATCGCCGAACCGGAGCCCGGCTCTTTCGCGACCGCGATGACCCCGCTGTGGTGGCCACCGGGCAAGGTCGCCGGCCTCTATCTGGCACCGTATCTGGCCGCCCGCAACACCTTCTCACGCGACCACGCACTCCACGACCGTCCGGTCGCCGCCCGAAAGGCCGGCCCGCTCGAGGACGCGCACGATGAGGCGCGCAAGCTGGCACTCGTCTTTGCCGAGCGCGACGCCGGCGACGGTCACTTCCGCTCGGCGCTCGAGTGGCTCGAGGTGATCGAGCGGCTCGACGGCTTGCTCCCGCCCGGATACCTGCACAAGCGAACCGACTGGCAGACTCGCGCGGGCCTCGTGCTCTAGCGGATCGCAAGCGCTCCGGCGGCGGGTCGCTCGCGCGGACAGGTCCCGGCGGTCACGCTGACCGCGTGCGAGCGCGGCCTGTCCTCCCGGCCTAGGACTCGCGGGCCGTCCGCAAGCGGAGCCTCCCGCGGACGCCCGCAGTGCGGAAGACGTGCTCGACCGGACGCTGTGCCGGGGTCAGCGCGTATGCGCAGTTGTGTTCGGCGCAGTAGGCCTTGGCCCTGAGGATCGCGCTCAACCCGGTCGAGTCCATGAACTCCACCCCGCTGAGGTCGAGCACGAGCTCGGCGGGTCCCGCTGCGCAGGCTTCCCGCACGGCCTCGGTGAGCATCTGCTCTGATGCCACGTCCAGTTCGCCGCTCAAGAAGATGGTGCAGACCGCACCGGCTGTGCTGCTGCGGAGCTGCAGACGGCCCGCGACGCCGGTCGAACCGGGTTGATCGCTCACCGTGATGAGCCCGATGGCTTGACCATCCCGAACCTCACAGCGAGGGCACAGGTCTTGCCTCGAGTTCTTGTACGGGACTATCAGCCCGCATTTGATGCACTTAAGTCTCAGCATCGCCTCTCCCGCGCGTCGTCTACCCCGGTTCGCCGTTTCACAAGCATGGTGCAGTCACCGGACCCGTAGATGAGGATCGAGGTCCCGAGCCCGCCGATCCCATTAGGGTTGCCGTTTCCGCGCGCCCGGGCAGGTCATCTATACGCGGATAGCCGAGGAGGCTGGCGTGAGCGGCGAGACGGTGCTTGTCACAGGTGGGTCTGGTTTCGTCGGTGCGCATTGCATCCTGCAACTGCTCGACGCCGGCTATCAGGTGCGAACGACCGTGCGCTCGCTTGGACGCGAGGCCGATGTGCGGGCGATGCTCGAGAACGGCGGCGGCGAGCCCACGGCGGCGCTCGCCTTCACAGAGGCCGACCTCGTGTCCGACAGCGGCTGGCCCGATGCGGTCGGCGGGTGCGACTTCGTCCTTCACGTCGCCTCGCCGTTCCCACGGGGGGTGCCCGAGCACGAGGACGAGCTCATCGTCCCCGCGCGCGAGGGAGCGCTGCGCGTATTGCGCGCCGCACGCCAGGCGGGCGTCAAGCGCGTGGTCCTGACCTCCTCGTTCGCCGCCATCGGCTACGGCGTCAAGGGTCTCGAGCGCCCGTTCACCGAGGAGGACTGGACCGACACAGACGGCGACGACGTGAGCGCGTACGCCAAGTCCAAGACCCTGGCCGAGCGAGCGGCTTGGGACTTCGTAGCCGGCGACGGCGGTGGCCTCGAGCTCGCGGTCGTCAACCCTGTCGCCGTGCTCGGACCCGTCCTGGGCCCCGACCTCTCGACCTCGATCCAGCTCGTCCAGCGCCTGATGGACCGCGACATGCCCGCTCTGCCGCGCCTCGCATACGGCCTGGTCGACGTCCGCGACGTGGCCGACCTCCATCTGCGAGCGATGACGAACCCGGCGGCCGCAGGCGAGCGGTTCCTGGCGATCGCGGGCGACACCATGAGGATCGCGGAGATCGCCCAGGTCCTGCGCGCGCGACTCGGCCAAGCTGCGGCGCGCGTACCGACCAGGGTGTTGCCCGACTGGCTCGTGCGCCTCGCCTCGCTTGCCGACTCCTCGCTCAAGCCGCTCGTCCCCGAACTCGGCAGGACCAAGCGGGCAGCCAACGCGAAGGCCACGAGCGTGCTCGGATGGTCGCCGCGCTCGAATGAGGAAGCCATCGTCGCGACGGCCGAGAGCCTCCTGCGCCTCGGACTGCTCGAGCGCTCAGCCGGCGCCTAGCGCCGACGACCTCAGGACGGGCGTCGACCACTAGTCTCGGGACGACCGAAAGGCCGCCCCGAGGCTCGCGTGTCGGCGTGCGCCGCTAGGGGAGGAAGCTGTCTTCTGCGCTTGCTTCCTGTGCTTTTCCGCCGAAGATCGCCGCGTACAGGCCGCTGGCGACGTTTTGGCGCCCACCGGTGACCGACGAGAATTCGCCCGTCGCCTGGTTCGTGCGACCGCCGCTGACCGACGCGCCGAACGCCGTCGCGCTGCCTTCCAGGCCGCCACCGACCGAGGAGGTCTGGCCGCTGGCGACGTTGTTCTCGCCGCCGCTCACCGAGGCATATGGGCCCGTGGCGTGGTTCCCCGCACCGCCGCTGACGGTCGCGCCCAGGTCGGAAGCGTGGTTCAAGCGCCCGCCCGCGACCGACGCAAATTCGCCGTCGGCGAGGTTTTCCCAACCGCCGGCGACCGACGCAAACGGCGCGCTTATCGCGTTCTTCTGGCCGGCCACGATTCCCGCGTAGCTCGTGAACGTCTGCTCTTCGCCGAGCACGAGATCGTGCGATCCGGTCTGCGCGTGCGAGCCCGCGTTCTCGTCGTAGCCGATCACGACGTTGCCCAGTCCGTTGACGCCCGCCGTGCTTCCCAGTCCGTTGACGACCTGGACGTTGACGCCGTGGAAGACCACCGTCGGCTTGGCGTCGACGCCGGACGGGAGGAGCTCGACGTAGGGGAGCAGAGCCTTGAGCTGTTCGACCTCGGCGGTCGTGAAGGGCGCCGCGCCGGGGGCGCCCGGCGCGCCGGGTTTGCCTTCGGCGCCGGGTGCGCTCGGGGCTCCAGGTGCTCCCGGCCGCCCTTCCGCGCCCAGGCTCCTCAGCCGGTAGCCCCGCCTGCACGCGCCCCGCTTGGGGGTGAGAAGCGGCCGGCCTTCCTGTCTGGGTACGCACAGCTTGATCGCCGATCCCGCCCGGGCGCCCGCCGGGGCCGCCGCGAACATGGCCACCGCGACAAGCGCGCCAAGCGCCCACGGTGCCGCCCTACCAAGGCCAAAGCCTGTCATTGCGCTCTCCTTTTCCGCCGCTGTCGCGGACGTGTCAACCAGAACATGCGCGTCGCGCCCAGCCACCGCCAGGGGGCTGGCCTACATGCGCATCTGCGGGCCTATCGGCAGCCCGCGAGGATCCAGTTAGCCGCGGGCGACTCTCCGGTAAGCCGCGGGCGACGCTGGGTCAACCCCGCGAGCTCAGCTGTCGGGGCTGCTTAGCAGGCGACGTGCAGTGCGGGAAGGCGATCGGGGCTCATGCCGTCCTCCACGCAGACCAGGTACGCGATGCCGCGATGTATCCCGTCGATCACCAGGACGGTGTCGTCGAAGACGCCGATCCGCATGACCAGGTCGGCGTCCCACCTGTCGCTCGCCATGTCGTCGATGAAGCGCTCGACCCGCAGATCGTCCGCCCGGTCCGCCGCCGCGTCGAGTGTCCTGCTGCGCTCGCGATAGATCGCGAGCAGCTGGCCGAAGGTCTTGTAGCTCCGATCGACATGGCCCATGAAGCTCGCGAACAGCGTCTGCGAGCCGGCGAGCTCGCCTGCCGACAGGGGCTGGAGGGCCATGCCGTGCATCGTCTCTCGGGGCCGACCGTGGCCATATGGTCAGGTGGCTAAAGATGCCGTCAGGGAGTTCTACGACCGTCCGCGTCTGCGGGTGCAACGCGGCAGGGAACCCCGGCCGTGCGGCGAATGTGGAGCCGGGCCGCAACTGGGTCTCCCCAGCCTACTCACTGCCGACCCGGCCCCTGTCTCTGGATGGAGACGGGGATGTATCGACAGGATCAGGTCGGAGCGGCGCAATACGTGTTGCATGCCGTATCTCTATCGTTTCGGCCCGAGCCTCCATGGAGGGGGGCGTCGAGCCTCGCTCCAGTAAGCCTCGCTCTGCCCTCTAGTGCGATCGCCCGGAGCGAGCGCGGCCAGGCCGCGCCGCGGTGGCCCGCACGATGATCATGCGAGCCGTCGTGACGGTGCGGGCGCCCCACGCGGTCGTCGCGGTCGCGTCGACGCGGAGCGCCCGATGGCGCCGGAGCAGCCGGCGCGCATAGGGGTTGAGGTGGACCCGCACCCAGAGCCTCGCTCCGGGGCGGACTGCGTACGTCGCGCGGCCGAGCGAGCGACAGTGGCGTCGACACGGCGCCGCGCCCGCAGCTCCGCGGCGGGTACGGCCGGTGGCGAGGCCGATACCCAGCGCTCCCCTGCAGGGACCGGGCGCGCCTGCCGGGCAGACCAGCCCGACCGGCGCGTCGCCGCTCGCCGTGACCGTCGAAGATCGAGTGAAGATGCGAACCGAGGGTGGCGCCGCGATCAGCACGTATTCGGCGTTCGGCTTGGCTACCACGGTGATCGAGCCGGCGAGCGCCTTGGACGCGATCGGGAGGGCACCGAGGCCGGCGGCGGCGAAGCTCGCCGCCAGCGGGACAGCTGTCACGAGCTTTCGAGTCCTCGGCGTGATGCTGCCGGCGCCCATGCTCTCAGCGTCGGCCGCTCGTGCGCGCAGGGTGAAGGCTCGCGCCTCCGCCTGGACGTATGCCCGAAAGGTGCAGCGGACGTACGCCCGAAAGGTGCAAGCGCGTCGCGCTGGGGTTGTCTAGGCGACATCCGGCGAGGTGTCTACGCGCGCTTGCGCCGCTAAGCGATCGACCGCAGATGTCCGATGCGGGGGCGTGGCCTCTGCACGTCCAGTCCGACTCTCGACTGCGCTGTTGGGAACCAGGTCCCGCATCCTCGCGGGCGCCTGCGCCTTGATGGGCGCCGGCATCGTGTTTCACGCCCTCCACGCGCTCTTCGGTCTCGGCCACCCCGCGCTGGATGGCTTCACCGAGGATGGGATCTACACGGCGGTCGAGGTCGTCGCGGTCGGCATCTGCGCCGCCCGGGCGCTGCGACGTCCCCAGGACCGCGTCGCGTGGCTGCTGATCACCGGCGGCCTGCTCACGTGGGCCGCCGGCGACTTCGTGTGGTCGATCTGGCTGAGCGAACTCGCCCGGCCGCCCTATCCGTCGATCGCCGACCCGCTCTACCTGGCGATGTATCCAGCGATCTACGCGGCGCTGCTTCTGCTCATGCGCTCGCAGTTTCGCCACGTCGGCCTCGCGGTCTGGCTCGACGGCCTTGTCGTCGGCCTTGCGACTGCGGCGGCTGGCGCGGCGCTGGTGTTTCCCGCCGTGGTCAGCGCGAGCAGCGGGACCGCGACCGCGGTCGCCGTGAACCTCGCCTATCCGCTCTGCGACGTCCTGCTGCTCGTGTTCATCGCGCTCGGCTTCGCTCTGTCCGGGTGGCGGCCGGGGCGGCAGTGGCTCCTGCTCGGCATCGGCATCGCGATCTCGGCTGTCGCCGACATGATCTTCGTCTACCAGGAAGCGCACGCGGCGTACGTGGGGGGCGGGATCCTCGACACGATGTGGCCGGCATCGATGGCCGTGATGGCGCTGGCGGCATGGCAGCCCGCATCGCGCGCCGTGCAGCGGGCCGTCGTCGGGCGCCACACGGTCATCCTCCCCGCCATCTTCGGCGCGCTTGCCCTCGCCCTCCTCGCCAGTGCCTCGGTGCGCCCGCTGACGCCCCTTGCGCTCGGTCTCGCGACCGGTGCGCTGCTGGCGACCGGCGCACGCGCGTCGCTCACATATCTGGAGAACGTGCGCATGCTCAAGCGCCAGACCCTCGACGCGATCACCGACTCCCTGACAGGCCTGCCGAACCGGCGCGGGCTGATGGAGGACCTCGACATCGCGGCCCAGGGTGGTCTGCGGGGGCGCTCGTCGACGCTCGTCTTCTTCGACCTCAATGGCTTCAAGCGCTACAACGACAGCTTCGGCCACGGCGCGGGAGACGACCTGCTGACACGTCTCGGCGCGGCCCTCGCGCAGTCAGTCGACGGCTACGGGACGGCCTACAGGCTCGGCGGAGACGAGTTCTGCGTCCTCTTGGACGGGCGATTCCCGCCTGGCGACGCCCTCGTGGCCCGGGCGCACGCCGCGCTCGCGGAGCACGGCAGCGGCTTCCGCATCACCGCCGCCTGCGGCGCGGTCGTGCTTCCCGAGGAAGCCGACACCGTCACCTCGGCGCTCAGCCTCGCCGACGAGCGCATGTATGCGCAGAAGAGCGCCGGCCGCGCCAGTGACTCGCAGACGCAGAGCGTCCTCCTGCAGCTGCTCACCGAGCCCGAGCCGACGCTGCACGAATTCCTCGCCGCGACGGGCAGGGCCACCCCGACCGGCCGAGTCCGCTCGGGGCGCCGATCATCGCCGCGCGTGACTCCCACGCTGCGATGAGGACGCCCCGAATGCGGCTGATCAGGCCGCGGCCAGCTCACGCACCTGCGTGAGGCGGATGCTGTTGCCCGACGGATCGCGGAACCCGGAGTCGATGCCGTACGGGCGCTCCTCGGGTGGTTCGGAGAACTCGACGCCGCGATCCTTCAGCTCGGCGTAGGAGCCATGGCAGTCGTCGGTCGTCAGGAAGACCGTTCCTGCGAAGCCCTTCGCCACGAGGATCCGGACCTGCTCGGCCGTCTCGGTGTCCATGATCGGAGGGCCCGGGATGGCCATCAGCGCGATCGCTATGTCGGGCTGTCCGGCCGGGCCGACGGTCAGCCAGCGGAAGTCGCCCATCTCCGGCAGCGTCACATCGCTGCGGACCTCCATGCCGAGCTTCTCCGTGTAGAAGGCGAGCGCCTCCTCCTGGTCGTTTACCCACAGCTGTGCGTTGGCGATTCTGATCATGATGTCCTCCAAGGTCGACAAAGAAAATCTCGTCGCGCACGCTAGCCGCGCACCGCCCCACTGTCTTCTCGAAACGTGCGGTGTTGGGGACGGCCGTAGGCACGCGCCACGCACGTCGGGATCATCGCGTGCTGGGCCGCGGGTGGAAACGTCGCCCGGTAGGCGGTCGGAGGCATGCCGTAGGTGCGGGTGAAGCTCGTCGTGAACGAGCCGACGCTCTGGAGCCCGACCGACAGGCAGATCTCCATCACCGAACGGTCGGTGCTGCGCAGCAGCGCGGCGGCCCGCTCGAGGCGCCGCGTGAGCAGGTAGGCATGGGGTGACTCGCCGAAGATGCGGCGAAACTCGCGGCTGAAATGCGCCCGCGAGAGGCCGGCGGCTTGTGCCAGCTCATCCACGCCGAGCGGCTCGAAGTACCTGGCGTCGGCCAGATCCCTGGCGCGAAGCAGGTGGCGGGCCGTCGGGGGAAATGCCATCGGCTCATTATCGGGCAGTCGCCCGGGGCGGCCCGGGCGGGAATGGCGCCCGAACGCTCGATCACATTGAGCAGGCGCGCCGGGTAAGCTGATCCTGGCCATGACCCAAGGCGGCTCGCGATGAGTAGCTCTGCCGGTGTGGCGGCTCCTCCTTCGTCAGGGGTGACCGACGGTGGCGCCGGCACGCCGATCGCCACCAGCAGAGCACTGCTTCGACCCCCGCCGCGATGGCGCCCGTCGCGTGTGGGTTCCGTCGCGCTCGCCCTCGGACTCCTCGTCACGGCCGCCCTCGTCGTGACGACGCTGACGCTCTATCACCGCAACGAGGATCGTCTTCTCCAGCTGCGCGCCCGGGAGCTCGGCCTCGTCCTGACGGCGGCCGTCCCGGCGGTCCAGACGCCCCTCGCCTCGGCGGCGGAGCTCGCCGATGCGACCGGCGGCAAGCTCGCCAAGTTCCGCACCTTCATCACGCCCGAGGTCGGCGTGGGCCGCCAGTTCAGCTCCGTGTCCCTGTGGCGCCTGAGCTCATCTGGCGCGCGCCTGGCCGCGGTCGTCGGAACAACTCCGCTGCTGGCGTCGCGTCCCCAGCAGGCGCGTGCGTTCTTCGCCCGGGGGGCGAACGCCAAGACGCTGAACGTCATCGGGCTGCTGGACCCGCCGCGACCGAGCGTCGGCTACGAATTTCGCACGCCCGGAGTCAAGCAGGGCTTCGCGGTCTATGCGGAGACCCTGCTCCCCGCCACCAGGCGCTCGAAACTCGAGCGCAACACCGCCTTCTCGGATCTCGACTACGCCGTCTACCTGGGCCGCGCGCGGCGCTCGGGCGACCTGCTCGTCACGAGCATCGCACGGTTGCCGATAACCACCCGCCAGGCGTCGGACGCCGTCCCCTTCGGCAACTCGGCGCTCACCCTCGTGGTGACCCCCCGCGGGTCGCTCGCCGGCGGCTTCTTCCAGAGCCTCCCGTGGATCGTCGCCGGCTTGGGCCTGCTGATCTCCTTCGCAGCCGCGCTCATAGCCGATCGCCTGGCTCAGGGCAGGCTGCGCGCCGAGCGCATGGCTGTCGACCTCGATCGGGTGGCGGCCGAGAACGCGCAGATGTACACCGAGCAGCGGAGCATCGCCCAGACCCTCCAGCACGCGCTCCTGCCCGAGGCGTTGCCGGAAGTGAGCGGTTTGGGGGTGAGCGCCCGCTACGTGCCCGCCGGGTCCGGCATCGAGGTCGGCGGCGACTGGTATGACGTCGTCCCCGCCGGCGAGGGCCGCGTGCTCCTGGTCATCGGCGACGTGTCCGGCCACGGTCTTCGCGCGGCCACGACGATGGCGTCGCTGCGCCACGCCACGCTCGCCTACGCGGCGCAGGACGCCAGCCCGGCGGTCATGCTGGCCAAGCTCTCCGACTTCGTAAACAGCACGCCACACGAGTACTTCGCGACCGTCCTCTGCGCCATGATCGACGTCGAGGCCCACCGCGTGACGATGGCCAGCGCGGGACACCTGCCGCCGCTGCTGATCGACGGCGACGAGGGTCGCTTCCTCGATCTGGACGTGAGCGTTCCGATCGGCGTCGTCGGCGACTTCGACTACGAGGAGGCGATCGTCGAGGTCCCGCCCAACGCGATCCTCGTGGCGTTCACCGACGGGCTGGTCGAGCGTCGCGAGGAGTCCGTCGACGTCGGTCTGGAGCGGCTGCGCGCCGCCGCCGTCGGACAGCGACGAACGCTCGACGAGCTCGTCGCAGGGCTGCCTGCAGCGCTTGCGTTCGCCGACCACCACGACGATACGGCCATCGTGGGAGTGCAATGGCTGAGCTAGACCGTCCGGTCGGCGCCGAGGTCGTCATCGACACGCGGATCGACGCCCAGGGCACGCCCGTGGTCAGGGTCGCCGGCGAGCTCGACAGCTCGAACGCGCACCGCCTCGCGGCGACCATGAGCGCGATAACCGCCGGGCACCCAAGCAGCGTCGTCTTCGAGCTCGACGGCCTTCGCTTCATGGACAGCGCCGGTCTCGCCATCCTCGTCCGCGCGGCGGCCGACATCGCGGACGTCGAGCTGCGCGACCCGTCCCCGATCGTCATGCGCCTGCTCGAGCTCACGGGCCTGACGAGCGTCCTGCGGGTTGCGTCGTGACCAGCACGCGCAGGTTTCCCAGGACGCCGGAGTCGGTCAGCGCCGCGCGTAGGTTCGCCCGCGACGCGGCCGGCGAGCTCCCGTGCGCGGCCCTCGACGCCGTCGAGCTCATGGTCAGCGAGCTGGCGTCGAACTGCATCGAGCACGCGAACACCCCCTTCGAGCTCGCAATCGAGGTGTCCGAGGATGAGGTCCGCGTGTCGGCGCGCGACAGCGGCCGCGGGCGCCCCGTTCCCCGAAGCCCGAAGCTCAGCGAGCCAAGGGGCAGAGGCCTGCGCATCGTCGAGGCCCTGGCGGACGACTGGGGCATCGTCGCCAGCGTGTCCCAGAGCACGGTCTGGTTCTCGCTGTGCCTGCAGCCGAGCGCCGGCGCCTCCGAGCCACGCGGCGGCGGTGCGCACCGGCGTTCCCCGACACCCGCGTGAACGTGGCTACGCTTCGGGGGTGGCGACCCCTCCCAGTCCAGTCCTCTCGCCGTCGCAGCTGACCACGCTCCGCGAGCGGGGCGAGGAGCGCACGGCGGGCGTCGGCGAGATCCTCTTCCGCGTCGGCGATCTGAGCTACCCGTTCATCGCCATCGTCGAGGGTGAGGTCGCGATCCAGGACGCCACCGGGCGGGAGATCATCCGCCACGGCGCGTCGGGCTTCCTCGGCGAGATAAACCTCCTGTCGGGCCAGACGGTGTTCCTGACCGCCGTCGTCACCAAGCCGCTGCGCTACATCGCCGTAGAGCGTGACGCGCTGCGCCCGCTGCTCTACGACGACGCTCAGCTCGGCGACCTGCTGCTTTCGACCTTCATGGCCAGGCGCGAGGCGCTCCAGCAGCAGGGCGTCGGCGTCGACATCCTCGGCCCGCGCTCGTCGGAGTCGACGCGACGGATGGTCGAGTACGCGCGGCGCAACCGCCTGCCCTACACCTGGCACGACCCCGAGCACGGGGGCGAGGAGGCGCAGGACGCGACGGCCGCCATCGCGGCACTGGACGCCGGCGAGCTGCCACTCGTCCGTCTGCCGGGCGGCCTGGAGATGCTCAACCCCAGCGCCGGCGAGCTCTCTCGCGCGCTCGGTATCGGCCTCGAGTTGACGCCCAGGGAGGAGGTCGACCTCCTCGTCGTCGGCGGCGGCCCGGCAGGGCTCGGCGCGGCAGTCTACGGCGCCTCCGAGGGCCTCGAGACGCTCGTCGTCGAGGGGACCGCGCTCGGCGGGCAGGCTGGGACGTCCCGGCGCATCGAGAACTACTTGGGATTCCCCGCCGGCATCAGCGGCTCGGAGCTGACGAGCCGGGCCGTCACCCAGGCGCGCAAGTTCGAAGCGCGTACCGCCACGCCGTATCGTGCCATCGCGCTCGAGCCGGGTGACGAGCGCCACATCGTGCGCCTCGAGGACGATCACGAGGTGTCGGCCCGCGCCGTCGTCCTCGCGACGGGCGCCGACTATCGTCGGCTGCCGCTCGACGAGCTCGCGGACTACGAGGGCACGAGCATCTTCTACGCGGCCGGCCCGGCCGAGGCACAGCGCTGCGGCGCGACCCGAGTCGGCGTCCTCGGCGGCGGCAACTCGGCGGCCCAGGCGGCCGTCTGGCTGGCGCGCGGAGGCGCTCTCGTGACGCTCCTTCATCGGCGCGCCGACCTGCGCGAGACGATGTCGGACTATCTCATCCTCGAGCTCGACCGCTACGGCGTTGCCGTGCGAGACCGCAGCGAGGTCGCGGCGCTGCACGGGAGCGACGGCGAGCTCGAGGCCGTGACACTGCGCGACGGCGAGCGGGTGGCGTTCTCGTTCCTGTTCCTGTTCCTTGGCGCCGCTCCGTGCACAGACTGGCTCGGCGACGTCGTGGCGCGCGACGAGAACGGCTTCGTCCTCACCGGCGCCGAGGCAGGCGCCGTCGGCCTGTTGGAGACCAGCGTCCCGGGCGTCTACGCGGCGGGCGACGTGCGCTCGGGCTCGATCAAGCGCTGCGCCACGGCCGTCGGCGAGGGCGCCATGGTCGTCCGCTTCGTCCACGAGCGCCTCTCAGGGGTGGCCGCCTGAGCACTGCGCTGCACGCCGGTCGCGATGCAGGCGCGCGGCGCCGCTGTTAGGGTCCGCACCAGGCAGGCAGGCAGGCAAACAAGGGGGGCTCGATGAAGACCTTGCGGATCGGTCGTGCGGTTTCGGCGGCAATGACACTCACGGGGCTGGCGCTGATGCTCGCACCCCAGGCTGGGGCACGCGGACTGACCGCACCGGTGACGGCCGGGCCACCACTGCCGCTCACCGCCAAGCACCTCGACCTCGACGGCTTCTTCCCGGCGACGACGAGGATCCACGTGGGCGACAGGATCAGCTGGTCGATCAACGGCTTTCACACCGTCTCCATCCTTCCGGCCGGCAAGGCGGCCCCACCGCTGATCATCCCGGCCCCGGCCAACCCGATCGCCGGCAAGCTCGACGCCATCGGCGCGCCGATGTGGTTCAACGGCCAGCCGAACCTGGAGGTAAACCCGGTCGCCGCTGCGCCCAGCGGAGGCAAGGTCTACGCGGGCAAGGGCTTCCTCAACAGCGGCCTGCCGGCGCCCACCAACGGACCGCCGCCGCCCTTCGTCGTGAAGTTCACCACGGCGGGCACGTACACGTTCCACTGCCTCGTCCACCCGGGCATGCAGGGAGTCGTCAAGGTGCTGCCCAAGCGCAAGAAGGTGCCGAGCGCCGCACAGGATCGTCTCGCCGCGCTCAATCAGGGAGCCGTTGCCGTCGGGGCGGCGCGCGTCCTGGCACGGGTCAAGCCGCCCGCGGCGACCGTCCTCGCCGGCAACGACTCCGGCCCGGTCGCGTGGTTGCGCTTCTTCCCCGAAAAGCTGAGGGTGAAGGTCGGAACGACCGTCAACTTCCGCATCGCCTCCAAGCGGGAGATCCACACGATCACGTTCGGGCCTGCCGCCTACACGACGCAGATCGAGAGCACGTTCACCACGCCCAGCCCCAACGCGGCCGGACCCCCGACGCTGATCGTCAACCCGTTCGGCGCCTATCCGAGCGATCCGCCGCCACTGCCGCCGTACACCGGCGCCAACCACGGCAACGGGTTCGAGGCGGCGGGCATCCTCGCACCGGCCGGCGGTCCGCTTCCGTCAGCCGCGAGCATCACGTTCACGACGCCGGGCGTCTACAAGTTCGAGTGCGTCATCCACGAAAACATGGACGGGACCGTCACGGTCACCAAGTGAGCACCTGCAGTGCGGCGCCGCGGCCCCTGGTCGCCGGCGCCGCGCGCGTGCGCGCCAAGCGGCAGCGCGCGGCTCACAGATCGCGCAGGAAGGCCAGCAGCTCCTCGTTGACCGCGTCCGGCGCCTGCTGCTGGACCCAGTGACCGGCGCCGGGCACGACGACGTCGCGGCGCAGGTCCGTCACCCACCCGTTCATCGCCTCGCCGGGCATGAAGCGGCGAACCGGGTCCAGCTCGCCGGTGAGGAACATCGCAGGCTGTTCGACGCGCCGGTCGGCCACGTCCGCCGTCAGCTCCCAGTTGCGATCGATGTTGCGATACCAGTTCAGTCCGCCCGTGAAGCCTGTCCGCTCGAACGCCTCGACATAGACGTCGAGCTCCTCGGCGGAGAGCCACGTCGGCAGGCGCGGGGCTCTTGGCTCCTCCTCGGCCCACTGTGACGTCCACTGTCGAGATGTCGTCAGGGTTCGCCGCACATCGCGAGCGAGCGCCTCGTCGGCGACGCCCGGACTCTGGAACCAGACGATGTAGAAGTCCTCGCCGAGGTGGCGGCGCATGATCGGTATCGGCGCCGCGGGTGCCCGTGGAACGAACGGGACGCTGAGGCCCGCCACCGCGCGCACACGGGTCGGGTGCAGGACGGACAGCTGCCACACGGCGTTGGCGCCCCAGTCGTGGCCGACGAAGATCGCCGACTCCTCCTCGACGGCGTCGAGCAGGCCGCAGAGGTCCCCGCAGAGCTCGACTACGTCATAGGCGTCGACCTCCGGCGGCGTCGAGCTCTCGCCATATCCGCGCATGTCGGGTGCGAGCACCCGGTAGCCCGCCGCGACGAGCGCCGTGATCTGGTGGCGCCAGGAGAACGCAAGCTCGGGGAACCCGTGGCAGAGGACGACGAGCGGCCCGCGGCCCTCGTCGAGGCTCGACAGCTCGATCCCGTTCGTTGCGATCCGACGCCTCGGCATCGCGCCAACGATACGCGCCGCGTGCCGCCTGCGCGGGGCCCGGCGTAGACTGACTGAAGTCAGGGACTTCTCGATGCTCTGAGGGAGGACGCATGGAGTGGATGAGCCCGATCGACTCGTCGTTTCTACACGTCGAGAACAACATCACGCCGATGCACATCGGCGGCGTCAGCATCTTCGCCGGTCCGCCTCCGCCTTTCGAGGATCTCCGGGCGATGGTCGAGGGCAAGCTCGACATCGTGCCGCGCTACCGCCAGAAGGTCCGCTTCGTGCCGCTCCAGGCCGGTCCGCCGGTGTGGGTCGAGGATCCGCACTTCAGCCTCAACTACCACCTCCGCCACACGGCGGTGCCGGCGCCGGGAGGAGAGGCGGAGCTGCGCGCCATGGCCAGCCGGGTCTTCTCCCAGCACCTCGACAGGAACAAGCCGTTGTGGGAGCTGTGGGTCGTCGAGGGCCTCGACGACGGGCGCTGGGCACTGCTCTCGAAGGTCCATCACTGCATGGTCGACGGCGTCGCTGCGACCGACCTAATGTCGGTCATGTTCTCCGACGAGTCGGTGGCCGCCGGCACGGCCCAGTGGTCTCCGGAGCCCGAGCCCTCCGGCCTGGAGATCCTGATCGGATCCCTGCGCCGGCGCGTCACGCCGGCCGGCCAGGTGCAGGCGCTCCAGCATGCGCTGCAGAGGCCGCGCGAAACGGTGCGGACGCTCACCGAGACGGCCCGCGCGCTCGCGTCGGCGACACGCACGCTGCGTCCGGTCTCGTCCTCGACGCTCACCGGGCCGATCGGCCCGCACCGGCGCTGGAGCTGGGCACAGGTGCGCCTGACCGACGTCAAGGCGGTCCGCAGCGACCTTGGCGGGACGGTCAACGACGTCGTCCTGACGGTGATCACGAACGGGTTCCGTGAGCTGCTCGAGTCGCGTGGCGAGCACGTCGATGCCGGTCTCGTCGTCCGCACGATGGTGCCCGTTTCGGTGCGCGCGCGAGGCGAGAAGGGCGTCTACAACAACCGCGTCTCGGCCGTCTTCGCCGGTCTGCCCGTCGGCGTCGAGGACCCGGCCGTGCGCCTCGCCCAGATCCGCGCCGAGATGGACGGCATCAAGCAGTCCAAGCAGGCGGTCGCCGGCGACGTGCTGACGTCGCTGTCGGGCTTTGCGCCGCCGCTGCTCCTGGCCCTCGGCAGCAGGCTCATCACCGTCTCGCCGCGCCTGAACATCCACACCGCCACCACCAACGTGCCGGGCCCGCAGCAGCCGGTCCAGACGCTCGGCCGCAGGATGCTCGAGTCGTATCCGTTCGTGCCCGTCGTCGGCTCGATCCAGATCGTCGTCGCGATCTTCTCCTACGACGGCGGCCTCTACTTCGGCATCACCGGCGACTACGACGGCGCGCCCGACGTCGACGTCCTGGCGGCCGGCATCGAACACGGCATGGACGACCTGCTCGCGCTCGTGCAGCCGGCCGGCTCGACGCGCGCCCGCACGACACCGCCCCGCGTCGCGCCTGCCCGCGCGACGGGAGCGGGCGCACGCGCGAGCAAGAAGCCCGCCTGAGCGCCGGCGCGTCGCTCGCGGCTGCCATCATGGGCCGCGAGCCCGATGAACAAGCCCGAGCCAAGCGGACGTGACCTCCTCGCCGAGTGGCGGCGGATGATGGACTCCGTCCTCAGCTCGGCCGCATCGGTCGCCGGCCGGAAGGAGCTGCCCGGCGAGCTGCTCGGAGCCATGCAGCGTCAGATGGAGCTCGTTCAGGAGGTGCTCGACCGCGAGCGGCGCCTGCAGGGCGAGCTGACCAGCCGCCTGCTGGCTCCCGTCGATGCCGTGTTCGACCTGCTCGAGGAAGCCGGCGCCACCCTGCGCGGCCAGGCCGAGGCGCTCGAGTCGGCCGGACGGGCCCTGGAGGAATCGGCCGGCATGATGAAGCGCCAAGCCGAGGTCTTCGAGCGGACGATCGGCAAGCTGCGCCAGCCGGTCGAGCTCGCGAAGGGACAGCGGGCCACTCGCGCCCGTCGGGGCGACGGCGAGCCGAAGCAGCCGAAGAAGCCGAAGGACTGAGGCACCGTGACGGCACCGCGACGGCGCCGCCCAGACGCGCTCAGCCGGGGCCTATGCGCAGCACGAGCTTGCCGACGTTCTCGCCGGTGAAGAGCTTCAGCAGCGTGTCGTGGAAGTCCGCGATGCCCCCGTCGACGATGTCCTCGCGAGAGACGAGCCGCCCCTCGCGCAGCCAGCCCGCGAGCTCGGCGGCGGCCTCGCCATAGCGGGCGCCGTAGTCGAAGACGACCATCCCGGTCATCGACGCCCGCGCCACGAGCAGTGCCAGGTAATTGCTCGGGCCCTGGACCGACGTCGTCGCGTTGTATTGGGACACCGCTCCGCAGATGACGATGCGGGCGCCGCGCGCGAGGCGTGTCAGCGCAGCGTCGAGGATGGCGCCGCCGACGTTGTCGAAGTACACGTCGATACCCTCCGGCGCGGCCGTTCTCAGGGCGAGGCGGACGTCCTCGGACTTGTAGTCGATGGCCGCATCGAAGCCGAGCTCGTCGGTCAGCCAGCGGCACTTCTCCTCGCCGCCGGCGATGCCGACGACACGAGCGCCCTTGATCTTGGCGATCTGCCCGGCGACGCTGCCGACGGCGCCGGCGGCGCCCGAGACCACGACGGTCTCGCCGTCGCGGAGGCGGCCGACGTCGAGGAGGCCGAAGTAGGCCGTCAGGCCGGGCATGCCGAGCGTGCCGAGATGGGTCTCCGGCGCGGCCAGCGACGGGTCGATCTTGACGGCGCCCCTGCCGTCGGAAAGCCCGTACTCCTGGACGCCGAAGTTGCCGTACACGTGCTCGCCCACGGCGAAGCCCGGGTGCTCGCTGCTGATCACCCGCCCGACGGCTCCGGCGCGCATGACGTCGCCGATCTCGACCGGCTCGATGTAGGAGGCGCCGGCGTTCATCCAGCCGCGCATGGCGGGGTCCAGCGAGATGTGCGACACGGCCGCGACGAACTCGCCGTCGGCCGGTGTCGGAACCGGCTCCTCCGTAAGGGCCCAATCCGACGGACGCGGCAGGCCGGACGGCCTTGCGGCCAGGCGGACCTGGTGGTTGACGCTACTCATCGACTGCTCTCCCATCGTCGTGGTACCGGGGCTCACGCCGTCGTCCCCCCGTCGATGACCAGCTCGGCGCCGGTCACGTAGCTGCTCTCGTCGGAGGCGAGATAGACGGCCGCGTCGGCGACCTCCTCGGGCGTGCCGATCCGCCCCTGCGGTATCGCCCGGATCAGCCGGTCGACGAGCTCGGGCGTCTGCTCGCGCTGGCGCGCGTTCATCTCGGTGTCGATCTGGCCCGGGTGGAGCGAGTTGACCCGCACACCCTTCCCGGCGAGCTCACGTGCGAGAACCTTGGTCATGCCGCGGACGGCCCACTTGCTCGCCGCATAGGCCGTCAGGTACGGGCTGCCGGTGAGCCCGGCGACCGACGACACGTTGACGATGGACCCGGCGCCCTGCCCGCCCATGACCGGCGCGAGCGCGCGCATTCCGAGGAAGACGCCGACCTGGTTGACCTCAACGACGCGGCGGAAGTCCGCGAGCGTCGTCTCATCCAGGGCCGCCGCCAGGAACACGCCGGCGTTGTTGAGCAGCACGTCGACGTGCCCGTGAACGTCGAGCGCGTGGGCCACGACCTCGGCCCAGCCCTCCTCGCTGGTGACGTCGTGGGTCATCGAGACGGCGCCTGCGCCGAGCTCTTCCGCGAGCGCCTGGGCGGCGTCGGGGCGCGCGTCGGTCACGACGACGGCGGCTCCCTCCTCGATGAAGCGGCGGGCTGTCGCAGCGCCGATGCCGCCGCCGGCGCCGGTGACGATCGCCACCTTTCCCTCCAACCTCGCCACCCCCATGCGGGCGACTATATCCCGGGGTGTCCGAGCCGCGCGCATGCGCCGCGGCCTGAGTTGCGTCATCCTGGCCTGCGATGAAGGGCCGCGAGATCCGCTCCTGGCTGATGGACATGGACGGCGTGCTTGTCCGCGAGGAGCAGGCGATCGCAGGCGCCGACCGGTTCCTCGCCCGGCTGCGCGAGCGCGGCACTCCGTTCCTCGTGCTGACGAACAACTCCACCTACACGCGGCGGGATCTCTCGGCGAGGCTGCATGCCAGCGGACTGGAGGTCCCCGAGGACGCCATCTGGACTTCCGCGCTGGCGACGGCGCGCTTCCTCGAGGACCAGCGACCCGAAGGCTCGGCGTTCGTCATCGGCGAGGCCGGGCTGACCACGGCGCTGCACGACGCCGGCTACACGCTGACCGATCGCGCTCCCGACTACGTCGTGCTGGGCGAGACGCGGACGTACTCGTTCGAGCGCATCACCCGCGCCATCCGCCTGATCGTCGATGGCGCGCGCTTCATCGCCACGAACCCCGACGCCACCGGTCCGAGCACGCAGGGCCCGCTGCCGGCCACGGGCTCGGTCGCGGCGCTCATCAGCCGGGCGACCGGGGTCGAGCCGTACTTCGTCGGCAAGCCCAACCCGCTGATGATGCGCTCGGCGCTAAACGCCATCGACGCGCACTCCGAGACGGCGGCGATGATCGGAGACCGGATGGACACCGACATCGTGTCGGGGCTCGAGGCCGGCATGGAGACGATCCTCGTGCTGAGCGGCGTCACCGCCCGCGCCGAGGCCGAGCGCCATCCGTTCCGCGCCTCGCGGATCGTCGACTCGGTTGCCGATCTCGTGGCCGAGCTCGATTAGCGCCGCCGCCTGCCGGCGGCGGGGCGGGGGCGCTGTAGCCTGGGACTATGGACGAGCGAAGAGGGAGCGCGTGGTTCGGCCTGCCTGCGATGGTGGCCGTGTTCGCGTTCGTCGCGTTCGCGAAAGCCGGTGGGATCGTGATCGCCGTCATCGGCACGGTTGTCCTGTTCGCGATCATCGGGGCCGTCGTCACGACCGCCAAGCGACGCCCGCCGCCCTAGGCGGATCGCTACGCTTGCTGGATGTGTCGAAACATCAGATCCCTCCACAACTTCGAGCCGCCGGCGTCGCAGGCTGAGATCCACGACGCGGCGCTTCAATACGTCCGCAAGATAAGCGGCTCCACGAAGCCCTCGCATGCCAACGCCGAGGCCTTCGAGCGGGCGGTCGAGGAGGTGGCGCTCGCCACCGAGCGTCTGCTCGACGGCCTCGTCAGCTCGGCGGCGCCCAAGGATCGCGAGATCGAGGCGGCCAAGCGTCGCGCCCGCAGCGCCCAGCGCTTCGCAGCCTGACGCGCGGGCGCGGCCCCTGCCTCAGACGATCGGCGGCGGCGTCCCGTGGGCGCTGGCGGCCAGGGCGGGGTCCCACCGGCAGACCGTGCAGGCATGGCTGAAAGCCGAGCGGGCGAACTCGAGCGCCGCGGCGTGCGGATCGGGGCTCGCGCAGACGTCGTCCCAGTCGAGGATGTACTCGCCCAGCGCCGCGTCCCAGCGCGAGGCGGCCGGCGCGAGCTGCGCGGAGGCGAAATCCTCGGGCGCCGGATGGGCGTAGGCGTAGAACGCGGGCTTGCCGTAGCGCGTGTCGCCGGGCCACCACCCGACGGCGACCTCCTGCGAATCCATGGCGTTGCGCATGATGAAGTCGCTCGACGGGGGATCGGCGGGTTGACCCGAGAACAGGCTGACCGCGAGGTCGAACGATCCCCACCAGGCGTTGACGGGCGTCGAGCGGCCCCTGAACGGTGCGCGGAAGGCGGCCAGCACGAGCGCCGCCCGCGTGGCCGCCGCGAAGTAGGCCGACACCCGCGCCGGGTCGTAACTGGCGTGCTCGTCGTCCTCGTCGAGCGGCACGCTCCAGGGGACCTCCTGGGGGGTGGGGTCGATCTGCACCTCTCCGACCGCCGCGAGGATCTCGCGAGTGACGACCCCGACGGCTCGGTCGGGGCCGAGCGGGATCCGCGCCCCGCGGCCGGCGCTGTGTTCGACGACGGCCTCGTGGGCGTGCAGGTCGAGGGCCACGACGAGCGCGCCGTCGCCCCCGGGCGCGGGCAGCGGCGCGGTCTCCCAGCCCCTCGCGGTCAGACGCAGCGCGGCGTGCTGAAGCTGCGGCTCGGGCGGGGCGAGGGCGACAGCGAGCTTGCCCAGCAGCTGGGTGTGCGCGTGGAGCGTGTCGCACGTCGCGCTCCACGAGTCGTAGTCCAACGTCGGCCACGCGGGCGCCATGGGCGCAGCGTAGCGCGACTCCGCGAGCCCATGGCGAGCGCAGGGCCGACAGCGGCTCGTGCGCGGCCCAGCGGCCCAGTATCGTCCGGGAGGCCGCCGGCCGAGCGCGACTCCGCCGGCCACGCGACAGCAAGATGACCCTCGATCGAGTTCCACCCCCACCAGCTCCCGCCGGCCCAGGCCCGCGGTCCGCGGCGCCCGCCAGGGTCGACGCCGTGGCCAACGTCCTCGCGACCGTCGTGCCGGCCGGCCTCGTCGTGTGGGCAGCCTGGCGGGCTTGGGGGGGAGCCCTGAAGTGGCCCGATCTCGTGGTCCTCGTCGTGAGCTACACGCTGACCGGTCTCGGGGTGACGGTTGGGTTTCACCGCCTGCTGACCCACCGCAGCTTCAAGACGAGCCCCGCCATGCGGGGTCTGCTGGCGGCGCTCGGCTCGGCCGCCGTCGAGGGTCCGGTGATCGAGTGGGTGTCCAATCACCGCATGCACCACCAGTTCTCCGACGCGCCGGGAGACCCGCACAGCCCTCACCTGGAGCACCGCGCCGGCCTCCGCGGCGCGCTCACCGGTCTCGTGCACGCCCACGTCGGCTGGATCTTCAGGGGCGAGGCGCTCGCGGACGAGCAGCGCTACGCCAAGGACCTGCTGGCCGACCCGGTCGTGCGGTTCGTCGACCGCAGCTTCCTGCTGTGGGTCCTCGCCGGCTTGGCGTTCCCGTTCGCGCTCGGCTACGCGCTGAGCGGTACCCTCGCAGGGGCGCTCACGGGCCTGTTGTGGGGTGGCGCCGTGCGGCTGTTCTGCCTGCACCACGCGACGTTCTCGATCAACTCGCTGTGCCACTTCTTCGGGCGGCGCCGCTTCGACACCGGCGATGAGTCGCGCAACCTCTCGTGGCTGGCCGTGCCGACGCTGGGAGAGGCGTGGCACAACAACCACCACGCCTTCCCGACCTCCGCCCGCCATGGCCTGCGCTGGTGGCAGCTCGACCCGTCGGCGTGGGTCATCGCGGCGATGGAGCGCTGCGGGCTGGTGTGGGACGTCGTGCGGATAGCACCCGAGCGCGAGCTCGCGAAGCTCGCTCCGGTCGCGCCCAGGTCGCGCTGAGCAGACACGGCGGCGTGAGCGGCGCTAGAGTCGCGGCCATGGAGAGGAACAGCGCGCTCAGCACGCTCGCCGGTCTCCGCGTCGCGATAGGCGTCGGATCGTGGGCGACGCCCAGGATCGCCGGGAAGCTGTTCGGGCTCGATGCCGCCGCGAACCCCCAGTCGCCCTATCTCGCGCGCCTGTTCGGTGTCCGTGACATCGCCCTCGCGTGGGGAGCGCTTAGGAGCGAGGGCGACGCACGGCGTCAATGGCTGATGGCCGGCGTCGTCTGCGACGGTGCCGACGCCGTCGCGGGGGTGGCGGGCGGTCGCGGCGGCTATCTGCCGAAACTGACGAGCGTGCTCGTGTCGGGCACGGCCGTCTCGGCCATCGTCCTCGGCCTGATCGCGCTGGGCGAGGACTAGCAGGACGCGAAGGACTCAGGCGACGGTCCGGTATCCAGGCCGAGGAGGGATGAGCATGTATGACTACGTGATCGTTGGGGCAGGGTCGGCAGGCTGTGTGCTCGCCGCGCGGCTGAGTGAGGATCCGGACGTGAGCGTCCTGCTCCTCGAGGCGGGTCCGCCGGACGTCAACGAGAACATCCATGTCCCGCTGGGCTATCTGAAGCTGGGCGCCACGGAGGTCGACTGGGACTACCACTCGGCGCCGGAGGCGGCCTGCTCGGGCAGGCGCATCCCGCTTCCCCGCGGCAGGGTCCTGGGCGGCTCGTCGTCGATCAACGCCATGGTCTACATCCGCGGCAACCGGCGCGACTACGACGATTGGGGCGTCGCCGGCTGGTCCTGGGAGGACCTGCTGCCCTACTTCATCAAGGCCGAGGACAACGAGCGCGGAGCATCGCGATGGCACGGCGCCGGCGGGCCGCTGCCGGTCAGCGACGAGCGCTCGGGCAACGCCATCTCGCACGCGTTCGTGGACGCCGGCGCCGAGGCCGGCCTCGCTCGCAACGAGGACTTCAACGGCGCCGAGCAGGACGGCGTCGGCCTCTATCAGGTGACTCAGCGTGGTGGCATGCGGGCGAGCACGGCGGTCGCATATCTCCACCCGGCGATGGAGCGCGACAACCTCACGGTAATGCCATACATGCAGGTCCAGCGCCTGATCTTCGAGGGCACGCGCGCGGTCGGCGTTCAGGCCAGCCAGCTGGGGCAGATCCAGGATCTGCGGGCCGACCGCGAGGTCATCCTCTGCGGCGGGACCTACAACTCGCCGCAGCTGCTGATGCTCTCCGGCGTCGGGCCCGCCGAGCACCTGCAGCTGCGCGAAATCGAGGTCCTGCTCGATCGCCCCAGCGTCGGCGAGAACCTCTCCGATCATCCAGCCACGCAGCTGGTCTGGACGACCCCCGAGCCCGTCAGCCTGCTGCTGGCGCTCGAGCCGGCGGCCCTGGCCGAGTACGAAGCGACACAGACCGGACCGTTCGCGTCGAACCTGGCCGAGGCGGGAGGCTTCGCACGGGTCGAGACCGACGCGCTCGCACCCGACGTGCAGTTCCACGTCGCGCCGGTTCACATCGTCGACGAGGGCATGCGTGATCCCGAGGGTCACGGCGTATGGGTCTCACCGTGCGTCCTCACGCCCGAGAGCCGCGGCTCTGTCCGGCTGGCCTCGAGCGACCCGACGGCCAAGCCGATCGTCCACAACGACTTCTACTCGACGGCGCGCGACATGGACAGGATGATCGCGGGCCTCTCACTCGCGATGGACATCTGCGGTCAGCCGGCCATGCGGCCGTACTGCGCCGAGCCGTTCACGACGCCGGCGGGCGACGACCTGGAGGCCATGCGCGCCCACGTCGCCCGCACGACGTTCGCCATCTACCACCCCGTCGGCACATGCCGCATGGGCGCCGACGACGATGCTGTGGTCGACGAGCAGCTGCGTGTCAACGGCGTCCAGGGGTTGCGCGTCGTCGACGCGTCGGTCATGCCGGTCGTGCCGCGCGGCAACACGAACGCGCCGACCATCGCCGTCGCCGAGCGCGCAGCCGACCTGATCCGTCACGGCCGGGCGCTCGCCGGCCCGACCGCGAGTACCGTCGACGGGTCGGCGCCGCAGCCGGCGCCGGCATGAGCTCGGCGCCCCGGGCCGTCCACCACCTCAACTGCGGCACGATGTGCCCCCATGGCGCCCGGCTGCTCGCCGGCGAGGGCGGCCTGCTGGCGAGTGCGCGGCTGGTCTGCCACTGCCTCCTGATCGAGGGCGCCAACGGCCTCGTCCTCATCGACACGGGCTTCGGCAGCGACGACGTGCGCAGCCCTCGCCAGCTCGGTGCGCCGTTCAGGCTGCTCGTGCGGCCGCGCCTGGTCGACGCCGAGACGGCGGTCTCGCAGATTCGCGCGCTCGGCTTCGATCCGCGTGACGTCCGCCACGTCGTCACGACCCATCTCGACCTCGACCACGCCGGCGGGCTCCCCGACTTTCCCGAGGCCGAGGTCCACCTGCTGCAGGCCGAGCACGACGCGGCCATGAAACCGAGCCTGCGCCAGCGGCCGCGCTACGTCTCGACGCACTGGGCCCACGGCCCCCGCTGGGTCACCCATCGCGTCGAAGGGGACGACTGGCTGGGCTTCGAGGGGATCCGCATCCTGCCCGGCGGCGACGCCGAGATCCTGCTTGTCCCGCTGGCGGGTCACACGACCGGACACACCGGCGTGGCGATCCGCCGGACCGACGGCTGGCTGTTGCACTGCGGCGACGCCTACTTCCACCACGGTGAGGTCCAGACGCCGTCTCAGTGCCCCGCCGGGCTGCGTGCCTTTCAGGCTCTGAACGACGTCGACGGAACGACACGGCGCCAGAACCGCGAGCGCCTGCGCGAGCTGGCCGAGCGCCACGGCGGCGAGGTCGAGCTGATCTGCTCCCACGATGCGGTCACGTTCACCGACGGCGCGCGCGAGGCGCTGGGCGTCCCCGGCGCATAGCGCGACCGGCGCCCGCACATCTCCGGCGGACGGCGGACGGCGGCCGCTAGGGCGAGGCGCTCGAGCGGGCGTCGCGGACGAGTCGCCGCATGCCCCTCACCCAGCGCTCGGGGTCCGAGCCCTTCAGCTCCATGAACCCGGCGACGTTCTCGTGAGGCAGGATCAGGACGCGCTCGTCGCGGATGCCGGCGATGACCGCGTCGGCGACATCCTCCGGTTCGATCAGCCCCCCGGCCGTTAGTGCCGCCGCGCTGGCGGCGTCATCCATCGCCAGTTCGAGCATCGGCGTGCGGACGCCCTGCGGGCAGATACACGACACGCGCACTCCCGCATCGCCGTACTCGATCGCCAGCCACTCGGCCAGCGACACGGCCGCGTGCTTGGTGACGCTGTAGACGAGCGAGGACACCTGCGTGAGGAGCCCGGCCGCCGACGCGGTGTTGATGAGGTAGCCCTCCCCGCGCGCGACCATCTCGGGCAGCAGGGCCCGGGCGGCCCAGACGTGCGCCATGACGTTGACTCGCCAGGCTTCCTCCCACGACTCCTCGGCGGCCTCTGGGCCGCCCAGCGCTCCGGGCACGCCGGCATTGGAGATGAAGATGTCGATCGGCCCGTTGGCGGCGGTCGCGGTGGCGATCAGCGCCTGGACGCTGTGCTCGCGGCCGGCATCGAACTCGACGGCCAGTCCGCCGACCTCCTCGGCCAGGGCGGCCGCGCCCTTGCCGTCGCGGTCGGCGACGACGACCGAGCCGGCCCCCTCGGCGACGAGGCGCCTGACGAGGGCCCTGCCGATGCCGCCGGCAGCGCCCGTCACGACGATTTGCCGGCCGGTGACCTCCACAGTGCGTACTCTATGTCACATATGGTTTCTGAGGCCAGCGTCCTGCCCTCTCCCGCTGCGCCCCTGTGGGGCGAGCTTCGCTACAGCGGCGAGTTGGCGCGTCTGGTGGCCCGCAGCGCCCTGCGCCCGGGCCACCGTCGGGAGGATGCGGCGCCGATCCTCCTGATCCCGGGCTTCATGGCGGGCGACGCTTCTCTCGCGACGATGCGCCACTGGCTGCGGCGTCGCGGCCACCACGTATCGATGAGCGGCATGGTCGTGAACGTCGACTGCGCCGAGCGCATCGTGTCCCGGCTGGAGGGGAGCCTGCGCTCGCTCTACGCCGAGTCGGGCAAACCGGTCGTCGTAATCGGGCAGAGCCGGGGCGGCGCGCTGGCGCGAGCGCTGGCGGTGCGCAATCCCGACATCGTCTCTGGCCTCGTCATGCTCGGGTCGCCGGTGCGCGACTCGCTGGCGGTCTCCGCGCCGGTCATGCGCACGGTCCGCTGGCTGGCGCGTCTCGGCGACCTCGGGCTCCCGGGACTGTTCTCGAGCAGCTGCCGCGACGGCGAGTGCTGCGAGAGCTTCCGCGCGGACCTGGCTGCTCCGCTGCCCCCCGGCATGAGCGCCGTCGCTGTCCACTCGCGCAGTGACGCCATCGTCGACTGGCGGGCGTGCCTGGACCCCCACGCCGAGCAGGTCGAGGTCGACTCGAGCCACTGCGGCATGTCGGTGCACCCGGCGGTCTACAGCATGCTCGAGCGGGTCCTCGAGCACTGATCTCGCCAGCCTCCGCGAAGGGGGACTAGAGCGTCTGCTCGTGGCGATCGATCTCGAACCACATGCAGGCCAACGGGTCGCCGTCGTCGATCGACCAGCGATCCGAGAGACGGTCCAGGAGCAGGACCTCGTACTGCGCGCCGCTGTCCTCTGGCCATTCAAGAAGCTCGCGGGCGGCGCGGATCTCGACGCGAACGACGTCCTCGGGCATCCAGGCGCGCAGCTGGACGTCGTGGGGGCCCGCCTCTCCGCACTGCTGCACGGCGTGCGACACGAGCTCGCTCGTCAACAGGGTCACCGCCGCGCGCAGGTCTGGCGAGGGGCGGTCGATCATGCCCACGTGATGGCGGGCAGCACGCGGCGCGAACGGGTCGAGCCGCAAGGACAGGTCCAGGTCCGGGCTGTGCAGGCGCGTCAACATCCTCTCGGTGGATTTCCCTGCCGGGGGACAGGGTAAACCCGCGTGGCCTACATTAGACGGGTGTCCGGTGCAATCGGGGGAACGGAGGTGCCCGACTCGGTCGGGGCGGTTGTTCGTGGCGCGGCGCCTCGCCTGGTGCGCGACGGCTTCGGTCCGCTGGCCGCGTTCTTCCTCGGCTGGAAGCTGCTCGGTCTGGGCGCCGGCATCGCGGCCGCGGTCCTCTTCGGGCTGACGGTGTTCGCGCACGAGCGGCGGCGCGGCCAGCCGGGGGTCATCGTGCGCCTGGCCCTCGTGCTGGTCGCGATCCGGGCGAGCGTCGGGCTGAGCTCGGACAGCGCGACGACCTATCTCGCCCAGGAGATCGCCATCGACGCGCTGCTCGGCTGCGTCGTCCTGGGCTCGCTGAGGTCCCAACGGCCGTTCGCATCCTGGTTCACCGAGGAGATCTACCCGGTCGGCGAGCAGCTGCGCGAGTCTCCTCCCTTCAAGCGGGCGATGCGCAGGATCACGGCCGTATGGGCGGCTTACTTCTTCGCGCGGGCGGCCGTCCGCCTCACCGCCCTGCTGACGCTGAGCACCGACAGCTATGTGCTCGTCGCCGCCCTCAGCGACGCTCCCTTCCTGATCGCCCTGCTCGCGTGGTCGGTCCGCCACACCTTCCAGGTGCTGCGCACGAGCGAGCACTGGGGCCCGATGATCGCCGCCGCGCAGGCCCCGGCGGAGCCGGCGACCCTCTGACCGGGTCGCTACGATCGGCGACCACATGCTCAATGCCGACCAGATGCTCGAGGTCGCGGCCACGCGCACGAGCGAGCTGGCCGCGCCCGGGCTGAGCCCGCGTCCACGCCGCAAGGTCGCCGTCCTCAGCTGCATGGACACGCGCATCGACCTCTTTCCGATGCTCGGGCTCGAGCGCGGCGACGCCCACATCATCCGCAACGCCGGCGGCCTCGTGACCGACGACGTGATCCGCTCGCTGAGCGCCTCCCAGCGGCTGCTCGGCACCGAGGAGGTGGTCGTCGTGATGCACGACGGCTGCGGCCTGCACGGCGCCTCCGAGGACGAGTTCGCACAGGCCCTGCTCGCCGACGGCGTGCTGCCCAGCTGGCGTCTCGGAGCCTTCGAGAACGTCGAGTCGACGCTCCTGGGCGGCCTCACCCGCCTGACCACAAGCCCCGAGCTCCGGGCCCGAGATCACATCAGGGGCTTCGTCTTCAATCCCGAGACGGGCGCGCTGCGCGAGGTGCGGGTCGCCGAGGAGCCGTGAGCTCGCCCGGCCGCCCGGCTAGTAGGCTGGCGCGGCCATGAGAGCCGTGACCTTCCAGGCCCCCGGCGTCGTCAGCGTCGAGGATCGTCCCGAGCCCGAGCTCGTCGATCCCGGAGACGCCATCGTCCGCATCGAGGCGACGGGCGTGTGCGGGTCGGACCTGCACATCTTCCACGGCCGCGTGCAGATCGAGCCGGGCTTCACGATCGGTCACGAGTACGTCGGCACGGTCGTGGCGGCCGGCGAGGCCGTGGCGCGCGTCGCGGTCGGCGACCGTGTGCTCGGGTGCTTCCAGACGGCCTGCGGCGAGTGTTTCTTCTGTCGCCGGGGTCTCTACCACCGATGCATCGAGTCGCGCACCTTCGGACACGGCGCGACGCTCGGCGCGCTGCAGGGCACCCAGGCCGAGCTCGCCCTTGTGCCCCGCGCCGACCTCGTGCTGCGCCGTGTGCCCGAGGGCATGAGCGACGACGTCGCCCTGTTCGCCGGCGATGTCATGGGCACCGGCTTCCATGCCGTCGACGCGAGCGGGCTAGGACCGGGCGATGTCGCCGCCGTGCTCGGCCTCGGGCCGGTCGGGCTCTGCGCTGTTCAGGCCGCCCGGGCCGCCGGCGCTGCGCATGTCTTCGCGATCGACACCGTGCCCGAGCGCCTCGCGATGGCGCAGTCCTTCGGCGCCGAGCCGTTGAACCTCGTCGAGCAGGACGTTCGCGCCGCGGTTCGTGGCGGTACCGAAGGCCGCGGCGTCGACGTGAGCATCGACGCGGTCGGCGACCCGAAGGTTCTCGAGAGCGCCATCCGCCTGACGCGGGCCTGCGGGAGCATCCAGTGCATCGGCGTCTACGCCGAGCGCGCCGAGGTGCACATGGGCCTGCTGTGGCTGAAGGCGCTGACGCTGCGCGGCGGTCACGCCAACGTCCTCGCCCATGTCGATCGCGTCCTCGCGATGCTCTCGGCCGGCGTGCTCGATCCCTCGGCGCTCGTCACCCACCACATGAAGCTCGAGCAGGCTCCCGAGGCCTACGCGGTCTACGACCGTCGCGAGGCCCTGAAGATCGTCCTGACGCCCTGAGCCGCGCCGCGGCGCGGCGTGCTCGCGCGCGGCTACTCGACCCAGTCGAAGGAGCGCGTAACGGCCTTGCGCCACAGCCGGTACTCGCGTGCGCGCCGGTCCTCGTCCATGGACGGCTCCCAGCGCCGGTCGGCTGACCAGCGCTCGCGCAGGTCGGCCTCATCGGTCCAGAAGCCGACGGCCAGGCCCGCGGCAAAGGCCGCCCCGAGAGCCGTCGTCTCGGTCACCTTCGGGCGGATGACGGGCACGCCGAGAACATCGGCCTGGAACTGCATGAGCAGCTCGTCGGCCGTCATACCGCCATCGACCTTCAGCTCGGTCAGCGGCATCTCGGCGACGGCGTTGGCCGCATCGAGCACCTCGCGCGTCTGCCATGCCGTGGCCTCGAGGACGGCCCTGGCGATGTGGCCGGCGCGCGCGTATGCCGTCAACCCGACGATGACCCCCCGCGCGTCGTCGCGCCAGTACGGCGCGAACAGCCCGGAGAAGGCCGGCACGAAGTAGACGCCGCCGTTGTCCTCGACGCTCCGCGCCAGCTGCTCGACCTCGGCCGCGGTCCGGATCAGACCGAGCTGGTCGCGCAGCCACTGCACGGCCGCGCCCGTCACCGCGATCGAGCCCTCGAGGACGTAGCTCGCCGGCTCCTCGCCGATCTTGGCCGCCACGCTGGTCAGCAGGCTCGGAGTGTGGACGATCTCGCGGCCGGTGTTGACGAGCAGGAAGGACCCGGTGCCGTACGTGTTCTTGGCCTCGCCGCGGGAGAAGCAGGTCTGCCCGAACAGCGCGGCCTGCTGGTCGCCGATCATGCCCGCCACGGGTCGGCCGCCCAGTGCCGTCCCAGATGCCTCGCCGTAGAGCTCACTCGACGAGCGGATCTGCGGGAGCATGCTGCGTGGCACCCCCATCAGGCGCAGGCTCGGCTCGTGCCAGTCGAGCGTCTGGAGGTCCATCAGCATCGTGCGGCTCGCGTTGGTGACATCGGTGGCGTGGACGCCGCCGCGGAGACCGCCCGTGAGGTTCCACAGCAGCCACGTGTCCATCGTCCCGAACGCCAGCTCACCCTGCTCGGCACGCTCGCGCAGGCCCGGCACGTTGTCCAGGATCCAGGTGATCTTCGGCCCCGAGAAATAGGTCGACAGCGGCAGGCCGACCCGGTCGCGGAGCCGATCGACGCCCTCCGCGCCGGCGAGCTCGCGGACGAGTCCATCGGTCCGCGTGTCCTGCCAGACGATCGCGTTGTGGACCGGCTCGCCCGTCTGGCGATCCCACACGACCGTCGTCTCGCGCTGGTTGGCGATCCCGATCGCCGCGATGTCGCGGGCCTCGGCGTCCGACGCCGCCAGCGCGCCGCCGATGACCTCGCGCGTGCGCCGCCAGACTTCGGCGGCGTCGTGCTCGACCCAGCCGGCCCGTGGGTGTGTCTGCTCGTGCTCTCGCTGGTCGGACGCCGCGATGCGCCCGTCGGCATCGAACAGGATCACACGCGTGCTCGTCGTTCCCTGGTCGATCGCCGCCACGTATGAGCCCATGCGCGAAGCGTACCCGCGGGTCGGCCGGCGGCCGCTCAGGAGTCGGTGAAGACGTCGGCCGGCGTCTTCACCGAGCTCGCCCCAGCGACGACCGCCCTCACGTCGACGGGGCCGGCGAGTTGGGCGGGCGCGGGCGCGACGCAGGTCGTGCTCGAGGAGCAGCTCACCGGCTTCGCGGCGACGGCACCGAACTTGATCGTCGTCGTACCGGACCCGGGCGCGAAGCCGCTGCCGGTGATCGTGACGAGCGTCCCTCCGCCGGTCGGCCCACCGGAGGGGCTGATGCCGGTGATGACCGGCAGATAGTGGAAGCGCTCGGCAGTCGCGATCGGGCTCTTGCCGAAGCGGTTGGTCACCGTGACGTCCGCTATGCCGGCGGGGCCGGGTGGTGCGACGGCGGCGATCTGTGTCGCCGAGACGACCGTGAAAGAGGCGCCCGTCGAGCCGAACGCGACGGCGCTCGTTTCGCGGTCGAAGTTGGTCCCCGTGATCACGACGTTCGTGCCCCCGGTGACCGGCCCTTTGGTCGGAGTCAGGCGGGAGACGGTCGGCAGGTCGCCGAGGGTGAGGACGCGGGCCGTGCCGTCGCCCGTCCCGTCCGCCGCGAAGACGGTCAGGGCGATGTCGTACACACCGGCCGCCGGGAACGTCCATCTGAAGATCGGCGAGGTCGTCTGCGTCGGCGTCCCGCCGCCGGGGCCGCCGGGCTGCCACTCGTAATAGGCCACGCCGCCCGGCGCCTTCGACGCGCTGGCGTCGAAGGTCGCTTCCTGTTCACCCGACGTCGCCGAGAAGGAGGCCACCGGCTCGGCCCCGGCGAAGGTCAGGCGCTGCATGCACGCGTGCCCCTGGTTGCTCCACTCCTGCTGATACCAGTAGGGGTGGCCGTTGATCAGCTGGTTGTAGCTGGCCCCGTTCGGGGCGGTTCCGAGCGGCGTGCCGAATTCCGAGGCTTCGGAGAACGTCCGGCACTTGTCGGCGATCTCGTAGCCGGTGCTTTCACCCGACGCCCAGTCGGTCCACGCGCTGTTTGGTTCCGGATCGGTGGTCGACTCATCGTGCTCGTGGCTGAGGCCGCCGGAGATGGTCGCATCGGCGCTCGTGCCGTTCGGATGGTTGCCGTCGTCGCAGATGCCGCCGGCCAGGAAGGGCACGTCGGCGTACACGAGCGGGCCGGAGGTGCGCGCGATGGCACCGTGGTAGGCGCAGAACGCGGGCTGTGAGCTCCCGGCCGAGCAGAGTTCGCCTGCCGCTTCGAAGCAGGTCTCGACGCCGGGAGGCGTGAGCACGAAGTACTCGTGCGTGAGGCCGCCGGGGAGTTTGTGAAGCCGCACGTAGCCGGCGAGCTCGGCCCGGATCTGGGCATCGGTGAGACACACGGTGGCCTGCGTGCAGCCGTTCGCGGGATACGGGTCGGTGTCGAGGATGGCGCCTGCGAAATGCGAGTCGTAGCTCGCGTGGTGGCCCGCCGCGTCGTTGTACTGGGCGGCCACGGAGTCGACGTTCGCCAGGCCGCGGCTGTCGTGCGCGAGGTCTGTGAAGAACGTGTCAATGCCCGGCTTGTAGTCGAGGGGGTAGGCCGGCGCTCCGGTCGGCCGCCAGTAGAAGGCGTAGTTGGTGTTCGACGGCATGACCGCTCCGCCGTTGTAGTCGACGTTGTGGAAGACCGAGTCGAACGGCGAGACACGCGGCGCCAGGCCGGTGCTCGAGCGGTAGCTGAGCAGCGCTCCCGAGCCGGCGCGGACGATGATGGACTGCGCGGGCGAGGCGCAGGCGAGGACGAGCGCGGTCACGGCGAGCAGGCCGAGCAGCGGCCGTCCGGCCCGGCGCGGCAGCCGTCGTGTCGGGCGCAGCGGCATCCGACGCTCGCGCCTTTCGCGCTTCTCGTTCCCTCTCATGCTCTCCCTCTGCACTCGTCCCGGCTCGAGGCCGGGACGCCCTCTGGCATCGCTGCTGATTGCAGATTAGCCGTCGCCGGCGGCCTCCGTTGCAGCGCGCCTCGCGGCGCTCGAGCGGTGCTGTGACCCGCTCCACGGCCATGCGGCCATACCTCGCGTGGCGGCGAAGCGTGCTTGTATCGTGGCCGCCGTGGACTTCAGATCGCTGTCGGACGCTCTCCCAGGAAGGCGCCGGGCGCTCCTGGCGTTCGCCGCGCTCGCCCTGTTCGCGGCGATCGCCACGCAGGGCGCGGGCCACGCCAAGCGTCGCCCGAGGCCCGCGCCCGTTGCGCGCGGGCCGTCCACGCCCTTGGCGCGCAGCGCGGGCGCGCGGGCTCCGGCGCTTTACCGGATCGTCGGTTGTCGCAGCCGTGGCGCCGGCGCCTACCGCCGCGGCCCGGCCGTCCGGGCGGTCGCGATCGGCTTCGACGACGGGCCGGCGGCCGACACCCCGGCATTCCTGACGATGCTCGAGCGCAGCCGCGCCACGGCGACCTTCTTCATGATCGGCAATCGCCTGAGCTCGGCGTACACGCCGATGCTGCTCAGAGAGCTGCGCGACGGCGACGCGCTCGGCGATCACACGTTCACGCATCCCGATCTGCGCACGAGCCGGAACGTGCGCGGCCAGCTCCTGCACACGCTCGCGACGATCCGCTCGCTGAGCGGATATGCGCCATGCGTCTTTCGCCCTCCGTACGGCGGCTACAGCCGCTCCGTCGTCCGTATCGCATCCTCGCTCGGCCTGGCGACCGTGCTGTGGAACGTCGACCCGAGCGACTACGCCCAGCCGGGCAGGCGCGCGATCGAGCGCCGCGTGGTCGATCAGGTCCGGCCCGGCTCGATCGTCGTGTCCCACGACGGCGGCGGCCCGCGCGGGCAGACGCTGGCGGCATACCCGTCGATCATCGCGGCGCTGCGTGCACGGGGCTATCGGCTCGTGACGATCCCGCAGCTCCTCGGCTTCCGGCCCGTCTACGTACCCTGCGTGCACCTGTGCGAGGGCATCGGCGTCACGAAGGACGCCCTGCCCCGTGGTGCGATCGTCGAACACGCCGCCTAGCGCCAGGCGGTCGCAGTCCGCATCTGCCAGCCTGTCGCGATGATCATCGACGCCTGGATGCAGCACCCGACTCGGCGGTTCATCGACAACGAGATGTTCGCGTCGCTGCGGCGCTGGACGGGTGGTGAGGTGCCGGAGGGAGAGTTGCCGATCGAGGCGAGCGTCGCGGCGATGGACGCCGCCGAGGTGGGATTCGGGCTGCTGAGCGCGTGGCAGGCTCCGCGCGAGGGCGCGTTGATCTCCAACGACGAGGTCGCGTCGTGGGTCGCGGCCCACCCGGAGCGCTTCGCCGGCGTGGCGGCGGTGGCGCTCGATCGCCCGATGGACGGGGTCAGGGAGCTGCGCCGCTGCGTGACCGAGCTCGGCTTCGTCGGCCTGCGGATGCTGCCCTGGCTGTGGGAGGCGCCGCCGACCGACCGGCGCTTCTACCCGCTCTACGCCGCCTGCGTCGAGCTCGGCGTGCCCTTCTGCACCCAGGTAGGCCACGCGGGACCGCTGCGCCCCTCAGAGCCCGGCCGGCCAATCCCGTACATCGACCAGATCGCGCTCGACTTCCCCGAGCTGGTCGTCGTCGGCGGCCATGTCGGCTATCCGTGGACCGAGGAGATGGTGGCCGTGGCGCGCAAGCACGAGAACGTCTTCATCGACACCTCGGCGTATACGAGTCGCCGTCTGCCGCCCGAGCTCGTCGCCTACATGAAGACCGGCAGTGGGCGGCGCAAGGTGCTGTTCGGCAGCAACTTCCCGATGATCTCCCCGGGACACGCCCTCGACGGGCTCGACGAGCTCGGGCTCGACGACGAGACGCGCGAGCTGTACCTGGCGGAGAACACGCGCCGGGTCTTCGGCCTGCCCGGCGTCGCCGGCTGAACCACGGGCGCCGACGGCGCGGGCGTGCTTAGATTAGGCTCAGGACGTCCAGTCACATCGCGCGCCCGTAGCTCAGTGG
>OUNO010006028.1_pt1 | contig 51267 bp, 39 predicted proteins | sample 1779811 | NCBI WGS metagenome assembly OUNO01 (sample SAMEA3914804, study PRJEB12502) | metagenome | biome: forest; material: soil | place: Canada | collected 2010-06-25 | depth 0.3 m
CTTTCCACCCGGAAGACTTTTCGTGATTTGTTTGAAACCTATGAGCGCTCGGATTCCAACTGCCAATACATGAAACATCATGTTCACATGCTTTGTGATGTGATGAGTGGTCTTGGAACCCGTCTCAAATGGGTTCACGAAGACGCGATTGATAAACTGATTTATGTGGCCTACCTCCACGACGTGCGGTTCTCCCGCTGTCCGAAGGTGGCGAAGATTTCAAGCAAGCGTGAGTTCGAGCTTTTGCAGGACGGTCTCACGGATGCCGAACAAAAGGCGTTCCTTGAGGCTCCTTCCTATGCCGCTGAACTCGCGAAGGAAGATCTGAGTGCTTATCCGGACGCAGTAAAGATTCTGCTTCAACAGAAGGAGTTACCGGATGGGTCAGGCTATCCTTACGGCATCTCGGGTACGGCCTTTACTCCGCTGACCTGCCTGTTCATTGTGAGTCACTTGTTTGTGGATTACGTTCTTCGTTACAACGACTGGTCCGTCGATGATTTCATCCGGAGTAACCGGCACCGTTTGCAAGGGGAGTATTTCAACAAAGTGTTTCAGATGATGGCTCAGAACTAATCGATGACGAGTTCGCCTGCGGCCTGCAGGATCTTTTTGAAGGACGCCTGCTGATACCGTTCGGCCCGTCTTTGCACATAAGCCGCAACCGAGAAACGCTCCCGTTCCTCAAGGATCGTTTTTGCCATGTCGTGCGCGACAATGAACACGCTGGAAAGGGGAGCGATGTAGGAGGACTGGATTCCCCGTGGGAATCCAGATCCATCCGGACGCTCATGGTGTTGCAGAATAATGGCATCCACATCGGGCGGAATTTCGGACATCTGTCTCACGAGCTCGGCAACCTTGTACGGGTGCCGTTGAAATTCTTTCAAAAGCTCCGGAGTTGCAGCGATCGCTTTTGCGGAATCCATCGTTTCACACTCGGCCAGTAACGGATCACTTAAGACCACGTCGTGCATGAAAGCCGCAAGCGTCAGCTTATGATAGGTGATTTCAGAACTCCATTCCATCTGGGAGGCAATTCCACAGGCAATGTAGCCGGTCAGGAAGCTGTGATCGGCAAGGTACTGACCGCTCTGACTCTCCAGTTTCTGGAGAAGCTTTTTCAGGATGGGTTTTTTACCCATCGCTTTTACAGTGAGTTGCACCTGACTCTTCGCCAGTGCCTGCACCTCACGGGTGAAGCCCATTTTGTCAGTCAGTTCTTGAACCGATTCGTGAATGGAGGCGTGCAGGTAGCTGACTTCATCGACTGTGATGACTTTGCTTCCCCGGATCCAGTTTTCGATATAGACGATGTATTTCTCGACAAATTCCTTGCAGTTCTCGAGTGAGAGATACATGTACTCGATTTTCTTCTGCTGGGCGTAGCGGGTGAAATCGTCGCGGTCAAAGACATCGCTCTTCTGAAAGACCTTGATGAATTTTGTATCTGAAAGTTTTGCGTAAATATCAGCATAAAGGGGGCTTACGTCAACGAGGAGCTTGGTTTTGATCCGGCAATACTTCGGGGCTTCGCCGTCAGTGTTTTCTTTCGTGTCCCGGTTCGGACGCTCGGAACGCCATCTCTCGACGGTGACCCGTAGCTGGCTTGCGATCACGTTACGGTCGACAAAGGCCCTGGTTTTCCAGCCCGGCGTAGCCGGGTGTTCTCCCTGAATGCAAAAGATGCAGTCGATCTCGGCGGCGAGCTTTTGTAGTTCGCCGAGTGAGTTCAAGGGAGCATAGTGATAGTCGATCACGAGAAGGTCGAACCCACCCTTGTGTTCTTGAATGAGTTGGGCTGCAGACTTGCGGTCTATTGCTCTTTCGAGAACGACGCCAGGAATGCTTTCGAGTACGAAAGCAATCCTATCGAGCAACTCCGGATCATCTTCGAGTAGAAGTATTTTAGTCATAAACGAAATTAAGTTCTCTTAATAGAGTACTCCTTGTTTTTCGTTTTAGGCAGTGTGTCCTGCCCGACAAAACAACTATTTACGGATTTCTACGTGACCCGTTGAGTCTTACGACTATTTGGTTGGCTGAGTGAGCGGAGCGGATGCAGGTGCTCTGGAAACAGACTGCTGATTCTGTTCGAGAGCCCAGTTCAGTTGTTCCACATCACCTGTTTTCTTGCGGTAGCGGTAACCGATCCGCGCGAAGAGACTGATGTTCTTGTTTTCCGCGATCTTGTCAGGTGGGAGGAGATCCAGCTGACGGAAGACGAGTTCACTTGGATCTTTTCCTTTTGCGTTTGGATCATCCGGGTTCAATGTTTTCAACATATCCCCCATGAGTTTTCCGAAGTCAGGATCGCCACCGGCAGCGGCCTTGCCGCCGGAAGAGGCATAGGTCATTGGAGTGTATTTTCCCTCAACTCCGTTGTCCTTGGCAACCTTGTCGCCTGCTTTCATCGCATCCGAAAGTGAAGCGGCCGCGCCCGGAGGAAGGCCCATGCCTCCCGCAACATAGTTTGCGGCGTCTTTTGCGTCACCACTAAAACCTTTGGCGAAATCACCGAGGGATTTACCCAGAGCTTTTTGTGCGTTCGCAAGAAATGCCGGATTGTTGGTGATGGCCGACATTTCCGGTGAAGGGTATTTGTCGTTGACACAGGTCAACATGGCATCCCCGGGTTGCTGATCGCAAGTGGAAGACTTAGGCGTTCCGGGGCCTTCTTTTTTGGGAACAACCGGATCTGTGTTGTTAATGGAGGATCCGGTCAGATTGTTCGAGCCGAGTGCGAGTGTGTTTTTCTCATTATCGATTGCACTGAAGACGTTGTCTTTGACGGCTTTGTCAATCGTGCTCCATGCGTAAGTCGAAAGAGCGGTTTGTGCTGACATGAGGACAGCGGGAAAGAGGCAGTTGCTTTCATTCTCGTTGGAACCTTTGCTTGCTGACTTGGCAGCTGATTTGCTCGATTTTCCAGCACCCTTTGCGAAGTTGAGGAGACCTGACTCTGAGGCATAGGAACCCGCGCTTTTCAGTGCAAACACTCCGATAAAGCCGTCCAAAATAGGCTGGATGTTGACGATGGCGTCTTTAGTGATTTTGGAAATGCTTGAAGCAGCATTCTTATCCTCGAGCATTCCTGTGGCAGAGCCTGCGAGAGTCGCACCAATGCAAAGAGGTTTTGCAATCGCTTCACCGTAGGGTTCGAGGTCTTCAATCGCGAACCCGGCCCAGTCCAGAGCCGCAGCCACGCCGTAGGCGATGGTTTTTACTTTTTCAGCGTTGTGCGCTTCCACTCCGTCGTGGGCCTTGGTGCAGTCCAAGGTCAGTTGCTGTTGCTTTGCGGTATCGGCGCCCGGAGGGATTTCACCGGCGAGAACTTTATCGCATCTTTCATGGAAACCACTTGAGATGCTGTCCGCGTGAACAGTTGGACTCAGCAAGAATGTCTGCAGCGTCAAGGCCGAAACCAGAACTCTGGTCATATTTGTCTTTTTCATAAATCCCCCTGGATCTAATTCTCTTATCTGTTTCCCGTCAGATCCTAGAATACAACCGCGCCTTCGCGGTTTTTCTTGTCATAACGCTTGTGAACTTCTTCGAAGATGTTCTTGTTGCGTCCCATGACGGCAGCGTTGTCGGAAGCGGGTGAACGGTCGGATGCAGCCGCGACGTCGTTCTTTTTCGCGTCTTCTTCGCCTGGAAGGAACTTCTTCAGAAGATCTGCGAAGCCATTATCCATTCCAACGCCCGCGCCACCGCTGTCCTTACGAGAGAAGGTGGCACCCGGGCCGCTGTCAGTCGCAGCATAGGATCCGCCTGCTTCGTTTTTGGTGGCTTTCTGTGCGGTGCTTGCAGCGGAATCATCTTTCGCAGCGGTGGTTCCGCCCGATCCGCCCATGCCTGGACCCGCTCCACCGGCTCCGCTGGTATTACCCGCGAGTTGTGCTCCGGGTGATGGGCCGTCGTTCGGATTCGAATCGTCACCTGGGTTGAATTGAGGAGCGCTTCCATCAAGCCCCGGGCCACTGCCGTCGTTGTTGGAAGTGACTGCACCGAGAGTTGGAGTTTCAGTTGGAGCAGTCGGGTCACTTGGTCCACCTGGGTTCGCACCCGGATTGAACAGAAGGCCGTTTTGCATCGCCGGTGTGGTGATGCCCGCTACGGTGTTAGCGGCTTTCTGCTGCATTTTATGGTTCATGAGGCTCGACATGGTCGAAGCAAGTGACTGGGCGGTAGTCCATGCTTGTTGTTTCTGCATGCCTTTCTCGCTTGCGGCGTTCTCGGCGATGTTACCTTTGAGCTGAGCACCCACAGAGTTTTGCATGTTTTTCTGGATCTGCTGCTGGATCACCGCCTCGGAGCAGTTTTGACATTGCGTCCGGACCATGCTGTCAGTCTGACTGAGTTGAGCGGTGTATTTTTGTTGGGCAGAAGTAGAAAGCGCAAGTCCCAGTTGGTCGGAACTTTTGATGGTATTGTCCACGTTAGCTTGCTGTATTTTCTCAGTGGTTGCGACGGTTTTGACGCTGGTCAAGTGCTGGGTCAGACGGTAGGCCTGCACTGCTGCGACCATGGTATCCGCATCAACCATGGTTCCTTGAGCTTTTGCCGCAGTTTTAGCTGCCTGTACTTGAGCCTTGTTGATATCCGCAGCAGTGGCATTCATGCCCTTTTGCTGAAGAGCCATTTGCTGTTGATTGCTTGTATTGGTGACGCTGTTTGCTCCCAGGTTGTTTCCGAGCGTTTCTGCAGTCTGAGACATGGAGTTGAATGCATCGGTTGCCTGACAGCTTGCACCTCCGTATTGACCGCAACCTCTGGCCTTGGAGTGCCCCGAGTCCATCATCATTTTATCGGCGCTGGTACCTGTTTTTGCGTTCGCAGCTGCAGTCGCGTCGTCAGCTTTGCTTTGAGTTGTTTTGTAGGCATTCTTTTGATCGGTATAATTCACCTTTGATTTTGACGTGGTTCCGTCGTCATTAGTCGTAGACACGGTCACATCTTTGTTTTTGTAATCAGTTTTTGCGGAAGTATAAGCTCCTTGTGCGGTTCCAAAATCCTTGTCTGCCTGATCAGATGTTGCTTGCAACTTGGCAAGCGCTGTTTGGTCGTAGGTTGGATCGGCTTTCGCATCAGCGAGGGCCTGGTTTGCGACGTCTTTGGTGCTTTTTGCAGAGCTGTAATTGCCTTTTGCATCAGCCAGGTTTTGATTCATCGTGGACTTCAAGTTGTCGAGGTCGTTCGATGCTGCGTTTGCAGCATTGTTCTTCACTTCTGCATCCGCAAGAAAGTATTGATCGGTTTTTCCGGCGTTTACGTTTGAAGCCTGCTGCGTTTGAGCCAGCGTCACGTTGTTTTGAAGCATCTTCTGCTGTTGCTTGTCAGCATCGCTCAGCGGAGTCCCGTCTGTGTTGGTGCCATTCGGGTGGAGATCATTCCAGTTTTTAAGGTCTGTATTCGCAGTCGCGACGGCTGCCGCGTTATGATCGGTTGTTGTTTTGGAGTTTACGTTTGCCAACTGTTCAGCAGAGCTAAAGTTTTGAAGGCCCTTGACTGGGACGGCGGATCCATCGGATGGCTCACCGCTGGCATTCTGAGAAGTTTTATCTCCCGTGCTGGCGCCAGTGGCCCCGGTAGTGATGGGTTTACCATCTTTGTCGAGAGTCGCATCTTTTGGAGTCGTGTTCGCAGCGGTGGCCTTGCGGTGACAAGTTGCCACCGAGTGGGTTCCGTTTTCGATTTGAACCTGATAGGCCTTTCCGTCAATGCAGGTATTTTCATCGAGAACACATCCTCCCGCGCCATTCGATAAAAGGCCATCGCCACAGGCGATGGCCTTGCTCATGAGAATAGCTGACTGGTGCATCGTTCCTGCAGCTGCAAATCCGCCGCATTGATTTTCATAAGCTTGTACAAGAGGTAAAGCGGTCGGGCAGGTTTGAGTTCCTCCCGGGCTCTTGCCTTGTTGTAGAGTGGGAACCAAGGTGCCTGTTTGCGAAACGGATGATCCACAGGAGCCAACCGCACGTGCTGCGTTCACATAAATTTCGCTGGTTACGGAACATGGGTCGCTTGCGCCCGCCGTTGTGCTGAGAGCGCCACTCATGACACCGCCGTTGTTAATAGTGATGTTGGTACCGCTGTTGCTGGTGGAGGCAGTTTGAGTAGAGGGGGAGTTGCTCTCGCCCGGGGTCTTGACTCCGGCAGCGGCCAGTTTCGAACAAACATTCTCACAATTATAATCGGGTTCGTGATGAGTATTGGTTTTCGTATTTACCCAAGCTGAGTAAGACAACCCGTTGAGTGGACAATCGTATGGAGTAGTTGAAGTTGAATCATAAGACTTGCTGCAAAATTTGGTTACGGCGAACGCGTTTTGCCCAAGAAAAAGTACGGCAACGACTGGCAGATATTTGAATACGGTCTTCATAAACGATCCCCCAAAAAAAGTTCGAAAAATGCCCCTATCAATAGGTTACCTTTCGAAGCTCTTAATAACAAAGCTTTTTTGTCAGGTACTGGGTTTTTACACTAAAACCATGTACCTGCTCAGTCACTTATCGGTGGATTATTGGGAAAGTTGAGTTTTTGACGCAAAAATCTATCAAGAATCAACTAATTGCGTTTAAGAGCCCAGAGATGGTTCTCGCTGAAGAGGTAGAGCCAGTCCCCGAAGAAACGGAGGTCCAGGATGGGTTCGGTCGTCCGGACGGTGACCACGTATTCGCTGGTTTCAGTACGGAAAAAGGAGAGGCCCGGAACCTCGTCCTCAGACTGATTGGGAAGGATGATCCAATCCAGATTGGGTGAAACCGCCATCCAGACCGGGTTGATCTGAGTCAGTTGTTTCTGCCACAAAAGTGCATTCGTCTGACTATTGTGAAGCTCGAGTAAATTCGATTCGTAGAGAACGAGGTAACGATCGCGGCCCACATTCTCGATGATTTTTATCTTTTGATCATTCGAGTGCTGGCTCCAGCCCTGAGAAAGATCGAGGTGATTCAAGTTGAAATAATTGTGATCATCCACTTTCGCAATCACGAAGGGAGGAAGCGAAGGATTCATCTCACCCGGAATCAACGATTGAATGTCTGTGAAAGCGTGCGGATTCTTTTGAAGGGTTTTGCCCGTTGCCGGATCGAGAAAATACCAGGAGCCGGCACGGCCTGCCACCATCGGTTCAAAAGCAAGGATGTGCTTGTCCGAAGGAAGGGTTTTGGTCTTTACGTAAAGTTCAGGGCGTTTCCAGAGAATTTCACCGGTTTTCTGTTTCAGTGCCCAGATCCCGTTTGAAGCGGCAGAAACAATCACGCTCTGATTGTTCCAGTCTACGGTAAGGGATGCATCTTCACGGCTGTTTGGAATGGTTCTCTGCCAGAGCAGGGAAGGCGACTGAAGATCAAAGCAGGAGATTCGGAGCGCATCAAGTGAGGTGCGGTCGAGGAGATAAAGCTTCTTCTGTGAGAGCAAGCTCCCCAGATAGTGATAAGTGTGAAGTTCGATCTGCCAGCGGTTCAATCCGGTATAGGCGTTGAATCCGTGAAGAGTCCCGTTTTTATCGAGATAAACCACGGTATCGCCCTCGATTGCAATCGCGCGGGAGAATTCTTCCTTCAGCTGGATCTTGTATTTGAACTGGACGGAAATCTGTTTTGCCCAGTTGATTTCATCCTTCGGGAGTTCGGTTTCCGGATTACTGACCGGTTCGATCCATTCAGTTGAAGTCAGCTGATCAATCGAAGTGAGTTTTGACTGATCAGGATTGAGCTTGCGGAGAAAATACGGTGTGCACCACGCGATGGTGCCGAGCATGATTCCGCTGGTTCCCACGGCGATCAGATTTTTACGGTACTTTCGGGCAAGCGGAGTGGAGAGTGTGGTTAGAACAATCGCGCAGAGTGCGGCGATGAAGTAAAAGGCCCACGCCAGGATGGAAAAAAACGAAATCCGATTTAGAAATTCGAAGAGGCTCACGTGGCTTCAGTGTAAGAAACTTTTTGTTTTTACGCAGCTTTTTTCTTATCTACGACCTTTTTCTCGATTTCACCCACGAGGAAGAGGATGTTCGAAAGGTGCTGATCAAGGACCACGCGCTCTTCAGCTCCAGGCGGTTTGATCTGAGCGTGCAGGGCGCGGAGGCGCTCGAGCACTTCTTGAAGCTGGTCATTCACTTTTGCGCCGGTGGTCCGGGCGACGGCGATGCGCTTGGTGAATTGTTCCTCTTCTGCGGATTTCAAGAATTTGATCTTGAGAGGCTCCACCCAGAAACCCCGTATTTCCCCGGGATATCGAAGAACGGGCGCTTCAGGCAGGAAGAAAAGAGTCATTTCAAGAAGGTGCTGTTCCGGGAAGAATTGAACCCGGAGAAAATCACAATGTTTCGTCAGCTCCGTGAAGGACGGATTCCGATGATCCGCGTTCGGCCAGAGATATTCCATCACGTTTTTAAGCGTGAGTTCGGTACTCTCAAAAACGAGTTTTACAGCGAGCCTCTTCTGGTGTTCACCCATCTCGAGGAAGGCTCTCGGAGTGTGAGTCTGGAATGAGCGATGATCCATGAAACAGAGGGACCAAAGGGAAGTAAAGGCGTGACGAATGCTTTCGGAGCGGGAGCTCCATTGCGAAGAAGCGAGGAGGGTTGAACCCATCGCTGCATCGATGCAGCGGGTGTTTGTTCCATCGTGATCAAACCAGTCTGCAAAGTAAATTGGCGTGTTTTTAGGGAATATTCCTGCAAATCCTGACTTTTTGTCAGCTTGGGAGAGCGCTCCCAGAATCATCTCGATTTCAAACTGGTCGAGACGATAAAAGTCGAGGAGGAGAAGACGATTGAAGGGTGGAATCTGCGCAATTTCAAATGGGAGAACGGAGTCCGCAAAATAACCGGCGACTGCCGGGCCCTGCATGCGAAGCGAGCCGAAATGACTTTCGACCTTTTTCCAGGACAGATACTTATGCCATGGAAGAAGTACCATCGAATACTCGCGGGTCTTCAAATGATCCAATAAATCCTTTTCGGTCAAAGTAGTCGGAAGGATTTCAAAATTGAACTTGGCCTTTAAGATCGTGATCACTCTCGAAAATACAACTTTGCGGTCGTGCGAGAGCCGATCATCAAAAATAAATGCGATTTTTGGGACCGATGTTTCACTCACCATATCTCTTTTCTTATCGTCAAATTTAAGCCAAACTTGAATTTGAAATGGCGCAGGCAAACCCCAAGCAATTGGAAATCATTGAGTCTTTTGGTTTTGGTCAGGCAGTGATCGCCGGGGCCGGGTGCGGAAAAACGACCACCCTCGTCGCGAAGTGTCTGGCATTACTGGAGAAAAACGCAAAGGCCCGCTTTTGCGCCGTATCATTTACAGAAAAGTCCGTCCGCGATTTAAAGGAATCTCTAGCGAAAGGTTTTGAGGCGGCCGGCCAAGCTCAGGCGCTCGGAAGTGGCGGGAATGGGCACTGGGTAAAGACCATTCACGGGCTGTGCGCTTCCATTATCCAGGAGTTCCCGGAAGCAGCAGGTCTGCAGGGCGGGGAAGGGATTCTGGTCGAGGACAAGTCGACCCTCCTGTGGAGCCGGAGTCTTCAGGTTCTTTGGACAAGCACGGAGAACGAAGAAATCACCGAGGCGCTCGATCGGCTGCTTGCCATTTATTCCCGGGCCCAGCTTGAGACCCTTTTCCTCAAATTGAAATCCCTTCTTTCCTTCGGTGTCGAGAACTTGATTCAGAAGAACTTCGACCGCGAAGAAGTGAAGGATCTCTGGTTTGTATTTCAATCCATTCATCATCGTTACGCACACTCGAAAAACCGCGACGGCGCACTTGATTTCAATGACCTTGAAGTCTTCGCACTTAAAGCACTTCAGTCTAAAAAAGTTCAAACCTATTTCAGGCAGCGTTTTGACCTCGTTCTGGTCGATGAGTTTCAGGACACGAATCCGATTCAGGGACAGATCCTCGAACTTTTCGTGAAGCCCGACTACAGCAATCTCTGCATTGTCGGCGATCCAAAGCAGTCGATTTATCGCTTCCGCGATGCGGACGTGAGTGTTTTTCAGGAGTTGAGTGAGAAGCTTCCCAAAAGACACCTGCTCGACACTAATTACCGGAGTCGCCCTGCGATCATTCAATTTGTGAATCAGGTTTGCGCACCCACTTTTGAAGCCGTGGAACTTCCGTATGAATCGCTTGAAGCGGGAAGAACGGATGAGAGTGCTGTTTCCCGGGTCAATCGTCTTGAAATCGATTCCGAAGATGATCTCGCCCAGTTCCTGAAGTCCGAAAGGGCGAATGGAGTGGATCTCTCGGAATACGTGATTTTAGCCCGCTCTGTGAACAAGGATAAAACCCGGAAATTTTTGAAAGCGCTTGATCTGGCTGGAATTCCCTTTCTCCTGGGAAGTGGCGGAAGATTTTATGCTGACCCTCGAGTTCAGGAACTGATTTCGTTTCTAAGAGGATGGCTCTCTTCGAAAAACACACTCTCTCAGGCCGCATTTTTAAGAAGCCCCTGGGTCGGCGTTCCGGATCAAACACTGGTCGACTGGAATGTGAAGAAAAAGGACAGCTATTATCAGCACTTTTTCGAATCCTGGTCGCATCCGATCGCGGACGCTCTTCGTGAATGGTATCTGAGCCCCGCGCGTGTAGGCGGAGTTCGCCCCGGTGAGCTGCTCGCAAAACTTCTTGAGATCGAAGCGCTCGACGAAGAGCTCGTGATGCCACTTTTGTCCCTCTGGCACAAATCCGAGGATTTGAGCGGCGAAGGCCGTCGTTTTGAAGAAGTGATTCAGTATTTTTCAGACGCCGTCGAAGACGAAAAAATTGAAAAAGAAGTTCCGACTCCAGCTGCATCCGGCATGGTTCGGGTGATGACGGTTCACAGTTCAAAGGGCCTGCAGTTTCCGCGCGTAATCCTCCTCGATTTCGATGGTGAATACAAAAGCCAAAGCGGAAAAGCGGACCTGATCTGGGATCGCAAAAAAGGCGCCCATCTGTTCCATCGCGATGAAGATGGAAAGCGGGACAAAAAACACGCCGAAAATATCAACTGGGCGGAACTCGAAGCTCGCGCGAACGTCGCCGAAAGCAAACGCGTCTTTTACGTTGCCCTGACCCGGGCTCAGGAAGAGCTTCTGTTTGTCTGGAAGCGCGAAGAGAAGAAGAGCAAAAAGACCGAAGAACCGGGCTATAATCCTCATCTTCTCGACAACTGGCGCGCGTGGGTTCAGGCGACATTGATTCCGGAAGAGAAAGTCTTCGAACGATCGACTGAATCGGGGCCTGAAGTCACCGAAAAAGTGGCCCACCAGTCCGTCCGGATCAATGGTTTTGACCCAAAATCTTACCGTCCAAGGCATTCCCCGAGTGAATGGATGATTCTCGACCAGTGTGAACTCCGTTACCGGAAGAAATTTGCGCTTGTGGAAGAGGAATCCGAGGATCGATCCCATCTGTATCAAACCGAGGCAGATCTCGAGGTTCAAGAAGTCGCTCCGCGCTCTGAAGTGGCGCTTCAGGGAGAAAAAATCCACGCCCTGATCGAAACAGAGCGCTGGGATGACCTTAAAAACGAGTTTAAAACCCCTGAAATTGGCGAACGGGTTGTGAGTTCGCTCCGCGGTTTCCTTCGGAAGGACAAGGCTCAAGGGGGATTGGTTTCCACTCATGCCGAGCTGGGTTTCGAGGTGCCATTTACGAAGAATCAGGCTCTGGTTGGGATGATGGACCGCTTGGAAATCGATCCGGAGAGCAAAACCATCCGGGTGATTGACTACAAATTTACCGCTAAACCGAAGTCTGCAGAGGCTCTTTTGAGTCATTATTCGCTTCAACTCAGGCTCTACGCCTGGGCCGCCTCGAAACTGGTGGATTTCACCCCTTCCAGGATCGAAGCAAGCCTCGTTCACTTCACGGATCACTCCATGGAGCTCATCCCGGCTCCGGAAAATCTTTTCATTTCTTCCGAGCTCGATCAGCTCGCCCGGGGACTTTTTGAAAAAGCGCTGAATTCCGGGGAAAAAGCGACTTTAGGTGACCACTGCCGTCACTGTGAATTCACCGGAAGCTGTGCCGCGTTCCTGGCAAAACGTCAAAAATAACGCGTACACCCGTTGACGGAGCCCCGCGTTTTTGATTCAATCGGGTTACATCTTATGGCAGACAACAAAAAGATTTCGAGTTCCTCTACAGCGGAATACTTCTCTAAAAACCTTCAGCAGGTCGGCTTTTCAAGCCAGACCAAGGCGGTTCTCACGACTTTGAAAGAAGCCGTCGACAACTCCCTGGATGCCTGTGAAGAGCACGGAATTGCTCCGGATTTGAAGGTCGAGATCGAACGTCTCGGTCCAGGTTCCATTAAAAACTCAGAACGCATTCGTGTCGTAGTCGATGACAATGGCCCCGGCATTGACGGCGAAGACCTTCCAAAAGTTTACGGCGAGTACCTCGCGTCCTCCAAATTCGGCCGCGGTCGTTGTACCCGGGGTCAGCAGGGGATCGGGATCAGTGCTGCCACCACTTGGGCACAGCTTACCTGTGCGCAAGGAGCTCGAGTTATTTCCAAGACCAAAGCGATGAGAAAAGCCGTCTCCGCACTGGTCGAGGTCGACATCAAGAACAACCGCGGTGTGATGAAAAACAAGGAAACCATTGAGTGGGATCGCCCTCATGGAACCCGTGTGGAATTCGTATTCGACGGGCGAGTTCAAATCAACGGCGAAGCCGGGATTTTGAACTATCTCCTCGGAACCACCCTTGTTAACCCGCACGTCAGCTTGCAATACAAGTTGCCGGATCAGGAATGGCAGAAGGTTGAACGCGTTACCAAAGAAGTGCCGCCGATTCCAGAAGCGACCGAGCCCCATCCGCACACGATGAAGCTCGGTGAATTCATCGCGCACTCACACTTGTTCGGACGCCAGAAAGTCAGCGTCTGGCTTAAAAAAGGTTTCAGTCGGATCACAGACGGTGTGATCGACGAGATGGTGAAGAAAAAAGAAAACGGACTGACCAAAGGCATGGTGGACAAGCTTGTCGATCAGATGCAGGACTCCGAATTCACCAAACTCTTCACTGCGATTCAAAATACGGAATTGAAAGCGCCATCGACCAACTCGGTATTGAGTGTGGGCGAGGAAGCGCTTGCAAAAAGCATTCAACGCCTTGGGAAAGTGGACTTTTTCTCGGTCGTTACCCGCAAACCGACCATCTGTGACTTCAAACCGGTTCAGGTTGAAGTCGCGATTGCGCGTCTCGAAGAACGTGCATCCGGTTCGGAAGAGGGCGGATCATCTCCGATCCAGCTTCTTCGTTTTGCCAATCGCGTACCCCTTCAGTTCGATAAATCGGCGTGTGCGATCGCGCAGTCAATCACTTCCGTCAACTGGAGAACTTACGGACTGGCGCAACCGAAGGATTCATTCCCGACCGGTCCTTACATTTTTGCAATTTCAGTCGTGTCTCCTTTCATTAAATTCAAAAACGCTTCGAAAGAAACCATCGATGCGTCTGACGAGTTGGTGGAAGAACTGAGACGCGCGCTCATTCAAGCGGGCCAAAAGCTGTCTCGTTACATCAAGGCCGAAGACAAGGCGAATGAGCTCGAAGAAAAGATTCGTTACATTGAGCAGTTCGGCCCGATCCTTGTCGAAGGTCTCGCCCGGATCACCAATGCAAAAGAAGATCAGAAAAAACGCGCACGTGATGGCTTGATGAAGCTTCTTGGTCGGGACGCAACTGCAACCGAAAAAGAATTGACCGACGCGAACAAGAAACTCGAGATTCAAAAAGCGAAAGACGCTGAAACCGAGGAGACAACATGAGCACACGCAAGGGCGGAAAATTACAAAGTGAAATCCCGGGCTTGAGCAAGGCGCTCTGCCTGAAGCTTTTGAACGATCTCGAAAAAGGGAAGCGTCCGGTTCTTCACGCGACCAAGTGTTCCCTCGACAACGCAGTCTATAATCACAAGGTTGGTTATTTCACTCCGGGCGGCAAGAAAGTCGCAACCGAGTTGAACGTGAGTTCGGTGAAGAAGATGTCCCGTGCGATCTTCATGCTCGAGATCCTTCTCAGAAACATTGAAACCGGCGCCGTCAACACGAAGCGCGAGTTGTACTACATGAGCAAAGGGGAGACCAAAGGGACTCCAATGCTGAAGCCCCTCGATTTCCAGGATCAACCGGAGAGCGATGAGACCATCGACTTTATCTGCGAGATTCTCGAGTGTTACCGCGAGGAGATGAACTGTTACGCCAATGATCGCGGCGGTCAGACTTATTCACAGCAGCTCGTTGTGACTGAGACTCTTCCGGATGGCGAAACAGCGGTCATTGATTTGTCCAATCTCGGGACCTCTCCGTTTCAGCCGAAAAACCGCCCTCAAAATTTGAAACTTTCCGCCCGCAAGAAGATCGACTTCTGTCTGATCGTCGAGTCGGAAGGTACCGCAAACACTCTCGTTGCAAACGGGATCACCAAGCGGAACAACTGTATCGTGATGGGTGCCCAAGGGGTTCCATCCAACGCGGTTCGCGGATGGGCGAAGCTCATTCAAGAGCAGCTCGGGACCCCGATGTATTTCTTCGGAGACTTGGATGCGTACACCATCCAGAACATCTATCGTACGTTGAAGGCTGGTTCCGCGGCATCCCTGATCCGCAACCAGGACTACAGTGCGCCTGACGTGAGATTCCTCGGCGTTCTCCCTGAAGACATTAAAAAATACGATCTTTTCGATTATCCGGTTCGGGAGAACGACGCACAAGAAATGCGTTCACTCAAAAAAGCGGATGATGCCCTCAAAAACGACCCATTCTTCCACGACAAGAAGAACAAGGGATGTGCTGATATCCTTCGCTGGTTGTTGAAGAACAAACGCCGTTGCGAGCAGCAAGCGTACTTCTCGATCAATCCGAAAGACCCGACCACGACGGAAAGAATCATCGTCGACAAGATCAAACGCGGCGAATACGTTTGATTTGACTCTTTCTTCAATTCTTAAAATTCTTTAACGGCGACCCCCAAATGGTCGCCGTTTCTGTTTGCTTTCCAGTTTCCCTGATTCCCCTTTCAGTGGTTTTCTTTACAAAGGAGAATCAGGGAAATAGGACAGTGGGATTCAGAGAGCGTCTCAAGGGAGACGCTGGAAGTTGGCATTATTTTCGCTTCGTCACCGGTAATGCATTTTCGACGTAGTTCCAAGATCAAGGTTGGCAAGCCGGGGCTTGAGATTGAAATTCAAATCTATTCCAAATACCCCCGAAGACTCAGGAGAAGCGTGCTTCTTTCCCTGTTTAAGGACATGAAACATCGGCTTCATGAGTTGTCCGTATATGAGCTTTCCCACCGGGAGGATTCAATTGAAGCGCAGTTACATCGTTTTTTAAGAGGAGTTAAAGGAAAGGATGCCCTTGATCGGCATGATCCGGAAGACTTTGATCGTCAGCTCGGGTACGCAATCCGGATCTATCGAAACCGAATCGGACTATCTCTGAGCGAGTTTGCGAAAAGAATCGAGCTTTCTAGAACTCAGCTTTCCCGGATTGAGAGAAGCGAAAGCGGACTCACGGCTTCCGTATGCAAGCGCCTGACGGACTTTATGGATTGGCAACGACGACAAGACGAAAGCTTTCCTCGAAACGAATCCATCTTTCTATCAGAGGAGGAGAAATACTGGCGGCGGTCAGGACCTCGCGCAAGATTACGAGTCTGCGATCGAAGTGGCCTTGGAGGATGGGAGGAAGCTTCACGTGAGCTGTACTTGGTCCTTTCCCGTCAAAACGATCAATCAAACCTGCCGCCATCAGCATGAAGTTCGATTGCTGATGCGAGATCTCGTTTAAATCCTTTCCAGTGAAGAAAAAACCGATGAGCAGGTCTTTCTCCATGGTCTGATAAAATACGCTCAAAAGCTCACGCAGGCGGTCTGGGCCACCGATCTCAGTGATGAGGTCGCGGAGCTCTTCCCGGGATGGAGCTTTTACTTTCTGATGTTCGTAAGCCATTCTTCCTTCAAGATAACACAAAATAAAAAAGGCGACCAGGCACGAGGCCGGATCGCCTTTGAAGTTTTTTCAGCTCAACCTTATTTCACTTCGAGAAGTTCAACGTCGAAGAGAAGAACGGAGTTTGCTGGAATCGCGCCTACAGCGTTAGGGCCGTATGCGAGTTCTGGTGGAATCACGAGTTTGCGTTTACCGCCGACTTTCATTCCAACGATACCTTGTTCCCAACCTTTGATCACTTGACCGGATCCGAGGTTGAAAGTGAATGGCTCTTTGCGATCAACGGAAGAATCGAACTTGGTTCCGTCTTTCAGAGTTCCTGTGTAGTGAACGGTGATGGTTTTACCTGCAACTGCTTCAGCGCCTTTGCCGACAATAGTGTCAGTGGTTTCAACCTTGGAAGCTGCTGGAGCACCTGCAGCCGGTTGGCCTGGTTGAGCGCTCTTGTCAGCAGTGTTAGCTGCGGTTTGTTGTGCAGGAGCCGTTTCGGTTTTTGGCTCCTCTTTTTTAGTACAAGCAGAAGCGACGAGAACCATTGCAGCTGCAGCGATAAAAATATTCTTTTTCATGGTGAGAGTTCCTTTCTCTGGGGTTTAATCCATTTTAAATGATTAAATAATCGGTTTACAAGGAAATAACACGGAGTGCTTCGTCGATTTCATCGACAACAACGAGACGGGAAAGCTCTTTTTCCGTGATCATTCCGTTTACCAGAAGTGTGTCCCGGCACCACTGAATCATGCCGCGCCAGAACTCGATGCCGATCAGAACGATTGGCCGATCGATCATCTTGTTGGTTTGAATGAGCGTGATCAGCTCAAACATTTCATCCAGTGTTCCAAAACCGCCAGGAAACACGACAAAAGCTTCGCTGTAGCGACAAAGCAGTACTTTTCTGACGAAAAAATAGTGCACTTTGAGTCCGTGAGTCACAAAGCTGTTCAACTGTTGCTCGCGGGGAAGTCCGATGTTGATCCCGATTGAAGGCGAGCCGCCCTCTTTGCAGCCTAGATTGGCCGCTGCCATGATCGATCCGCCACCACCGGTGATGATGGCGAACCCTTTTTTAGAGAGGTTCCTGGACAGATTCTGAGCCGCCAGGCAGTAAGGATGATCGGCTTTCAGGCGCGCGGAACCAAAAACAGTGACCGCACGTCCTGTGTTCCGGAGAAAATGAAATCCCCGCCAGAACTCAGTGAGGATTCTGAAAAAAATGAATACATCTTTGAAGAACGCTGCCCGGTAAGGGGCGGCGACCGCCGTGACTTCTGCTTCCATGAACTACTTTTTCTTTACAGGACGTGGCTTGCCGGAAAGGTATTCCGCTTCCACTGCACGCATTTTTGTCTGAACCGTCTGAGTGCGGCTTTCTTCAAGCAGGAACTCGATGGCCTTCAACTCATCTTCCAGATCCCAACGGGCAAGAAGGCTTGAGGAAAGCTCGTCGTGAGATTCCGGGGACTTCATGCTGTCATGGACCTTGATCTTGTGTTTCAAGCCAAGCAGACGTTGAATCAGTTGCATTTTTTCTTCGCGAGTCATCCGTGATTCCTGTCTTTGATTCTAGGCTTTAAGAAGGCTGCGGATCACGTAATGCAAGATCCCGCCGTGTTTGTAGTATTCCAGCTCATTTGCAGTGTCGATCCGGCCTTGAAGGGTGATCTCGCGGGTTGCGCCACTTGCGTCGGTGATCTTCACTTTGAGCTTGTCTCCCGGTTTCACTGTAGTGACACCGTCGATGTCGATTTTCTCGTCACCTTTGATTTTGTGAGTTTCAGCGCTTTCGCCAGGGAGGAATTGAAGTGGGAGAACACCCATTCCGACGAGGTTTGAACGGTGAATCCGCTCGAAGCTTTCAGCGACAACGGCGCGCACGCCCAACATCATCGTTCCTTTTGCCGCCCAGTCACGGGAAGAGCCGGTTCCGTATTCTTTTCCGGCGAAAACAACGAGTGGAGTGTTTTCTTTCTTGTACGCTTCGGACGCTTCAAAGATCGACATTTCAGTTCCTTCCGGGAACTTCTTGGTCAATCCGCCTTCAACGCCGTTCATGATCTTGTTTTTGATCCGAACGTTCGCGAAAGTTCCGCGCACCATGATTTCGTGGTTACCGCGACGGGCACCGTAGGAGTTGAAATCCTGAGGTTGAACGCCAAGGGCGATCAGGTGTTTTGCAGCCGGTGAATTTTTGGAGATCGATCCAGCAGGAGAAATGTGGTCGGTCGTGATGGAATCACCGAACAAGCCGAGAACGCGTGCGCCTTTGATGTCGACGAGTGGCTTCGGAGTCGGAGTCATGTCTGACAAGAAGGAAGGTTCTTTGATGTAAGTCGACTTCGGATCGAAAGTGTAAAGTTCGCCTTTCGGTGCTTTTACTTTCTGCCAGTATTCATCACCGAGAAATACGTCTTTGTAGCTTCTTTCGAACTGATCGGAAGTGACGTGTTTGGAAACGAGCGCCTCAACCTGTTCGTTCGTCGGCCAGATGTCTTTGAGGTAAACCGGATTTCCGAGTGGATCGTTTGCGATCGGCTCTTCAGTCAGGTTGATGTTGGTGGAACCCGCGATCGCGTAAGCGACGACGAGTGCCGGACTTGCGAGATAGTTCGCGCGTACTTGCGTATTGATCCGGCCTTCGAAGTTCCGGTTTCCGGAGAGAACCGAGGAAACCACGAGTTTGCCATCGGCAACTGCTTTGGAAACGGATTCAATGAGTGGGCCTGCGTTCCCGATGCAAGTGGTACAGCCATAGCCGACCACTTGGAAACGAAGGGCTTCCAGGTAAGGAAGGAGTCCGGACTCGGAAAGATAGTCAGTGACGACTTTTGAGCCCGGGCCCATGGATGTTTTCACCCAAGGCTTCACATTGAGACCGCGGGAAACCGCGTTCTTCGCGAGAAGACCTGCGGTGATGAGACCGCTTGGGTTTGAAGTGTTGGTGCAGGAAGTGATCGCAGCGATCACGACCGAGCCGTGCTCGAGAGTGGAATCGAGTCCGTTGAAGTTCACTTTTACTTTGGAAGCAGCAACTGCGTTCGCATCAAAAGTGCCTGCAGGAGCGCCCGCTGCCATTTGAGAAATGAGAGTCGGAAGAACTTTTTTGAAATCTTCTTTCAGGTTCTTCAGAGTCACGCGGTCTTGCGGACGGGAAGGACCGGCAAGAGACGGCTCAATTGAAGAAAGATCGAGTTCAACTGAGTCAGTGAAAGTCGGAGTAGCACTTGGATCAAACCACATGCCTTGTTCTTTGTAGTACTGGGTGACCAGTGGAGCGAGGGATCCGCGGCCGGTCAGTTTCAGATAACCAATGGTCTTCTCATCAACCGGGAAAATGCCTACAGTTGCGCCGTATTCCGGAGCCATGTTCGCGATCGTCGCGCGGTCTGCGAGAGAAAGGTGGGAAACACCTTCGCCGTAGAACTCGACGAATTTACCAACGACGCCTTTTTTACGAAGGATCTGGGTGATGGTGAGAACGAGGTCGGTCGCCGTCATTCCTTCCTTCATTTTTCCATTGAGCTTGAAGCCCACGACTTGTGGGATGAGCATGGAGATCGGTTGGCCAAGCATTGCGGCTTCGGCTTCGATCCCGCCCACACCCCAGCCGACGACGCCGAGGCCGTTGATCATGGTCGTGTGAGAGTCTGTTCCCACGCAGGAGTCAGGGTAAACAACGGTTTTGCCGTCTTTGCCTTTTGCGGTCATCGCAACAGTCGCGAGGCACTCAAGGTTAACCTGGTGAATGATGCCGGTTTCCGGTGGAACCACGCGGAAATTGCGGAGAGCGGTTTGTCCCCATTTCAAGAACTCGTAACGCTCGATATTGCGCTCGTACTCGATCTCGCGGTTCTTGTGGAACGCATCGCCGGTTCCGAAGAAGTCAACTTGAACGGAGTGGTCGACCACGAGGTCTGCCGGAGTGAGCGGATTGATTTTATCCGGGTTACCACCGAGACGCTTCATCGCAGCTCTCATTGCAGCAAGATCTGCTACCGCAGCAACGCCGGTCAGATCCTGAAGAACGGTTCGGCTTGGAGTAAATTGAATTTCGCGATCCGGTTCCGCTTTTGGATTCCAGTCAGCGATCGCTTCGATGTCGACTTTCTTCACCGCGAGATCGTCTTCGAAGCGGAGAAGGTTCTCGACCAGAACTTTCATCGAGAAAGGAAACCTGGAGATGTCCTTGCCGGATTTCTGGGAGAAGGTTTTCAGGGAAAAGTACTGGTAGGAATTGCCGTCAACAGTGAGTGTCGACTGGGTGCCGAAGCTGTTTGGATGGTTGCTCATATGCTTGTAATTTTAGACAGATAACGCCCACCCTGTCAGCTATAAATTTTCTTATTTCAGGGTTCGCAGGAACGACAGATTTGCACTGCCTTGAAAGCCCGCGTCGAAGGCACAGGAGTCCCGGAGAAGGTAAGCCCGTCTGCGATAGAACAGGGGCATGACGACAGCCACCTTGTTTTCGAGGTAATCAGCCGCATCGTGATTGGATTGTGAGCGTTCGATAATGCTGTCAGTCGAACGGGCTTTTTGAAGGATCTGAAGCAGGCCCGGATTCCCGACATTAAATAAATCGTGTGTACCTTGCGAAAGGAAAGACGCGAGCAACTGATCCGGGTCGAGGTAATCGAGCCCGAAGATGGAAATGACGAGATCATAGCGGGAAGCGCTTCCCCGATCCCCTTTCGGAAGAGGTTCGATGATGATCTTCGGATCCCGGGAAGCGCTCTGAAGCTCTTCCGCGATCGACTTCGCAAGCGTGTCATTCGGTGGATAGCCGAGAAGCAGGGATTCCTTAGGCAGGGCGCTGGTTTTTCCCATCGGAGTGAAAGAAGTGGTTTCGCCCGGTCCGGGGCCTCCGGGAAGGCCTGGCGGGATGATGGTTTTCGCAGGAAAACGGCTGTTAAACCCATTCTTCTGAAGCAGGGCCTGAACCGGAATCGCCTGCATGATTGCCCGGCGCTTTTCCGGTGTGTTGGTCAAAATACGGGTCGGGTTCAAATGAAGCAGAGCCACCACGTGGGTCGGGGTGACGTAATCCACCGGAGGCAGCCCCTTTAAGTCGGGTGAGCCGAGCAATGAGTCCTCAACCTGAAGCAGATAATCGATCTTTCCGGAGCGAAATTGGGCAATTGCCGTTTTTCCATCCGGGATCACTTCAAACGTCGCGGTCTGGATCGGAAGTTCTGAGTCTCTGGCCTGAAGAGTGAGTTTTGTCTTGGATTTTGACTTGAGCAGGTACGGTCCGAGGGTCAGTTTCAGGTTGTCCTTGCGGACGGGGTAAGTCGCCCAGTGAGTGAGAATGTTCGGGAAGTTTGCATTCGGTTCCTTCAGGTGAAACACGAGGGTGGAGGGACTGGGTGCTTCGATTCCCACGGTTTTAAAGGCCTTGTTTTTGCCTAAAAAGTAATCCCGCGCACCGACAACGTCAAAAAGCAGCGAGGCGTTTTCAGAGTTCAGGCGCGGACTCAGGAGGCGTTCGAAACTGTCGAGAAAGTGGCTTGAGTTGAGCTTTTTCCCGTCGGACCATTCCGCCTTGGTGTCGATCGTCACCTTCAGGTCCTTGCGATCCGCGCTCCATTCAAAACCTTTGGCAAGAACGGGCTTCGGGCTGCCGGTAGCTGAGCGGGAAAAGAGCCCGCTCATGAGATTTTGAAGAATCGCGCTCTCGTTTCCAGTTGTTGCAACGTTCCAGTCCAATGTCGCAGGCGCACTGCTGATCCGGACCCGGATCGAGTGTGGCGCAGCTAGAGCCTGCTCTTGTAAAAAGAGCGATAAAATGATGACGAACGCACGTCTAAGTTGCATCTGTACCTCATCTTCTCATAAACTAAATGCCTATGGAAAAAATTTGGCTTAAAAGTTACCAGCCCGGCGTTCCTGCTGTCATCGACGTCAACCAGTATTCCTCACTCGTTGATCTTCTCGAAACGACATTTCACAAGTTCGCAACTCGTCCCGCATTTCATAACATGGGTAAGACCATCACTTATGCTGAACTCGATCGAATGAGTTATCAGTTTGCGTGCTTCCTGCAGAACGATCTCAAACTTGCCCGCGGTGATCGCGTTGCGATCATGATGCCGAATCTTCTCCAGTATCCAGTGGCGATGTTCGGGATTCTCCGCGCGGGAATGATTGCCGTGAACTGCAATCCACTTTACACTCCACGCGAGCTCGAGCATCAGTTGAAGGATTCAGGCTCGAAGGCGATTGTCATTGTCGAAAATTTCGCAAACGTGCTGGAACAAACGCTTCCAAAAACAGACATCAAGCACATCGTGGTGACCGGAGTGGGCGACATGCTCTCCTTCCCGAAAGGGATCGTGGTGAACGCGGTTCTCAAGTACGTGAAGAAAATGATTCCGCATTATTCCATTCCAAACACTTATCGCTTCAATCAGGCGCTGAAGCTCGGATCCACCACCTCGCTCAGCAAGCCGATTGTAAAAGGCGAAGACATCGCTTTCCTTCAATACACCGGCGGAACCACCGGCGTTTCCAAGGGCGCGATGCTCACGCATCATAACGTCGTATCGAACTTCCTTCAGGCCCGTGCCTGGATTCAGTTTCTGATCAAGGAAGGCGAAGAGATCATCATCACTCCGCTGCCGCTCTACCACGTGTTCTCCCTCGTTGCGAACTGCCTGATCTTCAGCTCGGTCGGAGCGATGAACGTTCTCATCACCAATCCGCGCGACATGGGCGGATTCATCAAGGAATTGAAAAAGTGGAAATTCACGGCGTTGACCGGCGTGAACACGCTTTTCAATGGACTTCTGAATCATCCGGATTTCAAAACCGTGGACTTCTCCCACATGAAAGTGTCGTTGGGAGGCGGGATGGCTGTCCAGCGCGCGGTGGCTGAAAAATGGAAAGAAGTGACCGGCGTTCCTCTGATTGAGGCTTATGGTCTGACCGAAACTTCTCCTGCGGCTTGCATCAACCCGATGACCTTGAAGGAATACAACGGTTACATTGGACTTCCTCTTCCTTCCACCGAAGTGGTGATCAAGGACGATAACGGAGCGGATGTGGATCAGGGTCTCGTGGGCGAAATTTGCATCCGCGGACCTCAGGTGATGAAGGGCTACTGGAACCGTCTGGATGAGACTGAAAAAGTCATGACCAAAGACGGCTTTTTCCGTTCCGGTGACATGGGCTACATGACCGAAGACGGATTCTTCAAGATTGTGGATCGCAAAAAGGACATGATCCTGGTTTCGGGCTTCAATGTGTATCCAAACGAAGTGGAAGACGTTCTCGTGTCCAACCCGAAGGTCCTCGAAGCAGCTGCGATCGGAATGCCAGATGAGAAGTCCGGAGAAGTGGTCAAGGTCTTCATTGTGAAAAAGGACCCGAGTCTCACTGTTGAGGAAGTGAAAGCTTTTGCCAAAGCAAACCTGACCGGATATAAACTACCCAAATACGTAGAATTCAGAAGTGAGCTTCCGAAGTCCAATGTCGGAAAGATCCTTCGTAAAGAATTAAGAGATCAGGAACTCAAGAAAGGCCAAACACAAAATGTCTAAGATCAAGGTACAAAATCCCGTAGTTGAGCTCGATGGCGATGAAATGACTCGCATCATTTGGAAATTCATCAAGGATAAACTCATCCTTCCGTACCTCGACCTCGACATCAAGTACTACGACCTCGGGATCGAACACCGTGATGCAACCGATGACAAAGTCACCGTTGAATCCGCTGAAGCGATCAAGAAGTACAATGTCGGCATCAAGTGCGCAACCATCACTCCGGATGAAGCACGCGTTCAGGAATTCAAACTGAAGCAGATGTGGAAGAGCCCGAACGGCACGATCCGTAACATCCTTGATGGAACTGTTTTCCGCGAACCGATCGTTTGCTCGAACATCCCCCGTCTCGTTCCTAACTGGACTTCTCCTTACATCATTGGCCGTCACGCATTCGGTGACCAGTACCGCGCGACCGACACCGTGATCAAAGGAAAAGGCAAACTCACCATGACTTTCACTCCGGAAGATGGTGGAGCTCCAGTGAGCTATGATGTTTACAATTTCAAAGGCGATGGCGTCGCCCTCGCCATGTACAACACTGACGAATCCATTTATGGTTTCGCACGCAGTTGTTTCAACATGGCTCTCACCCAAGGATGGCCGCTGTATCTCTCCACCAAGAACACCATCCTTAAAAAATACGATGGTCGCTTCAAGGACATCTTCGAAGAAGTTTACCAGAAAGAATTCAAAGCGAAGTTCGATGCTGCGAATATCACTTACGAACACCGCCTGATCGACGACATGGTCGCATCCGTTCTCAAGTGGAGCGGTAAATTCGTATGGGCATGTAAAAACTACGACGGCGACGTGCAGTCCGACACCGCAGCTCAAGGCTTCGGTTCCCTCGGTCTCATGACCTCCGTATTGCTCACTCCAGACGGAAAAACCATGGAAGCAGAAGCAGCTCACGGAACCGTGACTCGTCACTTCCGCATGCATCAGCAGGGTAAACCAACGTCCACGAACCCGATCGCATCCATCTATGCATGGACTCGTGGTCTTGCGTTCCGCGGTAAACTCGATGGCAACAAGGACTTGATCCGTTTCGCTGAAACACTCGAAAAAGTCTGCGTTGACGTGGTTGAGAGCGGCAAGATGACCAAAGACCTCGCGATGTGCATTCACGGGGACAAGGTTAATTCCAGCCAGTACTTGAACACCGAGCCGTTCCTTGAAGCAATCAATCAAGGGCTCGCTAAGAAACTCGCTCTCTAAGACATTTCGTCCGAGGGCCTTACAGGAGATGAAGATGAAGGCGTTGCTTTTCACTTTGGCCGTGGTTCTCGGAACTCAAAACTCATTCGCGGAAGGTGCCAAGCTCAAATACGGGGCTGGCACCACCCGCATTGTCCAGGATCACAGCTTCCTGGTGAAAAACAAGGCGCCTGACTACTGGGCGATCTCACCTTATTACGTGCCTCAGCGGGACGAAATGTCCTGCGCACTGGCCAGTTTTTCGATGGTCTTCAATGCTCTCCGGAGCGAGCAGAGTCTGGGCGCATCCGACAAGCTCATCACTCAGAATGCCTTCGCGGAAAAGTTCAAGGACCATCCGGGAGTCAAACGTTTCTACTTCACTCATACCGGTGGCATGAATCTCGATGACTTCGGAGACCTGGCCCGGACTGCGCTTCAAGGATATGGCGCTAAAAATTACAAAGTGGACGTGGTTCATGCGGATGCCACTCCCGAGTTCGCAAAAAAACTTCGCGATATTCTGATTAAAAACGAAGCAACGAATCGCGATTTCGTCATCGCAAACTTTCTTCAAAGTGAGTACACCGGTGATCCAGAGGGCAATGTCGGCCACGTTTCTCCAGTGGGCGCGTTTGATGCGAAGAAAAACAAAGTTTTGATCTTTGATCCGGATCGTGAGTATTACGAGCCTTACTGGGTGAGCTTCGAGACCTTCATCAAGGGCTTGAACACTAAAGATAGCGATAAAACCCGCGGCATTCTCTACATTCATGAATAAGGCATCGCTTTTACTGTTAGCGATTTTTGCCGTTTCCTGCTCGTCTAAAACCTCCTCTGAAAGTCATTCGGGCTCCCATGATCCTTCTGTTCCCGTCGTCGCAATCGCGCCTCGAGAGCAGGTGGAGGCACATGGAAAGAAGTGGATGATTTCGACTCAAGGAAAATACTCCACTCAGATTGCCAATCAGATCCTGAAAGACGGCGGATCGCTCATGGATGCGGCCATTGCGGCATCGTTCGCGATCGGCGTGGAAAGACCCCAGTCCACCGGGATTGGCGGCGGCGGCTTCCTGATCTATCACGAAGCGAAGAGCGGGAAGAATTACGTTTTTGATTTCCGCGAGCGTGCGCCCTCCCAGGCGACGAAAGACATGTTTCTCGATGAGAACGGCAAGGTCGTTCCAGAGCGTTCTGAAACCGGGCCGCTTGCGGTCGGCGTACCCGGAATGGTTCGCGGACTCAAGCTGCTTCATGATCGTTTCGGAAAAACGAGTTGGGCGAAGTTGATTCAGCCCTCCGAAGAACTCGCCCGCAAAGGGATTCCGATTTACCCAAGTCTTGAACAGGCACTGAAAGAGGAGCGGGATCATCTCGTTCAGTTTTCAGAAAGCAGGACCATCTTCCTCGATCAATCCGGAAAAGTAAAACAACCGGGTCAACTGATCATTCAGGAAAACCTCGCTCATACTCTAAAAATTCTTGAGCGTTCACCCGAAGATTTCTATACCGGAGAGATCGCGAAAAAAATCGTCAAGAGCGTGCGCAAACACGGTGGGATCTTGAGCTTAAAGGATCTTAAGAAATATCAAGTGAAGGAACGACAAGCCGTTGAAGCGGACTGGCACGGACTTCATATCGTTTCCATGCCGCCTCCGAGTTCAGGCGGGATTCACATCATTCAGATTTTGAAGATGCTGGAAGGGGATAAGTTGGAAGAGTTCGGGTTTTTAAGCCCGAAGAGTCTGAACCTGACTGCCCAGTCCATGCAGCAGGCCTTTGCGGATCGTGCTCGTTTTCTTGGCGATCCTGACTTTGTCCATGTTCCTTCAAAACAACTTCTTTCTGATGCTTACCTGAAAGGCCTGAGAAGCAAGTTCAAGGAAGAGGGTGCAAGAAAAGGAACAGATGTCCATTCAGGTGTGCTTTTGCCGGAAGAGCATCACGAGACTTCCCATCTGACTTTGATGGATAGCGAAGGAAATGCGATCGTTTCAACTCAGACCATCAACGGTCTTTTCGGGTCTGACTTGGTTGCGGAAGGCACCGGGATTGTTCTGAACAACGAAATGGATGACTTCTCGGCTCAGGTCGGTGCAAAAAACGGTTTTGGCGCGACTTCGACAAGCCTTGCAAACAGTGTCGAGCCGAACAAGACTCCGCTTTCGAGCATGTCGCCAACTCTGGTTTTCAAAGATGGAAAACCGATTCTGGCGCTCGGCGCTCCAGGCGGTACCCGGATCATCACCTCGGTCGCCCAGACGCTCTTGAATTACTTCGTCTATCATCAGGACCTTTATCATTCGATTGCAGCTCCTCGCATTCACGAACAGTGGCAGCCGGATGAGTTATTCGTAGAGAATCAGGATGTCGATCCAGCGCTCCTTTCTGCGCTTTCATCCCAAGGATGGAGAATCAAGCGCGTTCCAACCCAGAGCCGGGTCATGGCTGTAGCCAGAGAAGGCGATGAATTGATTGGCGTGGCTGATCCCCGCGATATTGGAACCAGTTCAGGAGAATGAGAATGCTTTCACTTTTGGCCCTGCTCGCAGGCACGCCCGCTTTTGCAAAATCCGCTGAATTCTTTGATTCAAAACTCATGAAGAAGACGGATCAGTGTCAGGCGGTGTCTGATTCATCTGCAAAGACTGTGTATCTCATCAAGCAATGGCACCTTGATCCGAACGTGAACACGAAGGATCAAAAGCCTCAAAAACTTCCCCAGGCAGCAAACCAGATTCAGATTCATGACCAGTTGATGGCGTGGCAGAAGACAGGCTGGATCGACACAGTGGTGGCCGAAGGCTGCGAAGGTGCTGAGATGGATTCGAAGTTCAAGCCTGCGTTCAATGGCTGGGATTTCAAAGCACTTCAGTCTAAAGCAGGTGAGTCGTCTTATCGCAATATTCTGACCCATCCGGTTCTGAAGTTCGAAGCAAAAGCGGGTGACACGGTTCACGCGCTCTGCGGAGACGATCTTTCTGAAGTGAAAAAATCCCAGGTTGCACTCTCTGATGCACGCGGAGATGTGGGTTATCTCTCCCGGCTCTCAGCCCTTCGGGATCAACCCGAAAAAGCAAAAAGCTATCTCGAAGGCACGATTGAGATTTTGAAGCTTAAGCCCAACACCACCATTCCAGAGGCGATCAAGGCGCTCGCGCTCGATTTGAAAGCGACTCTCGGACGTTTTTCAGATTCCACCCACGAACGGAATCTTTCCTTCACCCGGAAAATCAATCAGGCGAAAACCTCAAAACCTGTGGTGCTCGTGATTGGCGGACTTCATGCGAACGACCTGAAGCAGGTTTTTGAAAGTAAGAAGATGAACTGCGTGATCCTTGAGCCAATGGCGTATCAGAATGACGAAGAATCGTTGAATCAGAATCTTCAGAAGATCATTGAGCATCTCTAAAAATAAGGTATCCGATTACTTGTGGATATACGACGCAGCATAATTGCGCGGTGCCTATCCGTAGGTAATCGGATACCCTTGAATATTGGAATTTTTCGAGCGAGTCTATCGCTCTTCCACTCATTCTTCCACGCCGTGTTCTTTTAAATAATCGAGCAAAAGATCCGTCAGGGAGACCAGTGTTCCTGCATTTAACCCGCCTTCGCGGCAGCAGCTCAAATACTCGATCTTGTGCGAAAGGGTGAGAGCCCGGTTCTGCTCTTCCCATTTTTTGAACTCAAGGATCGCCTTGCACCAGTCTTTGAGACTGTCCGGGGAGTCGTCGATGATCTGAACCCAGCGCAGCAGAACGGATTCGTCCGCAGATTGGACTTCGGCAAAAGCTTTCCCGCTCTCGGGAAGCTCTTTCAGGGAATCCAAAATCTTTTGTCGGAGGTCAGTGCTCATTCGTTCTGCCTTATAAATTCGGAGATAAAAGTTCTTTTGCCCGATCGATTGAGATGCCTTTTTTCACAGCATAAGCGTGCACCTGCTCATCGTCGATCGTTCCCACGTTGAAATAACGGGCCTCCGGATGGAAGAAATAAACCCCTGAAACCGAAGACGGCGGGTTCATCGCGAAACTCGAAGTGAGGGTCACGCCAATCGCCTGGTCTGGCTCGAGGTGCTTCCAAAGAGTCAGCTTTTCCGAGTGATCCGGACAAGCCGGGTATCCCATCGCAGGGCGGATTCCGAGATACTTCTCTTCAAGCAGATCCTGAGGTGTGTGGGATTCGACTACGCCCATCTCAGCGCGTACTTTTTCATGAAGCCATTCAGTGGTGGCTTCCGCAAAACGATCGCCCAAAGCCTTCACGATGATTGACTGGTAGTCGTCGCCTTGATTCTTAAAGAAATCGGCATGGGATTCCACCCGGTCGACGGTTACGCAGAATGCGCCCATGACATCACTCTTTTTAGTCGTTTCCGGAGCGACGAAATCAGAAAGGGAGTAGTAGTTCTGCTCGCCGACCTTTTCCTTCTGCTGGCGAAGGAAGTTCAGTTTCGCAAACTCGCGTCCGCCTTCTTTCAAAAGGACTTCTTCCTGATCCGTGCTGTTGGCTTCGAAGTAGCGATAAACGGCTTTCAGCTGGAAACGTTTCTTCTCAATGATGTCCTGAAGAAGAACTTCGGCGTCCGTGAATAATTGTTTTGCCTGCTCTCCATGCTTCGGATGATCGAAGATGGAAGGGTATTTCCCTTTCAGTTCCCAGCTCCAGAAGAAAGGAGACCAGTCGATGTAGCGGGCCACTTCCTGAAGCGGAATATCAGTCAGAAGCTTGTTTCCGACAAACGGAACCTTTTTTTCCTGATGAGCAGACCAGTCGATGGAAAACTTTTTCGCCCGTGCTTCGTCGAGTGTGAGCAAGTGTTCGGTACTTTTGTTTTTTGCAAAGTTTTCACGCAGTTTCTGTTGATTTGCCTTGTGGGTGGCCACATATTTCTCCCGAAGTGTCGGGCTTTTCAGATGGGTGCAGACTTCGACAACGAGTGAGGCGTCGCCTACCTGAACCACGGGTTCATCATAGTGTTCCGCAATCTTGATCGCCGTGTGAGCGGCAGAAGTGGTCGCACCACCGATCAGAAGCGGCATTTTGAATCCAGTGCGCTTCATCTCTTTCGTCACCTGAATCATTTCGTCCAGAGAAGGCGTAATGAGTCCGCTCAAGCCCAGAAAATCAGCTTTGTGTTCGATTGCAGCCTTTAAGATGTCATCTCCGCGAACCATGACTCCAAGGTCGATCACTTTGTATCCATTGCAGGAAAGAACGACTGAGACGATGTTTTTACCGATATCGTGGACATCGCCTCTGACGGTCGCGATGACAAAAGTTCCCTGAGTTGAGGTAGCGCCCAGTTCGTCCTTTTCCTGATCCATGAATGGAGTGAGGTAGGCGACTGCTTTTTTCATGGAGCGGGCGCTCTTCACGACTTGAGGGAGGAACATTTTACCCGAGCCGAACAATTCGCCCACGACCTTCATTCCGCTCATGAGCGGACCTTCGATCACGTTTAGAGGACGTCCGTATTTAACTCTGGCTTCTTCGGTGTCGGCATCGATGAAGTCGGTGATCCCGTGAACGAGTGCGTGTTCGATCCGCTTTTCAAGCGAAGCAGCACGCCATGCGTTCTTGTCGTGATTGATTTCTTTTTTGTTCGAAGCACCGTCGTTTTTCAGTTTCTCTGCGTATTGAACGAGCTTTTCGGATGCATCCGGAGAGCGGTTCAAGATCACGTCTTCAACGAGCATTTTCAATTGCGGTTCGATATCGTCGTAAACCGTGATCATGCCGGCGTTGACGATCCCCATGTCGAGTCCGTTCCGGATGGCATGATAGAGAAACACGCTGTGCATCGCCTCGCGGACATAGTTGTTTCCACGGAAGGAGAAGGAGACGTTGGAGATCCCGCCGCTCGTGCGGGCACCCGGGCAGCGTTTTTTGATCTCTTTCACCGCATCGATGAAATCGCGTGCATAGGAGTTGTGTTCATCTATCCCGGTTGCAACGGTCAGGACGTTCGCATCAAAAATGATGTCGGAAGGATTGAAGTCGAGTTTTTCGCGGAGGAGATTGTAAGATCGTTCGCAGATCCGGACTTTTTCTTCAAAAGTTGCAGCCTGTCCGTTCTCGTCAAAGGCCATGATGATCACTGCAGCCCCGTACTTCTGAATGAGGCTTGCGTGCTTGAGGAAGGTTTCTTCGCCTTCCTTGAGTGAAATCGAGTTGACTACGCCTTTCCCCTGAATGCACTGAAGGCCGGCTTCCAGAATGGTCCACTTGGAGCTGTCGACCATGATCGGAATCCGGGAAATATCCGGATCAGACGCAAGAAGGTTCAGATAGTGAACCATGGCCTTCTCACCATCAATCAGAGCCTCATCAAAACAGATGTCGATGATGTTCGCGCCGCTTTCAACCTGTTGTTTTGCAACCCGGAGAGCCTCGTCATAGAGGTCTTTTTTAATCAGTTCGGCGAAACGGGGAGATCCCATCACGTTGGTGCGTTCGCCCACGATCATGAAGGAGTTTGCCTTCCGCTCGTGTACGACGGGCTCAAGACCACTCAAATTCAGTTTTTCAGTTCGATCGAAAACCGGCACCTGGCGTGGTTTCAGATTTTGAACCATTTTTGCGACCGCTTGAATATGCGGAGGAGTGGTTCCGCAACATCCGCCCACGATGTTCAACAATCCTTCATCCGCAAACTTTTTCAGTTCAGAGGAAAGCATTGCCGGCGTTTCATCGTAGCCAGTGGGCGCGAGTGGATTCGGAAGTCCAGCGTTAGGATAACAGCTGATGGCGCAGTCTGCGACTCGGGCCAGGGCCTGAAGATAAGGGCGCATCTCTTTTGCGCCCAAGGCGCAGTTGAGCCCGACACTCAAAGGTTTTGCATGCGCTATCGAGTACCAGAATGCCTCGATGGTCTGACCAGAAAGGGTGCGGCCGGACTGATCGGTGATGGTTGCAGAAAGCATCAGCGGAACTTTTTTGGAAGGATGCTCTTCATTGAACTCGATATAGGCGAAAATGGCTGCCTTCAAATTCAAGGTGTCGAATACGGTTTCAAACAACAGGCAGTCCACGCCACCTGCAATGAGGCCTTCGATTTGTTCGCGGTAAGCGACTTTTAATTCGTTAAAAGTAACGGCACGGTATTCCGGACGGTTCACATCCGGAGAAAGGGAAGCGGTCTTGTTTGTGGGACCAACAGCCCCGGCAGCAAAGCAATCCCGGGTCTCACCGCGTGCTTTTGCTTCCGCCATGACTTCAAGGCAGGATTCTTTCGCAAGTTCGGCAGCGCGCTTGTTCAGCTCAAATACGATCGATTGAAGTCCGTAATCCGCTTGCGCGATGGTGGTCCCGTTAAACGTGTTGGTTTCGATGATGTCTGCGCCGGCAAGCAGGTATTTGCGGTGCACTTCCTTGATGATGGAAGGACGAGTTAACACCAGAAGGTCATTATTGCCTTTCAGGTCTCTTTTAAAGTCCTTGAAACGCTCTCCCCGGTAGTCTTCTTCGGTGAGTTTGTACTGCTGAAGCATGGATCCCATGGCTCCATCGAGAACCAGAATCCGCTCTTTCATCAATTGTTCTAAGCGAGACATTTCAAGACCTCCAACGCAACTTCCACGCGCCCGAGTGGCGCACTGATGGCAAAACCTTCGCAGTGATCGGAAAGGTCCCGCATGATTTTAGCCGCAATTTCGATTCCCATTTGAACGGATGCTTTTGGATCATCCTGTACATTGGCCATTTTTTCGAGTGCCCAGCGCGGTACAAATACGCCTGGAACTTCGTGTGCCATGAACTCAGCGTTCTTGTAACTGACAAACGGCCAGATGCCGATGATGTGAGGTAGATAGGATGAACCGATTTTGTCTTTCCAGCGAAGAAAAGTTTCAACTTCGTAAATGGGCTGGGTGAAGGCGAAGTCCGCTCCGGATTCGACTTTGTATTTCCAGCGCTTGATCTCGAGATCAAGATTGATTGCAGTCGGATTTGAAGCGACTCCGATTCCGAAGTTTGTTTTTGATCCAAGACTGTCGCCCTGAGGAGAAAGCCCTTGATTCATGTGGTTCACCAGATAGGTGAGACCGATGGAATCGATGTCGTAAACGGCGGTCGCATCCCGGCTGTTTCCAAGCTTTGGCGGATCCCCGGTCACGAGAAGGACATCATGAACTTTGTTGATGGACGCGCCCAGCAGATCGGATTGGAGTGCAATCAGGTTTCGGTCACGGGTGGTGAAATGGGGAATCGCGGTCACTCCGATTTTTGGATCAGAGTTGATCTTTGCCGAGAGATGAAGCGAACTCACCCGGGTTGCAGCTCGTGCACCATCCGGAATGTTCACGAAATCCACGTTCGCGTTTTTAATCTGTTCGAGCGACTTCAGAAATTTTTCAAGATCGGTTCCACGAGGGGAGGTGACTTCGATTGAAATGACTTTTTTCTTCTGATTCAGTTTCTCGCCGATTTTGGAGTCACTGCGTTCATGGAGAGACCGGGGAGCTGAAATTTTTTCCTGAATCTGGATATTGCCCACCTGGAAGGACGTCGGGGCCTGGGGCACCTTGGCTTCCATCATCTTCATGGATTGAGCGATGGCGCGAATGTGATCCGGTCCTGTTCCGCAACAGCCACCCACGCCATAGGCACCCGCTTCGATGAAGCGCTTTGCAAACTTCGCCATGTAATCCGGACTCGTCATGTAGAAATAACGGCCGTTGATGTTGCGTGGAATTCCCGCGTTCGGCTGAATGATGATGGGCTTGTTCGTGAAGGGCTTGAGCACCTTCAGGCTTTGAAGAAGGTCGCTTGGACCTTCGGAGCAATTCATTCCAAGCGCCTGAACGTCCGCACGTCCGCCAATCCGGTGTCCGAAGTTCTGAATGAAGGAAGTTTCAACGCTGGTGGTGGTGATCGAAGCGAGAATGGGGCGCATTTTATCAACGCGTCTGACCCCGTCGATTGCAGCACCGAGTTCGTCGATATTGGAAAAGGTTTCAAGGTTGTAAAAATCGAAGCCCGGAGCGGGTGCCGCACTTCTCGCAAGCGCGGCGTATTCTTCACGCACTTCTTCGAGTGAGGTGGGCCCGAGTGGCTCAACCAGGACGGCCATGGGTCCGAAGGAGAGGCCGACTCTGGCCTTTCCGCCTTTTGCAGTTGCAGCGTTGCGGGCAATCTTGATGGCCGCCTGAATCAGTTCAGCCTGGCGGCTCTTGATGTCGAATTTGTCGAGTTGGGGTGAGGTGACGGAGAAGCTGTTGGTGGTGATGACCATGGCGCCAGCGTCGATATAGGCCTCATGCACGCCTTCCACGTCACGGGGGTGAGTGGTGTTGAGTTCCTCAAAGGGTCGATTGATGTAAAAACCCCGTTCGTAGAGCTCGGTGGCGATCCCACCGTCAAAAACCACGTAGTTCTGCTCGAACAGCGCTTCGAAAGTCTGCATAAGGTAAAAGGTACCGCAGGTCAGGTACATTTTCATTGCAAATCCGGCTTTCTGGCTGAGATAATTGATCATTAGATGAACTCACAAAACCGGAAAAAGAGATCCCTTCTCATTAACCCAAAGTTCCAGTGGACCTTGATCGGCTACGCGGCTTTGGTCGCGGTACTGATCCTGATCTCCATCTACGCACTGTTCAGTTTCGGGTTCCATCAGTTCAATCAATTCGGATCCCAGGCCGGGCTTGCTCCCGATAACATTTACTTCCAGTTTATCGAGATGCAACAATCGACCTTCACTCGGGTCATTGTCGCGATCGCGATCGTGGTAACAGCCATCCTGCTCATCGGTGGTCTTTACATCTCTCACCGGATCGCAGGACCAATCTACCGCATGCAGAAAGAGTTGCAGGACATGTCGGAAGAAAAACCGGTTGAGTTGCGCGCAATTCAGTTCCGGAAAAAGGATTACTTCCCTGAACTCGCCGAAACGTTTAACCATCTGGTTGAAGTCTGGAAAAAGAGACAGTGAAAACAAAAGGGAAATTTCCCATCCCGGACGGCGTGGTTGAGATCGACGACGAGTATCAGCTGAATCTCGCTCATTACGAACTGCTTCATCTGAAGCCAAAAGGAACGATTCTTTTTTTGGGAGAACCGAAGGAAATCCCGTTTCAGTTTTTCGCAGGCGAAACTCAGGACGGGGGAATTCTTGCCCGCCCGGCCGTTCAGAGCCCTGCCGTTCGCCGGGTGATGGATCATCTGGAAAAGTATCCGAAGCTTGAATGTTTCATCACGATCACGCTTCTTCAATTCCGGTTCATTTTCATCGCACCCATGGCTGTGGTGGTCTACGGTAACGGACAAAGAGCCCTCAAGCTCGCTTTCCCGTCAAAGATCCTGAAAACCCATCGCCGGAAGTTCATCCGGATCCCTTTCAACGAGAGCTTCCCCGCGGAGCTTCGCTTTCATACAGAACAGGGCCAGTTCACCCGGAGACTCCTTGATCTGAGCCGGGAAGGAATGCGTCTTCAACTCGAACCGGGAGACGATCGTTCCATCGTTCCGGGAGTCCGCTTGAAACAGGCCGTTTTAAAGGTTTTGAACCGGGAAATGCCGGTTGGGCTTACGGTGATCACCGTTCACGGTGGAACTGGAGCTGGAATCCGGATCATCGCAATTTCCGAAGAAGACAAGATCTGGATCCGCGACTGCATCCGGGTATTGATGAGGCAGATCCTGAACCTCAAGGACCCGAAAATGGACGATCAGATCGAACGGGATTAAACAAAACCCATCCATTGTCCCACCTATGGGACAGAGTGTTTTCAGAAGACCGTCTAGTCAGGGACGGACTTTGTCTTCATACTGGTTTCAAGATCAACAAAGGAGATCCCAGAATATGAAAACCAGTCTTTTAATCAGTACATTACTTTTAAGCTCCCTCTCTTTCGCAGCGGGCACAGGTCCTAAAATCGAAGCGGGCAGTTACTCCCTCGATACAGCACACTCCAAAGTGGGCTTCGAGATTTCCCACCTTGTGATTTCATCCGTGGAAGGCCGTTTCAACGGCTATACCGGTTCCGTAGTCATGGGGCCAAAAATCGAAGACACCAAAATCAACGCTGATATCGATGTTGCCACCATCGATACCGGAAACGGTGATCGTGACAAGCATTTGAAAAGCCCGGATTTCTTCGATGCTGCGAAATTCCCTAAAATCACCTTCGTTTCCAAAAAAGTCACCGGAACTCCGGACAAGTTGAAACTTACCGGTGATCTCACCATTCGGGGCGTGACCAAAACTGTAACCCTCGATGGTAAATATCAGGGTGTGGTTAACGATCCATTCGGCAACACCAAAATTGCTTTCAAGGCAAACGGCAAAATCAGCCGCAAGGACTTCGGTCTTCTGTGGAACAAAGCAGTTGAAGCAGGTCCGGTTGTGGGTGATGAAGTGGCTCTTGCCTTCGCGATCGAAGCAGGAAAACCAACTGTCGCTAAAAAATAGTCCATTCGTCGAAATTAACGGTTAAAGCTCAGGGCTTCGGGGTCACTCCCGGGCCCTGAATGCTTTTTTGAGGTAGTCGAGAAACAAGCGGGTTCTCTGGGGCAGATAAGCCTGATCGGGATAAACCGCATGGACCGGCTCCCGGTCCGTTCCCCAGTTTTTCAATACCCGAACGAGCGATTTCTTCTGCTCTTCTTCGAGGCCGATGAACACTGGAATCAACGCGATTCCAGCCCCATGAATGGCAAGTGTCTTGACCATGCTCAGCTGATTCGCCTGAATGGTCTTTTTCAGCTGGGCCGACTGTTTTGAACTGCCGTTGGTCAGGCTCCAGACTCCATTGGATTCAAGACTCGTAAATACGAGGCAACGATGGTTCTCCAGATCCTTTACGGATTTCGGTTCTCCGTATTTTTTAATGTAGGCAGGGGATGCGAAGAGCTGGAACTCAGACATCCCAAGCTTCTGGGCTTTCAGGCTTGAGTCCAACAGTGTTCCTGCCCGAATCGCGATATCGATTTTTTCGCCCATCAGATCGATGAAAGCGTCATCCAGCAAAAACTCAAGCTCCACCTCCGGATACTTGTTGCCGAATTCAGCTGCGACGTCAGCGAGGTAGTAAACGCCGATGTCCACCGGCCCGGTGATTCTCAGTTTCCCCTGGGGTTTTTCTTCGGAACGAAGGGTTTCAGCCGAGGCATGTTCGAGTTCGTTCAAAATACGCGTACAGCGCTGAAGGTACTCGACCCCCACCTCGGTAAGCTTCACCTGCCGGGTCGTCCGGCGCAGAAGGGTGACGCCCAGCCGCTTCTCAAGGTCTGCAACCTTGCGGGAAAGAGTGGATTTGGGGATCTTTGTTTCGCGTGCAGCACGGCTGAAACTGCCGGAATCGGCGACATATTTGAAGTATTGAATCTCGTTCAAGTCCATGGCTCGATTATCCCATAAGTGGGACAATCTGTCTCTTTTTTCCCTCTAGCCAAACAGCTGAACGATCCCATAAGGTAGTCCAAGGAGAAAACATTCTATGATGTATCTACGCAAATCAGACGAACGCGGCGAAGCCGACCATGGCTGGCTCAAAGCAAAACATTCTTTTTCATTCAGCAGTTACTACGACAATCGGTACCTTGGGTTTCGTGACCTCCGGGTCATCAATGAGGACCAAGTCCTCGGTGGAGGCGGATTTCCGACTCACAGCCACAAGGATATGGAAATCGTGACCTATATTCTGGAAGGTGCTCTCGAACACAAAGACAGCATGGGGACGGGTTCGATCATCCGTCCGGGTGACGTTCAGTACATGAGCGCCGGAAGCGGCGTCAATCACAGCGAGTTCAACCACTCGAAGACCGATCGTGTGCACTTGCTTCAGATCTGGATTCTTCCAGAGAAGCAGGGCGGAAGTCCTCGCTACGATCAGAAGCATTTCGCTGAGGCCGACCGTACCAATCAATTGAGGCTCATCGCGTCCCACGACGGACGGGACAACTCGATTTCGATTCGTCAGAACGCAAGCCTCTACGCGAGCCTGCTTGAGTCCGGTAAAACCGTCACTCATGAGATCGCTGAAGGCCGTCATGTATGGCTTCAACTTGCTCGCGGAAAGCTTGAAGTGAATGGTGAACCGATCGAAGCCGGTGACGGCCTTGCTTTCGTAAAAGAGAGCACGATTGAGATCAAGGGCACCGAAAAAGCCGAATTCATTCTTTTTGACCTCGCATAACCTTACAAAATGAATGCCGGGAACGGGAAACCGTCTCCGGCATTTGATTTTTAGCCCGTCATCGGTGAACATGGCCTCATGCCACCCAAACGCAAACGTTCCTCTTCATCACACTCTTCCCGCCTTCCTGCGCTCATTGGTGTGATTCACCTTCCTCCCTTGCCTGGATCTCCGGGCGCAGCGGGAGTACTTCCTCATGAAGCACTTCAAAAAGCAGGCCTTCAGGCGGTGAAAGAGGCGAGAACACTCTCGCAACAAGGATTCACCGGCATCATTCTTGAAAATTTCGGAGACATTCCATTTCATAAAACTTCGGTTGGCCCGGAAACCATCGCCAGTCTCGCAGTGATCGCTGCGGCCGTAAGGGAAGTGACTTCTGCGGCTCTTGGAATCAATGTGCTTCGGAATGACGCCCGAGCGGCACTTGCCATTGCATCGATTGTTGGTGCTGATTTCATCCGGGTGAATGTACTTTCAGGAGTTGCGGCCACCGATCAGGGCATGATCGAAGGGTGTGCTGCCGACCTTCTCCGGGAAAGATCCCGATTGAATGCAGATCATGTCGGTATCCTTGCCGATGTTCTCGTCAAACACGCAAACACAATTTCCACCACAGACCTTGAACTCGCGATTGAGGAAACCGCTCTTCGCGCGGGTGCTGACGGTGTAATTCTCACCGGTACCACCACGGGACGCGCACCGACGGCATCCCTGATTGCGGAAGCTCAGGAAATCACCCGCAAGCTCGGGGTTCCTCTCTATCTCGGAAGCGGAACCACTTCGGAGTCTCTGAAAGCCATCGAAGGCCCAATCGGAGTGATCGTCGGCTCGACCCTCCGCAAAGCAGGACGGGCAGGCGCTCCACTCGATACAGCAAGAATCCGCACCTTCATGAAGGGATGGAAAGCGAAAAATGCCAAAAAAACTCGGCGCGCTTCTTCTCAGAAGGCTCGTTAGATCTCCGAAAAGGAAGAAGAAGTCTGCGAGTCACAAGCTTTCAACCCGCTCGAAACGAGCTGGGGCGGGGTTCTTTTTTCAATCGTCACGTCGTTCAACTCCTAAAATTTTCAAACGCACCCGTTCAAAACGCTGGGCTCACTCGACACCGGCGCCAATTGAAACCGCATTACTGACGCTCACGCCTGTATCTGCGCCCGAAGCTCAGAATCGGTTGGACGATCATTCTTCTCTCGCGCCGCTTGCACAAGTCATCCGCCTTGAATCCGTCGCTGCCCACAAAACGCAGAAATCCAGAGGTCTTTTAAGCGCAGATCTGCTTCGCCCGAACGAAAAGCTTTCCAAGAGCATTGAAGCCTTTCTGCTGGATCAACGCTCCGAACACACTCGTCGTGCTTACGGCAAAGACTTGAACCGTTTTGTGAAGTTTTTGATTTCACGTAAATTCGAGCGGGGAGTGGAGTCTCTGGACCGCGGCCTCATCATCACCTACAAGGACTTCCTGCTCTCTGAAAAGCTCGAGCACACGACGATTGATCGCCATTTGGCCACCCTCCGCAGTTTTTTCCGCTGGCTCGAAGAAGATGGTCTGATTGAAAAGAACCCGGCTCAGAACGTCCGGTTCCTGAATCCGAAACGCACTTCTCCCACGGTGGGATTCACAGATGAAGAAGTGCAGAAGATTTTGAAAATGCCCGATCTTCACACTCGAACGGGCTCCATGCATTACGCGATCCTGATGGTTTTGTTCCATTGCGGTCTCCGGCGTTCGGAGTTGTGCTCGATCAGTCTGAATCAACTGGGTTTTGAGCGCGGTCACCATTTTTTCAGACTCCGCGGTAAGGGAAATGCGGAACGGATCGTCGTGGTGGTGGAACCGGTCTGGCGCGCGATTCAGCATTATTTGAAAATGACTCGAAAAGGACCGATACAGCCAAATACAGAACTTCCGCTATTCACCCCGGTTCGAAACAACCGTACCGGAGTGAAGGAAAAACCTCTGGATCCTTCGATGGTGTTCTATATCGTCACCAAATACGCAAAGCTTGCCGGGATCGCAAACCGGGTTTCTCCTCACTCCTGTCGGGCCACCGCCATTTCAAATGCCCGCGATCATAACGTACCGGACCGGGTGATTCAGGAGTTTGCAGGCTGGTCTACGACCACGATGATCACCCGTTACGACAAACGGAAGAGTGCGCTCGAAAAGTCGGCGGCTCATTCGATTTCGTACGGAAACGGCGAACGCCCGCTCCCATATCTGCCGGATTCATCCAAAAAGCTCTCCTGAGCCCCCTTTTTCCAAATACTCCCTTTTAAACCCGGCCCCCCCAGCTCGTTTTAACTGCATTCCCACATTCGCGATAAGAAAAGTTATCGCGAATCAAATCAGTGCAAAACAAACTCGGGGAGGGGACTTAAACCCCGGTTCCAGTATTTGATTTTCAGGGCCGAGCGCTGTAGTTTCAGAGCATGGAATTCACAATGCGTCCGATCGGGGTCATTCGCACCTGCTTCAAGGAAAAGTTCGGAGTCCCGAGACAATCACGCATGCTTCCCGCTGCTAAAGGCTGGATTCGCTTGAATCCGGATCCTAATTACCGCGAAGCCCTCAAGCATCTGGATCAATTCAGCCACCTCTGGCTCGTCTTCGTCTTTCACGAAAACATCGAACAGGGCTGGCATCCACTCATCACACCGCCAAGACTCGATTCACCTGGCAAGGTGGGTGTCTTTGCTTCCCGTTCTCCGCATCGCCCAAACCCGATTGGTTTGTCTGCAGTGAAACTGGAGAAGGTGAACTTCGATGCCGAAGGTGGAATCGAGATTGAAGTGAGCGGGGTTGATCTTCTGGATGAGACGCCGATCCTCGACATCAAGCCTTATCTCCCTTATGTGGATCAGATTCCGGAAGCGCAAGGCGGTTGGACGGAGAGCGAGATTCCGAAATATCCAGTTCACTTTGCAGCTGAAGCAGACGCTCAATTGAAAGAGGCGGCTGTTAGAAACAAAAAATGGGTGAGAAACGGAAGTCTTCCCGAGCTTTTGACTGAGATTCTTGAGCTCGATCCGCGCCCGCTTTCACAGAAGAAGCTTCATCCCATCGATTCAAAAGAATCGGAAAATCTGCCTTTTGCGTTCCGGTTTCTCGATTTTGACGTCCGCTGGCGCATTCAAAACAGCGGGATTTTCGTCGATGAATTAAGATTGATCTAATTCCGGCCTTAGCGGCACTCGTAATGAACCTCCATGCAATTGTCGACGAACACACGCGTCTCATACACGGGACTGTTCACCGAAATCTTTTCCCCGTTACAAGGCTCGTCAGAGAAGCGAACCACCGCGCGGAGATACTGGTTGTCGTCCTGAAGCTTCTTCGCTTTTTTCGGATCGTTCCGATACTCGGCTTTTTCAACCACCGCATATTTGTTTCCATGAGCCACGAGCTCGTAAGGGCAGTCTCCGGATGCTCCCGATTGGTTTTCACCCAGACGGGAAGTCACTTTTTTGCTCATGTCTGCCTGCTTTGAACCATCGAAGCCAGGAAGTTTCAACTGGGAAAGAACTTGGTCCTTGAAGTTGTCCGCACGAGCCTGAGAAAGGTCGTGAAAGTTCCAACGTCCGGATTGGGTGACGGTTCCGTTTGCGTCTTTCACCGTGAAGTCGTCCCGCGCCGAGCCTGTGTTTCCGAGCTTGCTTGAAGATGCTTGAATTTCAATTTTCTGAATCGTGCGTCCGCAGGCCGTATTTTTAGCCACCAGTGGATCACTCATGATCTGATCGTTGACCGCTTTCACCTGATCCGGAGTGAAAGTCGAAACGTTCGCAGCCATGGTTTGTTTGATTGGAATACGGATCTCATGATCGCTGATTGGAATCTGGTACACGGTTTTCATCGGACTACCATTATAAACCGGAGGACTACAGAAGCGTCTCGCCTTATCCCCGTTCTTTGTCATGAATTCGTTCACTTCGTCGAGTTTAGCCTGCTTGTTCTTATCTCCTTCAATGCGGGTCTTGTGATCATCAGTGGATGAGGCGACGGTCCATGCGTAAGGGTAGGTGTTGGGTGTAAAGGACGGACGTACGCCTTCCATGCACTTGTTCTTCTGACGATAGGCTTCCATGTCGGTTTTCATCTGAGCCATCATCTCGTCGTGCCTGGCACCACCCGCCAGGTAATCCTTGTTGGCCGCCACAAATTCTTTCGACTTCTTGCGAATATAGTCTTTGGTGGTGCCGTTGTTACTTTTCAATGCGGCCTGCATGTCCTTGTCGGAGCAAAGATCACGACGGAAGGCGAGTTCCATCGTACCGATATTTTCAGCGCCTTCACTGTTCATGGCATCATTAAGACAGCTTCCGCCACCTCGTTTGATGTTGGTGGGAGCATTCGACATGATTTTCTCAAACCATGCGGTGTCATCCGTTCCGCCCTTCACGAAGAAGTCGGCGTAAGCGCAGCTGTCCTTGTCGAGCGGGTTCTCGAACCGGGGTTGCACTGAATCCATCAGGCTTTGAACGTTTTTATTCGGTTGAGTGCATGCATTCGGGGTCTGCGCGTAAGAAAGAGTGGAGAATCCGATCGCGGCGATTACCGGAAAGAGATGTTTTTTGAACATGAGTAAATTGGCTCCCTTTCTCTATTTTAAAGAAAAACCCCGCGAAAAGCGATTAAACTAATGAACTATAAAAAACAGAGTGCTCAACAAAGGTGAATTTCAAACGGGGATTCCAAGTCTTTGAAAGAAGGCCATTTCATTTCCTAGTTACCAGTAGTTCTGAAGAACTCAGCGTAATGGGATCTAAATGCCACCGGTTTTTTCAGTGCCCTTTCGCACCTCCGTGAGTTCAGGCGAGTGGGCGATGTCTTCCGAATGATATGAGGGAGTAACTTCAATCAATGGAATTCATTTCCATTTTCCACACTTGCCCGGCGAGTCAATCTTGATGGAGTTTCAGAGTCATGGTCTTGGCACGACCCTCGCTAAGTGTGATCACAAGAACTTTGTAATTTTTAAAAGCGAAGTTTGAATTTCGAATCACACACTAGAGAGAGGGATGGGAAATGAAATTTAACAAAGCCATGTTGATGATGGCGCCACTTGCAGTCGCGATGACTTCGTCCGCGTTTGCACAGGCGGTGCCGACAAACCAAATTCGGTTGGGAACACCCACTTATAATGGAACCGGGTGCGCACTTGGAACCGTATCCGCGACCTTGAGTCCGGATGCACAAAGTCTGAGCATTCTTTTCGGCACATTTGAAGCCGATGCAGGCGGATCCTCCGGAAAAACCGTTGATCGCAAAGCCTGCGACATCGCGATTCCGGTCGGAGTCCCGGGCGGGTATTCCGTATCCGTGATCAAAATCGATTACCGCGGATACAACCGGATCCCGATGAATGCGAGCGCGACTTTCGACGTGGAATACTTCTTCGCAGGTCAGAATGGTCCCGCTTTTCATCAGAGTTTCGTCGGTGCAACCGATGGAAACTTCACTCTGAATAACACCCTGGTGGCGACTGCAAACGTGTGGTCTCCCTGCGGAGAAGACGTGAACTTGCGGACCAACACCAGCATCGCGGTTCAGACCAACCAGAATAACGAACAAACCATGTTCACGCTCGACAGTGCGGACATCACTTCCGGAGTCGTGTACGCGCTCCAGTGGAAACAGTGTAACCCGACTCCATACCCAACACCGTATCCGACCCCCTATCCAACGCCACGTCCCCAACCGACGCCGCAGCCGACGCCCTATCCAACTCCGCGTCCACAACCTACGCCGTATCCACCATACCCAACTCCATATCCGACACCGCGTCCTCAGCCGACGCCGTATCCAACTCCAACCAACCTGGGCGTATGCATCATCGATGCTTATAATGACCAGCGCGGATTCACCACTTACATGGTGAAGGATGGAACCGGACGCGTACTGGGTAACACCGTACAATACGCTCAGGCGATCGCCATGGCTCAGCAAGGGGTGCAAATGGGCTTCTGCTCAACCATCGTGAACAACGCTCCGAACCCGAACTACCCGAATCCATACCCAGCGCCCCCAGTGCCGACTCCATACCCACCGGCACCAACTCCGTATCCACCAGGACCGCGTCCAGGACAACAAAGCTACTGTCAGGTGATGCCTGCACGGGATGCTTCTGGACGGAACTTCTACCGGGTTCTGGATCGCTCCGGACGGATCGTGTACTCAACTGCGAACTACAATGACGGATTGAACTTCGCCCGAACCAATGCGGCTTGCTTCCGCTAAGTCTTGAGTAGGTAAAAATTAAAACCCCGGGTCACTGATTGTGATCCGGGGTTTTTCATTTAAGAGGATAAAGAGGGAAGGTGAGTCGCGCTCCCGAGACTCAGGCAAAGAGCCACGGGCTGGATTCACGAACATATCTTTCAAACTTTTTCTTGAAGTCGGGGCCTTGTGATTCAACTACAGCGGGATGCCTGATCAGAGTGTCGGCATAGGCTTTTGCTTTCGGAATCGAGGACCATTCAGGACTGTTCCAGAGCTTCGGAAGCAGGTTCATGCGCACAAACAAAGGGGCGAACGAAGTGTCCACGAGTGAAAAATCCGGACCATTGAAATAAGGCCCTTTGCCCAGAATGTTTTCAAGACTCTTTAGCGATACGAAGAGTTCATGAACGGTACTTTCTTCGGCTTCCTTGCTTTCCGCGTGAGTCACTCCGTAAAGCTCGATCAGAACTTCACCGGCAAAGGCGATCCAGGCGCGATCCCGGGCGCGGGCAAGGGGATCTTCCGGAGTCAGTCTCCCAGGCGTGACGTCATCAATGTATTCGTTGATCACGGCAGATTCAAATACAGCTGTTTTTCCATCCACAAGAAGAACGGGAACTTTTCCCATCGGAGAAATCTTTAAAAACCAATCGGGTGGGCTCTGGAGATCGATTTCCTTCAAGGTGTAGGAAATCTTTTTGTGCTTCAAGGTGATGATGGAGCGCTGAACATAAGGACAGAGATCAAAACTGACGAGTTCGAAATTGGGTTGGCTCATGTATGAATCCTTCTTTGGATGCATTGTCGCGCAGGTTGGAACCGGATGTCCATCACGGACGACGGGCTCGATTTCAGAGGACATGGGCTCGGATGATCCGCAATAACTGCATCGCAAAACGGGGCTCTTGAGGTTTGTTAATGCGGAGCTCACAGAACTGAAAAGAGAGTGAATTATTTTCATTTACAGGGCTGAAGTATGCGGATTTCCATGCATTCTGAACAGCGTTTTTACACTTTAGTTGTGGAGTATTTTGCGGTCTAATAATGGAATGGCCAGCAGAATGTTTTCAGGCGGATCTACACTGATTTTGTTTAGTCTCATGACGATATTGGGATCCGGCTGCGGACACCAGAAGACGGCCACGGTAACCTTGCAAACCGGTTTCGAAGCAAAGGAAGCGCCTCAAAATCTCATGGCGAGATTTTTCACTCAAAAAGTCGCCTCAGTGAACAAGATGTGTGTCCAATCCCAGATTTTCGCTGCCGCCGGGCCTCACACTGATGACAATGGAACGTTTTCACTTTCTTCTTATCCAGTGCAACTGACCACGCCCCTTGATGCCAACGTAGACGGTGATTTTTCGAATGGGGCATTGGGTTGGTTGCAGGCGTCTCAATTCGGCACCATTTCCATTCCCGTTCCTACAGGAGTTCCTGTCGATATTGGCATTATTGGCGCGCTCAGTGCACCGGTCGAAGTAGCGGGGGATGGTACTTGTCCTCTTCTGGACAGCAGCACTGGTTTTCCGAATCCAAGTTACTCGGTACTCGGCCATGTTCTTACGACCGTTTCAGCAAATACAGTCGTCCCAATCAATATCTGGATTGCGAATGGCGCTCAGCCAATCGCATCTCCAGCACCGGGAAGTACCTGTGATGGAAACTCCGATAAATATTCCCAGCAATGCCCCAATCAGAACTTTGATCGGGTATCCTGTACAGGAAGTAATTGCTCCACGATTTTTTACGCACAATTTGATTACTTTTACGGCGCAAATGGCGGACAGCATATTACCCAACTGCTTCCTTTAAGTGCCACCGGTTCCGTATATATTCCTGACGTGAGTCCTCTTGATGTCACTCTGATCGGGGGAGCACCGACTGCGGCGTACGAGAAGGTGCACGTAAAAAACGGCAGCACCAGTATCAGCGGTTCAAATTATTTCAAGAACATGGGGACGGGAGCTGTTGATCAAAACACGCAGCTTATTTTGGTTGGCGGATCAGGATATGCGACGACCACAGCAACACCGTCAGTTTCTGGAACGGTGAGTACTTTGGCCGGTTCCGGATCAGCCGGAAGTCAGGATGGCATTGGAAGTGCCGCCACATTTTACGCCCCGGACGGCTTGGTGGCAGATCCAAGCGGAAATATTTACGTTTCCGACAGCGGAAATAACACCATCCGAAAAATCACACCTGCAGGAAATGTAATTCTTTTTGCAGGGACTGCAGGCACCCACGGAAGTAGCGATGGAACGGGGACTGCTGCAAAGTTCTTTGGCCCTGTGGGCATTGCCGTTGATTCGAGCGGTAATCTTTATGTTGCCGACAGTAATAACAATACCATTCGAAAAATTTCCAGCGCAGGAGTGGTGTCGACCATTGCCGGATCTGCCGGGTCCACCGGAAGTTCTGACGGAACAGGCTCCAGCGCAAGATTCAATTATCCAACGGGCGTAGCGGTTGACCCAAATGGAAATATCTTTGTGGCAGATTCGGGTAATAGTACCATTCGAAAGATTACATCCTCAGGAGTCGTGAGTACACTTGCAGGAACGGCCAATTCGACCGGAAGTGCTGATGGGACCGGGTCTGTTGCACGTTTTAACCAGCCTTATGGCATCGCGATTGATTCAACTGGAATCTTGTATGTTGGCGACACCTCAAATAATACGGTTCGCAAGATCACGCCAACTGGCGTCGTAACAACACTTGCCGGCGAGGCAGGTGTTTCGGGCAGTTCTGATGGCGTCGGTACAGCGGCTCGTTTTAACGGACTCGATGGCGTCGCGGTGGATTCTGCTGGCAACGTTTATGTTGCCGATACCTTGAACCAAACCATTCGAAAAATCAACCCAGCCGGCAATGTGACGACCATCGCAGGAGCAGCTGGAATCATCGGCTCATCCATTGGATCCAGTGCACAGGCTCGGTTTAGCGGGCCCCAAAACGTAGCGGTTGATTCGACCGGTGCGGTTTACGTTGCCGATAGCAATAACAATGTGATCCGGAAGATAAAGCAGTGATTCAAGTCGGCAAACTCAGACTGTTCGCCTATACACCTAAGGTCTGATAATGATTATTATGTAAACTAGAAGGGTGCGGAAAGGTCTTATAACAGATCTGACCCGGTTTACGGCGCCCCGACGGTTTGTCCGTCAATCCTCTTTTGAATGTATTTCAGGAGCGGTTTTCCGATCAGCCATGAGATCCCGATCATTCCAAACATGCTCGCGTTTCCGACCAGCGTCCGGATGATCATCATCTTCCCAACCGATGTATCGGGTTCATCTGCGATCGCATAATAGACTCCAGCCTTCACCAGAAAATACACGACCCAGATCCAGGTCATGATCCGGAAATACATTACGATGGCTGGACCGAAATGCGACTCCGGGATCTTCTTCATCTTCATGACCATGTCCTGCATGAGTGGCTTCGGCGTGATCGCGCCCCAGATGAAATATGCCCCGGTCATGAAATTGGTCAGCGCCGGTTCATATTTAAAGAACCGTGTATTGGTCGAACACACATCAACGAGTCCGAACCCGATGGTTGAAATGGATACAAACCAAAAGAAGGCTCCGAGTTCTTCCTTCTTCAGTTTCCGGTAAATGATTTCAGCAACCGTTACAACGACCGTTGCAGCGATCGCAGTCTTCAAGCCAAAGAAATGCTCAAAGCCATAGAAGGCAATCAAGGGAGCAAAACTCAGGATCAAAAGTTTAAAGGTTTGATGCATGCGGGATTATGTAAACTATATAATAAAAAAAGGGCCCATGAACGAATTCATGAACCCTTTTTAATCTTTCAGAAAGAAAAATTACTGGCTACTACCAGTTTTTCTTGTCCGCGAAGGTTTCTTTCATGTTCTTAGGGAAAGACCAACGTGGTTTTTTAGATTCTGGACGAGCTTTTACAGTGATCTCTTCGCCAGTGAAAGGGTTAACGCCTTTTCCTGCTTTACGAGCTTTAACATCGCGACGTGCGAGAACGCCGATGATTGGGAAGCGCACGCGCTCACCAGATGCTGCTTTTTTAGCACCGTTCATGAAAGTGCTCTCGAGAGCGCTTTTGAGCTCGGAACGTTTCATTTTCACTTGGCCGTTTTTGCCAGCGGAAGCGATCACGAGGATTGCTTCGTGAAGTTCGTTGATCATAGAGAATTTTCCGCCTTTTTTAGCGGATTTAGTCACTTTAGTTGTCTTCTTTGCAGCTGTTTTAGCTTTTGCTTTTTTCATAGGTTAATTCCTCCGTTTCAAACAAGAGTAGTTGTTTTCTGACCGTTTACAACACTTTTTTGACGAATTTACATTTTATTTTGAAATTTTAAAATCAATTGGAACTACGAATTTGTGCGAAATCCCCGGCGGAGGAGGGGGAAAAGGGGCGGATTGCTCCACCGCCGCTCTCGCCGCTTCTACTAAAATAGCCGGTTTTTCCGGTGTTTTCACACTAATTTGAAGAAGCTCACCGTGCTCCCCCACTTCGAATTCTATCTCCACTGTACTCTCAAGATGACGTTTTCTCGCTTCGAGTGGATAGCGTTCCTGCTGAGCGATCCTTGATCTCAGAGCAGATTCATAGCTGTTTTTACCCGAAGAAATGCCGTTTTCCGTGGTCACGTCATTTGCATCCACATCTTTTTGAACCATCGAAACCGGTGCATGAGTGGAATTCACGCTTGTGCTTTCACTTGAAACATGGGCTTCTTTCGGCCCTTTTTGCGCCTTTTTCACCTGTCCCGACCGTTCTGAAATTTCGAATTGTTCAATTTTGCCCGAATCCGGTGCATGTCCGGTCAGACTGAAAAGGACCACAAACAGGCCGAAAACGAGCGCGTGAACAAGAAAACTTGTGGAGAAGGCTCGATTGAAACGGGGCTTGGCCATTGCTTAAAGTCTATCACAGGGGTTGACGAATCGTCTGAAAAGGCTAAAGTGAAAAAATGCAGCAACTCCCGTGCGGACGTAAAAAGAGTCCGGGACATGCTCCCAAAAAGCATGCAAATGCGGACTGGAAGCAACGTCTCGAGGCCTATTTGAAAAAAGAAGGCTTACGCAGTACCCGTCCCCGTGAATCCGTTGCTGAAATCGCACTCAATCAAAAGACTCACTTTGAAATTCAGGAACTCATCCGCGAAGTTCAAGACACTTACCCGGACATCAGTCCCGCAACCGTTTACAGAAGCGTTAAAACCCTCTGTGAAGCCGGAATCCTGTCTGAAACCCTGACGAGTGATGGTGGCGTGACCTTGTACGAGCCTCATGAAGACGAGCACCACGACCATATTGTCTGCATTGATTGCGGCGAGATCTTCGAATTCCACGACGAAAGCATGGAAAAAGCCCAGAATAGGACTTTAACCGAGCTCCGCTTCAAAGAAGCAAAGCACAAGCACGTGATCTACGCGAAGTGCGGCTACCTCAACAAAAAATAATCTTCAAAATCAAACTCCCGAAGAGTGAGACTTCAACGCGCCTCACCTCCGCAAGTAATCGGATACCAAAAATAAAAAGGGCTCTCCCCTGATTCAGGAGAGAGCCCTTTTGCAATTCGGATTACTTTTTAAGTGAGTCCTTCAAGCCTGCAAGACCTGCAAACGCGTTATTGAACGCAGTCTGTGGCTTGATCGGCGCGCGGTTCTGACTTGGAGCCGGACGATCCTGTCTTGGACGATCACTTTGAGAGCGGGCACCAGCCGGAGCGATGACTGGACCTTTTTTATTATCGCCGGTGTAACTCACGACAAGGCTTTTCGGAGCCGGAGCCGCTTTCGTGCTACGAGCTTCCTGTTTAGGTTTTTCATCAAAACGCATGGTCAGCGCCATCTGAGACTTCTCGAGATTCACTTCGAGAACCTTTACGGTGACTTTGTCGCCGGGGCTTACCACTGTATTTGGATCAGTTACGAATTTGTTTCCGAGCTGGGAGATGTGAACGAGACCATCCTGGTGAACGCCGATGTCGACGAAAGCGCCGAAATTGGTCACGTTGGTCACTACACCCGGACACATCATGCCTGGCTGAACGTCTTTCAACGCATTCAGGTCTTCCCGGAACTGAACTGGAACAAAGATGTCCCGTGGATCGCGACCCGGCTTCTCGAGCTCGGATACGATGTCTTTCAGGGTGAATTCACCGAGTTTGTCTTTTGCTTCAGGGAGTTTGAGCAGCTGTTTTGCGCCTGAACCAATATAATCCTGAATGGATTTGCCCTGAGATTTTGCAATCGCTTCGAGATCCGCATACTTCTCGGGGTGAACACCGGTGTTATCGAGAGGAAGAGCGCTCTCCGGAATACGGAGGAACCCTGCAGCCTGCTCGAAAGTCTTCTTGCTGAAGCGTGGAACCTGATTCAGATCGTCGCGGGATTTGAATATGCCGTTTTTCTCACGGTACTCAACAATCGCTTTTGCCAGACCTTCGCCGATACCGGAAACGTGGGAAAGAAGGTGGACGGAACCGGTGTTCACGTTCACACCGACCGCGTTCACGCTGGAATCAACGACGTAATCGAGTGCGCGTTTGAGACCGTTCTGGGAAACGTCGTGCTGATACTGGCCGACACCGATGCTTTTCGGGTCAATCTTCACGAGTTCCGCGAGTGGATCCTGGAAGCGTCTTGCGATGGAGATCGCGCCACGAACAGTAACGTCAAGCGCAGGAAACTCTTCGCGAGCCACCGGGCTTGCGCTGTAAACCGATGCGCCCGCTTCACTCACCATGATCACAGGAAGAGTGATATTTGCGTCTTTCAGAGTCTGGCGGATGAAAGTCTCGGCCTCGCGACCGGCTGTTCCGTTACCCACTGCGATTGCAGTGATCTGGCCGCTTGAAGCGACCGCGGTCAGGAAGGTTTTCGCCTGAGTCTTTTCGCTTTCAGTCTGAAGACGGATCACGGTGTCTGCAATGAACTTGCCTGAGCCGTCGATGACTGCGAGTTTGCAACCCGTACGAATGCCCGGGTCAACCCCGAGAACGCCTTTTGGTCCGTAAGGAGCAGCAAGGAGGACCTTGCGAACGTTTTCAGAGAACACCTGAATCGCCATCTGGTCAGCGATGTCTTTCATTGTTTTGTGGAATTCGTTCTCAATGGATGGAACCACGTGCGCCTTGAGCGCAATGCGGGATGCCTTCTCAAGAACCGGCTTCACCATGGTCTGAGCGTTCGAGCCAGAGACCTGATTGAAGTGGGC
>OUNO011303867.1_pt1 | contig 51215 bp, 56 predicted proteins | sample 1779811 | NCBI WGS metagenome assembly OUNO01 (sample SAMEA3914804, study PRJEB12502) | metagenome | biome: forest; material: soil | place: Canada | collected 2010-06-25 | depth 0.3 m
GCTTGGGAAAAACTCGGCGAACTGGTGATGCAGTACCTCGGCAAAGGCCGTCGCGTACTCGTCCAAGGACGTCTCCGCCAAGATAGCTGGGATGACAAAGAGACTGGCAAGAAACGCTCACGCGTTGAAGTCACAGCGACTGATGTCACATTCCTTGATGGTCCAAATGGTGACAACGGTGGCTCAGCTGCTGCTGGTGCACCGGCTGCTCCACGTGCAACTGGTGGGAAAAAGTCTGAAGATGTCGTCATTGAAGACATCGAAGACAAACCAATTGATTTAAGTGAAATTCCGTTCTAGCAGAGCTAGACCGATATTTAGGAGAACAATAATGATTCAAAAACGATCTAAACGAGACACGCCGCTATATTTTGACTACAAAGACGTCAAAACATTGCAACGTTTCATCAACATTTACGGCCAAATCGAACCGATTGGCAAAACTGGCCTGAGCGCTAAGCAGCAACGTCAATTGGCAACCGCTATCAAGCGCGCTCGTCACCTCGCATTGCTACCATTCGTCTCACAAGGATAAGCTCGTGGCATTCTACCAGCCCACTGATCTCAAAAAAGGTGCTGTCGTTCAAATTGACGGCAAGCCTTTTAAGGTCATCGACTACAACCAAAAGGTAATGGGTCGTGGGGGCAGTATTGTGAACGTCAAACTTAAAAACTTGATTGATGGCAGCGTCATCCCAAAGACTTTTAAAGGTCAGGACAAGATCGAGACGGCAGATGTTTCAAGTCAGACTGTTCAGTACCTCTACAACGACACGCTTAACTACTATTTCATGGACCCATCGACATTCGAGCAGTTCCAACTGCCGGCTGACGTCGTTGAAGATGCCAAGGGTTTCTTGAAAGAGGGTGATGAGCTCAGCTTACAGTTCTTTTCAGGCCGCGTGATTAACGTTGAACTGCCGAAAAACGTCTATCTGGCTGTGACTTATGCCGAAGATGTTGTGAAGGGCGATACGACCAGCAGCGTTCTGAAAGACGCCACACTCGAAACTGGTTTGGTTGTTAAAGTTCCCTCATTTATCAAAACCAACGACGTGATTTCTATCGATACTGCGACCGGCGAATACCGCGAACGCAAGAAGGATTAGTCGTGGACAAAAAGCGTCTGGATGCCGAACTGACTCGTAGGGGTTTGGTGCCGACGCGCTCTCAGGCCGAGAGCTGGATCAAGCTGGGCAAAGTCTCTGTGAATGGCCAGGTCGTGATGCGACCGGGTCATTTTGTGACGCAATCGACGACAATTACGCTCGATGCCGATGAGCGCTATGTCAGTCGCGCTGGGCTGAAACTTGCCAGCGTCGCACAGTTGCTGAAACTAGATTTTCGAGATAAATTTGTCCTCGATGTCGGTAGCAGCACCGGTGGCTTCACTGATTATGCGTTGCAGCACGGCGCCCGCAAAGTCTATGCCGTTGATGTGGGCACTGACCAGCTGCATCCGTCACTTCACAATCATCCAAAGATTGAGCTGCACGAAAAAACTGATATTCGCGACTTTCATCTGAAGCGTCCGGCTGATATCGTCGTGATCGATGTCTCATTTATTAGCTTACGCGAGATTCTGCCACATATCGCGCGCGAACTAGTGAACCGAGATACTCAGATCGTCGCCATGGTAAAACCACAATTTGAAGCTGGCCGTGACCAAACGAACAAAGGCATCATCAAAAACGATGCCATGCGCCGCCAGATCTTAAAAGACTTTGAACTCTGGGCCAAAGACCTCTTTGTGACCGTCGACAAGCGCGACAGTGATGTCGCTGGGGCTAAAGGCAATCAAGAACGCTTCTATCTCTTACATACCACCGTCTAGCTTTACCAAACGTTCTCGCTGACGTATAACTATAAGTATTAAAAGGGGAGGGTGAAATGAAGCTTAATATTAGAGGAGCCATCGGAGCGTTAGTAGTGACCGCTGGGTTACTCACAGGGCTTGTCGTCATTACGACGCCGGCCGCAACAGCTGCAGCAGTAGCGCCGTGTCCAACGCAGGGCACGACCGCACCACAGAACGTACCAGTAACGGCATCATCGCAGGTGCAAGTGACAAACGTCGTTGTCACCGCAACGGGGAATGATATTCGTGTGCAGTTTGACTATGCACTCGTGAATGGAGCGACGACCGCCACGGTTGACGCCAGTTTGCAGACGCAGCAGTCGTTCGGGCCAGTTGTCGTAAGTGGCCCAGGTCATTTTGACGAGACACTGACAGGTGTGAGCAACGGCAGTTACTCGATCTTTATTGTCTCGACGGGCAATCCTGATTACGAAGTCGTCAACACGACGAGTCAACCGTTGGTCATTACGTTACCAGCAACTGCAACGACACCACCAGCGACGGGCGGAGGTCTGCTGGCTAGGTTACTCGCAGCCTTGCTGCAGTTCTTGCACCGCTACTTCTAGACGTTAAAGCGAAACTCAACGACGTCACCGGGCTGCATGATATACGTGCGCCCCTCGGTGCGAACTTTACCGGCAGCCTTGGCTGCCGTTTCGCTTCCGGCAGCGACGAGGTCGTCATAGTCGACAATTTGGGCGGCAATGAAGCCCTTCTCGAAATCAGTGTGAATGATGCCAGCCGCTTGTGGCGCGCTGTCGCCTTGATGAATCGTCCAGGCGCGGACTTCTTTTGGCCCAGCGGTAAGATAACTTTGCAGGCCAAGCGTGTGATACGCAACCCGGGCAAGCTGGTCCAAGCCAGACTCGCTGACGTTATATGAAGCCAGTAGTTCGCGGGCATCGCTCGCGTCAAGGCCGCGCAGCTCTTCCTCTAGCTTGGCACAAATGAAGGTGGCTTGGGCAGGAACTACCAACTCAGACAAAGTTCGTTTCTTGGCCTCGTCACCGAGGGTATTCTCATCGACGTTAAAGATATAGATGACTGGCTTGGCGGTCAGTAGTTGCAGTTCTTGAATAAGTTCTGTGTTCACATCATCGAGCTCTGAAACGAGCTTGCCTTGCTCGAGAGCGGCTTTAATCTGAGTGAGTTGCTCGACACTTTTACGGGCAATAGGGTTGCTCTTGGCGTCGCGTTCTAACTTCGGGATCTGGCGTTCGATGCTCTGCAAATCAGCCAGAATCAACTCTGTATTAATCGTCTCAATATCTTTTTGCGGCTCGATGTGGTCGGATACATGAATGACATCAGCATCTTCAAAAGCCCGCACAACGTGCACGATGGCATCGCACTCGCGGATGTTAGCGAGGAACTTGTTGCCGAGGCCTTCGCCTTTGCTAGCGCCAGCTACGAGGCCGGCAATATCAACAAAAGTAACGGTAGCGGGGATGACCTTCTCGGCTGAAAACATTCTTTGCAGGACGTCCAACCGGGGGTCGGGAACGGCAATAATGCCGGTATTTGGTTCGATGGTGGCAAAAGGATAGTTGGCAGCCAAGATGTTATTGTCGGTCAACGCGTTAAAAAGCGTCGATTTCCCGACGTTTGGTAGGCCGACGATGCCGATAGAAAGGCTCATATAAGACTTATTATAACAGAGGTGTATTGATTAACGCGCCAGAACTTAGAACTCGATGTTCTTACCGATATATTGTTTACTTTTTCGGCAAAAGTAAAACGTAATGATAACCATGAAAGCGAGAAGCGCCGAGGCGACATAATCGTAACCGAGGAACTGGATGGTCTGCGAAAGCTGCTGAGTGACGTACATGCCAATTGCGAGCACCACGATTGCACTAGTGACGAGTAGCTTGTGGGCCTTGTTTGGAAGTTCCTTGTGGAGGATCGAGAAACCTGACTGAGAGTAGAGTGCCAAACCAACCAGCGCAATTGCTATGGTTGAAATTCGTAGGAAGGCATCATCAGTCACGGCTCCGATGACGAGAGGTGTCGCGAGAATAAAGAGGTAGAGGCCAAGGAATTCGAGAATATTATTAGCGTAGCTAAGATACTTTTGGACGGGTTTAAATCTGTGGCCGGTAACTTCAACGCCAGCGTTGCTATAGATTGAAGCTGAGAAGATAAAACTAAAGGTACTTATGATCAAGAAAAGAAGCGGTATTTTGATAGTCGGGTCAAACGACTGGAACTGCGCTACTAAAAGTCCGGTAAAGAATAGAGTCACGGCGCTCATGAATGAAGCAAATGTTACTCCGACCGAAACTTCCCAGCTTAACTCTCCATTTTTGTTCTCGCGTCCATCTTGAATCTCTGTCATGGTGTAATACTAGCTTATTTGTTCAGTATATAAAATAGGAAAAGGGGAAAGGCCCCGTCCATAACACTCATGGGCGGGGCCGTACAAGCCGACAGATCATCAACTCGCGGGGCAGGGCGACGCGTGGGCCTTCGCGTGAGCGAGCCACACCGCGCTGACGTATGCCAGGCGACCATCTTCAACTTTCCTGGCCCGCGTGTTGTTGTCGACCACCTTGTCGGTGGGCACCAGGATGCCGAACCACTTATCGCTGGTTCGACCTGTGTAGTCACGGATCGATTGCCCCGTGGTTTCACAGATAACTCCGACAGTGTCACCTTTGGCTGGCCATTTGTGGAAGAGCGAAACGCTTTCTCCGCTGACCAGAGACGGTTGAAACTGTGTCGGCAGCCAGCAGTGGGGATCTTGGTCGCAGGCGACGTTGGCGTAGTTGAGTTCAACCTTCAGTGTGAAGGCGACTTCTGGTGGTTGAGAGCTGCAAGCGGCGAGGAACACTACCACCGCCGCACAGATGCAGACGAGGGTAGTTCGTAGGACAAAACGCATGGAAACTCCAGTGATCGGTGGGCGAGTGACGAACGGATCGTGCTTGTACAAGTGTCAATTGCGTATAAAACAGCAATAACACTCATCTTCTATTATAACAAGGTATTCATTTAACAGATGTGAATTGTATTCGCATAAGCGGTATATTATAATTGTCCTTAATTATGGCTATTAGGGTGTCTCGTAAACTTATCATCACTGTATCCGTAGCCGCGGTGGTGATCCTGGGTGGTGGCGCAGCTTATGCGATTGCTAATGGATACTTGACGCTACCAGGGAAAACGACTACTGCAGGCACAGGCACGGACGCAAACACGAGCACAAATGGGGGATCAACAAGTACGACGAGCGCGGCCGACACAAAGTTCACTACTCAAGTACAAACTCAAGTGAATACCCTCGTTGCGGCGGGGGATCCTACGTCAATAAAACAAGCTGGCCAGATCCTCGATACCCAGGTGGCAGTTGCTTCTAAAAGCGGCGATGATGACTACATCGTAGATACGAATCTGGCAAAGGCAGATCTATTATTGAATACCGACCAGCCGCAGGCTGCTTTAGATACGATACTTCTTCCTCTTAATCAGCAGTACGGAAACAATGACACGTACAAGTACAGGATAGATAGCTATCTTGGTCAGGCGTATAACGCGCTGGGCAATACCGATAAGGCAAATGGGTATTATAATCTGATACCACCAGTGGAGGACAATTAATGAGCCTTCATTTTAGAAAGCTATCTATGCGCGTCGGAGCGATCATGCTGTTTGCTGTGCTAGCAGTTATTTTTACGCCACACTCTACATTTGCTACCGCTGGTCAGGGTGGCGGTGGTAGCGGTACCTGTAGCGGCAGTAACTTCTGTACGTCTTTCGGTGCAGTGTGGCGTTACCGTACGACGAGCGGCAATACAACGATCCCTGGCTTGTTCAGAACGTCTGTTGCGGTGAACGGCTGTGGGCCATTCGGTGGCTTTTTCGAATATGTATTGGCCGCTAAAAACGGAGGCACTGACGTTAGGTCGTGGGAGATTGGTCGGACTACTGCCGGTAGCAACAACAATACGTATAGGAGTACATACTTCGGTGGAGCAACAGCTTATCGGCCTACGAATGGTGATAACGGCGTCTCGTTGCCATCGACACTGAGCGACGGTCAGGACTACAGCTGGGCTGCTGTTAACGCGGCCTTCAATGCAATGCCTACACCACAGAAGAACGGCTATTCATGGGATGGAGATAGTAGGTTGGGGTGGTTTTGCTATCTGACGCAGAGTTCGGACTTCAGTCTGACGCCAACAATCAGTGTGAATCCAACTATTAGTGAGAGCGGCGGAACAGCGACAGCCATCTCAACGGTCACAAACGGCGGAACGACCGCCAGTAGTAGTGTTAACTGGCAGGTCACGACCTTTACGTTGAATCCATCTGATGCAATTCCTGCTGCCGGTACTTCAACCTCGGGAGTCACGCCAGAATCGTACTACGGGCATGGAGCGACCAAGGCTTCGAGTGGCACGGGTGTCTTCCAAAAGAACGTTACCAGCCCGAACCCCATACCGAATCTCAATCAGACGATTGGTGATTATCCAGTGGGGACAAAGCTATGCTACGCGTTATCAGTTCAACCGTATAACCAAAACACAACTGACTGGAAGCATAGCTTGCCATCATGTATCACGATTGCCAAGCGACCAAAAGTGCATATCTTGGGCGGCGACCTTATCGTAGGCACAGGGACAACCTCAAACATTGTGACCTCAACCTTGACCAAGACGGTGAGTGGTAAGTTGCTGACCTTCGGCAGTTGGGGTGAGTACGGTGCGATCGCATCAGGCACCATCACTTCATTTGGTTCAGGTGCCGGCTATGCTGGCGGACAAGCCAGCGGTGCAGTCTGTGATGCGAGCCTACTGACGTTTACCAATGCGGGCTCTGGTCCTTCGTGTACCGTCTCTACGCCAAAGGGAGGATATGCCAACGCCAGCCTCTTGCCAGATATTAGCTCGCGGCTCATCGCGACCAAGGATCTTGGTAGTAACCCAACAGTTAACCTCGCATCCGCGATCACTGGCTCGTATTCGGCCACTGGCAACGTCACTGTTAATGGCGGAACAATCGGAGCTGGGAAGTGGATTGTGATCAACGCGCCAACCGCGACTGTGACGATAAAGAGTAATATCATCTATGATCCAGCAGCGGTCCTTCATAGCATTGCTGATATTCCACAAGTAGTTATTATTGCCAATACTATCAACATTGATGGGGGAGTAACTCAAGCTGATACTTGGCTCATCGCCACCGGGGCAGCCGGTAACCTCAATACGTGTACTCAAGTAACCAATCCAACTATCGCGGGACAGCTTAACGCTGGGATCTGTAATCAAGCGCTGACCGTGAATGGTCCAGTTGTGGCGCGCCATCTCTACCTCTATCGCACTGCAGGGGCAGGATCTGGTGCTGCCAGCGGCGATCCTTCAGAGGTGTTTAACCTTCGTCCAGACGCCTATCTATGGGCTACCAATTACTCGATCAGCTCCGGTCGCTTGCAAACAGTCACGACTAAAGAACTTCCCCCAAGATTCTAGCTGATTTCCTGAGGTTGCGGCCTTCTGTTTCAACAGACTCAAAGCGTAGTGCAACCCAAGAAAGCGAATTTGCTTGGTTAGAGAGACCGTTACGCGCCTGGAAATCTACGATTTCCAGGGCTGCACTTCGCTTTTAGTCTCTCAAACCAAGCAAATTCGCTTTCTTGGCGTGTAACGGTCTGTTGAAACAGAAGGCCGCAACCTCAGGAAATTACCTTGCTTTTACGGTTATGCTTTCGGTATAATGAAGGGCAATATGGCATTACGTGGTGGCGGCGACTTCTTTGCGCTAGATATAGGAACGAATGCTGTGCGCGTGGTACAGCTTTCTTCTAATGGCCCGGATAGTTGGAGCCTGCAACACTTTGGCTACGCGCCTCTGGACGAGAAAACGAGCGCTAGTGCTTCACCTGAAAGCCTTCGCAAACTAGGCGAGGTTATCATGACTGCTGTTGGGCAGAGTGGTATTAAATCGAAAAACGTCGTGATTGGTCTGCCATCGAGCAAGACATTCACTACAGTTATCGAAGTGCCAGTCATGCCGGTTGCCGAGCTCAAGAGCACCATCAAGTATCAAGTCGACCAATACATCCCAATGGCCGTTAATGAGGCCAAAGTGGACTGGGCACTGCTCGGTACATCGCTCCATGACCCAAAGCAGCAAGAAGTGTTGATTGCCAGCACCGCTAACGTCTACGCCGAAGAGCGCCTCGAGTTCATCGAGAGTCTCGGGCTCAACGTGATTGCAGCCGAGCCAGATCCTCTGGCTATGGTTCGTTCACTATTGCCAGCCGGGATACCTGATGCGCGCCTCATCATTGATGTTGGCGAGATGTCGACCGACCTGGCAATTACTTTTGGTGATAGCCCGCGCCTGGTCCGCACCATCCCAACTGGTATCCGTTCACTGATCAAGGCCGCTGTTCAGAACTTAAATGTTCAAGAAGACCAGGCCCGCCAGTTCATTCTCAAGTTTGGCCTGGCACCGGACCGCCTCGAAGGACAAGTTTACCGTGCGATTGAATCAACGCTTGATAACTTTGCGACCGAACTGACCAAGTCAATTAAGTTCTTTCAAACTCGTTATCCGAATACACCTGTCGGTGGTATTTTACTGTCTGGCTTTAGCGCGATTGTGCCACAATTCGGTGCCTATGTGACGGCCAAGACCGGTGTTCCTTCTTCAATTGCTAACCCATGGCAAAAAGTGAAGGTATCTCAATCTGATCAACAGCAGTTGATGACGATTGCGTCTGAGTTTGCGACCGTGATCGGGCTGGCCGAGCGAAGGAACAAAGAATGATTGAAATCAACCTTATTCCAGATGTGAAGCAAGAGCTGATCCATGCTGAGCGAATTCGTTCAGTGGTTATTTCAGCGTCGATCGTAACCGGTATCGTGGCTATCGCCATTGTCGTCGTCTTGTCCGCCTGGGTATTCGGCGTTCAGACTGTTCGCAGCGCCCTGGACGACAACAGTATCAAGAGTGGGGGAGCGCAACTCGCCGGTGTCCAGGATCTCTCGAAGGTACTCACTATTCAGAACCAGCTCACCAAGATCTCTCAGCTTAACGACGAGAAGCATGTCGACTCGCGTGTCTTTGATGTGCTGGCTGCCGTCATTCCGCCCGCACCGAACGATGTTAAGATTTCCAACTTGGTGATTGATGCGCCAACTAACAATATCTCGTTTGAAGGTCAAACAGCCGGCTACGACTCACTTGAAACCTTTAAAAAGACGATCGATGGCGCCGTCATGACCTACACCACCGACGGTCAAGCTCAACAGACCAAGCTAGCCGCTGATATCAGCACAACCGACGTGAGCTTTGGTGAAGATACGACTGGACAAAAAGTCCTGCGCTTCACCATTAGCTTTACTTACCCCGATCAACTTTTCTCGCCAACCATTCCTGCGGTCGTCATCAAGCTTACCAACCAAGGTAACGTAACCGACTCGTACTTAGGTATTCCAAAGAGTATCTTTGTCCAACGCGCGTCAGATATTCCGGGAGGTCAGTAATGCCACCAAATAATGCCGCTCTTCGAAAACGTACGCAGATCGCGAAAGCCAACCGCACGATGTTCCTATGGATTGCGGCTGGCTCGGCGATCATTGGCTGTGCCATCGTCGTCTCGTTCTTCCTGGCTCAGAAACTGGTGTATAACGAAAAAGTTCTGATCGAAAAAGAGAAGACAATCAGTGTTCTCAAGGCCAATAATGCTGTCGTATCAGACCTTGAGACGCAAGTTCGCGTGCTTGATACGAATACTGCACTTGCCTCGGCGAAATCGAGCACGGGTGAGCAAACAATTCAGGTGATCCTAGATGCGCTGCCATCAGATGCCAACTCGCTGGCGCTCGGTGCGTCTCTTCAGAACAAGCTGCTCGCGGGCATCCCAGGCCTGACAATCGAATCCTTGCAGGTTGATCCAGTCATCGGTGTCGAATCGCTCGGAGGCACCGGATCGACACAAGATGCTTCAGCGAGCGCCGACACAAGTAACCAGATTACCTTCCAGTTTGCAGTTAGCGGCGACCAAACGGCCCTCAAGGCTGTTCTGACGAACCTTGAACGATCGATCCGTGCGATTGATATTACGTCACTCAGGATCGAGACGCAGCAATCGACCGAACTGATGACTGTCCAAGGTCGGGCCTTCTACGAACCAGCTCGAACGATTCAATTACAGAATAAGGTGGTAAAGCCATGAAAAAAACCGATATCGCAATGATCGTCCTGATCGCTTCAGTCAGCATCCTGATCGCTTTCTTTGTCACCAAAGCCATCTTTGGCGGCGCTTCGGCTGATAGCCAAAAAGTCCAAACGATTGAGCCGATTGACTCCAGCATTACTGATCCAGATCCAGCCATCTTCAACAAAGATGCGATTAACCCAGCAGTCGAAGTCCAGGTCGGCACGGGAAGCAAGTAGGGAGGCGAGCAATGGCCCTCCTGACTGCCGACATTCAAGACAAGCTCGTCAAACTCTTGGTTGACGAGGGTTTGGTAACGGCCGATACACTTAAATTAGCTCAGGACAGCGCCGTTAAAACGAGCAAGCCGCTGTTTGAGCTTTTAACCGAGCAATCTATCGTTGACGACGAACTTTTGACTCACGCCATCGCCCAGGTTTCTGGTGTGCCGTATGTTAATCTGACGAACTCGTTGATTGACCAAAACATCCTGACACTATTGCCAGAAGATATTGCTGAACGCTTTATGGCAGTGCCACTGGCCGAAGTCCAGAACCGTTTAGCGGTCGCCATGATCGATGGCAACAACGTCCAGGCCGTCGACTACCTCGCAAACCGCATCCAACGGCCGTTGAAAGTATTCATGGCCTCGGAAGCTGGCGTCCGTCACGTCCTCGATCAGTACAAAACCGACCTCTCGGATGTCGACAAAGCCGCCGAAGCTTCTCAGGCTGAGGCTCAAGCCGATGCAGCGAGTGACGTCAAAACGATTGTTGAAGATTCGCCAATTTCTCAGGCCCTTAGCAAGATTCTAGAGTATGCTATCAAGTCTCGAGCCAGCGATATTCACGTCGAGCCACTCGAGGCGGCTTTGAAGATTCGCTGTCGAGTCGACGGTGTGCTGCGCGAAGTCATGCAGCTACCAAAAAGTATCGAGCCAGCGCTCGTCAGTCGTGTAAAAATCCTCGCCAACCTCAAAATCGACGAGCACCGCGTGCCGCAAGACGGCCAATTTACCGTCAAAATCGCTGGCAAAGAAGTCGACCTGCGTATCGCGATTAGTCCAGTCGTGTGGGGTGAACAAATTGTGATTCGTTTGCTGGATAAGTCGGGCAACTCATTTGATATTGAAGAAATGGGATATGCCGGGCGAGCCCTGCGCGTGATTCGTCGCGGCGTCAAACGACCAAATGGGATGATTCTGACCTCCGGTCCAACTGGTTCAGGTAAATCGACTAGTCTCTACGCACTTATTAAAGAAATCAAAAACGACACGGTGAATATCGTGACGCTGGAAGATCCAGTTGAGTACAAAATGGAAGGCGTCAACCAGATTCAGGTGAATGCCGAAGTCGGCCTGACGTTCGCCAATGGTCTGCGCTCGATTCTGCGTCAGGACCCAGATGTCGTGATGGTAGGGGAGATTCGTGACGCCGAAACTGCCAGCCTGGCCGTCCAGGCCGCCCTGACCGGACACCTGGTGTTCAGTACGCTGCACACCAATAGTGCAGCTGGCGTGCTGCCGCGTTTACTCGATATGAACGTCGAGCCGTTCTTGATTGCTAGTACGGTGAACACAATTATTGGTCAGCGTTTGGTGCGCCGTGTCTCTGAAAAACGCGAAACGTACCAGTCAACGCCGATTGAGACACAGAATATTATGGCTACTGTCGGACACTTGCTGCCAAAGACGCAGGCCGACGTTGCCGCCGTCTCACAAGATTTAGGCTACAAAGATCTTCCCCTGGCGGGCCAAAGCGCTTATACTTTGGTGAGAGGTATCGATAGCCCCCAGACCCCGCATGGGTACAGTGGGCGAGCTGGCATCTTTGAGGTGATGGATGTGAACACGGATATTCAGAAAATGATTGTCGCGCACTCAACCAGTTCAGAGATTCAACGGGTCGCTGTTGCCCAGGGCATGATTACCATGCGCCAGGACGGGTACCTCAAGGCACTTTCGGGTGTTACAACAATTGAAGAAGTTAATCGCGTCACGTCGGATACGGCATAAAGGTGGAGAACATGCAGAACCAACAACTCAGAATCGAAGTGCTCCTAGAAGAAGTCGTTCGCCGTAAGGCTTCAGACCTTCACTTGCAGGTGGGCTTGCCACCAATGCTTCGTATCGACGGCTCACTGGTGCCAATGGCTGGCTTTAACCCTTTGGATGAGCCAGGTGTCGAGACGTTAATATTCGCCATTTTGGACCAAGACCAACGCCAGATCTTGATGAAGGACAAAGAGTTCGACTTTAGCTTTGCCTTTGGTACACTCGGACGCTTCCGTGTAAATGCCTTCCACGAACGGGGTAATTTGGCCGCGGCGCTGCGTCTCATTCCTAACGAAATTAAATCGGTTACTGAACTAGGCTTGCCAAATGTTGTCTTGAATTTTGCCGACTATCCACGCGGCCTCGTCCTTATTACGGGACCAACTGGTTCGGGTAAGTCAACCACGCTAGCAGCTCTCGTCGACAAGATTAACACCGAAAAAGCGAATCACATTATCACGATCGAAGACCCAATCGAGTTTACTCATAAGTCTAAGAAATCAGTTGTCGTTCAGCGTGAAGTTCACTATGACACCTATTCATTTAGCGCCGCGCTGCGTTCAGCCCTGCGCCAAGACCCAGATGTTGTGCTGATCGGTGAGATGCGTGACCTCGAAACGATCTCAGCTGCGATTACCATCGCCGAAACGGGCCACTTGGTGTTTGCCACGCTGCACACCAACAGTGCCGCTCAGTCGATCGATCGTATGATTGACGTCTTCCCGCCACACCAGCAACCACAAATCCGCGCCCAGCTCTCAAACATTCTGATGGCAATCGTCTCGCAGCGTCTGATTCCATCAATTGGTGGGGGACGAGTCGCTGCTGCTGAAATTTTGATTGCCAACCCGGCCGTCCGTAACATTATCCGCGAAGGCAAAGCCCACCAGCTCGATGCCATCATCCAGACCGGCGCTGATGTCGGTATGCAGACGATGGACCGTACGCTCGTGAGCCTCGTTCAGGCTGGAACGATTACCTATGATAATGCCCATGAATTTGCGGTTGATTTGACTGAATTTGAGAGGTTGATAAGAGGCTAGTGAAAAAGTTTAGCTACGAGGCTCGCGATCAAGCCACCAATAAAATCATCAAGGCCTCACTGCAGGCTGACTCTGAAAATGGTGCCGCCAGGCTTTTGATCAAACAAGGCTTTGTGCCACTCTCAATCAAAGAACAACTCGGTGATGGCAGTCTTTTGGCGCGCTTTACCGGCCGCATTACCACGAAAGATAAGGTCGTCTTTACGCGCCAGCTGGCGACGCTGATTGGCGCCGGCCTGCCGTTGAGTCAAAGCCTTCACACTGTGCTCGAACAGACGCAGAACAAGCAGTTGCAGTCGGTTATCGCCGATGTTTCAGCCTCAGTTGAAGGTGGTAAGTCGCTGTCCGATTCCTTTGCGAAGCATCCGCGGGTCTTTGACGAGGTTTTTATTGCATTGATCTCGGCCGGTGAACTTTCTGGTACGCTCGACGAATCATTGACCCGGGTTGCCAATCAACAAGAGAAAGATGCCGCCATCGTCAGCAAAATTCGAGGCGCGTTAACGTATCCAATCATCGTGCTGGTCGTCATTGTCGGGGTGTTGCTCTTCATGCTTTTCACCGTCGTGCCACAAGTCGAGAAACTTTATAAGGATTTGGGCAAATCGCTCCCGGTTCTCACGCAGGTGATGGTGAGCGCGGCTGACTTCCTGGCCACCTTCTGGTGGATTGTGATCATCGTTGTCGGAGTAGGACTCTACTTCTTACTCCAATGGTTTAAAACTGACAGCGGCATCAAGTTTAAAGATACGTTCAAGTTAAGAGTCCCGATCTTCGGCAAAATGTTCCGTAAACTGTACATGGCTCGTTTTGCCAGGACCGGGCAGACACTGCTCAGTACCGGCGTGAGCATGCTCGACATGCTGAAAGTGACCAGTCGCGCGATCAACAATACGATCGTGACCAAGGCGATTGAACGCGCCACTGAGAAAGTTCAAGGTGGTAAGGCGCTTTCGACCGCCCTGGAGCCTGAGAGTGTCATTCTGTCTCTCGTGCCGCAGATGATCAAGATTGGTGAGCAATCGGGTCGTATCGACGAGATGATGGGCAAGGTGGCACAGGTATACGAGGACGAGCTCGACGAAGAAATTAGGACTATCTCAACGGCGATTGAGCCGATTCTGATGGTTGTGCTGGCGGTTGTCGCCGGCGGCATGGTCGGTGCAATCTTGCTACCGATCTATGGCCTCGTCAACGGCATCAATGTCTAGACAACGCAGGGTCGTTGAGCTACTATTAACGTAAGCGTTATCAAAATACAGGCGCACCAGTTCATTTGAAAGGTGGAAAAAGTTCCAATGAACGTTCAACAAAAGACAAAAGGTTTTACAATTATCGAAGTCGTGCTGGTGCTGGCCATTGCCGGACTTATTTTCTTGATGGTATTCATCGCTCTGCCAGCTTTGCAGCGTAGCCAACGTGACTCTGCTCGCAAGAACGAAGTCGGCACCGTTGTCTCAGCTATTCAAAGTTATCAGAGCAACAACCGCAACGCGATTCCAACTGCTGCCAGCATCGTTCAATATGTTGGTGGTACGGGTACAACTCTTGAAAGTGGTACCGACGTCAGCGTTTCGCAACAGGCTTATACGGCAACGACTTTAACAGCCAGCCTGGGTACATCAGTTGGCGCAACGGGTAATACGCTTTACGACGCACAGATTAAGGTCTTCTTCGGCTCGAAGTGTCCTGACCCATCGAGCAACGCACCGAATGACCTCGTCCGAGGTACTACAAAAGAAGCAGCTGTCGTGACAGCTCTCGAGAGTGGACCTTCAACCGGTAGTATCTACTGCCAAGCCACCTAGAACCCTTGATATACAAAGAAGCGCCCAACACGGACGCTTCTTTTCTTTTTAGGGGGTGAGCTGGTATGATAGTGCTTATGGAATTCGTGGTTTATATTGCGCTGATACTTGTTGGCGCCTGCCTGGGTAGTTTCGCCGGGGCTTCGGTCTGGCGCCTGCGTGCCCGTCAGCTCAGACGCGACAAAAAGGATCATGAGCCAGTCGATGCCAAAGAGTATAAGATGCTCGAGGACTTGGCTACGACCACACTCAGTAAAGATCACTCGCACTGTCTGCATTGTGGCTATCAACTTAAATGGTATGATTTGATCCCTGTGTTTAGCTGGCTGAGTCTGCGCGGAAAGTGTCGCAACTGCCACAAGCGAATCGGTTACTTCGAACTTTTGATTGAACTCGGCATGATTGCGTTCTTCGTGGCGTCATATATATTCTGGCCATTTGCGCTAGTCAGCTCACTCGAAATTGCGCGTTTCGTCATCTGGCTACTAGCCGGCGTTGTGCTGGCTATGTTGGCCGCCTATGATTTGAAGTGGTTCTTGCTACCGGACAAACTGACTCTTATCGTTGGCATTTTGGGCGTCGCAACGGTCGTGATTAGCTGTTTGCAATCCGGCAATCCACTGGCAACAATCCTCAGCGCGATTGGTGCGGCGGGCGTGTTGAGCGGGCTTTACTTGATCCTCTACCTGGCTTCGAAAGGGAAGTGGGTTGGGTTCGGCGATGTGAAGTTAGGCCTTGGGCTGGCATTTCTACTGGTTGATTGGCAATCGGCGCTGGTTGCGCTGTTTCTGGCGAACCTACTCGGTTGTATTATTGTGATTCCTCTTCTGGCGCGTGGTACTCTCAAGCGAACTTCACGCGTCCCATTTGGCCCACTTCTGATCGCTGGAACGATCCTGGCGCAGTTCCTTGGGCCCCTGCTGCTCTCGTTTTACGTTGGCACATTGATCTAGTCCTCTGGACAGTAGTGCTTATGGTATAATGAGGCTCAAATGGGCACACGAGCAAACGGTGGTTTTACGATTATTGAGACGATGCTTTTCCTGGCGATTAGCGGCCTTCTCATCGTGGGCATGCTCGCCACTACTGGGGCCTCGATCAACATTCAGCGCTATCACGACGCCGTTGAGACTTTCAAAACAACTCTCCAGGATCAATATTCGGAGTTAGCGAGTGTTCAGAATGATCGTGATAATACCTGGAGCTGTAATAGCCTCGCCCAAAGCCAAAGCGGCGGCACTGAGGTTCGTGGACAGAGCGACTGTGTGCTGCTGGGCCGCTACCTGACAGTAGTAGACGATACAATATCGGTCTATAGCATATTAGGCCGTCCGAGCGCGTCGCAAACAACGACCGGTAACGACGTTCAGAACTTATCTGCCAATTATGAACTAAACATCTCGACAGTGACCCAAAACAGCTCGACTCTGGAGTGGGGAACGCGCATTGCCTGGCCAAAAGTTGATTCAAGCGGCGCCAATCGCACGACCCCAACGACACCGCGTTCAATTGCAGTACTGTTTGTTCGTTCGCCTGATAGTGGCCAGATATATACCTTTACGAGCGACAACGTACCTGATACCCCAACGCCGCAGACATTAAGCGCCATGCTCGTGAGCGGGGCAACTACACCGGGCCAAGGCCAGCGAACGATCTGCATCGACTCTAATGGTCTATTTGTGACGGCTGATTTCTCAGTATTTATCAATGACTACGCGACTGGCCCAAGCTCGATTGAGTCACGCTCGAATGATTACACCAAGTCAATTGGCGGGGCTACCCAATGTTAAATCTTAAACGACGACTCCAAAGAGGCGATACCTTGATTGAAGTACTCTTTGCAGTGAGCGTCTTTAGCTTTGTAGTAGTTGGCTCACTCACGATCATGAACCAGGGGACGGCCGCTTCGCAGCGCGCCCTAGAGATTACCTTAGTCCGTCAGCAAATTGACTCTCAGGCTGAAACGCTACGCTTTATGCACGACTCTTACGTCGCAGTGTATCAACCTGGTATTACCTTCAACTTAACTGACAATAAAACTTCGCCGGCCGAAGAGTGGTACAAAATGCGCCAATTTATTACCACGGCTGGTCTGACGGCGGATACTTATCAGAACGGTGCTTGTCCAACGACACCTTTGCCGGGTAGTTTTGCAGTCGACCCGCGCAATGTAGCCGTCATCACGTCCCAGGCTGGTATACAACCCGCGACTAGCACAGCGGCTCAGATCACGTATAACTCAGACGGAAGCTTCTCGGCAGCAAATGGCCTATGGATCCGGGCAGTTCCTTCACCAGCCAGCAGTGATCCAAATCAAGCTGACGCTGGTTATGTCGATTTCTATATTCGCGCCTGTTGGGATAGCTTCGGTTTGTCGCTGCCGTCTAATCAAGCCACGATTGTGAGGTTATATGAGCCACGTGGTTAATAGGAAAGGCTTCACCCTGATCGAGCTGATGCTGGCGATGGCTTTTCTTTCCGTCTTGTTGCTGGCGATTGCGTTGACTGTCATTCAAATCGGTAAAATTTATAACCGCGGCATTACGCTCACAGAGGTAGATCAAGCTGCTCGTAGCATCAGCGACGAATTAACGCGCGGCGTCTCGTCGAGTCAGGCATTCACGCTGAGTACTAACTATGTCACGACGAGTGCTGGTGGGCGACTCTGCCTGGGCCAATACAGCTATATCTGGAATTACGGCAAGGCGCTCCAAAGCGGTGATCAAAATTTGGTCGGCTATGACAGTCCGGCGGGCAAGAGTCCAATTCACTTTATAAAGCTACCGGATGCGGCCGGCTTGTACTGCGCAAAGACTAATGGTGTTCCGACGTACAAAAATATTCGAGTAGCCGACACGAATGCGCCAATTGAATTACTCCAGGCGGGGGATCGCACGCTTGCCATTCATCAATTCTCGATTACGTCAGGAACAAATGCGCAGGATCCGGTCACTGGCCAGCAACTCTACAGTTTGTCTTTCACACTTGGTACGAGTGAGGTGACGGCCCTGAACGCGAGCCAATCGGCCTGTTTGCCACCGAGTGATCCGAATTCTGACTTCTCGTATTGCACCGTTCAACAGTTTAGTCTTGTCGTCAGGGCAGGTGATAGGGTTAACTAGTAGCATGAAAAGAATAAGCTTTAAGAATCAATCAGGCGCCGTCTCCCTGTTTGTGGTGATCTTTGCCACGCTGTTGATCACCGTCGTCACGGTGAGCTTCTTGCGCCTCATGGTCAACGACCAGAGCCAGGCCAGTAGCCAGGACCTTTCACAAAGTGCCTACGACTCGGCTCAAGCCGGCGTCGAAGATGCCAAACGTGTGTTGCTACGTTATGAAACAGTCTGCGCCCAGCAGGGTCAAAGTGCCTGCGACCAGCTAGCTGCCCAGATTAACGCCGCCGGCTGTAACAGTGCGCTGAGGATCGGTGATGTGATCGGATCGAGTGATGTGAATGGTAGCGATACACCGACTAAAACTGGTGAAATTTTGGTCCAACAATCAACAGGCGCTAATTCGCTCGACCAAGCGTATACCTGTGTGACAGTTCAGTTGCAGACAGACGACTATTTGGGGACGGTTGCGGCTAATCAGGCTGCCCTCATTCCATTGCAAGGTAAGAGCGCTGACGGGACGACCGATTTTGACACTGTTACTGTTGAATGGTTCACGACTGACGACATTGCCAACGCGGCCTCGGGTTCGTATGCGCTGAGTTTACCAGGCCCATCAGCGACACAGCCGCTGCTTGCTCAAGCTAGCTGGCCAACTAGTCGTCCATCAGTGATGCAAGTCGGTTTGATGCAATTTGGCGACAGTTTCAAGCTCAGTGATTTTGATGCGACTGACGCAGCCGGCGAAAGTGATGCCAATACCTTGTTCTTATACCCAACTTCAGCAGTTTCGGCTTCGAGCCAGTCGTTTGTTGCTCGTGACCAACGCAAAACGGCCGGTGCGACCGATCCGTCGCAGGCCCAAGCTAGCACAACGCCACTACCAATTCATTGTGTCAGTAGCTTGTCCTCGGGCGGCTACGCCTGCAAAGCCGTCTTGACGCTTCCGACGCCAATTGGTGGAGGTAATCGCACGGCTTTCCTGCGAGTGACGCCCTTTTACAACGCGACCCACTTTCGCGTGACGCTGCAAAAGAATGGTTCAAAAGTTCAATTCAACGCTGTGCAACCAGAGATCGACTCGACTGGTCGAGCTAACGACCTCTTCCGTCGCTTGTCGAGCCGGGTTGACTTGATCGACACCAGCTTTCCATACCCTGATGGGTCAGTCGAGACCAGCGGCAACCTCTGCAAAGACTTCGCCGTGACCGACACGCTCTACATCCCTGGCGCGTGTACTCCTTAATCTTTGTCTGATTCGCTGTGGAACTTTTCGTACACCTCGCGGAGGTGCTCATCAGTGACGTGCGTATATATTTGAGTCGTGCTGATGTTACTGTGCCCGAGCATGCTCTGCACACTGCGAATATCGGCGCCGTTCATTAAGAGGTCAGTCGCAAAACTATGACGCATGGTGTGCGGACTAACATGTTTTGTAATACCAGCGAGACGAGCATACTGCGCGATGACGCGCTGCACACTGCGCGCGGTCAGTCGACGATAATCACCGCTGGTCGAAGCAACATTGTTCTTGCTGTAACTAAGAAATAGGGGAGGCAGAGAGTCTTTTCGGGCATCCAAATAGCGATCAACCCAGCCAGCGGCATCTTGGCTAATGAAGATCGGACGGTCTTTTTGACCTTTTCCGCGGACGACGAATTCGCGCCGTTTGGTGTTCACATGATCTCGGTTTAAGTGGATCAGCTCGGACACGCGCAGGCCACTTGAAAAGAGTAATTCAATGATTGCTCGGTCGCGAAGACCCGCTTCGCTTGAAAGATCAATTGTCGCTATCAAGCGTTGGACCTCTTCGTAATGGAGGAAGGAGACTTGTTTGCGCGAAACTTTTGGCAACGTGATCTTGTTCGGCGCCAAGCTCGCGATATCGCGCTGGGACAGGTAACCGAGGAACCCGCGCAGTGCAATTAAATGGTATGCCTGAGTAATCGTGGCTAGCTCGCCATCATTCGCATTCTTGTAGCGGTTCAGCCACAGGCGATACTTACGCACAATCTCACTGGTAATCTTCTCGACGGCAATATCATTGGTGAATTCGACAAAGCGCTCCAGGTATAGGCGGTAGTTTTCGGCCGTTCGGGCCGCCCGACCACCCTCAACCTCGAGGTGTTCCAAATAATCTAATAGTAATTCGGACATATACATATAATTAGCATAGCCTAAATCGGCCCTGGCCGATATAATAGACTCCAATGCAATGGTTCGACACAATCATTCTCGGACTGGTCCAAGGCCTCACCGAATTCATCCCAGTCAGTAGCTCTGGCCACTTAATCATTGCGCAGACCTTTCTCACGGGCGCGTCTGACCACCTTTTCCTCGAGTTTATCGACATCGGCACCACTGTCGCCTTGTTGGTTTTCTTCCGCCGCCGCATTTGGGGTATCTTGCGCGATATCTTTGTGAATAAAAAGTATAAGTTGGCTCGCAACATCTTATTGACTGCGATTCCAGCTGGAGCCATCGGCTTCTTTGCCGCGAAATTCATCGAAGAACAACCCTTCTTTACCAGCGTCGTCGTCGTGACGGTCGCTTTGGGAGTAGTCGGGTTCTTTATGATCATCGCCGATAAACTACCACACGCTTCAGCAGTTGCGGATGGAGAGAAGTTGAGCGCCAAGCGCGCCATTGTCATCGGTCTGATTCAAGTATTGGCCTTGATTCCTGGCGTCTCACGTTCGGGCTCAACCATTCTAGCCGGTCGCTTCATGGGGTTAAAGCCCGCCGAAGCAGCAGAATATAGCTTCCTGGCCTCGATCCCAATCATGGTCGGTGTCGCTTTGAAAGTGCTGGCGACTGATCACGCCTATCTGAGCGCCAACCTCGGCACACTATTTGTTTCGAACCTCGTCGCCTTCATCAGTGGTATGTTCGCCATCGGCTTCTTGCTGAACTACCTCTCCAAACACTCGCTGGCCGTCTTCGGCTGGTACCGAGTTGGCCTCGCCCTCGTTCTGACCGTTGTCCTTCTGCTACAATAACAGAGCGCCCCGGTAGCTCAACTGGATAGAGCAGATCCGTCCTAAGGATAAGGTTGTAGGTTCAACTCCTGCCCGGGGTACCAAAACTTATCTATCTAACCTTAGTAAAAACCGCCCATTTGGTGTACCATATGAGTTAAGGTTATGGCTACCAAAGAAAAAGAGAGCGTCCGACTAGATTTCGAGGGCCAACGTCCCCATGAGGAGGTTCTTTTTGTCTTTCGTCGCCATATTATCGCCATGCGCAAAGGGTTTTACCTCTTATTGATCCCATTGGTCATCACAGCCATCCCGCCGCTCATCTGGCAGAGTAACCTAGAGCTCTTCTTGCTACCAGTTGCCGGCTTCGCTCTCGGTTTGATCCTATTCTTCTATCACCTGATCATGTGGTATTTCACGATTTACCTCGTCACCAATCAACGCATTCGCCAGGTCACCCAGAAGGGGATATTTGGTAAAGATGTGGTCGAGCTGCGACTGTCAAAGATCCAAAACATAAGCTATAATATACCAGGATTCACTGGAGAGATTTTGGGCTTCGGAACCATTGTCATCCAGACATTTGTCGGTGACTTGGTGATTCGCAACGTTGAACATCCCGAGAAGACCTACAACAAATTGCAGGATGCCGTCACGTCGGCCATCGAGCACGAAGGAGATCATGAAGAAGTTAATCAATAAAATTCGCCGCAAGCAGACTGTTGAGGAATCGGCCCGGATTACGACCGAGACGATTGCCGAGCACCGCGAGCAAATTTTAGCTGGTGGTCGCCGGTTTAAGTACCCAATTCAATATGCTCGTCACCGTTTGGTATTCAACGCCATCCTCATCGGTCTTGGCGCAATTATCCTGGCCGTTCTCGTCGGTTGGTGGCAGCTATATCTAGCGCAAAACACTAGTGACTTCGTCTACCGTGTCACCAAGGTTATTCCGCTGCCAGTTGCCAAGATTGACGGCCAACCAGTGCTCTACAGCGATTACTTAATGAAGTATCGTAGCTCGATTCACTATCTTGAAGATAAGGAACAAGTTAACATCAGTACCGTCGATGGCAAACGCCAATCAGATTTCGTAAAGCAGCAGGCAATGCAAGATGCGGAGGCCGATGCCTACGCCATCAAACTGGCAGGGGAGCGCGATATTACGGTCAGCGACACCGAGCTCCAGACCTTCCTCATTGCCCAACGCAACTCAAGTGACGGTGCCGTCTCGGAGAGCACTTACAACGCGGTGATCCTCGACTACTACGGCTGGTCACCAGATGAATACCAGCATGCCATGAAGGATAAATTACTTCGCCAAGATGTGGCTTACGCCGTTGATGATCATGCTCTCAACGTTTCGAACGCTGTCGGAAAAGCGATCGCTGGCGGTAATACCGACCTAAAGAGTGTCGCCGATGGTATTAACAGCGCCCAGGGTGCCGAAGTTACTTACGCAGCGCAGGGTTGGGTGCCAAAAACCAACCAAGACGGTGGCCTTGCGACTACTGCCGCCACCCTCAAAGTTGGCCAGATCTCTGGTGTCATCAAATCGACCAACGGTGACGGCTACTACTACGTCAAACTGAATGACATCAACGACACCCAAGTTAACTACGACTATATTCATATTTCGCTGAACGCCTTTGACCAGTTGGTTGCCAACGCCCGGACTAATGGCAAAGTATCTGAATACATTACTGTACCAAAAGTAACTGCCACCAAGGAATAGGAGGGAACTATGTTTACTGTACCCGAACTCGGCTATGAATATGACGCGCTCGAAGACTATATTAGTAAAGAAATTATGCAGCTCCATCACGACAAGCATCACCAAGCCTATGTCGATAAATTAAACGGCGCGCTAGCCGATCAGCCTGATCTGCAGGGAAAGAGTGTGATTGAGTTAATCAGCAACCTCGACGCCGTGCCAGAAGCTATCCGCACCACTGTTCGCAATAACGGTGGCGGTCACTACAACCACTCGCTGTTTTGGCAGTGTATGGCGCCGAGTGCCGGTGGCCAACCCGACGGTCCATTATTTGATGCACTCGTCGCTAAATACGGCGATTTCGAAAAGTTTAAGGATGAGTTCAACGCCAAAGCCCTCAGCGTCTTCGGCAGCGGTTGGGTCTGGCTCACCCCTGAGCTAGAAATTGTGACCTCGCCGAATCAAGATTCACCCCTCATGAATGGGGGAGCTGAACCACTCCTTGGTCTCGATGTCTGGGAACATGCTTATTATTTGGACTACCAAAACAAAAGAGCCGACTATGCGGCTGCGTGGTGGAACGTAGTGAACTGGAAGTTTGTTCAAACCCGCTACGCGAAGTAGCTATCTTAACGCTTTAAACAAGCGCGCGTCGTGATCTTTGCGAACGTTATGAGCGTCAAAGATATCACCGTGCATTGAGATGTATACCCCTGGGGTCAGCGCCTGTGCATATCCTATGGCGCCCGCAAGATTGGGCAGTGCATCTGATTCTTCGCCCATGCTGTAAGGCTCCATCGCCCCGGTCAGGACAATTGCCTTATCGGCAAGAAGTTCGCGACGACTCAAGAATTGAGCCGTTTGGACCATAGTATCTGTACCATGCGTCACGACGATTTGTTCATGTTTTGAGCCAGCCAGCGCGACACTTAAGAGTGAGCGATGACCTTTGTTCATGTCCAGGCTATCAATCATAAAGAGCTGGAGAATATCGTGTTCGTCGACAAAGCCGAGTTCTTCAAGCATCGCGGGCAGGTGAGTCTCCCCGAATTCCTTAGAAGCATGATCAAAGCTGCCGTCTGGTAACAGGACTGGCAGTTTATCGATAGTTCCACCAGTCGCGACGAATAACATGAATAAGATAATACCACAGGTGTGGTGCCAACTGAAACTCTCTCAAAAAAACAGAAAGGCCCCGCGTCATCAAACGCGGGGCCTTTCGGTACTGCGGACGACACGGGGCATGAGTCGTTAGCAGTATGTTGCCTTTAGCCGGGCATCGGCGCTTTGGCGACGATGCGCCCATCGGTGCGCGCCCAGCTGTCGAGCACGCCCTCGTCCATGGTCATCTTGTCTCGGCAGATCGAGCGGACGAGCGCGGCCATGGTCTCGGAGATCGCCTCGTCGTGGACCTGCTGCACACCGGAGAAGGCGACGATGAGGCCGCCGGCGTCGATGGTGCTGCCGCCCCAGATAGTGTCCCCCTCCGTGTAGAGGTAGGGGTACTGCTGCTGGACGAGCGAACTGGGGAGTCCGGTCTTCCAGGTGACGAAGGCCTTGCTGCGCGCGATGTCGGTGTACTTCGGGGTCTCGTTGTCGCCGACGAAGCCGACGAAGATGATCGAAGCGTCGAACACCTTCAGCGCATCCGCCATCTTCGGCCGATCGATGACTCGCGGGTCGATCACGACGATCGTCCCGTCGAACTTGTTGAAGCGGGCCTTGACGGCGAAGTGCTTGATCAGCGGCTGGAGGCCTTCCCAGGCCTCCGCGCAAATCTCTTCCGAGATTCCTGTGAACACGATGTCTCCTTTGTGACTCAACTGCGTTAACAGCGAGGCTCGACCCCTTGAATAGGGGGCAGAACTCCACTGTTAACGAGTAAACATACTACTAACTATAAAAAAACATCCCCGAGAGTTCCCTCACCAAAGAATATAAAGATAATACCACATTTCGTGGTATTTGTAAATAATATCTTGGCGGGCCCGACCGGATTCGAACCGGCGATCTTCTCCGTGACAGGGAGACGTGATAGGCCAGCTTCACTACGAGCCCTCGTATGTGGTGCTTGTGGCCAAGCTCTAAAGATGATACCAGTTTTTCCTCTGTAAATCAACCTACGGCAGGGGTTTGTCCAAGCACTTCACAGTGGTATAATTACCTGAAGGACGCTGGGCGCCAATCATACGCCGTTGTAGCTCAGTTGGTAGAGCGGCGCTTTCGTAAAGCGTAGGTCTCCGGTTCAAACCCGGACAACGGCTCCATACAAGAATTTATGCTAAGTACTACTATAAAACAGTCTTTCAAAGAGCTCATTACGAACCGCTATCTGACGGTCCTTTCGATAGTGACGGTCTTGTTGATGCTGTCCTTCGTAGCCTACATTTTCCTGACAGTTCGCCCCAGCGATCTGCAACTCGTGACTCACTACACTGCATACGGCGTGACGCATCTTTACCGCGACCAGTGGTTCTATCTGTTATCATTCGCATTATTCGGCTTGTTGGTCACCGCGATTCACTTGGGACTAGCGATTAAACTCTACATTACCAAGGGCCACCCTTTGGCGATCATGTTTGCCTGGCTTGGTATCGGTATTATTGTGCTGGCGTGGGTCACCAGCGCATCGATAATCAACGTCTGGTCACCGGTCTAGGATGATTGACCCCGAATTACCCCTGGGCAAACGAACGCTGGCCTATCGATTATTCGAGATGCTGCCAGCCACGATTAGCTACGGCGCCTTTGTCCTTTTGATCGTTCTGTCTCTGTGGTCGCCTCTGTTGGCGGCTATTTATTTGATGCTCATTATCATTACGGTGCTGGTGAAGGCTGTCAGTATCATCTATGACACGATTGCCGGCTTTAACAGATTAGCAAAAGCCCAAAAAGTGAACTGGGCCGAGCGCCTGGCGGATTTTGATGATCCAGTTGCCTCGTATGAACTCCGCAAGGATAGTCACTCCAAAGTCTATGCCATGCGCGCACATATCGACAATTTGCGCCTAGCCGCCGCCGATCCAGCAGCGTTTCCTCGTCCAGCTGACCTCTATAACTTGGTCATTATCGCTACCTATAACGAGTCATACGAGGTGATTAGCCCGACCATTCAGTCCATCATTGACTCAACCTACGATAAAAAGAAGTTAATTATCGTGATGGCCTACGAAGAGCGCGGTGGGGAAGAGACCGAAAGGACCGTCGAGCGCCTGCAAAAGAGGTATGGCCCGAAGTTCTTTGAATTTATCTTGGTCAAGCATCCCCGCGACCTTCCCGATGAAGTTATCGGCAAGGGCGGCAACATCACTTTTGCCGGCAAATACATGCAACAGTGGCTGCTGGAGAAGGGTATTGAGTACAAGAACGTCATGGTCACCACCCTCGACGCCGACAACCGTCCGCACCAGACCTACTTTGACTATCTGACCTACGAATATGTCGTCAACGAAGATCGCAAACACCTCTCGTATCAGCCAGTCATCCTATTCACGAACAATATCTGGGATGTGCCAGCCCCAATGCGCGTCGTGGCCACTGGTAACACCTTCTGGAGCATTATTACCGCTATGCGACCTCATATGCTGCGTAACTTCGCTTCGCACTCGCAACCGATGGAAGCCCTGGTAGAAATGAACTTTTGGACCACTCGCTCGATTGTTGAGGATGGCCACCAGTTCTGGCGCAGCTATTTTCACTTTAGTGGCAATTATGCCGTGTCACCGATGCACATCCCGATTTACCAAGACGCCGTCCTCGATGTGACCTATCGCAAGACCCTCAAGGCTCAGTTCATTCAGCTCCGCCGCTGGATGTACGGCGCCTCAGACATCCCGTATGTGGCGGTGCGTATCTTCACCTCAAAGCGGACCGTACCCTTCTGGCCATCATTTGTCTGGTTCGTGCGCGCCCTCGATGGCTACGTCACCGCTGCCAGCGTGTCTATCCTAGTCGCGGTAGGGGGTTGGGTACCACTTCTGATCAATCAGCAGGCCTATCGAGACGTGGTGGCTCATCAGTTACCGGATGTGATTAGCACCATTCAACAGATTGCGCTGATCGGACTCGTGATCATGGTCTTCTTGGCCTTTAAGATGCTGCCACCGCGCCCAGCCCGCTATAAACGTACTCGTACCATCGGAATGGTGTTGCAGTGGTTCCTGATGCCTCTGACAGCTATTGGCTACCTCTCGGCGGCTGCGCTGTACTCCCAGGGACGCTTGTTCCTTGGTCGCTATCTGACGAAGTTTGATGTCACCACCAAAGCGATCCACCGTGAGCGCGTCGTAGCCGTCAAGAAATAGCCCGTTAACCCCTTATCTTAACCAAATAAAGAGCCTGTCGGCGAGGACAGGCTCTTACTTTGGATAAGTAACTAATTAGATAGTACGAATACGAACGTCTTGTTTGATCTCTTGAAGCGTCTTATCGTACTCAAAAGCAAGGGAAAATCGCTCTAAAGCGGAAGTTTTCATAATGGTCTGTATCTGTTGTTTCTTAACCATGCACTCATTCTAGCATAAAGGGTATGGGTTGTCAATGGAACGTCAGTTCACGTGTGATACCGTCTATGATATATCGTTTATGGTTGTGGGGCATTTGGCTGGGTGGAAAACTCTTCAAATGTGGGGGTAAACAAAAACCGCCCCCGTTACGGAGCGGTCTGGAATGAGCAAATGGTGGGTCCTAGAGGATTCGAACCTCTCACCTCCTCAACGTCAATGAGGCGCTCTAGCCAAATGAGCTAAGGACCCGCGAGCTCTATAAATGGTAGCAGAATAGGGGTGGAAAGGCAATAAATCGTGGTATAATTAACGTAGAGTAATGACGGAGCCCAACCATCTCCCGAACTCCGCGGGTGCGAGGATGTGCGAAAACGTCCCTCATGAGTAAAAGTCCGGTGGAACCGTCTGCGAAAGTGGACCCGAGACATACGATGCGTGGCTTTATATCAATAAAACCAGGCACCGTGTGTCTTTTTAATTTTATAAGAGGAGAAGAGCAATGAACGACGAACAACTTCACGCCATGCGCCACAGTTTGGCCCACATCACTGCCGCCGCTGTGCAGCGCCTGTGGCCAGAGGCTAAATTTGGCGTTGGACCAGTAGTCCAGGACGGCTTTTATTACGATATTGACCTCGGTGAGTTAAAGATCTCTGAAGCCAATTTCCCAAAGATCGAAAAGGAAATGCGTTCATTAATCGATTACGGTGACGATTTCGAGCACTTCGAGATGCCGATCGACCAAGCGCTCGATTGGGCACACCAAAACAACCAACCGTATAAGGAAGAGTTGCTGAACGATTTGAAGCGATCGGGGACTACTGTCCTAAAAGACCTCGATACCGAGGAGTTGGGCGTCGCCACCTCTGGGGAATCAGCTGTTCAAACGGTATCTTTTTACAAGAACGGTAACTTTGTTGACCTCTGTCGTGGGCCACACGTCGCCAACACCAAGGATGTAGGTGCGTTTAAGCTGCTGAGAGTGGCCGGCGCCTACTGGAGGGGTAAAGAGACCAATCCGCAGATGCAACGCCTCTATGGGGTCGCATTTGCCACACAGCAGGAACTAGACATCTACTTGGAGCGCCTCGAACAAGCCAAGCTCCGTGACCACCGTAAACTGGGCAAAGAACTCGATCTTTACACCGTCTCGCCACTGGTTGGGGCTGGCTTGCCGCTGTTCACGCCTCGCGGAACAGTGTTGCGCGAGAAACTCGCTGCTTACGCCGAGCAATTGCGCCGCGATTCCGGCTTTGACCGCGTCAGCATTCCGCACATCACCAAGACTGAGCTGTACAAGGTATCTGGTCACTGGGACAAGTTTGGTGAAGAACTCTTCCTCGTTGAAAGTCAGGTGACCAGCGAGCAGTTTGCCCTCAAACCAATGAATTGCCCACATCACAACCAGATCTATGCCTCGCAACCCCGTAGTTACCGTGATCTGCCGATTCGTTACTTTGAAACAACCATGGTCTACCGCGACGAGAAAACAGGAGAGTTGGGCGGCCTCAGCCGAGTTCGTTCGATCTCACAGGACGATAGTCACGTCTACGCTCGCCACGATCAGATTGATGCTGAAGTGGGCGCCCTGATTAAGGACGTGCAAAAGCTCTACACACTACTGGGTATGACACTGCGGGCACGCCTCAGCTTCCGCGATAATACCGACAAATACCTCGGTGATCAGAAGCATTGGGATGATGCTCAGCGCATCATTACCGAACTCGCCAAATCAAACGAGCTTGATTACTTCACTGCCGAGGGTGAAGCGGCCTTTTACGGTCCGAAAATCGACTTTATGGCCACCGACGCCATCGGTCGTGAGCACCAAGTTGCCACCATTCAGCTCGACTTCGTGCAGCCAGAACGCTTCAAGCTGGAGTACCGCGATGCTGAAGGCAATGCTGTTCGACCAGTGTTAATTCACTGTGCGCTGCTGGGTTCGATTGAACGCTTACTTGGTGTGTACATTGAGCACACCGCCGGCTGGTTCCCGTTCTGGGTCGCCCCGGAGCAAATCCGCATCCTGACCATCAACGACACAGTCTTAGATTACGTTGATGAGATTAAATCGATATTAAAAGAAGTTGTGTTGATGAAACCACTGAAATACAACGAGCTGCGTTTCACTGTTGACGACCGTAACGAATCACTCGGCAAAAAGATCCGTGAAGCCGCTACTTGGAAGATTCCGGTCCAACTGATCGTTGGCCAACAGGACAAAGATAACAGGGAAGTCAGCGTCCGCACTCAAGAAAAAGAAGAGAAAGTTAAGCTGGACGCATTGGCTGATTACCTGCGAGAGCTGTAGATCTCATGCCCGACAGTGAATTCCGAAAAAAAGTTGAAGCCCTCATGGCGCAGGTTCCAAAGGGTAAAGTGACGACTTATGGTGACTTGGCTGGTATGGCTGGGCATGCTTACGCGGCGCGAATCGTCGGGGGTATGGCTCATCACGGTGACCCGGAACTGCCGTGGCATCGCTTAGTAAATCGTTTCGGTGGCCTGGCCAGCGGATATTGGGGCGGCAGGGAAGTTCAAGCTGAGCACCTGGCGGCCGAGGGGATTACTTGTACTAATTTAATAGTTGATAACTTTCAGGAACTTCGATGGCGTCCGTAGAAATGCCGCTGGTTGTCATTGTCGGTCCAACGGCCAGCGGAAAGTCAGGCCTCGCCATGGAATTGGCCGAGCAATTTGGCGGTGAAATTATTTGTGCAGACTCGCGAACGGTCTATAAAGGCATGGATATTGGCACGGCCAAACCAAGCCCGGAAGACCAAGCCTTGATTCCACATTGGGGACTCGATTTAGTCGAGCCAGATGAGTCATTTTCAGCCTCAGATTTCAAAGAATATGCGGTTCAAAAGATCGCCGAAGTTCGCGCGCGTGGCAATATTCCGTTTTTAGTAGGCGGCACCGGGCTCTACATTGATGCCGTCGTCTTTGACTACCAGTTTGGGCCAGTCGATGCAGAGCTGCGCGCGAAACTAGAAAATCTATCTCTGGACGAGTTATTTTTGTATTGTAACGAAAACAACGTTGTTTTACCGGAGAACGAAAAAAACAAGCGACATCTCATCACGGCGATCGAACGAAATAATGTCAAATCCACGAGGTTGTCAGAACCGCAACACAATACTATCATTGTAGGCGTTACAACACAAAAAGAAATATTGCTTACGCGTATTCACGAGCGTAGTGAACAACTATTTGCGCATGGAGTGGTCCAAGAAGCAAGCGATTTAGCGGACGAATACGGCTGGGAAGTCGAAGCAATGACCGGAAATATCTATCGTTTGGCACATGATTATTTAGCCGGAGCGCTCACCGAGCAAGAACTAAAGGCGAAATTCGAGACGGCTGACTGGCAACTCGCCAAGCGTCAATTGACGTGGCTGAAACGCGACCCATTTATTGAATGGTTTGAGCTGCCGAAAGCCCGAATTTACTTGGCCGAGAGGCTCGCACAGTTGCCTCCAGCGTGATATCATTAGAACACGAAAGTTATACGAGGGAGAGGGTCATGATTGATAAATTGTTCGGCTCAAAGACAAGGGTGAAATTGTTGCACCTGTTTTTGAATCACCCCGGACAATCTTTTTATGTCCGCGAGATTACTCGTCTGATCGATGAGCAAATTAATTCCGTCCGTCGCGAATTATCGAACATGCTCGAAGTAGGGGTAATTGGCAGTGATAGTGCCGACAACAAGCTCTACTACGAGGTAAATCAGCGCTACGAGTTCTACTCGGCCTTGCGCGCCATCTTTGCCGGTGAGAAGCTCGAGACCAAGCAAGCGCTGAGCGTCGACGAGGAAGTCGTCAACGAACAATACCTCAGCACCATCGCTGGTATCACGGCGCTACGCTTGGCGATCATCGCCGGTGTCTTGGTCCGAGGCTCAACCAGTCCAGTCGATGTCCTGCTGGTCGGCAACGTGCCAACCGCTAAGGTAAAAGCCGCTATGTCGATCATTGAAAAACTCGAGGGTCGTGAGATAAACTATAGTCTGATGAGTTACGACGACTTCTACTACCGTTTGAGCGTTCGCGACAAGTTCCTCACCGAGATCCTGACCGCCAAACACACGGTTGCCATTGATAAAGATAATGTCCTCAGTCAGTAATTAAAGGAGAATTCCATGTTTGATATCGAATATAAGGGTGGTAACACCGTCACTATCGCCACTAAAAACGCCACTTTGGTCACCGACCCGAAGCTATCTGTGGTTGGCTTGAAAGATTTGAATGTGAAAGAGGCGATTGAACTGGCCACCGAAGCTCGTTTTGCGCTGAAGGCCGACACGGCTCGTCTGCACATTGAAGGTCCGGGTGAATATGGCGTCGCCACTTTTGATATCAAGGGAATCCCAGCGCAGCGTCACCTCGACACTGATAAAGAGCCACTGCTCTCGACGATCTACCGAATTGAGTTGAACGACGTCCGCATTGCCCTGATCGGCAACATCTACGAAAAGCTTTCAGACGAACAATTAGAAGAGATCGGTGTCGTTGATATTGTGATCTTACCAGTTGGCGGCAATGGCTACACCCTTGATGCGACTGGTGCAGTCAGCCTGGTTCGAAAGATTGACCCGAAAGTCGTTATTCCAGTCCACTACGCTGATAAGGAATTAACTTACGAAGTACCGCAAGACCCACTTGAACTCTTTATTAAAGAGCTCGGCGCCCCCGTTGAAGAGACTGCCAAGTACAAGATCAAGCAAGCTAGTGTACTGCCAGCTGTCTTGACGGTTGTGAACGTCACTCGCAGCTAAGCTCTTGGCCTAATAAAAAACCTCCGAGCTTGACGGAGGTTTTTTGATCCCGCGGGGGATTAGGCAGAGATTTTGTCGCCCTTGTTTGGCAGGATACCTTTTTTCTTGAGTGTGCGGATGGTGCTGGCGGCGATCACTAGGGTGACTTTCTCGCCGTCTACCATGAAAGTTTTCTTTTGGAGGTTAGGTTTGAAAACGCGGTTGGTGCGACGCAAAGAGAAGCTAACATTGTTGCCAAATTGCTTTCCTTTTCCGGTGAGTTCATCTCGTGCGACCATTATTCGTTTCCTTTTCCTTAGACAATGTTATTCATTTTACCGTTTTTTACCCCGAGAGTCAAGGGGGTGAGCCTGCTATAATAGAGTGAATGAATCTCGACATCACCCATATCATCATTATCTTGCTGGTCATCCTGCTGTCGATGACCCTTCACGAAGCGATGCACGCCTTTGTGGGCTTTTGGCTGGGCGATGATACTGCCAAGAGGGAAGGGCGACTAACCCTTAACCCCTTAAAACATATCGATCCATTCTTAACGATCCTCTTACCACTAGGGTTAGCCTTGATCGGAGCGCCAATTTTCGGTGGTGCCAAGCCAGTTCCATTCAATCCCGACCGTGTCAGGGGCGGGGACTGGGGCGCGGCATTGGTCGCTATTGCTGGTCCGCTAACGAATTTCGTCCTGGCGTTCATCTTTTTCGGTATCTGGGCCGTGGTTGGGATGCCACTCGACGGCATCGGTGGCCAGTTCTTAACCGCCGCCATCTCTGTTAATCTCGGCTTCTTCGTCTTTAACATTCTACCAATTCCGCCGTTGGATGGGTCACGCGTGCTGTATGCGGTGGCTCCAGAGTTCGTCCGAACAGGGATGAGAGCGATTGAACGCTTCGGTATTATGTTCATCTTTGTCATCGTTTTACTCTTTAGCGGACAGATTGGCGGCTTTATGGCCGGCGCAATTAACTTTTTCATAAGCGTTTTTGGGGCGATTTTTAAGTAAGACCAGCGTATAATAAGAAGTGTCCAGAGGTTAACTACCTAGGTGCATATGATTTTCCGATACCATATGATTGGGAAACCAAATTGCTTGTCTCTGTGGAGATGAGCTGCGGCCAACCACCTTGCACATGCGCGGGGAATATCATAACGCCTAGGGGCCTCTCGGACACCTAACAGGAACATAAACACGCATGAAACAGCGATTATCAGTCCGAGCAATTATCAACGACGGCAGCGGCAAAGCTTTACTCTTGAAGCGAGCCAATGGCCGTCCTTCTATTTTAGGAAAGTATGAATTACCTGGTGGTAAGCTGGCTTACAGCGAACAACCGGAAGACGCACTCAGGCGCTACCTTCACGACGATGCCGGCATACATATTAAGTCGGCTCAGCTGTTTGATGCAGTGACTTATATTGATCACGATGATCGCGGCATACAGTATGCCGTGGTTGTGTATTTAGTGACTATGGCACCAGACAATAAGCCTATTTCACTGAGCGGAAACTACTCGAAATACAAATGGCACACGATGTCATCACTACAACAAAATGAATTGACCGATTTGACACAGTTACTCCTCGGCATTATTCAACAGGACGCTATAACAGATGATAGTCTCAAGACGAATAAACCTAATGTTGCAAAAAACGCATCAGAAAATACTGTTGTGATTTACTCAGATGGAGGCTCGCGTGGCAATCCAGGTCCATCCGCCGCTGGTTATGTGGTCCTGGACTATCGCCAGCAAGTGATCGCCCAAGGCGGCGAGTATTTGGGCATCACGACCAACAACCAAGCCGAATATCAGGGCGTTCGCATTGGTTTAGAGAAAGCGCTCGAACTCAAATACAAGCGCGTCGACTTCAAGATCGATAGCATGCTGGTGGTCAACCAGATGAAAGGCTTCTACAAGATCAAGAATAGAGAGCTGTGGCCGATCCACGAACGGATCCGCGAGCTGATGAAGAAGTTTGATAAGGTCACATTCAACCACGTCGCCCGCGAATTTAACCAGTTAGCTGATGGCATGGTCAACAAAACACTCGATGAACATGCTCGCACAAAGGATTCTGCTCGTGTATAATGTCGCTCAGGCAGTTCGTTAGACGATCGCTTATCCCTGAAAGGGGATAAGAGGAAAGTCCGGGCAGCATAGGATAATGACAGTTGCTAACGGCAACCGGGGGCAACCCTAGGGAAAGTGCCACAGAAACAAAACCGCCTCTCACGGGAGGTAAGGGTGAAATGAGTGGGGTAAGAGCCCACAGCGTCATATGGCGACATATGGAGAAGGTAAACCCTGTCTGCTGCAAGGAGATCAACATTAAGGGCTATCCGTCCGTTGGTCGTCACCCGCTTGAGTCTGCGAGCAATTGCAGACCTAGATAGATGGTCGTCCTCGACAAAACCCGGCTTACAGGCGGGCTGCCTACCTAAAATACCACCCTTCTACGGAGGTGGTATTTTAGATTCTACAGGAACATCTTTGAATCATTTTTCGATCTGGGCTCTCTTTAGGCTCGCAAAATGATTCAAAGATGTTCCACGGAGCAATCAAAAAGCCTCCGAATAGGAGACTTTCTTAATGCGAGAGATGCATGACTTCTTCGACATGACGTTTAACTGGCGACTGTCGACCCAACCAGTCTCTCACTCAGCTATTATATCAAAATACGGTTTCAATGATAATATTGAGCAATGAAGGAAGTCTTTCTGATCCTTGGTGCGGTTTTGGCGGTATTCTGTACCTTGCCCTATATCATTGATATCGTAAAGGGTAAAACTCGACCAAATATCGTTACTTGGATCGTTTGGACGCTTCTGATTAGCATTGGAACGGCTGCACTGTTTGCGAATCATGACTATAATGCCGCTTGGTTCTTAGTTAGGTGATACCATTGCGACGCTTGCAGTGGTCGTGGTTGGCCTGAAGTACGGCACTGCTGAACTCGATAGGTTTGATATCATTTGCCTGATAGCGGCGCTGGTAGGCATGGTGCTATGGTTCGTCTTTAACTCGCCAATTATCGCGATCCTAGCCACGATCGTCATTGATCTGATAGGAACGATCCCGACGGTGCGCCATTCGTATCGTCACCCCGAGGAAGAGACGTATATTACATTTGGCCTCGGGATCATTGCGACGATCTTCACGCTTCTATCACTTACGCACTACGCATTCTCAGCCTGGGTGTATCCAGCGTATCTGTTATTCTCAAACGCTTTGTTGTTTGCGACTATATTCTTCGGGCAACGCCGAAAACACGCAAAAGCTCAGCTGGCCAAAATAAAATAAGACATTTCTGAACCTAAAGAGAGCCCAGTTCTGAAATGTCTTATTTTATTTTGGCTGAGGTGCTATTTCGCAGCGTGCTTAGCAATTTCCTTGAAGGCAGCGGGTTCGCTGACAACGATCTCAGAGAGTACCTTGCGGTCGAGCTCAATCTTAGCGGCTTTGAGGCCGGCGATCAGTTTACCGTAGGTTGTGCCTTCGAGACGAGCGGCAGCGTTGATACGAGTGATCCAGAGGCCACGGAGGTCGCGTTTCTTGTTGCGACGGTCGCGATAGCCGTATTCGAGGGCACGAGTAACGGCTTGCTTGGCAAGGCGGTAGCTACGTGTTCGGTTGTGCTGCATGCCCTTGGCGGCATCAAGCATCTTTTTGTGGCGGTTGCGTGCGGTGACGCTTCGTTTAACTCGCATGGTCTATACTCCTAGTGCTCGTCGGATGTTACGGGCAGTTTTGCCTGTGACGACGGCTGTTGTGTTAATGGCGCGCTTGCGGCTCTTGCTCTTTTTAGCGAGCAGGTGAGCGCCAAATGCGCGGCGACGGGTCAATTTACCAGTGCTGGTAATCTTGATCCGCTTGGCGGTACCTTTGTGGGTTTTCATTTTGGGCATTACTTACTCCTTATTTTGCTCTGATTACGACGCTTAAATTGCGTCCAGCCATTTGTGGCTCATGCTCGAGAACGGCATCTTCCTCTAGAAGGCCAGCAATCCGCTTGATCATGTCGAATCCGAGTTCTCGGTGCGCCATCTCGCGACCGCGGAAGAAAACTTGGATACGAACTTTATGACCTTCGGCTAGGAACTCACGGATCTTGCGCAGCTTGATGTCGAGGTCACCTTGACCGATCTTCATCCCGAAACGCATTTGCTTGAGTTCGCTTGCTTTGTTGCTACGGCGGTTTTTCTGCGCCTCTTTCATCTTTTGATACTGGTATTTACCCCAGTCGACGATTTTTGCAACGGGAGGAGCAGCATTGGGAGAAATCTCCACAAGGTCCAGTCCGGCTTCCTTCGCGGCCGTGAGTGCATCGCTGCGACTCATGATGCCGAGTTGTTCGCCTGCAGGTCCGATAACGCGCAGCTCAGTTGCCCGAATTGCCTCGTTAATACGAATTGACTGGTTAATTATGCTCTCCTTTTGTTTAGAGTACCGTTATCTCGCGTGTTACTCATCGACTATTCTAGCAAAATAACTAAGGTAATACAAGGGTTAGAGGTGGTTACGTTTGGGGAGTAACGCGGTATTGCAGCGCTTCGCTAATATGATTTGCTTCGATCTGCGGCGCGGCTGCCAGGTCGGCGATGGTCTGAGCAACCTTGATCACCTTGAAATAGCTGCGGGCGGTGAGGTTCAAATTCTGCGAAGCTTTGGTAAGGAGGTCTTTCGCATCGGGCGAGAGAGTCAGATACTTTTTGATGTCGCTAGAGGACAATGAAGCGTTGTAAATAGTGTCACGTTTAAATCTGTTGTGTTGAATACTTTTTGTCGTCAGAATCTCACTGACCACCGACGACTGTTGAGTTTTACGCAACGAGGTTATGCTTAGTAACGAGTTCGTATCGACCTTTGAGACATTGATAATGAGATCGATTCGGTCCAGTAGCGGGCCTGATAATCGCTTTTGATAGGCCAGAATTTGACTGGTTGAACACACACATTCACGGCTAGAATCGCCTAAATATCCGCAAGGGCAGGGGTTCATGGTGGCCACCAACATGAAGTCGGCCGGGTAGGTGACGCGACCATTGGCCCTGGCGATCGAAATCTGCCGATCTTCAAGGGGTTGGCGTAGCGCCTCTAGGGCAGAGCGGTTATATTCGGGTAGCTCATCGAGGAAGAGTACACCAAGGTGAGCTAAGCTGATCTCCCCTGGTCTGGCTTTGGCACCACCTCCGATGAGGGCGATCGAACTGGTCGTATGATGAGGCGATCTGAAGGGCCGAGTGGTCACAACGTCACCGTCGATCTCGCCGGCGAGGCTGTGAATCTTGGTGACAGCCAATCCTTCCGTGTCCGACAGGGGCGGGAGCAATCCTAACAGCGCCTTCGCCAGCATCGTTTTGCCTGCGCCCGGTGGTCCGCACAGCAGTACGTTATGCCGACCAGCGACGGCGATCTGTAGGGCGCGCTTGGCTTGGGCTTGTCCGCTGATGTCATCGAGGGTGGGCGAGGGCTGTCTGGGGGCTTCTAAAGAGGTTGCAGCGGTGGCCAGAGGCAAGGGAACCTCTCCTTTCAGATGAAGGAATAACTCCTTGAGAGAGCTGGCGCCGTAAACTGCAATTCCTTTCACTAATGCGGCCTGTGCTTGATTAGCTGCCGGCACAATAACAGAGGCGAACCCATGATCCCGGGCCGCCTCGGCAATCGTAATCGCCCCGCGAATCGTCCGAATCTGGCCATCCAGCGCCAGCTCGCCGGCGAAAACCGTCTTCGCCACCTCTGTTGAACGTAACTGACCGCTGGCCGCCAGAATCGACAACGCAATCGGTAAATCAAAGTGGGCTCCATCCTTTGGCAACTCGGCCGGAGCGAGGTTAACGGTCATTTTCCGGGTAGGGAAGTCGAGCAGGGAGTTGTGAATCGCGCTCCTAACCCTTTCACGGGCCTCGTCGATCGCTTTATTGCCCATGCCCACGATCTGAATGCCAGGCAACCCCTGTTTGAGATCGGTTTCAACCTCGACCAACTGGCCGTCAAAACCTACCAACGCAACCGATGCCACCTTTGCTATCATTCTCTCAGTTTAATTTAAGCTAGGCTGGCTTTTCAAGAGGTAATTTGGTATAATTAAGAAGTTCGTGGGGCTGACATAGCTTCGACGAGAGGACTTTAACAGGTTATTCTGCAAGCCGATCGCACACGTAATGTGCATTTTTTAATTGCAAACACATTTGCATCAGTTAAAGAATACGTACGCGGCCAAGTTTCAGCTTTTGCTGAGCTTTTCCAAGTTCGCTCTTTAGCGTCAGTTACAGCTTAATTGCTGTGACCATCGATTTTCCTCGAGGTAGCATAGAGGGAACGGTGTTATAAGTATGCCACTTACCCCTTACTCGGGAAGCTGCGAGTAGGGAGGGAAACCTTTCAGCGCGACACATCCGCCGTTTTTGTTTGAATCTCAGACGGGTGAGTCGTTAAAAAGTAATTCAAACTATGCTTGAAGACGAATAGCAGGTTACCTTTCGGACCCGGGGGCAGTACCCGGCAGCTCCACCACGACGAATTTATTGAGCCACCCATGTAGGGTGGCTTTTTGTGTGCCGTGAGGGGGATTCAGGACAAAATAAAATGACCGCCTGCGAGGAACGGTCATTTTCGTGGAGTTTTTTTCGTGTTTTTTGTTTTTGGCTCTGAGTAATTTATTTATTCATGAGCTACCCCTATAGTAAGCCTTCAAAGCGCTTGTGTCAATAACTTTTTTAGACATTTTTTATGTATTTTCAGGCACTTATTTCGTGGGTAGTGGCAGCAGGTTGACTGGCAACGCTAGGGCAGGGGCTTTTGGCCCGTTCGAGCGCCTGTTGTGATGGTCTATCGGCCTAAAGCTGGCGTTATAGGCCCGGCTTCTATGCGGATCCTGGTGGAGAGCCAAATCTTGCGGACACATTCCAGCGCGTCGTGGCCGTGCAGGCTCACGACGAATCATATTGTCTTGCTGAGTCTGCACACATGGCAGGACGATGCGATTGTGGGATTGCATGACAATGTGGGTTGGGCCACGATCGTGGCATGTCGGGCCTGGCTGGCTTTCGTGTCAGGATTTGGTTTAGTCGATTTTCAACGGGCCCTGGCTGCGACCCAGGAACTCGTAGTTGCCAAGCAACTGGCGCCTAGCTAGAGCCGACATGACGAAAACGATACTGAGCCCGAGCAATGCCCCCTGCATCCGCACAATACGGGCCCAAGGGGCTAGTCGATCAGTCGGGCTGAAGGGAATAGGTGATGGGTCAACGATATATACAACGATGTACAAAGAGCAACATAGCTATATTCAACACCTTGAGATTCTCAGCCGATGAGCCATTGATGTATTTATTACACACAGAATTCTCTCCTAGAGCATTGACCGGCTAAAGTGTTTATGCTAGATTAAGAACAAGCTTTTGCAAACACAAACAAAAAAGCGAACGCACCACAGTTCAAGTTCAAAGTACAGAGCCCCTCTCACCTTAACAATTAGATCTTATACAACTGACCTCATTTTGACGGAAAGTTGGCGTTGCCATTCAGTGCAAAGATAAACACACAAACAAATTGTCAGGCATTACCAGTAGGGTAAGTTGATCGCACCTTAGTTCATAGTTCATGTATCTATCTCTGTCGGTGGCGCCGATGCTCCGCCAAAAGCGTTGCTACTCTATGTAAAGTACCGGTGCGCCAAGTTAAACCTTGTTCCTTCCAAAAGAACAGTGCAACTACTTGGCGTACGCGTGGAAAACTAGAGTACGAGCACACGGTTGCTCTGGGTATTCCTAGAGCGGTCAGATAGCCTCTTGTGATACGTCGTCTTCAGCTCACACGCCAAAATATATATTTAGCGGCGTTTGCTGCAGCTCCAGACACATGGCGTATCACTTGGGCTCCAGATATCATATTTGAAAACTCTTATGGTTCGAGTATAGTAACAGGGATGTTACAACGAATAATCGCGACCATAACAGTAGTAAGCCTCTGCTTGCTGACCCTGATGCTGCTCCTCACAACTCCAGCATCGGCCGGACCTTTCGGTCTTTTAGTGATATTTATCTCGGCTTATCTTACCTGTCTCGGTTTGATAAGCTTTTTTTTGTATGGTGGCGGGCGAGTGCTGGCGTATGCGATGCGTAGCTTTACGGCTCGTCGCCCGTATCAACCCCTGTCGTTTCAGCGTTCGTACTATTACTCGACCATTCTGGCAGCCGCACCGGTTATGTTGATTGGGCTGCAATCGGTCGGTTCAGTCGGCATTTATGAGTTCATTTTGGTCGTCTTATTTGAGGTAATTGGCTGTGTCTACATCACGAAACGGATCTAAGAAAGTAGCTTATTGGTCGATGACCATTATGCTATAATTACAGATATGCAGCCCGAATACTCTAAACCCACAATAGGGCAAGAACAACTCCCTCTGCCACCCGCCCCTGCGGGCGAGCGTCTACCGGTGTTGCCGGCTCCTGAGGGTGGCATTGAAACCGGTGCCGAGCGTGTCGAACAGACCGCCGAGGCGAGCGCAGCCGTTGCTGATGCTACCGCAACTGGTGCGCCTGTTGTTGTTTCAACTGCCCCTGTGGTAGACGAGTCAGCCACCAGCACAGCTGGCCCAGCCGTCGCCGCTGATGACGATGTGATCGAGAAAGACTGGGTCGATAAGGCCAAAAAGATCGTGCTTGACACTAGGGACGACCCGCATGGCCGTTCGTCCAAGGTGAACGAGCTCCAAAAAGATTATCTAAAGAAGCGCTATGGGAAAGTGCTCGGCGCGAACGAATAGCGTTCGCCCGATGGAGTATAAGAGGTGATTGGTTTCTTCGTCACAATGACCGTGATCGTTCTCCTCGCAGTAGGGGTTGGCGCTTTTGCCCTTTTTCAGTATCGTCGGGTCCTGCGCGAAGCCAAGAACTACGAGCGTGGCCTCAAGATGGTGCCACTCTATATTCATATTCCACCGGCCAGCGACGACCTAGAAGGTAATGGTCGCGACGAACGTGACTTAACCGAAGAGGTTCTGTCTCAAGCGGAGGTCATGTATAACATTATTGCCAGCACGGCTACCAAGGGCTTCAAGAGTAGAGTCTATGGTCAGCGGCACATCTCGTTTGAGATTGTCGCCGATGGAGGCCTCGTGCACTACTATGTAGTGGCGCCGGTTGGGCTGATTGATGTCATCACCCAAGCCGTCGCTGCGGCCTATCCGGCGGCTCGTCTCGAAGAAGTCGACGAACGAAACATCTTTAACCCGGCCAGCAAGATGAGCGGTACGATTGGTGGCGAGTTTACGCTTAAGAAAGATTTCGTCTATCCGATTGCGACCTTTCAGGAAGCTAAGCGTGATGCGGCTCGAGCACTATTGAATGCATTATCAGGAGCTAGTCGTGAAGATGGCATTGGTGTTCAGATTTTGATTCGTCCGGCACATCAGGGCTGGAACAAGACTTCAGTCTCGGCCGCTGAGAAGATTAAGAAGGATAAGGGAATTAAGTCGCCAAGCCTTGGTGGCGGCCTAAGTGGTCTTATGGAGGCACTCTGGAAGCCGCCACAAACCAGTGAGGTTAAGCCTGACGACAAGCAGCTGAGTTCACTTGAACAAGGCGTGGTTGAGGCTATCGAAGAGAAGACGCGCTACCCAGGTTACGAAACTCTCATCCGCGTGGTGGCGTCGTCGAACACGGCTGGCAAATCGCAGGCACTGCTTAACGGTGTCGTTTCAGCGTTCTCGCTTTTTGATTCAAGTTCGAACAACGGCTTCAAATTTACTGTCAGCAAAGATATGGAAGCATTCGTCACGGCCTATATTTTCCGCTTCTTCCCACAAGAGGTGAATCAGAACATCTTAAATACGGTTGAGTTGGCAACGATCTTCCATCTCCCTGATCAGAATACGATCCCAACTTCACAAGTGCAGCGCCAGGCTACCAAGCAAGTTGATGGTCCGAACGAGGTTATGGATGAGGGCTTTTTACTGGGCTACAACGAGTTCCGCGGAGTTAAGAAACCGATTCGTTTGGCGGCTAACGATCGTCGTCGTCACACCTATGTGATTGGACAAACTGGTACGGGTAAGTCGGTTCTGCTCGAGAACTTGGCCTACCAGGATATGATGGATGGCCGCGGCTTTGCCTTTATTGACCCGCATGGTGACTCGGCCGAGTCGCTGTTGGGCATGGTGCCGAAAGAGCGCGTCGAGGATGTGATCTACTTTAGCCCGGGCGATATGGAGATGCCGATCGGCCTCAACTTATTTGAATTCGAAAACCAAGATCAGCGTGACTTCCTTATTCAAGAGTCGATTGCGATGCTTTATAAGCTGTATGACCCGGGCCACACCGGTATCGTCGGGCCACGCTACGAGCACTGGTTCCGTAACGCCGCCCTAACGATCATGTCCGATACAGAGGTTGGCTCGACCTTTATTGATGTGCCACAGGTATTTAACGACCAATCATTTACCGATGAGAAGCTGAAGCATGTGACCGACCGCACGGTCCTCGATTTCTGGAATAAGGAAATGGCGCAGACGTCTGAAGCCAACAAGTCAGAGGTCCTAGGCTGGTTTGTGAGTAAGTTTGGTGCCTTCTTGTCTAATGAAATGATGCGCAATATCATCGGACAGACCAAGAGCGGCTTTAACTTGCGCGATATTATGGATAACAAGAAGATCCTACTGGTCAACCTGTCAAAGGGCCGAACGGGGGAGTTGAACTCGCAGCTACTGGGTATGATCTTTATTATGAAGTTCCAAGCGGCCGCTATGGGTCGTGCCGACATGCCAGAGGACCAGCGCCAAGACTTCTCACTATACGTTGATGAGTTCCAGAACTTTGCGACCGACTCATTTGCCACGATCCTGTCTGAAGCGCGTAAATATCGCCTGAGCCTGATCTTGGCCAACCAGTTCATGACGCAATTAACTGACCAGATTCGCGAATCGATCCTCGGTAACATCGGTACCGTTATTAGCGGACGCATCGGTATTACCGACGCTGAGATGCTGGTAAAGAAGTTCTCGCCAACCTTTGACGCTGAAGATTTAACCAAACTACCAAACTTCCAGACAATTACCTCAGTCATGATCAATAACGTACCGTCTGCGGCCTTTAGCATGACCCTGGTGCCGTCTATTGGCCAATCCAATCCACAATTGCGGGATGCGTTAAAGAAGCTGTCTGCGGCCAAGTACGGCCGTCCTAGGGCAGAGGTTGAGCGCGAAATCTTCGCTCGCCTTGGCGCCGGTGATGCCGCCCGTAAAGAAAAGATGGAAGCACTCAAGAAAGCCCAGCAAGAACGGCTGGCAGCCTTTCAAAGTGCTCAGTCTGGGGCGCCTGCTGCCGCTGCACCACAGCCTGGTGGGGCCGGCTCTTCGTTCCTGGATGAATGGTTAGCCAAGCGTCAGCAGATCGCGAGCGCACCAAAGCCGGCCACAGCACCGAATCCAGCCTTCGGACCAACCGCCGGTGCACCGCGACCATTTGAACCAATCCCACAGCAAGAACTTGCTGCGGACACACCTATAGAAGAGAAGCCTGCCGAGACGCAGACTACTTCTGAAGATCCTCACAAATTACACATTCGCGAACCAGCCGACGACGCGCCTGATGAAGTGTCGTTACACTTAAGAGATTAAGACTTTTTGCCGGTAACCATGACACGGAAGTAGTCATAGAGAACGCCGAGCACCCAACCAACCGCAAAGGCGCCGATGGTTTCAAAGCCCGAGAGGACGTAGCCATAGTTCTTAGCGATCAAGTAGACGACCAGGACTAAGATGAAGGCAAAGATAGCGCCTGAAAGGATAGCGTTCGGGCGAGCGACAGTCGCCCCGACCACTTCGCTGGTCTTTTCGACCGCGCGGGCATGGATGAACTTACTAAAGGCGCGGGCTGGAGGTGACATTTCAGCTTGGGCATGAGAGATGTGCTTTTTAAAGGCGACCTCTTTCTCTTTCTTGCTAATCGTACCGCGACGTTTAGCTGGGGCAGGGCCTTCCTTCGGTCGGGTGGCGGACTTCTCGGCACCACCTTTTTCAACGCTGATAGCGTTCTCGAGGGCTTCTACCTTGGCTTTTTCAGCGGCCTGCTCACCACTCTCAACGCCGAGTTCGGCGCCATTCTCAATCTTCTCGCGAAGCTTGTCGTATTGTTCGAGATTGTCCTTAGGGACTTCGCTGTTTTCTGGTGCCTGTGGGGCGACTTCTGGGCTACTCATATTAGATAGTTCCTGCGTTAAGGTCGCGACGGATTAGTCGGACTTCTTTACCCATTTGTTTTGATCGGAAGAAGAAGAAGGTAACGACGGCCAGGACAATACCGGCGAACAGCATGTTCTCGGTTGGTCCGGTGTGCGGTAATGCGGTTGTGACGGTCTCAATTACTTTTGGTGGTGCACAGACGACGGGGATAGTGATGCTCGAGGTGCCAAAAGCATTCTCCATCAAACAGTTGCCTGAAGTCGGGTCACTTTGGCCGACTGGCGTAGCCGGGATGCTCGAGAGGACTTGAATCCCAAAGCTACGCGACTGAGTCTCGCCGGGGGCGAGGTTCACGTCTGGCCAGGAGAGTATCTTGGTGGTGCTATCGAACGTACCACCTCCTTGATCGATGAGGGTTGAGTACTCAAGTGTGTCAGCGAGGTGATCGTTGAGTTGAGTGACGGCAGCGGTGCCACCGGTGTTCTTTACAGAGATAGTGAAGCTGATCTTGTCATCTTCTTTGGCGGCGACGGTACTCGCCAGGACATTGCCTTGGCTGACGTTCACGGCCGTCTTTGACTGAGTGACGTGGGCAGGTGTTGGTGGCGACGGGATGGTGTCGGTGACCAAGTTACCGCACGCTTGCATGATAGCGAACCAGCCAGCTTTGGCCGAGTGCCCAATCCAGGCATAAATCTTCGCGTTGACAGGGTTATTGGTACTGAGTGGACGAGGGTACTGAGTAGTGACGACTTGACCGGCTGCATTAGTAATACTGACTGGTGTCGATGCGACGCGCGGTGCGTAGTCCCATCCGTAGTGATTAGCGACGATGAAGTAGCTGTACTGCGCGCTGGTGATCTCGGCGCGGGTAATGCCGACGTAATTCATAATATCTTGGAGGTTGCGCGCGTTGGCGTCGTAGGGAGCGATAAAGTTGTTCAATGAGCGATTTGATCCCAGACCGAGGCCACCCGGGATAAAGTCACCAGGATTTGATGCGTTGGCCGATTCAGGGGGCTGAAAGACAGCCAGGCACTGAACAACTAATGCCAGCGCGACGAAAATAAGGCCGATGCGGCGAGTGGACTCTTCTTTTTTTAGCCTTTTAGCGTAAAAGCTAAGTTGCCCTACGAGGGCTGGACTAAAACTGAGGTTCGAGACTATCTTTCTGAACATGTTTGTTTTTTAAATGGACCTCTTGTGGATAAGATTAGCATAAGAAATATGTTCAATGCAATACCCCTAGCGTGAATAAGTTTTTTTCGCTATAATTAAGGTAAGTCCAAACGACCGCAAAGGCCGACAAATGAGGGGAAAATAGGGGAAGTCTAGATATTATGGCTAAACAAAAAACCGATACAAATTATGATGGTTCACAAATTCAAGTTCTTGAAGGGCTCGAGCCAGTCCGCAAGCGCCCAGGAATGTACATTGGTAGCACCGGGTATGAGGGGCTGCACCACTTAATTAAGGAAATTGCCGACAACTCGATCGACGAGGCTATTGCTGGCTATGCGACTAAGGTAGAAGTTATCATGCTGGCCGATGGCGGCATTACGATTACCGATGATGGTCGCGGTATTCCAGTTGATAAGCACCCAAAAACGGGTCTTAGCTCTCTCGAGACGGTTCTCACGGTTCTGCATGCCGGCGGTAAGTTCGGCGGCGGTGGTTACAAGGTCTCCTCTGGTCTTCACGGGGTTGGTTCGAGCGTCGTAAACGCATTGTCGACTCGTTTTATTGCCGAAGTTGTCCAAAACGGCGAACTCTATAGTATTGAGTTTGAACGCGGCGCCACAAAGGTCCCATTCAAGAAAGTCGGCAAGACTGATCGCAAAAATGGTACCTCAATCACGTTTTACCCTGACGAGACGATCTTTAAAGAGGGCATCGAATTCGATTACGAGTGGACGGTCGACTATTTGCGCCACCAAGCGTACCTCACCAAGGGCGCCTACGTCTCTGTCGTCGACGAGCGAACGGGCATGCGCGAAGCTTTCTACTTTGAAGGCGGCATCCAAAGCTACGTCAAACACTTAAATATTGGTAAAGATGTCACGACTGACAGTATTTTCTACGTTGAGAAGCAAGTCGAAGACTCAATGATTGAAATTGCCGTGCAATATAATGAGACGTTCGTTGAAATGGTCAAGCCATTTGCTAACAACGTCTTGACTCCTGATGGGGGAACACACTTAGTTGGATTCCGTTCGGCCCTGACGCGCGTCATTAATGACTACGCCCGCAAGAGCGGCCTCCTCAAAGAGAAGGAAGATAACCTCACCGGTGACGATATCCGTGAAGGTTTGACTGCGATTATCCTGGTCAAGCTGCCCGACCCTCAATTCGAAGGACAAACCAAGAATAAACTCGGTAACCCAGAGGTCCGTCGCTACGTTGAACAAGTAATGAATGAGTATTTCTCATATTATCTCGACGAAAACCCAGCGATTGCACGCAAAATTGTCGGTAAAGCACTGCTAGCAGCCCGCGCTCGCCAAGCTGCCCGTGCTGCCCGCGACAACGTCATCCGTAAGGGTGCACTCGATGGTTTGAGCCTGCCAGGCAAGCTCTCAGACTGTACCAGCAAAGATCCAGCTGAATCAGAAATCTACATTGTCGAGGGTGACTCGGCCGGTGGATCGGCCAAATCTGGTCGCGACAGCCATACCCAGGCAATCTTGCCGCTGCGTGGTAAAGTTCTGAACACCGAGCGGGCTCGTCTCGACCGTATGCTGGGAAACAACGAAATTGTCAGCCTGATTAAGGCGCTTGGCGTCGGAATCGGTGACCAATTCGACATCAACGGCCTGCGGTATCACCGCATCATTATCATGACCGACGCCGACGTCGACGGTAGCCACATTTCGACACTGCTGCTGACCTTCTTGTTCCGTTATATGAGAGAAGTTGTTGACGGCGGACATGTGTATCTTGCCAAACCACCTCTGTTCTTGCTTCGACAGGGTACCAAAAAAGAGTACGCCTATAGCGACGACGAGCGTGACTCAATCTTGCAACGCATGATCGAAGATCGTCGCGCAAAAGGCGTCAACATTGACGCTGAAGACGACATCAACAAGCAAGCCGGCATCACCATGCTGCAGCGCTACAAGGGTCTGGGTGAAATGGACGCTGAACAACTTTGGGAGACAACCATGAATCCCGAAAACCGTGTCTTGATTCAAGTAAAAGTTGAAGATGCTGAGAAAGCTGATGCGATTTTCACCAAGTTGATGGGCGACGAAGTTGATCTTCGTAAGAGCTTCATCCAGTCGCGGGCCAAGTTTGTTAAAGTTGAAGAATTGGATATCTAATCATGAATGATGACGAAATTACCACACCACTAGATGCCGAAGACGGCGAGATCCTACCTCTGGAAATCACGCAGGCTCATTCAAAAATTCTTGAAAATCGTACCGTTGAAGACGTCATGGAAGATAGCTTCCTGCGTTACTCGATGAGCGTCATTATTGACCGTGCGCTGCCTGATGTTCGTGATGGTTTGAAGCCAGTTCACCGCCGCATTCTGTATACGATGGGCGAGCAAGGCCTGCGTCCGGGCACCAAGTTCTCGAAGAGCGCTCGCATCGTCGGTGACGTGATGGGTAAGTATCACCCGCACGGTGATACCGCGATTTACGACTCGATGGTCCGTTTGGCTCAAGATTGGGTCATGCGCTATCCACTGGTCAACGGTCAAGGAAACTTTGGCTCAATGGACGGAGATCCACCAGCCGCTAACCGTTACACCGAGGCTCGCCTCGATCGTGCCGGTAACGAACTCCTCGTCGACCTCGACAAAGAAACCGTCGATTTCCGCGACAATTACGATGGTTCTGAACAAGAACCAAGCGTCTTGCCGGCTAAGCTACCAAACTTGCTCCTCAACGGACAAATTGGTATTGCCGTGGGTATGGCCACCAGTATTCCACCGCATAACCTCGGTGAACTGATTGATGCGACCATTGAATTGATCGATAACAGCGACGCCACACTCGACGATCTATTGAAGCATGTGAAGGGTCCAGACTTCCCAACTGGAGCCGTAGTTTACGGTGGCGCGACGATGAAGCAGGCGTACCAAACGGGACGCGGAAGTGTTGTTATCCGAGCGGTCGCTACTATTGAAGAGACCAAAAAGGGTCGTAGTCAGATCATTGTGACCGAAATGCCATACGCCGTAAACAAGGCGACCTTAATTGAAAAGATCGCCGATCTCGTCAAAGAGAAGAAGATCACCGCCATTTCTGACCTGCACGACGCCAGTGCCCGTGGAGCCGTCAAGATTGTCATTGACCTCAAAAAAGATGCCTATCCAAAGAAGGTTCTAAACCAGCTATATAAGATGACTGCGCTGCAGACCAGCTTCCACTACAACATGTTGGCCTTGATTGACGGTATTCAACCGCGCATTCTCGGTCTGCAAGAGATATTGGAAGAGTTCATCAAGCACCGCCAGAACGTGGTCCGCCGCCGCACCGAGTACGAACTGCGCAAGGCCAAGGAGCGTGCTCACATTCTAGAAGGCTACAAGATTGCCCTCGACCACATCGATGAAGTGATTAAGGTGATCCGTGCCAGCAAAACCAGCGAAGAAGCTGAAGTTAACTTGGTTAAACAATTCTCACTGAGTGAAATCCAGGCTAAAGCCATCCTGGCGATGCAACTGCGTCGTCTGACCGGCCTCGAACGACAGGCTATCGAGGACGAACTCAACGAACTCCTCAAACAGATCTCGAAGTTAGAGGGAATTCTCTCGAGTGATGAAGAGATTTTGAAGGTGATCAAGACTGAACTGCTCGAAATGAAAGAGAAGTATGCCGACCCACGTCGTAGCGTTATCATCGATCACGAGATGGGCAAGTTCAGCGACGAGGAATTAATTCCTGAAGAAGAAACTGTTGTGTTGCTTACTACAGAGAATTATATCAAGCGCACTTTGGTCAGCGAATACCGTCGTCAACATCGTGGCGGCAAGGGCAAGCGCGGCATGACCACTAAAGAAGAGGATGTTATCGATCAGTTGGTCCCGGCTAACACTCACGACTGGCTATTCTTCTTCACCAATAAGGGTCGCGTTTTCCGTTTGAAAGCCTACGAAGTACCAGCTGCCTCTCTGGCAGCTAAGGGCGTCGCGGCAGTGAACCTGCTCGCACTCCAACCAGAAGAGAAGATCACATCGATCATCCGAAATGGCAAAGATGAAGGCGATGAAGGCTACCTGTTTATGGCTACAATTAAGGGAACAGTTAAGAAAACACCGTTCAAGGACTACGCTAATATCCGCACTAACGGACTGATTGCGATCAAGCTTGATGACGGCGATGAACTGCGATGGATCAAGAAAACGACAGGTGAGAATGATGTAATCATCTCAACATCTGCTGGTCAGGCGATTCGATTCGGTGAAAAAGATGCTCGCCCAATGGGCCGTGGCGCTCGCGGTGTCCGCGGTGTCCGTCTGCGACCAAACGACAGCGTGGTAGGTATGGATATTGTCTCGAATGACGAAGGTAACCTCTTAGTTATTAGCGAATACGGCTTCGGAAAAGTCACCAAAGCCTCGAACTTCCCATCGCATAAACGTGGTGGAGTTGGTATCAAGGCCGCCATTGTGACCGCTAAAACTGGCCCAATCGTTGCCGTTCGTTCACTCGAAGCCGATACAGCCGAAATTCTGCTGATCTCGAACAAGGGACAGGCGATTCGCGTCGGCCTGAAGGACGTCCCGGTCCTGGGGCGCACGACTCAAGGTGTCCGCATCATGCGCACCGGCGAAAACGACAAGGTCTCGTCATTCGGCTTTGTGCCCGAGCAGCAAGTTGTCGACGATGAAGAAGACGCGCCAGTAGAAGCAGCACCAGCCGAGGAGGCGTAGGGTGCAGTACATCTCGCCTTACCTCCTGGCTATCTTCGCCGGCTGGTTTCTGAGCCACGCCATCAAGTACGCCATCGCCACAATCAGGCACAAGCGACTCGATTTCACCCACCAGCTATTCGTTTCGGGTGGCATGCCGAGTGCCCACGCGGCCACGTCGCTGGCGCTATGGACGGTCGTCTTCCTTAAAGACGGCATTACCTCGGGACTATTTGGCTTAGCCACACTGGTCGCGTTAATTGTCTGTTATGACGCCGTCAAAGTTCGTCGCTCGACCGGCGAACAGGGGTTGGCGATCGATACCTTGATTGAAGAAACCAAGAGTAAAGCTATCATTCCGCGGGCTGCCAAGGGCCACACACCGGCTGAAGTTATCGTCGGCGCGCTCTTCGGCATCGCCATCGGCGTTGTTGTCTTTCTTGCAACAAACTAAAAATAAGCGTATCCGTGGCGGGCCGGGGATTTCATTCTTGACTGCCTAACAGATATAGCGTACAATTATCTGAGTCTGGTCGAAAGACCCATCGTTTCAACGTGGAGTTGGTAACAGGACAGACGAGAACTTTGACAATTTGGTAGTGCAAATCATCGTCAGTTTATATTGAGTCACGTGTCTAGAAAGTAGACACATTTTTTATGGAGAGTTTGATCCTGGCTCAGGATGAATGCTGGCGGCGCGCCTAACACATGCAAGTCGAGCGGTAACAGGGGTAGTTTACTACCTGCTGACGAGCGGCGGACGGCTGAGTAACGCGTGGGAACATGCCCCAAAGTGAGGGATAAGCTCCAGAAATGGAGTCTAATACCGCATATGATCTTCGGATTAAAGGATTTATCCGCTTTGGGAGTGGCCTGCGTATGATTAGATAGTTGGTGAGGTAATGGCTCACCAAGTCTACGATCATTAACTGGTCTGAGAGGATGATCAGTCAGACTGGAACTGAGACACGGTCCAGACTCCTACGGGAGGCAGCAGTGAGGAATCTTCCACAATGGGCGAAAGCCTGATGGAGCGACGCCGCGTGCAGGATGAAGGCCTTCGGGTTGTAAACTGCTTTTATAAGTGAAGAATATGACGGTAACTTATGAATAAGCACCGGCTAACTACGTGCCAGCAGCCGCGGTCATACGTAGG